>Ga0129312_1000058_pt1 | contig 117059 bp, 122 predicted proteins | sample O827metagenome_FD_94434 | JGI IMG/M metagenome (GOLD analysis project Ga0129312, IMG submission 94434) | Orangutan group fecal microbial communities from Wisconsin, USA - O827 metagenome | ecosystem: Host-associated > Mammals > Digestive system > Large intestine > Fecal | place: USA: Wisconsin... | reverse complement strand
CGGATAATATGCTGAAAGGCTTAAAGGATACTTTTAAGGTGGTGCCTGACTTTAGAAAGAATCCGGAGTCTAATCTGACAGAATGTTATTTAAATGCAAATAGGATACCGGGAAAAAAGTTCCTACTGATTATGTTTAATCATGCCTATAATTCGTATGGAGAAGGAAATCACCAAGAATCATAAAGGCTTTTCCATTTATATCCAACGGAAAAGATTTATGCCTTTTTATTGGTTGAAATATTGAATTTTTAAAGTTCAAAACACCTTAAATTTCCAGAAAAATGAAAATTTATAAAAATAAAAATGATTAAGAATTAAGATCCTCGAGTGATACGGAAATTTCTTCCCATTCATCATAGAGGGATTTTAATTCTTTTTTATATTCTTCATTCTGGCGTGATAATTCGGCAAGCTTACCGATATTGGTGGCTATTTCCGGTTTTGTCATTTCATTTTCCAGGTCGGATATCTTTTCTTCCAGATCTGCAATGGATTGTTCAGCTTTAGCGAGTGCATTTTCCAGTCTGCGTTTTTTAGCCTGAAGCTCTTTCTGCTCCTGCCAGTTTAATTTGTTGTCAGAAGAAGCAGTCTGGTCAGCCGCGTTTGTGGATAAATCCTCTTTATAACGGATATCGGAATAGATATCTCCATGCTTTTCCAGATAATAATCATAATTGCTAAGATAGGATACAAGCTTTTTGTCCTCCAGATCCAAAATCCGGTGGGCAGTCTGGTTGATAAAGAAACGGTCATGGGAAACATACAAAACGGTTCCTTCATAATGATTGAGTGCCTGCTCTAAAATCTCTTTGGACTGGATATCCAGATGGTTGGTCGGCTCATCCAGAATCAGGAAGTTGGAGGATGAGAGCATCAGCTTGGCAAGGCTGACACGGCCACGCTCGCCACCGCTTAAGGAATCAATCTTCTTAAACACATCATCCCCGGTAAACAGAAAGGCAGCTAATGTATTGCGTATTTGTGTGCCGGTAAGATCCGGAAAGTCATCGGAGATTTCTTCAAAAATGGTCTTTTCCATATGCAGTACATGGTGTTCCTGGTCATAATAGCCGATTTCAACATTGGAACCCAGGGTAATCTTGCCACATTCGGGTGTGACCAGATTGTTGATGATCTTTAAGAGTGTGGTCTTGCCGGTTCCGTTACGGCCGATGATCGCCACGTGCTCACCACGTTTGATATCCATTTCCAGATCCGAAAAGAGAGTCTTGGATTGATAGGTTTTCCGGATATTTTCCATGTGAAGAACATCATTTCCGCTGATTCTGGACGGAACAAGTTTAAAGTGCATCTGTGCATTTTCATCTGCCGGTTTCTCCAGCACCTCGATTTTGGACAGCATCTTTTCACGGCTTCGTGCGCGCTTGACGGACTTCTCACGGTTAAAGGATTTTAACTTTGTGATAACCTCCTCCTGATGTTTGATTTTCTGCTGCTGATTGAGATAGGCATTCATGGCACCGGCCAGCAGAATTTTCTTTTTGGCAGAGTATTCGGAGTAGGAGCCGGAAAATACCGTTACCTTTTTATGATCGATCTCTATGATCTTGGTGCAGATCCTGTCCATAAAATAACGGTCGTGGGAGATCAAAACGACAGCGCCCCTGTAATTGGACAGATAATTTTCTAAAAAGCGGATTGAATCCATATCCAGATGGTTGGTCGGCTCATCCAAAAACAAGATATCAGGCTTTTGTAAAAGAATTTTTCCGAGAGCCACACGGGTCTTCTGACCGCCGGAGAGTGTGGATATCTGTTGGGAATATTCTTCCTTGGAAAAACCGAGACCATTTAATACGCCTGTAATCTCACTCTGATAGGCATAGCCGTTTTCCAAAGAAAAGGCATGGGAGAGATTTTCGTATCTTTCCATGATGGATCTGAGCTGTTCCTCATCCTGTGTGGTATGAAGTGCCTGTTCCAAAGCGCGCAGATCTTCTTCCATTTTGATGATGTGGGCTTTGGTAGTCAGAAGCTCATCGTAAATGGAATGATCGGGGCCCATATCATCTAAATGCTGTGCCAGGTATCCGATCGTCTTGTCTTTTGCAAAGGTTACTGTACCTTCATCTACTTTTTCAAGTCCCAGGATCATGCGTAACAATGTGGTTTTTCCACATCCGTTGATACCGATGATGGCAGCTTTTTCATTATCTTCAATATGAAAAGAACACTTGGAAAAAAGTGTTTCCTCGTGAAATGATTTGGATAGTTCATGGCAGGATAAAATCATTGCTTTCTCCATTCTTTTACATTCGATTAAGTACATGTTCCTTTGGAATTATACTAAATTACAGGCAGTATTTCTATATGAAATATCAAAATTCAAAAAACAGTGTAAAATACCCGCTTTGGCTTTTGACAGAAATTTAACACAGAGGTATAATAGTTGAAAACCAGACATAGGGGGATGCTACATGGATGAAAAAGAAATTTCTCAGGCAGTGATCGGCAGACTGCCGCGATATTTCCGTTATCTTGGAGAACTGAAAGATAGTGGTGTGGAACGGATATCTTCACAGGATCTGAGTCGTATCATGCATGTCACCGCATCACAGATCCGGCAGGATTTCAATAATTTTGGTGGATTCGGACAACAGGGATACGGATACAAAGTAGAGTTTTTATACAATGAGATTGCAAAGATTCTCGGATTAAATCAAAAACATCATCTGGTCCTGATCGGTGCAGGTAATTTAGGGCAGGCAATTGCCAATTATATGAATTTCGAAAGGCGCGGATTTCTGATCACCGGAATTTTTGATGTTAATAAGGATATTATAGGCAGACAGATCAAAGATATGACTGTAAGACCCATGTCGGAGCTTGAACAGTTTATCAAGGATAATGACATCGATATCGGAGTGCTGACGATTCCCAAGGAGGCCGCAAAAGAGGTTGCTGACAGACTTGTAGGCTGTGGAATACACGCGATCTGGAATTTTGCACACATTGATCTGGATGTTCCGGACAATGTTCTGGTCGAAAATGTACATTTGTCCGAAAGTCTCATGAAGCTGTCTTATAATCTGAACAGAAAAAAACAATGATCACAGTCTGATTGTGAGGTGTTTTTATGGAAACAAGGGAAACAATATTCAGGGAAGCCCTGAAAGGAAAAAAGATTCCGATTTTGACACTGGACAATAAATGGTATCAGCTTTTTACAAGAGAAAATAAAGACCCAAAGACGGAACAGCTGGCAGAGGAATTAAAATCACTGGTGGCAAATCAGGGACAGATCAACTCTGATCTAAAGGACATCCGTAAATTAAAAGCCAGACTGATGGATGAAATTGTTGCAGGAATTGACAATACGCCGTTGTCAGACAAAAAGATGGATGAACATAAGGCACTTATTGAGGAGTGCAATTCAAAAATAGATGAAAAACAGGATGAACTGTTGGATCTGCCGGCAAGGATTGATGAAGTCAATTTCGAACTGATGGTAAGAACGATGGATATCTGTTACCGTGCCATGTCGGACAATTCGGCTGAAATTGAAAAGATAGCCGAATGGATCAACAAGATACGGATAGAATTAAAAAAGAACGTGATCCGCAAGCAGGAGCGGGAATGGTTAAATCAGGAAATGTACGCTTATATGCATGATATATTCGGGCCGGAGGTCATTGAAATCTTTGATATGACATACAATCCGGATGACAACAGATTAAAGGGATGATATGACAGCATGAAGTATGTATTGACAGCTACACAGATGAAAAATGCAGATTCCAATACCATCACACAGTTTGGTGTTTCACAGCCTGTTTTAATGGAACGGGCCGCGCTTGGCGTGTGTGATGAGATTTCAGCATGTTTTCCCCAAAAGAGCCGTGTCTGTGTTGTATGCGGAAACGGAAACAATGGAGGGGATGGTTATGCCATCGGACGGATCCTGACACAAAGGGGATATCCGACAGATATTTTCTGTGCCGATCCATCCGGGAGATGTTCAGAAGGAAATAAGCTTCAGGCTGACATTCTCCAAAAAATGGAAATTCCATTGCGCACGGATATTCCGGAGGATGAATATGATATTATTATAGATGCGGTTTTCGGAGTCGGATTCATACAAAGGGATGGCAGGTCTGCATATGATATATGGCTTGACCGTATGAATGAACTGCATGGATTTAAAATTGCGGTTGATATAGCTTCCGGTGTGGAAACAGACCATGGAGGTGCTGTATCCAATGCATTTTATGCAGATCTTACAATCACATTTGGATATCGGAAACGTGGACTGTATCTTCATGAGGGAAGACTTCATAATAAGACTGTCATCTGTAAAGATATCGGCATACCGGACAAAGCTTTGGGCAGGCTTTTACCGGAAACCTTTTTATATGAACCTTCCGACCTGCCGACACTCCTCCCACGGCGCTGTATGAACGGACATAAGGGAACCTTTCGCAAGGCAGGGATCATAGCAGGGAGTCAAAGTATCGGCGGCTGTGCGATTCTTTCGTCTGCGGCTGCAATCCGTACCGGGGTCGGTTATGTCAAAACATTGACTGATAAAAACAATATACAGGCACTGCTTACGGCGGTTCCGGAGTTGCTTACGATGTCCTTTCAGGATGAAAAAACTTCATTTTTGTATGATTGCTCCTGCATCGGAATTGGTCCCGGACTTGGTACACAAAAAGATGCTTATGATATTGTAGAAAATGTGTTAAGGCAGCAAAGCTGCAGACTTGTGATCGATGCAGATGCCATTAATCTGATCGCATCCTCAAAAGAATTAAAAAAACAATTAACAGAATATGCAAAAAAACAAGAGGTTGTCCTGACACCACATAAAAAAGAGCTTGAGAGACTGTACGGTGCCAAGCTGCCGGAAGATCCTGCAAAGCTGCATGAGGTTGAACAAAATATAGCAGCCGGGTATGGAATTTATCTGGTATGCAAGGATTTTGCAACCAGGGTATATGTTCCGGACGGCAGGATGTTGTATATCAACACATCCGGAAATGATGGGATGGCTACAGCCGGAAGCGGCGATGTGCTTACCGGTATCCTGACCGGCTTTGCTGCTCAGGACATTTCCATGAAAAATGCAGTCACACTGAGTGTTTATGTACATGGCCTGTGTGGCGATTATGCAAAAGATATGTACAATGCGTATTCATTAAAAGCATCGGATCTTGTAGATTCGTTGAAATTTGTTTTAAGAGAAGAGGATGATTATGAAAGATTATGACAGAGTATGGGCAGATGTTGACCTTGATGCAGTGCATTTTAATATGGAACAGATGCACGGCAATATTTCTTGCTCTGCAAAAATGATGGGAATCATTAAGACAGATGCCTATGGACACGGAGCGGTTCAGATCGCAAGAGAGCTGGAAACGCTTGACTATGTATTCGGCATGGGACTTGCAACAGCTGAGGAGGCACTGATTTTACGACATTGTGGCATCAAAAAGCCATTACTTGTGATCGGTTATACATTTCCGTATTCCTATGCAAAACTGATCGATAATGAGATCCGGATGACAGTGTTTAAATCCTCTATGCTGTCTGAAATTGAAAAGGAAGCTGAAAGACAAAATAAAAAAGCAATCGTACATATTAAAGTTGATACCGCCATGAGCCGTATCGGTATCAGACCGGATGATTCGGGAATTGCCTTTATCCGAGAATGTCTTTCCAAAAAAAATATCATAGTGGAGGGCATCTTTACTCATTTTGCCAAGGCAGATGAAGCGGATAAGGGACCTGTTATGAAGCAGCTTCATACCTATCAGGATTTCTTAAAAAGAGCAGAAGAAGAAACCGGATACAGGATTCCGATCCATCACTGCTCCAACAGTGCCGGAATCGTGGAGATAAAGGAAGCCAATATGGACATGGTACGTGCCGGGATCACCCTGTATGGATTGTGGCCTTCAGAAGAAGTATCAAGGGATATCATCCGATTAAAACCGGTATTATCCCTGAAAAGTCATATTGTCTATGTAAAAGAAATTGAAAAAGGAACACAGGTAAGCTATGGCGGAACCTATTGCGCAGAAGAGACCATGAAGATAGCAACGATACCGGTAGGCTATGGTGATGGCTATCCCAGAGCGTTATCCAACAAAGGCTTTGTTCTGATCCATGGAAAACGTGCCAAAATCCTTGGACGTGTCTGTATGGATCAGATGATGGTAGATGTATCGGATATAGATAATGTCAGGGATGGAGACGAGGTTACGCTGATCGGTCAGGATGGAGCTGAGTGCATCACAATGGAGGAGCTTGGCGGTCTGAGTGGACGTTTCAATTATGAACTTGCCTGTGATCTTGGAAAGCGCATTCCCCGTGTTTACCATAAAAATGGTGTTGTAACAGATACCAAAGATTATTTTGAAGATTACCAATGATCTGATTTAATGATCTGATTTGGAATACAACCGTTAAAATTTGGCAATACTTTTTGTACAGATGAAAGGGGTTGTTATTCTTTGAAAAGAGGAGATGTATATTACGCAGATTTAAGACCGGTGATCGGATCCGAACAGGGAGGTATAAGACCGGTTGTTATTGTGCAGAATGATGTTGGAAATTTACACAGTCCGACAATTATTGTTGCGGCGGTCACATCCAGATTGAACAAGGCAAAGCTTCCGACCCATATTGAATTGGCGGCAGGCCGTTATCATATGGTCAAGGATTCCGTAATTCTTTTGGAACAGCTTCGTACGATCGACAAATCGCGTCTGAAGGAAAAGATCTGTCATCTGGACGGAGATATCATGGGACGTATTGACAGAGGCCTTAAAATCAGTCTTGAACTGCATACATAGGCATTTATTGACGAACCAAAGACAAAATGTTATAGTTTTAGTTAGGTTTCCAAGGAGTAAATCAGATAAATTGAGTGAAAATAAAAATCATTTTTTAAACCATATTTTTCATGCTGACAGGGAAAATAACGTCATCGAAGATGAAATTCTGTCTATGGTCAATGAGGGACATGAAAACGGGGTTCTGCATGCGACCGAGGCTAAGATGATCAACAATATCTTTGCTTTTTCAGATAAAGAGGCAAAGGACATTATGACAAACAGATCCAATATCGTTGGCATTGACGGCAATGAGACGCTTGATGATGTTGTCAGATTTATGCTTTCCCAGGCGTACAGCCGTTATCCCGTTTATATTGATAATATTGACCATATCATCGGTGTGCTTCATCTGAAGGATGCATGCAGAATGCAGCAGGATGATACCAGGGCCCAAAAACCGATCAAGTCGATCAAAGGGCTTATCAGAAACGCCAATTTTATTCCGGAAACACGCAAGATCGATGTTTTGTTCAAGACCATGCAGTCGCTGAAAACGCATTTTGTGATTGTTATTGATGAGTATGGGCAGACAAGCGGTGTGCTGACCATGGAGGATATTCTGGAGGAAATTGTTGGTAATATTTTTGATGAGTACGATGTCGAAGAAACCTTTATCAGGCCCAAGGGCAATGATTCCTACGAAATAGACGGTCTGACGCGATTAGATGAGCTTGGAGAGACGCTGGGAATTGATTTTAGCAGCTGCGAATATGAGACCTTAAACGGACTGATGATCGCACGGTTAGAGCATATTCCGGCAGACAATGAAGCATTTGAAATGGATTTTGGCGGTTATAATTTTAAAATTATGACAGTTGAAAATAAAACAATAAGAAGGGTATTGGTTTCCAAAATTCCCACAAAAGAAGGAGAACTATAAAATGTCAGGACATTCAAAATTTGCAAACATTAAGCACAAAAAAGAAAAAAATGATGCAGCAAAGGGTAAAATTTTCACGATTATCGGCCGTGAGCTGGCTGTTGCCGTAAAAGAAGGCGGTCCGGATCCGAACAACAACTTCAAACTGGCTCAGGTTATTGCAAAGGCAAAGGCCAATAATATGCCCAATGATACCATTGAAAGAGGTATCAAAAAAGCTGCGGGTGAAGACGGTTCCGTAAATTATGAGCATATTACATATGAAGGCTATGGCCCGAACGGTATAGCGATTATCGTAGAAACCTTGACAGATAATAAAAACCGTACTGCAGCAGATGTCCGCAGTGCCTTTACAAAGGGAAGCGGAAGCATTGGAACACCGGGTTGTGTATCCTTTATGTTTGATGAAAAGGGACAGATCATTATCGATAAAGAAGAATGTGATATGGATCCCGATGACCTGATGATGCTTGCTTTAGATGCAGGTGCCGAGGATTTTTCCGAAGAAGAGGACAGCTTCGAGGTTATCACATCGCCCGATGATTTTAAGGCTGTATATGATGCCCTTGCTGAGCAGAAAATCCCGTTTGCGTCGGCAGAGGTAACCATGATTCCGCAGACTTATGTGGAACTGACAGATGAAAATGCAATAAAACAGTTAAATCGTACACTGGATCTTTTGGATGAAAGCGATGATGTACAGGCTGTATATCACAACTGGAGTGAATAAGCATGGATTTATCAAAGGAAGTTGCAGGTATTTTGCAATACGAAGAAGATGCTCTTTCTCTTTTTACAAAAAAAACATACGATTCAGCATATGAAGCTTATAAAGAGCATGCGGAGGCATTTATGCAGAAATTTCGTACTCTGGATGACAATGAGAAAGAACTGTCTATTGTTTATTTTGTTGCGGCGGTTTCGGCAGATCTTAATTCCTACAAAGGGCTGAAGGTTTTTCAAAAGAGCGAAGCACTTAGAAAACATAATATGTACATGGTTTCCTATGTACTGCCTTATTTTATGGAACAGGGCGAAGATGGCAAGGTGTTTGCAAAAAAGCTTGCCCTGGTCTGGGGAGAGACCTTTAAGCACAGCAACATTACGGCTGCAACATTTGAAGAAATCAAATCGGGATTTGTCACCAAGCTGTTTGGTGCCATTATCCAGGAAAAGTGACGGAGGAATTTCATGGACAGATTAGCATTGGTGGTTCCCTGCTACAACGAGGAAGCTGTTTTAGAAATTTCCGCAAAAGAATTAAAACGAGTCTTAAATGATCTGATTCATAAAGAAAAAATTTCCGCTGACAGTTTTATTCTGTTTGTTAATGATGGAAGTAAAGACCGTACATGGGAACTGATCGAAAAAGAACATCAGGACAGTCCGATGGTATATGGACTTAAGCTGGCCGGTAATGTCGGACATCAGTTTGCCCTGACTGCAGGACTTCTGACGGCCAAGGATATATCGGATATTACCATTTCCATTGATGCGGATCTGCAGGATGATACGGCTGTGATCGAGGAAATGGTGGACAAGTTTCATGCGGGCAATGATATTGTATATGGAGTCAGAAATGACCGCAAAAAGGATTCCTGGTTTAAGCGTACCACAGCACAGGGGTTTTACAAGGTCATGGCCATGATGGGGGTTAAAACCGTATATAATCACGCGGACTTTCGCCTGATGAGCAAAAGAGCCGTGGAACAGTTTTCCAAATACAACGAAAACAATCTGTTTTTACGCGGTATGATGCCGCTGATCGGTTATCAGACAGATTGCGTGTATTATGAAAGAAAAGAAAGAGTGGCCGGCGAAAGCAAGTATCCGCTGAGTAAAATGCTTGCGCTTGCATGGAACGGAATTACATCTTTTTCCGTAAAGCCGATCAGTCTTGTTACAGCTCTTGGCTTTATTATTATAATTTTAAGCATTATTGCGGCTATATATGCCTTTGTTTCATATTTTTTCGGTACAGTTGAGCCCGGGTGGACTTCGCTGCTTCTGTCAGTCTGGTTTTTAGGCGGACTGCAGCTTTGCGCAATTGGTCTGATCGGACAATACATCGGCAAAATATATATCGAGGTCAAGCATCGTCCCAGATACAATATTGAGACATTTCTTGGCAATGACAGCAAGGAGCGGTGATTATGGATATCAGAAATATGTCTGTTTCAGACACACAGTTTATCAAAAATCCATTGCCGGTTCCCAAACGTCATGTAAAAAAAGAAATGGATTATGATTATACGGTAAGTGAAGATAAAATGCATTATGATGTTGAAATAAAACCCGGAGATGATTTTGATATCGAATAAACAAATAAAAAATGCCCATAATAAAAAGGAACTTTTTAATAAAGGTTCTTTTTTATTATGAGCTTTTTTTAATGTGTTTTGTGCATAGGAGGCAATGGATATGGGTAATGAATTGGAAAATAGTAAAGAAAAAGAAAGCTGGAATAATGATACGAGGATAGAAAAGACCGGACAGTCGGATCTTAATGAAAACAAAGAACAGCATAAAATATATATGTTTTCAATCATTGGTGAGATAGAAGGACATGATGTACTTGGGAGCTCGACAAAATCGACCAAATACGAACACATTCTGCCAAAGCTTGCGGAAATTGAAGATAATAAAGAGATAGAAGGGATACTGATTTTATTAAACACCATGGGTGGTGATGTTGAGGCCGGACTTGCCATTGCCGAAATGATTGCCTCGGTCAGCAAACCTACGGTATCCCTGGTGTTAGGAGGAAGCCATTCTATCGGTGTGCCGATTGCAGTCAGCACCGATTATTCCTTTATTGTACCTACCGGTACAATGGTTATCCATCCGGTACGTTTAAACGGAATGGTTATCGGAGTGGCACAGACCTTTGATTACTTTAAACAGATACAGGACCGGATCTGCCAATTTATTACCGGGCACTGCAGAATCAAAGAAAAAAGGCTGCTTGATCTGATGATGGAAACGGAAGTGCTGACAAAAGACGTCGGCAGCATTCTGGTTGGTAAAGAAGCTGTAAAAGAGGGGGTTATTGATGAAGTTGGCGGAATCAAGGATGCCTTGAATAAACTCCATAAACTTATTGAGAAAAAAACAAAATAATGCTATAATAATTAAGGTTTTGCCTGACTTTTCAGGGCAGATACGGAGGTTATTATTATGGCTCAGTCAAGAGGTCGCAAGACTTCTTCCGGAAGAAAATCAAATACGGGGTCCCGAAAAAAGAAAAATAATGTCCAGAAGTATGAAAACACGGTCATTGATGAAGTCCTTTTTTTATTGTCTTTAGCAATTACTGTTTTATTGTTTTTATGCAATTTTCATATTATCGGAACACTTGGAAATATCGTAAGCTCATTTATGTTTGGGCTGTTTGGATATATGGCTTATGTTGCACCTTTACTGATCTTTTTCGGAGTCTGCTTCTGGATCGCCAATCTCGGCAATCCGGTAGCGACGATCAAGCTGATTTCCGGTTTTGTGTTGTTTTGTATGCTTTGTGTATGCTTTACCCTGATCGGAGGGATTGCCAATATCGGAAGCAGCATACCGGATTTTTATCACTTTTCCGCTGACAATCTTAAAGGCGGCGGTATTGTCGGAGGATTTTTGGGAAACGGCATGTACCAGATGCTTGGGATGGTCGGAACCGTCATTATACTGATCGTTCTCATACTGATCTGTATTGTGCTGCTTACGGAGCATAGTTTCCGCAATAAGATCAAAAAGGGCGGAGCAATCCTGGCTGATTATGTCAAAGATGATTTTCGACAAAAAAGAGAATATGCGCAGGAACGAAACGATGAGCGCATGATGCAGAGAGAAAAAAGAAAAGAAGAACAGAGGATTTTGGCCGAAAAGGATAATGAGCTTCGCATGAACAAAAAGGTGTCCGGAATTGCCAATGCTTCTGAACTGAATATCAAACCGGTCAAAACAACCGCAGCTGACAGGCAGGCAGCGCCGGTTGATATGGAAGAATTATCACAAAAGGTTTTAAAAGAGCAGGCAGAAGCAGACAAATCACAGGCTATGGAAGCTTTGTCCAAAATTAAAATCCGTGGACTTGACGATGCTGATATCGGTGATGTTTCGACAAGAGAGCTCGGACCCGAGATCGGACAAAAGAAAAGCGTTCCGGATACGGATGTTACCGCTGTGGCACCGGCCTCTGCAGGAGAAAAAGCGGCAGATAGCAGGCCGCATATGACAAATAATATGCAGGAAAGCGCATCGGCTGCATATCCGGCAAAGAAGACCGCAAATACTGCATCACAAAAAGCAGAGGAAGCGGTTACCATCGAGCCACAGCCTGTCAAATTAAAAGCAAAATATAAGTTTCCGCCGGTTGACAAGCTTGCACCCGGCAAGAAAAAGATTGCTGGTGATAACGGACAGTCCCTGCGCGAGACAGCACTCAGACTGCAGGAGACACTTCGTACATTTGGTGTCAATGTGACAGTCACCGACATCAGTCAGGGACCGGCAGTTACCCGATATGAATTACAGCCTGAGGTTGGTGTAAAAGTATCAAAGATTGTCAATCTGGCCGATGATATCAAGTTGAATCTTGCTGCGACGGACATTCGTATCGAAGCACCGATTCCCGGTAAAGCGGCAGTCGGAATTGAAGTTCCCAATGCTGAAAATTCCATGGTTGCTTTCCGCGACCTGATCGATTCGCCGGAGTTTAAAAAGGCTGAATCCAAAATATCTTTTGCGGTCGGCAAGGATATCGGAGGCAATACAGTTATTGCCGATCTTGCCAAGATGCCACATTTATTGATTGCCGGCGCTACCGGTTCCGGTAAGAGTGTCTGCATCAATACCATCATTATGAGTATTTTATACAAGTCATCTCCCGATGATGTAAAGCTTATCCTGATAGATCCAAAGGTTGTGGAATTAAGTGTATATAACGGTATTCCGCACCTGATGATACCTGTTGTGACAGATCCGAAGAAGGCTGCGGCGGCTTTACACTGGGGCGTTGCCGAAATGGAAAACCGATACAGGAAATTTGCGGAGCTCAATGTCCGTGATCTGAAAGGTTACAACAAAAAAGTACGTGAAATGACTGAAAATAATGGTCAGCCCATTCCCGAAGTTCTGCCTCAGATCCTGATTATTGTCGACGAGCTTGCAGATCTGATGATGGTTGCATCCAATGAGGTTGAAGAGTCCATCTGCCGACTGGCACAGCTGGCAAGAGCCTGCGGAATCCATCTTGTCATTGCCACCCAGCGACCGTCGGTTGATGTTATTACAGGTCTTATCAAGGCCAATATGCCAAGCCGTATTGCTTTTGCTGTTTCATCCGGCGTTGACTCAAGGACTATTCTGGATATGGTTGGAGCAGAAAAGCTGCTTGGAAAAGGAGATATGCTTTTTTATCCACAGGGTAAGTCCAAGCCCGAGCGTGTCCAGGGAGCCTTTGTTTCCGACCAGGAGGTTTCAGAGGTTGTTGATTATATCAAGGAACAAAATCTTGGAAATACATATACAGCTGATGTTGAAGAAAAGATTTCCAATATTACTTCAGCATCCATGAAAGATGGTGGTTTCACCGATTCGGCATCAGACAGAGATCAGTATTTTGTAGATGCCGGCAATTTTATCATAGACAAGGAAAAGGCATCCATAGGTATGCTGCAGCGCGTTTTTAAGATTGGATTTAATCGGGCGGCACGAATTATGGATCAGCTTGAGGAGGCCGGAGTTGTCGGCCCTGAAGAAGGTACCAAGCCCAGACGGGTTTTGATGTCAAAAGAACAATTTTTACAACTACAGGAGGATGACACATGAAAACAGATATCGAAATCGCGCAGGAAGCCATAATGCTTCCAATCACAGAAGTAGCAAAACAACTTGGTATTTCGCCGGATGACTTAGAGTTGTACGGCAAATACAAGGCAAAATTGAGCAATGAATATTTGGATTCCATCAGGGAAAACAAAAAAGGCAAACTGATACTGGTTACTGCCATCAATCCGACACCGGCAGGTGAAGGGAAGACAACAACAAGTGTCGGTCTTGGTGAAGCATTCGGAAAGCTTGGTAAAAAAGCGGTCATCGCACTCCGCGAGCCTTCTTTGGGACCGTGCTTTGGTATCAAGGGCGGTGCTGCAGGCGGCGGATACGCACAGGTAGTTCCGATGGAAGATTTAAACCTTCATTTTACCGGTGATTTTCATGCTATCACATCTGCCAATAATTTACTGGCAGCGTTATTGGACAATCATATCCAGCAGGGCAATGCACTTCGTATCGATACCAGACAGATCGTATGGAAACGTTGTCTGGATATGAACGACCGTGTGCTCCGCAATATTGTAGTCGGTCTTGGTTCTAAGGGAGACGGTTTTACAAGAGAAGACCATTTTGTGATTACAGTTGCTTCCGAGATCATGGCTATCCTATGCCTTGCCAATGACATGAATGATCTGAAAGCAAAGCTTGCACGTATTATTGTTGCATATGATCTGGATGGCAATCCGGTGACAGCAGCCGATCTCAATGCAGTCGGTTCCATGGCAGCACTTTTAAAGGATGCTATTTTACCGAATATGATCCAGACACTCGAACATACACCGGCTTTTGTTCATGGTGGTCCATTTGCCAATATTGCACACGGCTGTAACAGCGTTAGAGCCACCAATGCGGCTTTATCCATTGCAGATTACTGTATTACGGAAGCCGGTTTTGGTGCTGATCTGGGAGCAGAAAAATTCTTTGACATCAAATGCCGTCTTGCCGGCCTCAAACCGGATGCGGTCGTACTGGTAGCAACAATCCGTGCTTTAAAATACAACGGTGGTGTTGCGAAGACCGATCTTGGTGCTGAAAATCTGGATGCACTCAAAAAAGGAATTGTCAATCTGGAAAAACATATTGAGAATCTTCAGAAATACGGTGTGCCGGTCGTTGTGACCTTAAATTCTTTTGTCACAGATACTGAAGCGGAAGTTTCCTTCGTCAGATCCTTCTGTGAGGAAAGAAACTGTGAATTTGCACTTTCTACCGTATGGGAGCATGGTGGAGATGGCGGTATCGAGCTTGCCGGCAAGGTTTTGGAGACACTTGATAAAAAAGAAAGTCATTTTAAACCGTTATATGAAGATGATTTACCTTTAACCGAAAAAATTGAAACAGTTGCAAAAGAAATTTACGGAGCAAAGGGCGTGGTATTCAGCAGCACAGCAGCCAAACAGTTACAAAAGCTGACAGACCTCGGATTTGGTAATCTTCCGGTATGTATGGCAAAGACACAGTATTCTCTGTCCGATGATCCGGCTAAGCTTGGCAGGCCGGAAGACTTTGAGATTACAGTCAGAGAGGTCTATGTATCGGCCGGTGCCGGTTTTGTTGTAGTATTGACCGGTGCAGTCATGACAATGCCGGGACTTCCCAAAAAGCCCGCGGCATTCAATATTGATGTCAATGATGATGGTGTGATCACCGGATTATTTTAAGCAGGATAGGGGTCAAAAATTGATTTTTTATAAAAGGAGAGATACATATTATGGCAGAATTGATCGACGGAAAACGTATTTCAACAATAATTAAGGACGAGTGTAAAAAAAAGGTAGAGGAATATAAAGCACAGGGAACAGAAATCTGTCTCGCGGTTATTCAGGTAGGAAACGACCCTGCAAGCTCTGTATATGTAAACAACAAGAAAAAAGCCTGTGCCTATATCGGAATAAATTCTCTTTCCTATGAATTACCTGAGGAAACGACACAGGAAGAGCTTCTTTCTTTGATCAGGGAGTTAAACGAAAGAAAGGATGTCAATGGCATTCTGGTACAGCTGCCGGTTCCGGCACATATTGATGAAAAAACAATCATCAATGCAATTGATCCCAAAAAAGATGTCGATGGCTTCCATCCACAGAGTGTAGGTTCTTTGTGTATCGGCCAGCCGGGCTTTGTATCCTGTACACCGGCAGGTATTATCCAGTTATTAAAACGTTCTGACATTGATATCAGTGGCAAACACTGTGTTATGATCGGGCGCAGCAATATCGTCGGTAAGCCAATGGCTTTACTGATGCTTCGTGAAAACGCAACGGTTACCGTTGCACATTCCAAAACAAAGGATTTAAAGTCAATTACCAGACAGGCTGATATTTTAATTGTAGCGATCGGGAAACCGAAGTTTATTGACGCATCCTACATAAAGGATGGTGCTGTTGTCATTGATGTTGGTATTCACCGCAATGAAGATAACAAGCTTTGCGGGGATGTTGATTTTGACTCCGCAAAAGAGGCTGCTTCTTATATCACTCCGGTTCCGGGAGGTGTCGGTCCCATGACTATAGCCATGCTGATGAAAAACTGTGTTGACAGTATTTCTCTGCAGTAAAGGAAACAGGCTCATTATTACATTTGATGAATAGATATTTTCAATTAGCAGGAGACGGCGTATGACATGTCCACATTGTGGAAAGGAAATGCTTCCGGATCAGGTCTTTTGTGAACATTGCGGCAAAGAGCGTCTTTTAGTGCCGGTTTATGAACCGGAAATAGAAGAAAGCGTTGCCGCATCCATGAATGGGATCATTGATGACCTGGGCGGACATCCTTCAGAACAAACTCATACACAACTAAATCAACAGAATATCAAAAACGAAAAACACAGCAATCAGGACAGACATCCGGATTCTTCAGGAAAAACAGCTGCCAAAAAGGAGCATCATACGATTCGGCAGTTAAATTTTATGGCTTTTTCTGTGTTGGCCCTGATCATCATCGTTGCCGTATTTTCCATTGTGTTTTATTTGTATACGGAAAATTCCTATGATTATCATTACCATAAGGCAATCGCTGCTTTTGAAGCACACCAGATGGACGAAGCTGTTTATCAGACAGATTTTTGTCTTTCCAAAGAGCCTGACAATGTGGAGCTTCTGCTTCTAAAGTTTCATATCTATACACAAAAGGAAGACTATGCTCAGGCCAGGGATATGGCAAAACAGGTTTTGGCAATAGAACCGGCCAACGATGAAGCTTTGGAATATCTGATTCATGACTTTATTGAAGGGGAAGAATATTCTAAACTGGCAAAATTTCTTGAAAACTGTGAATCGGCATCTATAAAACAAAAATACTCACAATATATGGCTTCTGTTCCCGAATACAGTGAACAGGAAGGAGACTATGACAGTGTCCAGTTGCTGAAATTATTTTCTGTAGGAAAGGGTGATATCTATTATACCCTGGATGGCAGTACACCGAGCAAATATTCTACCCGTTATACAACACCGATCAAATTATTGGCAGGTACTTATCAGGTTTCATCCGTCTATATCAACGAATATGGGGTGAGCAGTGATATTGTTGTGAAAAAGTACCGTATTAATACCGGTGTCCGGATGCTTCCGGTCGTTTCTGTACAATCCGGCACTTATGAAGTACCGGAAATGATCCGTGTTGAGGTTCCGGATGAAGACTGCATCGTATATTATACAACGGATGGCTCCGATCCTGATCTGGACAGTAACATCTATACAGATGCTTTTCCGATGCCGCTTGGCAACAGTACCTTCAAATTCCTGATGATTGATTCGGAAGGAAACGAAAGCAGTATCGTGACCTGCAAATATGAATGTACACCTGTGGCAAATTATGACTGCGACCAGGCGATCTTCGTTCTGAAGCAGAATCTCGTAGCACGGGGAGAAAGCATTGATCTGGATGGCAGCGGAAATGAGATTGTATATATGGCAGACAGTGCGGTTGCCAAAGATGAAAAAGTATATTATCTGATCTACAAATATATCAAAAACAATGAGGATGTGTTGATAAAAACCGGTGATATTTTTGCATTTGATGTGATTGATGCCAACATATTCCGGGCAGCAATTTCATCAAAGGGGGCAATTTCCTTTACGGATTTTTAACCGGATACCTTGCGTTTTTGTATATTTTTCGATATTATTGAAAAGATAGTGTTATTTTAAGCTTTGTAAGCTTATAAATCAGGAGGATAAAAATGTATAAAATTGTTGATGCGAAAGAACTGACAACAAACATTTACCTTTTTGAAGTGGAAGCAAAAAGAGTAGCCAAATCCTGCTTGCCGGGACAGTTTGTTATCGTTCGTACAAATGAAGATTCTGAAAGAATTCCCTTGACAATCAGTGATTATAACAGGGAAAAAGGAACGATTACCATTGTAGTGCAGACGATTGGAGCCGGTACAACAATGATGAAATCATTAAAAACAGGTGATTTCTTCCATGATTTTGTTGGACCGCTTGGAAAGCCTTCTGAATTTTGTTCAGAGAGTATAGATGAATTAAAAAAGAAAAGTATTATTTTTGTTGCCGGTGGTCTGGGAACTGCACCGGTTTATCCGCAGGTAAAATGGCTGCATGAGCATGGTATCAGCGCAGATGTCATTATCGGAGCCAAGACAAAGGATTTACTGATCTATGAAGATGAAATGAAAGCTGTTGCCGGCAATCTTTATGTGACAACAGATGACGGCTCTTACGGAAGAAGCGGAATGGTTACCGCAACTTTAAAGGATCTTGTTGAAAAAGAAGGCAAGACCTATACAACCTGTGTTGCCATCGGTCCCATGATCATGATGAAATTTGTATGCCTTACGACCAAGGAGCTTGGTATTCCGACCATCGTATCCATGAATCCGATTATGGTAGACGGTACCGGAATGTGTGGTGCCTGCCGTCTGACCGTTGGCGGTGAAGTCAAATTTGCCTGTGTAGACGGTCCTGAATTTGACGGTCATTTAGTTGACTTTGATCAGGCAATGAAGAGACAGGCTATTTACAAGACTGCAGAAGGAAGAGCATTCCTGAAATTACAGGAAGGTGATACACATCACGGCGGATGTGGAAATTGCGGAGGTGACAAATAATGGACGTTTTAAACAGAGTACCCGTAAGTGAGCAGGATCCGGAGGTTAGAGCTCACAATTTTAGTGAAGTATGTCTTGGATATACAGCAGAGGAAGCACAGTGTGAGGCTTCCAGATGTATCAACTGTAAAAATGCACAGTGCATGAAGGGCTGTCCGGTAGCCATCAATATTCCCGGATTTGTTGAACAGGTTAAAAACGGCAATTTTGAAGCCGCTTATCAGATTATTTCCGAATCAAGCGCACTGCCTGCTATCTGTGGACGTGTATGTCCTCAGGAGAGCCAGTGTGAAGGTAAATGTATCCGTGGTATCAAAGGAGATCCGATTTCCATTGGTAAGCTGGAGCGTTTTGTTGCTGACTGGGCAAGAGAAAACGGTATCAAACCGGTTGGCGCCAAAGAATTAAACGGCAAAAAGGTTGCTGTCATCGGTTCCGGCCCTGCAGGACTTACCTGTGCCGGAGATCTGGCAAAGCTTGGTTATGACGTTACGATTTTTGAAGCATTACATGAAGCCGGCGGTGTACTGGTATATGGTATTCCCGAATTCCGTCTTCCAAAGGAAGATGTTGTAAAAAAAGAAATTGAAAATGTAAAATCACTCGGTGTTAAGATTGAGACCAATGTTGTCATTGGTAAATCCACAACTGTTGATGAATTATTAAAGGATGAAGGATTTGATGCCGTATTTATCGGTTCCGGTGCCGGACTTCCCAAATTTATGGGTATTCCGGGTGAACAGGCCAACGGTGTATTCTCTGCCAACGAATATCTGACAAGATCCAACTTGATGAAAGCTTTCAAAGAGAATTCCGATACGCCGATCATGCATGCCAAAAAGGTTGCTGTTGTCGGTGGTGGTAATGTAGCCATGGACGCAGCCCGTACTGCACTTCGCTTGGGAGCGGAGGTTCATATTGTTTACCGTAGAAGTGAAGAAGAACTGCCTGCCCGTAAGGAAGAAGTACATCATGCAAAAGAAGAGGGCATTATCTTTGATCTTCTGACCAACCCGACAGAGATTATCGCAGATGAAAACGGCTGGGTAAGCGGAATCAAATGTATCAGAATGGAATTGGGTGAGCCGGATGCTTCCGGCAGAAGACGTCCTGTTGAAATTCCGGATTCCGAATTTGTCATGGATGTAGACTGTGTCATTATGTCACTGGGCACATCCCCCAATCCTTTGATCTCATCTACAACAAGCGGTCTGGATATCAATAATCGCAAGTGTATCATTGCAGATGAAGAGCATGGAAAAACCACAAAGGAAGCGGTTTATGCAGGCGGTGATGCCGTTACCGGTGCTGCAACCGTTATTCTGGCTATGGGTGCCGGTAAAGCGGCAGCAAAAGGTATCCATGAATATCTTTCAAACAAATGATGAAAACGGAGAATTAGACAAATGCCCTTTTGCCCTAAATGTAAAAATGAATATCGAAAAGGTTTTACCGTATGCCACGAATGCAAGGTTCCGTTGGTGGATACATTAGAGGAGGCGGAAGCAGCTTCCAACCCTCAAAAAAAAGTTTTCGATGTGAATGATGAACGCTCTTATGAGTTTCTGGATCAATATAAAGAAAAAGAAGAAGAGGAAAAGGAAAGTGAGATTGTATCCTATGGGAATCTGACCTTTTCCGAGAAGCAGTTCCGGAAAGATGATGAAGATGATTCAGACAATCTGGAAATTGTTGCACCGATTTCCGAGCAGATGATGCGTCAGCGTCAGATATCGGAGGCTATCAACAAAAAAACTTCTTATGTGGACAAAAAACAGAAAATCGAAGATTACAAATCCAGCGGTATTGTATTGACACTGGTGGGCGGTATTGGTCTTATTGCTCTGATCTTACTTTATTTTGGTGTTATTCCCGGATTTGCCGGATTAAAGAGCAACTACATGTTTATGGGCGTTATGCTTCTTATGTTTGTTGTCTTTATCATTTCTGGAATCGTATCCTTTGCACAGATCAAGACGATTATCATAGAGGCCGAAGAGGCTGATGATCTGATCGCAAAGGTCAAAGAGTTTATGGATTCTTATTTTACGGTTGAAAAGCTTGCCAAGGATGTTGTATGCAGTGGAAGTGATACGGATGAGGAAAAGTATTTCAAACGTGCTGATTATATGACACGTGTCCTGATCCGGAAATTCCCCGAGATGGATGAAGCTCTGCGTGAAAAACTGTTAGATGATAAATACGGCGAATTATATGAAAATAACAATCATTAGTGTTGGAAAAATAAAAGAAAAATTTTACAGAGAGGCGATCGCAGAATATGCGAAACGCCTTTCTTCATATTGTAAATTTGAGATCAAAGAGCTTCCGGATGAAAAGACACCGGACAGGGCATCATCAGAAACGGAGCGTCAGATCAAGGAAAAAGAAGCGGAACGTATCATAAAGGCTGTTGATGAAAAGGGATATCTGATTGCACTTGCGATTCATGGAAAGACATATGATTCGGTACAGTTTTCGGAACATCTTGAAAAGCTGATGATTACCGGAAACAGTCATATCCAGTTTGTGATAGGAGGATCCCTTGGTTTATCCGACCGTGTTTTGAAGCTTGCGGATGAGCATATCAGTTTTTCACAACTCACATTTCCCCACCAGCTGATGAGAGTTATTCTGGCGGAACAGATATATCGGGCTTACCGGATCATGAATCATGAGCCTTATCACAAATGAACGCAGTCAATCATGAAATTTTGTCAAAAATCACCAAAAATCACCGTCTGGCATTTTTGCAAAAAATCACTTGACATATTTATGCAGAAACACTATTATAAATTATGTCGATGGAGACAACAGATTTTGTTGTCTCCATTTTTTTGTAATAAGAGAAATCAGTTTTACAACTGATAAAGGAAGAAAGGACATGAGGGATATGGAAAATTTAAATGCAGCAGTTGCAATGGTTGATGGTTTTGTCTGGGGCCCTGTCATGCTTATCCTTCTGGTGGGAACCGGAATATTTTTGACCGTTCGTACCGGATTTTTGACATGGAGAAACTTGCCATATGCAATCAAGAGTACATTAAGTAAAGAAGCTCGTACACAGAGCAGAGGTGAGGGAGATGTTTCACCGTTTTCTGCATTGACAACAGCGCTTGCGGCAACCATTGGTACCGGTAATATCGTAGGTGTTGCTACCGCGATGGTCAGTGGCGGACCCGGAGCTTTGGTATGGATGTGGATTTCAGCGGCATTTGGTCTGACATCAAAATTCAGTGAATGTATGTTGGCAATCAAATATCGTGAAAGAAATGAAAAAGGAGAAATGTCCGGTGGACCGATGTACACCATGAAAAAAGCACTTCCCAATAAAAAGTTTGGTGCTGTACTCGGATGGCTGTTTGCTTTCTTTGCGGTCGTTGCTTCCTTTGGTATCGGAAACATGACGCAGGGCAATTCCATTTCATCATCCATTTTTGAAACCTTTGGGGTTCCGACATGGATAACCGGTATTGTCATTACCGTTCTTGCACTTGTGATCATCGTTGGTGGTATCAAGACAATTTCAAAGGTATCATCCGTTGTTGTACCTTTCATGGCAATCTTTTATGTAATTGCCGGTCTGATCGTTATTATTTTAAATATTCAGAACTTACCGTCAGGACTTGCCATGATCTTTAAATGTGCTTTCAGCATCAAAGCCGTTGAGGGTGGTGTAGCCGGCACCATCGTTGCATCCATGATGCAGGCTATGCGATTTGGTGTTGCACGTGGTGTATTTTCCAATGAAGCAGGTATGGGTTCTGCGGCTATTACAGCAGCTGCAGCAACAACCGATCATCATGTACGTCAGGGTTATATCAACATGACCGGTACATTCTGGGATACCATTGTTGTATGTACGATCACAGGACTTGCCATTGCAAGCTCCGGAGTACTTGGCATGACAGATGCATCAGGGGAAGTTGTGAAAGGCTCAGCTCTTACGATCGCAGCCTTCAGCTCTGTATTGGGACCGGTTGGTTCATGGCTTGTTACGATCGGTATTGCACTGTTTGCGTTTTCAACCATTCTCGGATGGGAATATCACGGTGAAAAAGCATGGGAATACTTATTCCATACACATAAATACAATATGATATACCGTATCATTTTCTCACTGGTTGTATATGTCGGTGCAACACAGACTTTGGATCTTGTTTGGAACTTCTCCGATATTGCCAATGCTTTGATGGCAATTCCCAACCTGATCTGCATGCTCCTGCTGAGTGGTGAAATTGCAAAGGATATCAAAGAATTCCAGCAAACGCTCAAAGAAGAAAAACAAAAATAAATAAAAGAATAAATACAGGACCGCCGGAAAATATTTTCTATGTGTTTTCGGGCGGTCTTTCTTTTATTTTATTTTGAAATATGGTATAATTTTGAAATCATAGAAGATTGATTATGAAAACAGGTGAACAATATGGATATGGATTTTTCCGATGTCAAAATACACAATGAAATAGAGTTTTGTACTGTTTGGGATAATGATGTAAAAATGACGATTGAAAGAGCTTTTTTACAGAACAGGATATCCTATTATGAAAAATGGGACGATGCTTCTTTTTTTTCACGGTTATTTGGAAATTCCGAGTCTAAATGTACGATCTGTATCAACCGGATGCAGATTGAAAAAGCAGAGGAAATCTTAAAGGATCTGCCTCTCGATCCCAAAAATTATGAAATGGTGTTAAAACGTATTGACAAGACGTTTTTTTAGGTGGTTTGTGTGGAAGATAAAAGATTTGCATTACTAATTGATTCGGACAATGTATCAGCCGAATATGTTACCAAAATACTGGATGAGCTGACAAAATACGGAATTGTGACCATTAAGCGTATCTATGGTGACTGGACAAAGAGCAACAGCAACAAATGGAAAACGGTCCTTCTTAGCAATTCCATACAGCCAATGCAGCAGTTTGCCTATACCAATGGCAAAAACGCTACAGATTCCTTTATGATCATTGATGCCATGGACATTTTATATTCCAACAATGTCGAGGGCTTTTGTCTGGTTACCAGTGACAGTGATTTTACAAGGCTGGCATGCCGGCTCAGGGAAGCCGGCAAAAATGTCATCGGTATGGGGGAGACCAAGACCCCGGATGCATTTGTAAGTGCCTGCGACCGTTTTATTTATTTAAACAATATTTCAGGCAATGAGGACGATGTCAAAGAGAAAAAACATGTCCGTCCGATCAGCCAGATTGAAGATGCCATTGTGGAGATATTGGACGAAAATGAAGATTCCGGCAAATCCGTTACCAACATTGGTGAGGTGGGAAGCCGTCTGTTGAAAAAATTCCCTGACTTTGATGTGCGTAACTATGGATATTCCAAGCTTTCTACCTTCTGCGAAAATTTAAAGTCTATCAAATTATTTAAAAACAACAATAACATTTTACTGGCAAATGCATCCCGTTCAGAGAGTGATATAGAACAGATGATTTATGATATGATCCGGTCAAAGGGCGGTGTTATGGATCTGTCCATGCTTGCCAATGATCTGAAGGTACAGATTCCAGACTTTTCCACCAAAAAATACGGATTTTCACAATTTAAGCAGTTTATCAAAAGCTTTCCCGATCTGATGCTGGAGGTAGACAGGAAAAACAACACCAATAAAGTGAAATTAAAATAGGAGGTGCCCGATATGCGCATGTATGATCTTATTATGAAGAAGAGAAACGGGCATTCCTTGTCAAAAGACGAGATCCAATTTATGATCAGCCATTATACTGACGGAGACATTCCGGATTACCAGATGTCCGCCATGATGATGGCTGTTTTTTTTCAAGGAATGAACGAAGAAGAAACGCTGCAGCTTACCATGGCAATGGCAAAGAGTGGTGAAATGCTGGATTTATCCGGCATTCACGGTATCAAGGTAGACAAACACAGTACCGGTGGTGTAGGTGACAAGACGTCCTTGGCACTTACTCCCATGGTGTCAGCCTGCGGCATTCCGGTAGCCAAAATGAGCGGCAGGGGGTTAGGACATACCGGTGGTACGATTGATAAGCTGGAAAGCTTTCCGGGTTTTTCAACATCCATTTCCGCAGAGCAGTTTAAAAATCAGGTTAATGAGATCGGTCTTGCCATTATGGGACAGACCAAAGATCTTGCACCGGCCGACAAAAAGCTTTATGCACTCCGTGATGTTACGGCAACTGTGGACAATATGTCCCTGATCGCAAGCTCCATCATGAGTAAAAAGCTGGCTTCCGGAGCAGATGCTATTGTGCTGGATGTCAAAACCGGAAGCGGAGCCTTTATGAAAAAAGAAGAAGATGCTTTTTTGCTGGCAAGAGAAATGGTAACAATCGGCAATGGTGCCGGAAGGCATACCTGTGCAGTTATTTCCGACATGGACCAGCCGCTTGGAAATGCCGTCGGCAATATGATCGAGGTTCGTGAAGCAATCGATACACTGATGGGAAAGGGGCCGCAGGATTTTGTAGAGCTCTGTCTGACTCTGGGTTCCGAAATGGTTGTTGCCGGACAAAAGGCCAAAGATCAGGATGAAGCGCGAGAAATGCTTATAGAAAAGATCCGGTCAGGAGAAGCGCTCAAACGCCTTGCCGCTTTTGTAAAAGCACAGGGTGGGGATGAACGCTATGTATATGAACCGGACCGCTTTGTCTATGCTCCGATCAGAGTCGATGTCACCGCACAGACAGAAGGCTATATCGCACATATTGACTGTGACGAGGTCGGCATCTGTTCCCTGTTATTAGGAGGCGGTCGCGAGACCAAGGAAAGTGTGATCGATCTGTCCGTGGGTCTGTATCTGCACAAAAAAGTCGGAGACTATGTAAAAAAAGGTGATGTGATCGCAACATTTTATGCTTCTGATCAGGATAAGCTTTTGTCTGCAACAGAGCGTTTTGGACATGCCGTCCATATCGGAAGCGAAGCAGTTGCAAAAACGGATATCATAAAAGGAATTATCAGGGCATGATTTTGAAATATCGACATATGATTATAACATGAACAGATTATTTCAAAACAATAACCATATGATCCAACATGCCAAAAAACAGGCGGCAGAATGTTTGAAAATACCCAAAGAGCTGGTTTTCGGCGATTGTGTGCTCACCCTGCACAGCAACCGGGAATTGTTTGTCGAAAACTATAAAGGTATTCTGGAATGCACGGAGAATTTTATCTGGATCAGTGCCAGGGATCTACGGATCTGCATAGATGGCCAGTCACTGCAGGTAGACTATTACAACAACGATGAAATGAAAATAATCGGTATGATCAATCAAATATCATTTATGGAGTCATGACATGCTTTCGTTTTTTCGATATCTGAAGGGCTATGTGTTTGTCTATCTGTATGGATTTTCGCCTGAACGTTTTTTGAATTTATGCAATCACCACCATATCAAAGTCTGGAAGGTTCATCCGTATCGGGACGGATATCAGTTTTATATTTCCGTACAGGATCTGTTTCAGACCAAAGAATTTTTAAAAAAGACTAAGACCAAGGTAGCCATCAGAAAAAAACTGGGACTGCCTTTTTGGTTGTTCCGCTATCGGAAACGGAAGGTATTTGCCATCTGCTTAGCAGTCTGTTTTGTATCCCTGTTTATGACGACGCGCTTTATCTGGTCATTTTCCATAGACGGCAACCGGACGATGACAGAGGACATTTTTGTCGATTTTTTAAGACAGGAAAATATCTCTTACGGCACACCGGCATATCAGATCGATACGGATGCTTTGGAAAAAACGCTAAGAGACCTTTTCCCCTATATTACATGGGCATCGTTTCAGGTGGATGGCACCAGATTGTGCCTGACCGTCAAGGAAAATCAGACAACAAATGATCAGACAACGGATCGGTCCGGTGAGAAACAACCGATTGATCTGTGTGCAAGTGTTGATGGAACCGTCAAAAATATGGTTACAAGAAACGGAACACCGATGGTAAAGGTCGGGGATACAGTAAAAGCCGGGGATGTACTGATTTCCGGACTCATTTTTGTATACAATGATGATGAAACCGTTAAGACCATTCATCAGACACAGGCAGACGGAGATATTTCCATTGAATATGAAATGATATATCAGGACGGAATGGATTACCGTCAGAAACAAAAGGTTTATACCGGAAGGTCTTACAAAAAGCCGGTAGTCGGATGGAAGGACAAAGAATTCGGCTTTTCTTTCCATGATCCTTATGAGCACGGAGATATTTTTACACAGAAGTATATTTTTTCTCCTGAAACATATCAGATATTTCCGGTTTATATCGGATATGAAAAATATCAGGAATATACCATGACGGACGAAATTTTAAATAAAGATACGGCACTTTGCAGACTGGATGAAAGATTTTGCGATTTTTGCAAAAGTTTGAATCAAAAAGGTATTCAAATAATAAAAAAAGATGTTACAATAAATTATAAAAAAGATCGGGTTGATATCACGGTCAATCTGACAGTCCTTATGTCCGATGGGGTGGAAACACCGATTCTAAGTCAAATTGAAACAGGAGAATAGACGTGGCTGATTATACAATGCTTTTAGATATTGATCATGTGTCCATGCAAAAATTATTTGGAACCAATGATGCCTATATCCGCAAGGTTGAGGATGAATTTGGCGTTTCTGTGATCAACCGGGACGGAATGGTAAAGATCACCGGTGAAAAAACAAATGTCAAAAAAGTATACCGCCTGTTACAGGAATTACTGGAGATATCCACAAAAGGTACAGAAATAGAAGAACAAAATGTCAATTATGCGGTTATGATGAGTAAAGAAGATGAGGATGACGGTTTATTGTCCATGGGAGAGGATTTTATCTGCCATACCATCAGCAACAAGCCGATCATGCCAAAGACAATCGGTCAGAAAAAATATGTCCGGGCAATGCGGGACAATATGATCGTATTCGGGCTTGGTCCTGCGGGTACCGGAAAGACATTTCTTGCCATGGCCATGGCGATTACCGCATTTAAAAATAATGAGGTCAGCCGGATTATCCTGACAAGACCCGCCATTGAAGCCGGAGAAAAGCTTGGCTTTCTGCCCGGTGATTTGCAAAGCAAGATCGATCCTTATTTACGTCCTTTATATGATGCTCTTTACCAGATCATGGGAGCTGAAAGTTTTCAGAAAAATATGGAAAAGGGTCTTATTGAAGTAGCTCCGCTTGCATATATGCGCGGGCGTACACTTGACAATGCCTATATCATTCTGGATGAGGCCCAGAATACAACCGAAGCCCAGATGAAGATGTTTTTAACGCGTATCGGTTTTGGCTCCAAGGTCGTTGTTACCGGAGACAGCTCACAAAAGGATTTAAGTGCGGGTACCAGATCCGGTCTTGATGTGGCAGTAAAGGTATTGTCGCATGTGGACGGAATTGCCTTCTGCAATCTGACAAGCAAGGATGTCGTCCGTCACCCGCTTGTCCAGAAAATTGTCAAAGCATATGAAGATTACGAAAATAAACAGAGCCGAAATACATTAAAAAACAATACACAAAATAAAAATATACAAAGGAACAGAGCTGCACGGAAAAAATGATGTCGATAACCAATATACTGATGATAGCCATGATTATAATTGCATATGGTTTTATTTTGGGAATATGTTATTATTTCACATTGCAGAACAAAAGTCTGTTTAGTTACAATCAGTCTCACAAGCTCAGATTATGGATTGTTTATCTTTTGGGTTTTCTTTTTTGTGGTCTTTTATATGTGGTTCCGTTTTATGCATTTCCAATAGGGGTACTGGCAGTTTTTCTCGTTGCCTTTTCCGGTCAGCTATTGGGATTTGTCATGTATATTTCCTATCTGTTATTAGCTTATTATGTATGGCAGGTATCCGTCGGACAGCTGTTTGTCATGTTTTTAGTGGGAGTGGCAGGTTGTGTTTTATTCGGCAGACTGACCAAAACCTTCCGTTATACAACTCCGGTTGTCATTTTACTTGTCATTGACTGTGGGCTCTATTTTATTCCCTTTGTTACAGATGCCGCAGTTTTACCGGGAGATTTTTTACTGTATTCCGGCATCCGGCTTTTTGCGGAATTTATCCTGCTGATCATTTTTTTGAAAATCTTATTTGACCGGATTATTTCGAGAAATGACCTGTTTTATTCCAATATCAGCGATCCGGATCATGAATTGCTCTTAAGCCTCAAGGATATTGATGAGGATGCCTATTATCACGCAGTTCATACAGCCTATCTGGCAGATAAAGCGGCGCGCTGTATCCATGCCGATCACTCGCTTGCCAGAGCACTTGGGTATTATCACAGGATTGGATTGATACAGGGAAAGGATACGATCCAGAATACACTGACTGTGGCTGCCACCTGCCATTTTCCGGCGCCCTTGCGCAGGGTCATGAAAGAGTATGGAATCAAGCATACTGCGACAGTGTCCAAGGAAGCTGCCATTGTCCAGATCTGCGATGCCCTGGTTTCTTCTCTGACCTATTTATTTCAAAAAGATGCTGATTCACAGGTCAATTATGAAAAGATCATAGATGTTATTATTCATAAAAAAACAGAATGCGACGATCTGGCAAACTGTGATCTGACACTTAAGGATATCAGTCTGATCAAAAAAGAACTCTTGGAGGAAAAAAATACTATGACTTTTTACGTTGAAAATGAAATAGATGCCGGCTATGATTTTGATATTCATGAGACGATTGAAAAAGCCGTCAAAAAAGCTCTGCAGCACGAGGACTGTCCTTATGAAGCCGAGGTCAATGTCCTGATCACGGATTTAGAAGGAATCCGGGAATACAACAACGATTACCGCGGTATCGATTCACCGACAGATGTGTTGTCCTTTCCGGCTGTTGATTATCCGGCCCCGGCTGATTTTTCCATCGCAGCTTCCGATGTCAGTTCTTATTTCAATCCGGAAACAGGAGAGCTTATGCTTGGAGATATTATCCTGTGCCATGACCGGATCGTTTCGCAGGCAGAAGAATTTGGACACAGCCAGTTACGTGAATTTACTTTTCTGATCGTTCACAGCATGCTGCATCTGATGGGGTATGATCATATGACGCCGGATGAGGAGCAGGAAATGTTTGCCCATCAAAATGATATTATGAATGAACTTGGAATTTTCAGATAAACCAAAGATCAAGAGACCGTTTCGGAGGAATACCAATGTCCAAAAGAAAAAATAATCAAAAGCCCAATATTGTATTTCGGGATTCTTCAACCATCATTGCATTGCTTCTCAGTTATCTATGTATGGCTGCCGGAGTGATCTGGCTCAACAAAAATACAGATCTTACAGGTGTCGGACTGTTTATATCCTGCCTGTTTATATATGGAATCTATGTTTTAATCTTTGCGGTTCCGTTTTTTACAACTGCCAAAAGGGCTGTGATATTCCGGCAGTCCAGAAACCAGACAAGGAATGCCCTGCGTTTTGCAAGTGCCTGTGGTGGCTTTGCATTTGTTTTGGGAATTGTTCTCGGAGCTCTGTTTTTATTGTTGAATCGTTTTGCCGGCAGTCTGCTAAAGATCGGAAGTCTGGGCAATCTTTTATGGATTGTTTTAGCTTTTGCAGTTCCTTTATTGTTTTTTAACAGTGTGATGACAGGCGCTTTTTCCGGATTTGGAATGCGTATGCCATTTCAGGCATGGATCATGATCACCTCGGTTTTCGGAATAATATTTGGTATATTGTTTTCCAATCTTTTTGGAAAGCCGGGAAGTGTGAATGCGGATTTGCTGCATAATACCTATATCCATACCTCTTTTTTTACTGCGGGTATGGCAATGGGTTTTGTTATTGGCAATCTTATTTCCTGTATCTTTATGTGTGTTCTGCACAAGGCATACTGTAATCATATTAAAAACGGTACAACAGAAGCGTATGGCAAAAACAGTGAGAATGCCGTCGGACAGATCCGGGCATTTATTTCCTCTCTCTGGTTTCCGCTGATCAGGCAGCTTATCCATTTACTGCCGCTTATTGCAGGTGTTGTTTTTTACAGTATTAAAAATACGCTGACAGATTATACAGATACGATGCATCCGATCAACCAGCTCGGAATTTTTGGAATAGAAATGCTTCTTAATTTTCTGATACCATTATATTTTACAAAGCTGATTGCTTTACATTTTGAAGAATCCTTACGCAAGTCCATGGCGCGTCAGGATCGGTATCATGGTGGTATGCGTCTGATTTCGGGTATCAAACAGTATTTTTGTTTTATCCTTCCGGTGCTGTTTTTCTTTAGTGTTTCAACCTCTTATATGACGGAATGGTATATTAAGACCTCACTGGATGTGTCATTTTTATGGATTTTTGTCTTAATGGCTCTTATTGCATTGGCACGGCTTTCCTATTCCTTTTTACAGGGCTTTGAAAGCGGAAATGTCCATCTGATCGGATATGTGGCAGGAACCGCCGGAATCGTAGCGTATTTTTACCTGATTCTCAAAAAAATGCCTGACATGACAGATGTGATTTTAGCCGGTGTGATCTGCTATGCCATCATCTGCCTTGTCAATCTGTTCTTTTTACGACGTTATTTTGTGTATAAAAAGCAATTATTACGCCATCTGGGGTATCCGTTTATTGCATTTGTCATCTATGCAGTGATCGTATTTTGTATATTCCTCTTAAAGGATATCCTTACAAGCGTCGGATGCTTTGTGCTTTCATTTATACTGGCACTTGTGCTTCATTCTCTTCTTCTGGTTTTATCCGGAGCGGTAAAAGAACATGAGCTTGCAGAATTTCCTCAACGGAAATTGTTACTTTTATTCGGTAAATTAACCGGAATTTATTCGTAAACTGCATATAATACAATAAAATGCTGATACTGATAAAAAGGAGTTTGTTATGAAGATTTTTTATCGTATCAGTATTTTTTGTGCCTGTATTTTGGTGTTATTTTTGGTTGTCTCAGGATATTTCTACATGAAGAAACAGAAAGATACAACAAAACAGGAAATGATAAGCAAAACAGAAACAGCAGAGGTATCCCAAAGTCCCGCCAAAACCTCCTGTGACACGGAATGTATTGTGATTGCACAGAATTTATCGGATGACAGTTATGAAACCCTGATTGAAAAAATTCCGGATCAATATATTGATAAAACAAGAGATCAGCTAATCGAGATTCTAAACAGAGAAATGGTTTCACCGGTATTATCCGAAAGAGAAAAGGGAATCAGCGACATCCGGCTGTCGTCTTTTTCATCGGAACGTATCGTAATCATCAAGCAATATGATATTTCCAAGGACACCCCCAGGGATTATCAGACTTATGAGGAGGACAAAGAAGCTATAAGCGTGATAGAACCGGAAGGTTTTTATCTCATGGCATATGATGATAAGGTATATGTTTATACTGCCGATCAAAAACAGATTTATCTTGTGACCAATATTTCCATCCACGCGTTACCGGAGCATCTGACGCAAGAGATTCTCGATGGTAAATACATCCGTGATGAGGCAGAACTCTACAATTTTCTTGAGTCTTATTCGAGTTAGTTGTATACTATAGTTATCTATGCAACGAGGAAAAAGTATGAAAAAACGGGTTGTTATCATTGGTGGCGGTGCAGCAGGAATTGCTGCATGTATATCAGCCGCACAAGGTGATACGGAAGTGATTCTGTTGGAGCATCAGGATCGGATCGGCAAAAAAATACTGATGACCGGAAACGGTAAATGCAATCTGACCAATATGGATATGGACAGCTGTCATTATATTACTGCAGACGCAGGGGATACTTCCTTTGTCAAAAGGGTTTTAGAGCTTTATCCTCCGCAGAAGCTATTAGATTTTTTTCATTCCATCGGTCTTAGGACGACGGTTTTGAGAGAAACCTATATCTATCCGGAAACTGAAGCTGCCGCCTCGGTAGTCAATGTTTTTTTACGAGAGCTTAACAGACTGGGCGTTCAGATTCATACCAATGAACAGATCATCCGGTTATCCTATAAAAAAGGACATACGCAGGTTGTTACGGATAAAAAGGAATATTATGCCGATGCAGTCATTCTGGCCTGCGGTGGAAGATCCTACCCAAAGACAGGCTCTGACGGATCGGGCTTTGATCTGCTCAAAAAACTGCAGCTTCCGGTGATTGCACCATACCCGGCACTTACCTCCCTTATTTGCAAAAGAGATAATCTGAAAATGCTGTCAGGTCTTAGAACCAATGCCACAGTAACACTTTTAGATCCGTCCGGAGAGGTCATCCGATCACAATACGGACAGATACAATTTACCGATTATGGTCTTTCCGGCATTCCCGTATTTCAGATAAGCTCGACAATTTATCCATACTGCCGTCAGACAAAATGCCGTCCTGGTGAGCTTATGGCTGTTGTTGATCTTTTTCCGTTTGAAGAAGAGCAACAGCTTTATGAAGAGCTTTTACATCAGTTTATACAATATGCAGACATCACAGCAGAAGAAGCTCTGGATGGTTTCCTCCATAAAAAATGGATTGCCTTTTTTGTCAGACAATGCGGCCTTCACGGTATTCTTTGCAGAGATCTTGATAAAAAAGAGATCCGCAGGCTTGCAAAGCAGTTTAAGAAAATCTGTTTTCCCATAACCGATCTCAAAGGCTTTGATTTTTGCCAGGTAACCGGAGGTGGACTTCCACTCAATGCCATCAATGACCATTTTGAACTGATCCGGTATCCGGGTATTTATGTGGTCGGAGAAATGTTAAATATAACCGGTGACTGTGGCGGCTACAATCTGCACTGGGCATTTTCCGGTGGATTGATTGCCGGATACGACAGTGCCAAAACAGGAAATTAAGATGTTAAAATACAATCAATTAAAATGCAGATCCGGATATACGTCTGATGACATGATCCGAGCTTTGTCAGATAAACTACATATATCAAGAGAAAGTATTACGAAGATAAAGATCTTAAAGGAATCCCTTGATGCCAGAAAAAAGACAGATATTTTTTATTCACTCAGTGTGGCATTTGAAGTTTCCAATGAACAGCAGCTGTTACATAAAGTCGGAAAAAGAGATGCCAATCTGTCTGTGTATAGGGAAATTCCATTTGAGTTACCTGTCTGTCAGACAGATCATATGAAAAAAAGACCAGTGATCGTAGGCGCCGGCCCGGCCGGACTTTTTTGTGCCTATTATCTGTCCCTTGCCAATCTAAAGCCAATCTTACTCGAACGTGGACGTCCGGTAGAGGAACGCAAAAAAGATGTAGAAACATTCTGGGAGACCGGTGTTTTAGATACCACATCCAATGTACAGTTTGGAGAAGGCGGTGCCGGGACTTTTTCAGACGGCAAATTAAACACTCTCAACAAGGATCCTTTTGGCTATCAGAAAGAGGTTTTCCGACTGTTTGTTGAAATGGGGGCCAAGCCCGAAATACAGTATCAGCAAAAGCCGCATGTCGGAACCGATGCCTTGTTCCAAATTGTCCGAAATCTGAGAAATGCCATCAGGGCCAAGGGTGGCGACATCTATTTTGAATCACAGATGACCGATATTTTTTTCACGGACTGTACAGATGACCCTTACAATAGAAAGGTCTGTGGTATCGAGATCAACCACAAAGACCGGATTGACACCGATCATATCATACTTGCGATCGGCCACAGTGCCAGAGACACGTTTCGTATGTTAAATGATCACCGGATACCGATGGAAGCCAAGTCATTCGCAGTCGGCTACCGTGTCCAGCATCTGCAAAAGGATATGGATAAGGCACAATACGGCGAACAAAATATGGGCTTATTTCCACCGGCTGCCTACAAGGTGACGGCACAGTCCCAAAATAAAAGAGGCGTTTACAGCTTTTGTATGTGTCCGGGCGGTTATGTGGTCAATGCTTCCAGCGAAAAAAACAGACTCTGTGTCAATGGGATGAGCTACAGTGACAGAGCCGGCGATAATGCAAACAGTGCCATTATCATCTCGGTCAGTCCGGATGATTATCCGGACGAAGGACCCTTGTCCGGTGTAAAATATCAGGAAATGATCGAAGAAAAGGCTTATCAGGTATGTGGCGGAAGGATTCCTATCCAGCGCTATGCCGATTACAAGGCTGACAGGATCAGTACAGGCTTTGGAAGGATCAGGCCGCAGATAAAAGGGCAGTATTCCTTTGGCAACCTGAGAAATATATACAGTCAGGAAATTGAACAGGCATTTATGGACGGAATGAGCTCTTTTGGTCGCAAGATAAAAGGCTTTGATGCAGATGATGTCCTGATCACAGGAGTGGAGCCGCGTACCTCATCACCGGTCCGCATCCATCGCGGCAAAGACCTTCAGGCGATTACAATAAAGGGGCTGTATCCATGCGGAGAAGGAGCCGGATATGCAGGCGGGATTACAAGTGCAGCCTGCGATGGCCTTAAAATTACTTTAAAAATCATTACATCATTGGGAGACAAAACATGAACTTAAGAGATTGTATAAAAGATAAAAAACGAATTGTAATCAAGGTTGGTTCCTCTTCCTTACAACACAAGGAGACCGGTGGACTGGATTATATTAAGCTGGAAGTGCTGGTGCGCGAGATCTGCAATCTGCGCAATATGGGAAAAGAGGTTGTACTGGTATCCTCCGGTGCGATCGCAGTCGGTAAAAGGGCCGTTCATCTTGGAAAGGATGATGATCCGATCGCAGTCAAGCAGGCATGTGCGGCAATCGGACAGGCAAGACTGATGATGACATACCAAAAGATTTTTTCGGAATACAACCATGTATGTGCTCAGATTCTGATGACGAAAAATACGATCGTAGATCCGTTAAACCGGTTCAATGCGCACAATACATTTTCGGAATTATTAAAGCTTGGGGTCGTTCCGATCGTCAATGAAAATGATACCGTAGCAACCTACGAGATCAAATTTGGTGATAACGATACGCTTTCCGCTATTGTAGCAGCCCTGATTGATGCGGATTTACTGATTTTACTTTCCGATATTGATGGATTGTATACAGATGATCCTAATCAAAATAAAGATGCAAAGTTTATCAGTGTTGTAGATGAGCTTACGGATGATCTGATGCAGATGGGAAAAGCAAGTACCGGAAGCAATGTCGGCACCGGCGGTATGAATACCAAGCTGCAGGCAGCCAAGATTGCAACGGTCGCAGGTGCGGATATGATCATTGCCAATGCTGATGATATGCGGATCATCCACCGTATCATGGACGGCAGGGAATACGGCACCTTTTTTAAAGCCCACAAGGATGAAGACTTTTATCTGGCGGACTATGTTGAAAATATGGAATATTGATATCTTTAAACAAAGCAGAGGACAGGAAAATGGCAGATTTACATATCGAAAGAATTAATGAATTGTATCATAAATCCCAGAAAGAGGGGCTTACGGAAGCAGAAAAAAAAGAGCAGGCAGAATTAAGACGCAACTATATCAATGCTGTCAAAAAGAACCTAAGAGGACAGTTAAATCAGATCAACATACAGGAGACAGACGGTAGTATTACCAACCTGGGAGAAAAATTTGGACAAAAAAAATCTTAGAAAGCAGATGCTTTTACAACGAAACAATATGCCGGATACAAAGTGCCTGAAAAAAAGCCGGCATGCTGCAAGACTCTTATTTGAGACGGCTTCCTATAAGCAGGCGCAAAACATACTGGTTTATATGCATTACGGAAGCGAATTGCAGACAGTGGATATCATAAGGCAGGCATTTGAGGATCATAAGCACGTGTTTGTGCCGCGTGTCGAAGGAAAAAATATGGATTTTTATGAAATTCATTCCATGGCAGACTGCGAGGAAGGCTTTCACGGGATTCCCGAGCCGAAAATGGACTGTCCGAGGCTTATTTTTGATATCGGAGACAATGATACTGATGATAATGTGTCCGGCAAAGATGAGACTGGCAGCTATGGGACAAACAGAGTTTTAGCAAAAAAAGATATTACACTTATGGTTCTGCCTGGGCTGGCCTTTGATCAAAAAGGGCACAGGCTCGGCTATGGCGGCGGCTATTATGACCGCTATTTTGAGCGGTTTGGGACTGACTATACCAAAGTTGCTGTAGGATATGATTTTCAGCTGATCGATGAGGTCCCTTATGAACCACATGATATTCCAATCGATATTTTTATATCGGATAACAGATGCATCATGATTGATAATACATCAGGAGGTAGATTATGACTGATTTAATCCAGTTAGGAAAAGCTGCGGTAGCTGCAAAGTACAAAATGCAGTTACTCGATACAGATACCAAAAACAAGGCTCTTTTACAGATTGCCCGTGCGCTGGTTGCCGGTGAAGCCTATATTCTTTCAGAAAATGCAAAGGATATTGAAAAAGGTGAAAAAAATGGCATGCATCCGGGCATGATCGATCGTCTGCGCTTAACCGGCGACCGGATCAGGGCTATGGCAGAGGGCTTAGAGCAGGTAGCCGGGCTGCCGGATCCGATTCACGAAGTCTTATCAACGACGACACGCCCAAACGGACTTGTGATCAAAAAAGTAAGAGTGCCGCTTGGTGTGATCGGAATTATATATGAATCACGCCCCAATGTTACAGCCGATGCTTTCGGCCTTTGCTTCAAATCCGGAAATGCCGTGATATTAAAAGGCGGTTCCGATGCGATCCATTCCAATATTGCGATCACAAAGGTGATCCGCGATGCTTTGGAAGGTGAAAACCTGGATGCCAATGCGATCCAGCTCATTGAAGATACCAACCGTGAGACCACGCAGAAGTTCATGCGTCTTGACCAGTATGTAGATGTCCTGATCCCGCGCGGAAGTGCCGGACTGATCCGTGCCGTTGTTCAAAACAGTACGATTCCTGTGATTGAAACCGGAAGCGGCAACTGTCATATTTATGTGGATAAGGATGCGGATTTCAACAAGGCGATCCCGATCATCATCAATGCCAAGACACAGCGTATCGGTGTCTGCAATGCCTGCGAATCACTCGTGGTACACAAGGATATCGAAAAGGATTTTCTGCCGTTATTGGAAAAGGCTTTAAAAGAAAAAAAGGTGGAGATCCGTGCCGATAAAGATGCAGGACAGTTTATCAAAGACTATGCACCTGCCACAGAAGAGGATTTTTCAACGGAGTACCTTGATTATATTATCTCGGTCAAGACGGTATCGAGTGTGGAAGAGGCAATCGAGCATATCAATGCCCACAATACCAGACATTCGGAAGCCATTATCACCGAAAATAAAGAAGCTGCTGACAAATTTAAAGCCGGTGTTGATGCAGCCTGTGTCTATGTCAATGCATCGACCCGTTTTACAGATGGATTTGAATTTGGTTTTGGTGCTGAAATCGGAATCAGCACACAAAAGCTCCATGCCCGCGGTCCCATGGGATTGAATGAACTGACTTCTTATCAGTATCAGATTGAAGGCGATGGACAGATCAGACCCTAAAAATACGAAAGGAACTACCAGTCATGAATGATGAAGCAAAGCTTCAATACGAATACATTGAAAAAGCAAAAAAGATAATCGAAGAAAAAGCCGAAAAGAAAGGCAGCAAGTTAACCTGTTGTGTCCATACCTTTGGCTGTCAGATGAATGCCCGTGATTCGGAAAAGCTATCCGGAATCTTAAAAGCAATCGGGTTTGAAAAAACCGAGGATGAAAATGCAGACCTCGTCATTTACAATACCTGTACGGTTCGTGACAATGCCAACCAGCGTGTCTACGGACGCCTTGGTGTATTAAACGGTTACAAAAAGAAAAATCCCTACATGAAAATCTGCTTGTGCGGATGTATGATGCAGGAAAATACCGTAATTGAGAAGATTCGGAAAAGCTATCGTTTTGTAGACCTGATTTTCGGCACACACAACATTTTTAAATTTGCCCAGTTACTGGTACAGATGTATGAAACGGACGATATGATCATTGATATCTGGAAGGATACCGATCAGATTGTGGAAGATTTACCGGTTGAGCGCAAATTCCGTTTCAAATCCGGCATCAATATCATGTTTGGCTGCAATAATTTCTGCTCTTATTGTATTGTTCCGTATGTCAGAGGCCGTGAGCGCAGCCGCAAGCCGGAAGAGATCATCGAAGAGATTGAAAATCTGGTGGCAGACGGTGTGGTAGAGGTCATGCTATTAGGACAAAATGTCAATTCCTATGGTAAAAAGCTGGATGAACCGATCAGCTTTGCGGAATTGTTAAGAAGAGTTGAAAAAATCGAAGGCTTAGAGCGTATCCGTTTTATGACATCCCATCCAAAGGATCTGTCCGATGAGCTGATCGAGGTCATGAAGGAATCCAAAAAGATATGCAGACATCTGCATCTGCCTCTGCAGGCGGGCTCTGACCGTATCTTAAAAGCCATGAACCGCTGTTATACCAAGGAGCAGTACCTGGATCTGGCACTCAAGATCAAAAGAGAGATACCGGATATTGCCATGACAACCGATCTGATCGTGGGCTTTCCGGGCGAGACTCATGAGGATGTACTTGAAACGATCGATGTCGTAAAAAAAGTACAGTTTGACAATGCATTTACCTTCCAGTATTCCAAGAGAACCGGTACTCCGGCGGCTGCGATGGACAATCAGGTTCCCCAGGAAGAGGTTACCCGCAATTTTGATGAGCTGCTTGCAGTTGTACAGGAAACAGCCCGCAGTCAGGCCAAGCGCTTTGAGGGACAGACCATGGAGGCACTGGTTGAAGAAATCAACGAGCACGATGCTTCACTGGTTACCGGTCGTCTATCCAACAATATGATCGTACATTTTAAAGGATGCCGGGATCTGATCGGTAAAATCGTACCGGTATACTTAAAAGAATGCAAAGGCTTTTATTATCTGGGTGAAATGCAAGCATAAGAAGTGAGGATACATAAAAATGGCAGAACTTACGCCGATGATGCAACAATATATGGAGACGAAAAAACAGTATCAGGACTGTATTCTGTTTTATCGCCTCGGTGACTTTTACGAAATGTTTTTTGATGATGCATTAAAAGCATCCAAGGAACTGGAAATAACACTGACCGGAAAAAGCTGCGGGTTGGAAGAACGAGCACCTATGTGCGGAATTCCATACCATGCCGTTGACGGATACTTGACTAAACTAGTCAGTAAAGGCTACAAGGTTGCAATCTGTGAACAGGTAGAAGATCCGAAGCTTGCCAAGGGCATTGTAAAAAGAGAGGTTGTCAGAATCGTTACTCCCGGGACCAACCTCAATATGCAGTCCCTTGAGGAGACCAAAAACAACTATCTGATGTGTATTGCCTATGGAGACAAGATCGGCATATCTGTCATAGACGTTACGACCGGTGATTTTTTTGTGACCCAGGTTGAAAATACCAAAAATCTTTTTGACGAGATCATCAAATTTTCTCCTGCAGAAATTATCTGCAATGATGCATTCATGCTGAGTGGTTTTGATTTAGAAGACCTGCGTTCACGCCTCGGAATCACGGTTTACCAGCTTGATTCCTGGTATTTTGATGATGACACCTGTCAGAACCGGATCAAAAAACATTTTCATGTCCAGACCATGACAGCCCTCGGCATCGATTCATTTTCCATGGGAACCATCGCCGCAGGTGCCATTTTAAATTATTTATACGAAACACAAAAAACTTCACTTTCACATATAACACATATCAATCCGTATATAACGAGCAAATATATGCTGTTGGACAGCTCTACGAGACGCAATCTGGAGCTTTGCGAGACCCTGCGTGAAAAGCAGAAGCGCGGTTCCCTTTTATGGGTGCTTGACAAGACAAAAACCGCCATGGGAGCCCGTACACTGCGAAGCTATATCGAACAGCCATTGATTGACAAGGATGATATCACACTCCGTCTGGATGCGGTGGAAGCTTTGTTTTCCAACGCAATCGGCAGGGAAGAGCTTCGGGAATATCTGAATCCGATCTACGACCTAGAGCGTCTGCTTGGAAAGGTAAGCTACAAAACAGCCAATCCAAGGGATTTGATCGCCTTTTCCAAATCGCTTGAAATGCTCCCCTCCATCCGCACGGTTTTAGCTGATTTCAAGGACAGTCAGTTATTACAGCAGATTTGTGATGACATTGACCCGCTGGAGGATATCTGCGGACTGATCGAGCAGGCAATCGAAGAGGAGCCGCCGATTTCCATCCGGGACGGCGGTATGATAAAGACCGGTTTTAATGAGGATGTGGATCATTTTCGCAACGCCAAAACAGACGGTAAAAACTGGCTTGCCCAGTTAGAGCTTGAGCAAAAGGAACGTACCGGAATCAAAAATCTCAAGATCGGCTACAACAAGGTCTTTGGTTATTATTTTGAAGTTACCAATTCCTTTAAGGAAATGGTGCCGGACGACTGGATCCGCAAACAGACCCTGACCGGCGGCGAACGCTACATGATGCCAAAATTAAAAGAGCTTGAGGATACCATTCTCAATGCCGAGGACAAGCTGTGCAGTGTGGAATATGATATTTTCTGTGAAATCCGTGAACACATCGCTGACAACATGGACCGTATCCAGAAAACTGCCAAAGCAGTTGCTGCGCTGGATGTGTTTACATCCTTAGCCAATGTTGCAGAGCGCAATCACTATGTGCGTCCCAAATTAAATACCAGGGGAACCATCAAGATCAAAAACGGCCGCCATCCGGTCGTGGAAAAAATGATCGACCACGATATGTTTGTTGCCAATGATACATCTTTAGACAGCAATAAAAATCTGATTTCCATTATTACCGGTCCCAACATGGCTGGTAAATCCACCTATATGAGACAGACAGCACTGATCGTCCTCATGGCACAGATCGGATGCTTTGTTCCGGCAGATCAGGCAGATATCGGACTGGTAGACCGTATCTTTACCCGTGTAGGTGCATCTGATGATCTGGCCAGTGGTCAGTCTACCTTTATGGTTGAGATGAACGAGGTTGCCAATATTTTGAGAAATGCGACATCCAACAGTCTGCTGATCTTAGATGAGATCGGAAGAGGAACCTCAACCTTTGACGGGCTTGCAATCGCATGGGCAGTTATCGAACATATCAGCAATAAAAAGCTTTTGGGTGCCAAGACACTGTTCGCAACGCATTATCATGAGCTGACCGAATTGGAAGGCAAGATGAATAATGTCAACAACTATTATATTGCAGTCAAGGAACAGGGCGATGACATTGTCTTTTTAAGAAAGATCCTGAAAGGTGGCGCGGACAAAAGCTACGGTATTCAGGTTGCAAGGCTTGCCGGTGTTCCGGATATGGTCATCGACCGTGCCAAGGTCATTGTAGAGCAGTTAATGGACAATGATATTACAGAGCGTGTCCAGAGCATTGCGATCGATGGCAGGACTGAGACCAAAAAGAATAAACATTATGATCAGGTGGATTTAGACCAGATTTCTTTATTTGACACGGTCAAAGATGAGGATATTCTAAAAGAGCTGGATGAGCTTGATATATCCAACCTGACACCTTTAGATGCACTCAATACATTGTATCGTCTGCAGAATTTACGCAAAAACCGCTGGCAGGGATAGGAGGACGGCATGGCCGGGATAATTCATGTATTAGACAGTGAAACAATTGATAAAATTGCAGCCGGAGAGGTTGTGGAAAAGCCTTCCAGTGTTGTAAAAGAGCTTGTGGAAAATGCCATTGATTCCGGGGCGGACAAGATTGCCGTTGAGATAAAGGAAGGCGGCATTTCCTTTATCCGTGTTACAGACAACGGCTGCGGAATTGCAAAGGAAGATTTAGAGCCGGCTTTTTTACGGCATGCCACGAGTAAGATCCAAAGTGCAGAGGATTTAAACTCCATTTCCAGTCTCGGCTTTCGTGGTGAGGCTTTGTCAAGCATCAGTGCGGTTTCGCAGGTGGAAATGATCACCAAAAAGCATAATAATATGCTCGGTACCAGAGTCTGCTGCAACGGCGGTGTGCTGGAAGCTCCTGAGGATATAGGTGCACCGGACGGTACAACCGTTTTGGTGCGGAATCTGTTTTACAATACACCGGTGCGCAAAAAGTTTTTACATTCATCCACGACGGAAGGCTCCTATATTTATGAGCTGATGCAGCATATCGCACTTTCACACCCTGAGGTTTCCATTTCGTTTATCCAGAACGGACAGACACGGTTTTTCACCTCCGGCAACAACAATTTAAAGGATGTTATTTACAGATTATATGGAAAAGATACCATCCAGCAGATTTTACCTGTTGATGCCGACCGGGATGGCATTCATATTCACGGCTTTATCGGAAAACCGGTACTTGGAAGAGCGACCAGAAATTATGAGACCTTCTTTGTCAATGGCCGTTACGTCAAAAGCAAGGTGATCTCCTCTGCTGTGGAGGAGGGCTACAAGACCTTTTTAATGCAGCACAAATATCCCTTTGCCATCCTGCATTTTACCATTGACGGCGAGGATATTGATGTCAATGTGCATCCGACCAAGATGGAGATCCGGATCATGAATCCCATACCGTTTTGTGCTTTTGTCAAAGAAACGGTAGCCTCTGTTTTAAATGAAGTATCTCTGATCCGCAATTATACAGATGTTGATTCGGAAAAAGAAGCTGTAAAGGTCCCCAATGTTTCGCATGCACCGGAGCCGTTTGAAAAAAACAGACTGAAAATGACAGATTGTGACATTGCAGGCGCAAATACGAATCTGCAAAAAAATACGCAGGATCTGCAAGACATACAGAGAACACCAAGTGTACAAGCCGGATCAAATACACAGGCCATGCAGGAACTGCACGATGCACAAAATACACAGGATACGCAAAATATACAAGGTGTACAAGATTCACAGTCTATACATCCTCTGCAGAATATGCAGAACATCGTACGTGAGCAGTCTGATTATCAGATCAACAAGATCATCGGCAATTCCATTCCCAAGCAGACCATAATCACGGAAAATTACAAAACCGGAGACAATATCATCAAACATGAGCAGACTCCAATCATCAAAAAAGCGGAGCAGATGGAGCTTTTTTCAAGAGCACTGGAAGAAGCAGATGATAATACCCTTACCGGATTAAAGATCATCGGACAGGTATTTGAAACCTACTGGATTGTGGAATTTGAAGACAATATCTATTTTGTTGACCAGCATGCGGCACATGAAAAGGTCAATTATGAAGAATTTGTGGATAAGCTCAACAAAAAACAGAATGCCACACAGATGCTGATGCCGCCGTTGGTCATTTCGCTCAGTATGCCGGAAATGGATATTTATCATAAATATCAAGATTATTTTGTAAAACTCGGATTTGAGATTGAGCCTTTTGGCGGAGACGAACTGTCCATGAGAGGCATTCCGACCGATTTATACGGCACGGATGCCAAAGATCTTTTTCTGACGGTTCTTGATGAGCTTGCCGAATCCCCGGTTCGTGGCACGCCCGATGTGATCTTATTAAAGATCGCATCCATGTCCTGTAAGGCCGCTGTAAAGGGTAACCAGAAAATCTCCTACGAAGAGGCTAAGGTTCTTTTGAAACGTCTGTTTTCACTGGAAAATCCTTATCACTGCCCGCACGGCAGACCGACGATGTTTTCCATGAGCAAACAGGAGATTGATAAGAAAATTAAAAGGATTGTTTAGACATGAAAAAACTAATTGTCTTGACCGGACCGACTGCAGTCGGTAAAACAGCACTGTCCATCGCGTTAGCCAAGGCTATCGGCGGAGAAATCATCAGTGCCGATTCAATGCAGGTATACAAATATATGGACATCGGCTCTGCCAAGATCAGACCGGAAGAAATGGATGGGGTCAGACATTATCTGGTTGATATCTTAGATCCGCATGAGGACTTTAATGTCTTTATGTTCCAGAAATATGCCAAAGAGGCAATAAAACAGATTTATGCCAACGGGCATATACCGATTTTGGTAGGCGGAACCGGATTTTATATCCAGTCTGTACTTTATGACATTGATTTTACGGAAAGCACAATGGATGAAAAATACCGTAACGGACTGGAAGCAATAGCCATGCAGGACGGACCGGAGGCTTTGTTTACAAAGCTTAAGGAAGTGGATCCCGAATCGGCAACAGCCATTCATCCCAACAATGTAAAAAGAGTAATCCGAGCTTTGGAATATTACCATCAGACAGGTGAAAAGATTTCTTCTCACAATGAAGAAGAACGCAATAAGACATCGCCCTATGATTTTACCTATTTTGTATTAAACGATGACAGAAACGTGTTGTATCACAACATTGATCTTCGCGTAGACAAAATGATTGCAAACGGACTGGTCGATGAAGTTGCAGGATTAAAGGCCATGGGGCTGAAAAAGACGGATGTATCCATGCAGGGACTTGGGTATAAGGAAATTCTTTCATATCTTGACGATGAGATTGATTTAGACCGCGCCATATATCTGATCAAACGGGATACCAGACATTTTGCCAAGAGACAGCTTACCTGGTTTCGGCGTGAAAAAGACGTCATCATGGTTGATAAACAGGATTTTTCGCATGATGATAAGAAAATACTGGATTATATGATTGCAGAAATTAATGGATGAAGCTGATAAAAGCAATTAAAATGACAAATAAAAAGAAAAGAGAACTAAAATGACAGAAACAAATGAATTATACCGGGAAATGGGAATTGATGATGATGTGTACAGACTTGGAGAAGAAGTCCTGGCAAAGCTTTCTACTCGCTTTGCAGACATTGACCGCGTAGCAGAATACAACCAGCTAAAGGTATTAAAAGCCATGCAGAAGGCAAAGGTATCGGAAGCCTGCCTTTATGGTACAACCGGATATGGTTACAATGACATCGGAAGAGATACCTTAGAAGAAGTTTATGCCAATGTATTTCATACCGAGGCCGCACTTGTCAGACCGCAGATCACCTGTGGAACACATGCGCTTGCACTGGCTCTGATGTCCAATCTGCGTCCGGGAGATGAGGTTCTTTCCCCGGTCGGCAAACCTTATGATACCTTGGAAGAGGTTATTGGCATACGTCCTTCTACCGGAAGCCTTGCAGAATACGGGATCACATATTCCCAGGTGGATTTACTGCCGGATGGAGAATTTGATTATGAAAATATCAAAAAAGCCATTCATGCTAATACAAAGCTTGTCACAATCCAGCGATCCAAGGGTTATGAACCCAGAAAGACTTTATCGGTTGATCGGATCGGTCAATTGATTTCTTTTATCAAATCCATCAAAGCTGACGTTATCTGCATGGTGGATAACTGTTATGGCGAATTTGTTGAAACCATTGAACCAAGCGATGTCGGAGCAGACATGGTAGTCGGCTCTCTTATTAAAAATCCGGGGGGCGGACTGGCTCCGATCGGCGGCTATATCGCAGGTAAAAAAAGCTGTATTGAAAATGCAGCCTACCGGCTGACTTCTCCCGGACTTGGAAAAGAGGTCGGTGCATCCCTTGGTGTATTACCGTCCTTTTATCAGGGATTTTTCTTAGCCCCGACTGTTGTAAGCGGAGCTTTAAAGGGAGCCGTTTTTGCTGCCAATATCATGGAACATTTCGGTTTTCCGGTCGTGCCGGATGGAAGTGAGTCACGTCATGATATCATCCAGGCGGTCACCTTCGGAAGTGAAGAAGGTGTTGTAGCATTCTGCAAAGGTATTCAGGCTGCAGCACCGGTTGACAGCTTTGTTGTACCCGAACCATGGGATATGCCGGGCTACGACAGCAAAGTCATTATGGCTGCCGGAGCTTTTGTATCCGGAAGCTCGATCGAACTATCCGCAGATGGACCGATCAAACCGCCGTATGCCGTATATTTTCAGGGTGGACTGACCTTTCCGCATGCCAAATTCGGTATTCTGAAAGCCGTACAGGAACTCAAAAATTCCAATGTAATTCGACTTTAATCGAGCCACAGGGTCGAAAAAAAAACATGAAAAGAAGTGTACACTATATTGCTTATGTGGTAAGATACAATAGTGAAAACACAAGATATAGTCGTACATTATACCAAAGAATTGGGAGACTTTTATGAAAAGTAAAAATAACTGGGCCTGTTTTTTACTGATGCTGGCAGGAATTGTCATCGGCGGCTTTATCGGTCACCTGTTTCCGAGCAGCTTTCTGAATTTTGGTCAGACGTTCGGACTGACATCACCGATTGTACTGGATCTGGGGATTCTGGTACTGACATTCGGGCTGACTATCAACATCACAATCGGCAGCATTCTCGGAATCATCATTGCGATTATTATCTATCGTTTTATCTGAGTTTCATGAGTTTAACCTGTCATCTTTTATTTAATAAAATGGTCTTGATACGCTCGGAGAGATAATGCGTAAGGAGACACTATATGACAGTCAAAGCAACACCCATTCCGGATAACCGCTATCCGGAAAAACCTTATGACCGCTTTCTGTATGCCGGCCCGACAGCTTTATCGGATGCGGAATTACTAGCCATCATCTTAAGAACCGGCCGGAAGGGAGCGGATGCCGTATCCGTTGCCAGGGAGGTCCTTGATCTGGCTTCTCCCTACGGGCTTGCCGGATTAAACCATTTATCTGTTCAGGATATTATGAAGATAAACGGGATCGGAGAGGTAAAGGCGGTCAAATTAAAATGTGTCGCTGAGCTGTCCAGACGTATCGTCATGGATGCCTGCAACAAAAAAACGCCCCTGCGCTGCCCACAGGATTTTGCAACCTTTTATATGGAATCCATGAGACATCTGGAAAAAGAAAACTGCCTGTGTATTTTTCTGGACGGATCCATGAACCGGCTAAAGGATGTCACGATCAGTATCGGCAGTGTCAACGCATCAATCATTTCAAGCCGCGAGGTCTTTATGGAGGCTCTCCGTGCCAAGGCAGTTTATATTGTGTTACTACACAACCATCCAAGCGGCAACGCCACTCCGAGCAATGCCGACAAAGAAGTAACGAGCCGTATTTATCAGGCCTCTTTACTGATGGATATTCCGCTTTTAGACCACATTATTATCGGCGACAACTGTTACTACAGTTTTAAAGAAAATAATTTAATTACATGAGATTTATCGAAGAAAGGAGTACGGGAAAATGGCTTCTTGTGCTTATGGTATCGATCTAGGTACGAACAACATCAAAATTTATTCAAAAGGCAGTGATGAGATTTTTACAGCCAAAAATATCATTGCCATTGAAAGAAAGGATATTTTATTTGCTTATGGGGATCCGGCTTTTGATATGTATGAAAAAGCCCCTGAATTTATCCAGATTTCTTATCCCTTAAACAATGGTGTGATTGCGGATATCAATAATATGCAGACATTGGTCAGATGTTTTATCAGCGACCTGTCTGATGGCAATATCAAACCGGCCGATTATTATATTGCGGTTCCCCATGATGTAACAGAGGTTGAAAAAAAAGCGTTCCACGATCTGATCAAAAATGCCAATATCAAGGCCCGCAGTATTATGGTTGTTAAAAAAGCCGTTGCTGACGGACTGGGTATGGATATTGATGTCAAAAATTCTCAGGGAGTGCTTGTTGTCGATATCGGCTTCCACACAACAGAGATTTCCATATTGTCACTCGGTGGCATTGTTTTAAGCAAAATGATCAAGATCGGCGGACAGAAATTTGATGATGCGATCCGCAATGCAGTCCGCAACGAATTCAATCTGTTGATCGGTCAGAAGACTGCCGAAAAAGTTAAAATGTCCATGAAAGATTTGGAAAAAGAAAATAAAAACGCCGTTGTATACGGTCGTGATATCGTAACAGGACTTCCGGTGGAACGAGAGATCCCGACATCCCTTGTCATGAAGGCACTTTTAGAGCATATCAACACCATTATCGAACAGGTAAAGGTGATTTTGGAAAAGACTCCCCCGGAGCTTGCAGCTGATATTTTCCGCAGAGGTATTTATCTGACCGGCGGTTCCAGCCAGTTGTCACATCTGGATGAACTGATGGCAAATGGAACAGGATTAAAAGTCAATCTTGCCGAGGATCCGATCTGCAGCGTCGCCAACGGCTTATCCCGTGTGATCAACGATCCGAATTTCCAGTCGGTTGCATATAGCTATGATTCTCAAAATGGAGGCAAATAATGAACAGACGGCGGAATGGTTTTACGCTGCAAAGTAAATATCTGCTTTTGATTCTGACCGGACTGTGTGTGCTTCTGATGGCGATTACCTTTATGACGGATATTTTTTCCGGTACACTGGCTGAAATTTCCAGCTATGTCACAATTCCCTTTCAAAAGGGAATATCCGAGACCGGAACCTATCTTTCCAACCGTTCGGATGAATTGGTCCAGATCCGTGACCTGATTCAGCAAAACAAGGAATTACAGCAACAGATTGATGAGCTGACCATTGAAAACAACAATCTGACACAGGAAAAATACGAACTGAACAACCTGCGTTCGCTGTACAAGCTTGATCAGGAATACTCAGATTATCAGAAGACCGGTGCCAAGGTCATCGGTAAAAATTCCGGCAACTGGTTTCAGTCCTTTACGATCGATAAAGGAACTAAGGATGGCATACAGCTTAATATGAATGTCATGGCAGGAAGCGGTCTTGTCGGTATTGTGACAGAGGTCGGTTACAACTGGTCACGTGTCACATCGATCATTGATGACAGCAGTAATGTCAGCGGTATGACACTTTCTACCGGTGACAACATGATCGTATCCGGTAATTTAGAGCTGATGAGCCAGAATAAGATCAGCTTCAGCAAGCTGATTGATTCCAATGATCAGGTAAAAGAAGGCGACAAGGTTGTCACATCCAATATCAGTGACAAATATCTGCCCGGTCTTCTGATCGGATATATAACGTCCATCGAATCCGACTCCAACAACCTGACACATTCCGGCACCATAACACCAGCTGTTGATTTTGAACATATGGATGAAGTTTTGGTTATTCTTGATCTGAAACAGCAGACAGAGAGTGAAGAATAGATTTTTATGAAAAACTTTTTACTATCTGCAATTCTTATAGTTGCAAGCTTTATATTACAAAATACCGTATGCGGCTATATATCCTTCGGAGATATTGTGCCCAATCTGTTATTGATAACCGTTTCATCCTTCGGTTTTATAAAAGGTAAAAAAGCCGGAGTCTTAGCCGGTTTTTTTGCAGGAATTTTGGTTGATATTTATTTTTCGCAGATTATCGGTTTTCATGCCCTGTTATACATGTACATAGGTTACTTTAACGGATTTTTCAAAAGACTTTTTTACAAGGATGAATTGAAACTGCAGATATTACTTGTCGGATGCAGTGATTTTGTCTATGGTCTTTCATACTATCTGCTGACTTTTTTATTAAGAGGCAGATTCCATTTTACCTATTATCTGATCAATATCATCATTCCGGAAACGGTATACACGATTTTAATGACAATTGTATTTTTCCTTATAAAGACTTTGATACAGAAATTTTTTATAAGCGAAGACAGAAAGGCTAAGCACGACATTGTTTAAAAAAATCAGAGATTCCATTATCAATTTCATAACATCCCGGTATTTTATCCTGATTTTAGTGTTCTGTATTTTAGGTTTCGTCCTCATCTACCGTATTTTCAATTTACAGATTGTAAACGGAGAAGCTTATCTGGATGAGTTTACCCTCAAGATCAAGAAGGAACGCAATATCCCCAGCACCCGCGGCAACATTTTTGACCGCAAGGGGGAGCTTTTGGCCTACAACGAGCTTGCATATTCCGTTACGATCGAAGATGTCTACGAATCGGGCAGTGATAAAAACGAAAGACTGAACCGGACGATTAAGACATTGATCGGAATGATAGAAGAAAACGGGGATTCCATCGTTACGGATTTTAATATCATTCTCGATTCCAACGGAGAGTACCAGTTTACCGTAAGTGGAACACAGCTACAACGATTTCTGGCCGATATCTACGGTAAGGCATACATAGATAAACTGACCTACGCCGAAAAAACGTCCACGCCGGAAGATGTTATCAATTACCTGGCTGGCAAAAACAAATTTGCTATTGGCGAATATACGGTTCCGAATAATCACAAGAGCACCTTCCAGATCGGAAAAGGGTATAGCAAGGAAATGATGCTCAAAATGATCAATATCCGCTATGCCATGAGTTTAAATAATTTCCAGAAATATATTGCCACAACGGTTGCAACCGATGTTTCCGACGAAACGGTCGCAGTTGTCATGGAAAATGCATCCAGTCTGGATGGCGTTTCCATTGCAGAGGATACGATCCGGAAATACGTGGATGGCGTCTATTTTTCACATGTCATCGGATATACCGGTAAAATATCCCAGTCCGAGCTGGAAGAATTATCCAAGGAGGATGATTCCTATATCTCAACGGACATTATCGGTAAAGCCGGTATTGAATCTTACATGGAATCGGAGCTGCAGGGACAAAAAGGTTCTGAAACCGTATTTGTCAACAACATGGGTAAGGTGATTGAAACCAGCAACCGGAAGGAGCCGAGTGCCGGAAATGATGTATATCTGACGATAGATAAGGATCTGCAAAAGGCGGTTTACAATCTTCTGGAACAGAAAATTGCCGGCATTCTGGTCAATAAGATCAAAAATATCAAAGAATATACACCACCGGAAAATGCATCTGCAAGCAATATCGTGATACCGATTGATGATGTATACTATGCACTGATCAATAACAGTATCATTGATATTGAACATTTTTCCAAGGAGGATGCTACGGATCTCGAAAAGAGTGTTTACCAGGCCTTTGAGGTCAAACAGGATCAGGTCATCAGCACCTTAAAATCCATGTTAAATGATAATCCGCAGCCTTATAAGCAGACAAGCAAGGAATATCAGGTATATCAGCTTTTTATCATCTCGCTTCTTTCTGACCGGGGGATTATCCTTACCGATGAAATTGACCGCAATGATCCGGTATATGTTGCATGGCACACCGATGAATCCATCAGCATGCAGGAATATCTCATGCACCTGATCGCCATGAACTGGATTGATATATCCAAATTGCAGCTTGAAAACCAGTATTCTGATTCGGATCAGATATATCAGGCGATTCAGGATTATCTCTTTGACGCCCTGAAAAACAATACAACCTTCCACAAAAGATTGTATAAGTACATGATTGCTGAAAATACCGTTTCCGGTAAGTCTGTCTGCCTGCTTTTATATGATCAGGGAATTATATCCGGAACCGCGGCAGAGAGAGCTACCGTTGCCAATGGAACGCTGAGCCCGTTCAACTTTATTCTTGGCAAGATTTCCAATCTTGAGATCACCCCGGCCCAGCTTGCCCTTGATCCATGTTCCGGATCTGTTGTTATTACCGATGTCAACAGTGGCGAGATATTAGCACTGGTTTCTTACCCCGGCTATGATAATAATAAGATCAACAATTCTGAATATTATGCACGATTAAACAATGACCTTTCAAAGCCTCTCTGGGATTATGCAACACAGCAGACATCTGCTCCCGGTTCTACCTTCAAGATGGTATCGGCTTCAGCGGCTTTGGAAGAGGGGGTTGTATCAACCGGGGAAACCGTTACCTGTAAAGGTATCTGGGACACTCTGACACCACCCGCCAGATGCTGGATTTATCCGTCATCCACACACGGACCGTTAAATGTTTCCGGTGCGATCGAAAATTCCTGCAACTATTTCTTTTATGAAATGGGCTACAGGCTTGGTATTTCCAACGGTACATACAATTCCGAGGTTGGTCTTTCCAAGCTCGCAAAATACGCGGATCAGTTTGGTCTTTCCGAAAAAACAGGTGTAGAAATCTCGGAAGAAGCTCCGAAGGTTTCAGATACTGACGCGATCCGTTCTGCAATCGGACAAGGTACCAACAACTTTACGACCATCGGTCTGGCACGCTATGTGACAACCGTAGCCAACAGCGGCACCTGTTACAACTTAAGTTTACTGGACAAAGTAACTGATTCCAATGGCAGTCTGATAAAGGATTACAATCCGACAGTCCGCAACATCGTAAATTTCGCGCCGTCTACCTGGAATTCGATCCACTCAGGTATGCGCAGGGTTGTGGAAGCCAAAAAATATTATTCGGATATGCAGATCAATGTTGCCGGAAAGACCGGTACTGCCCAGGAGAGCAAGAGCCGCCCGAACCATGCTTTATTTGTCAGCTATGCGCCTTATGAGAATCCGGAGATCAGTGTTACCACGCGTATTGCCTATGGTTATGCATCTGATTTTGCCGCCCAGTTGACGCAGGATATATATAAATATTATTATCGACTTGAAAATGTGGACGAGCTGATTGACGGTACGGCAACCGATACCAATACCAATGTGTCCAACACAGATTAGGAGGTTTTACTATGAACGGAAATGTAGTTATTAAAAGTTTTCCAAACGGAATTTCCGTAAGATTGTCTGATAAAGCCGATTTTGAAAAAATCCTGCAGGATACGCGCATCAGCTTTGAAAAAACAGCTTCTTTTTTTAAAAATGCATCAATAGTCCTTCGTTTTGAAGGGCGGGAATTATCTGATGATGAAATAGAAGCGCTGACCGGTGCAATTTTGGATGTCAGTCAGATAAACATTATTTGTGTGGTATGTACCAATCAGGAGGAAAATACATATTTTTCCAAATGTCTGGATGAAATCAAACAACAGGCACAGGATAAAAGTTCTCAAAAGACCAATGGATGTTTTGAATTTTACAAGGGTAGTCTGACCGATGGCTTTTCTTTGGAAACCGATGGAAATATCATTGTTATGGGCAATGTAGAAAAAGGTGCTGCCATATTTGCGAAAGGAAACGTCATTGTTTTGGGAACAATTTACGGAACGGTATTTGCCGGTAAGAAAGAAGATGAAGAGCGTTTTATCGCCGCATTGGAATTTTCCGCAGAAAATTTAAAAATCGGAAAAGTAAAATACCGCAAAGAAAAAAAAGAGTTATTTACCCTAAATAAAAAACAGCCGAAAATTGCCTATGTCAAAGCAGGCAAATTTACATTTTCGGAATTGGACTTTACCAAAGAATTACCGGAATATCAATACTGAGTTCCGGGGGACGATGATGAAAATCGGAGGATTTCTATGAGTGAAGTAATTGTCGTCACATCAGGTAAAGGTGGGGTTGGTAAAACCACCACAAGTGCAAACATCGGAACAGGACTTGCCGTTCTTGGCAAAAAAGTGGTCCTGATCGACACGGACATCGGCCTGCGCAATCTGGATGTTGTTCTGGGACTGGAGAACAAGATTGTATACAATTTGGTTGATGTTATTGAAGGAAACTGCCGGATCAAGCAGGCTTTGATCAAGGACAAGCGTTATCCCGGACTAAGCCTTCTTCCGAGTGCCCAGACAAGGGACAAGGATTCTGTTAATCCGGAACAGATGAAAAAGCTGACAGATCAGCTGAAGGATCAGTTTGATTATATTATTTTAGACTGTCCGGCCGGCATTGAGCAGGGCTTTAAGAATGCAGTTGCAGGGGCAGACCGTGCTATCGTGGTCACAACTCCCGAGGTATCGGCCATCCGGGATGCAGACCGTATCATCGGACTGTTAAATGCATATGAGATGGGGCAGATTGATTTGATCATCAACCGTTTACGCCCTGAAATGATCAAACGCGGGGACATGATGAGCATTGATGATGTTGTTGATATTTTATCCGTTCATCTGATCGGCGCTATTTATGACGATGAAAATATTGTCATATCAACCAATCACGGCGAACCGCTTGTGTGCAGCGATACACCTGCAGGCAAGGCATATATGAACATCTGCAAACGGATACTCGGCGAAGATGTACCTTTATATTCACCCGAAAAGGAAAAATCAATCTGGTTTCGGTTAAACGGTATTTTTCAGAGAGTGTAAGTTATATAATGGGAGGTGTTTGATATGCGCAGCTTTTGGTCTTTTAAAAGAAAAAAATCCAGTCAGATTGCAAAAGATCGATTAAAAATACTTCTGATTTCAGATCGGATTGACTGTTCGCCTGAGGTTATGGAAATGATAAAAAAGGATATCGCAAAAATCCTTTGTAAATACATGCAGATTGATACCAGTACATTGGAATTGGAATTTTCAAAAAGAAAGATCAATGTTTTCTGGTAGAGAGCAATAGGAGATTCAACGTGCTTAAAAGATATCGTGTGATCGATTATAATTTCAAATTAGTCATTATGCTGATTGCTATTTCCGTTATCGGAATATTAGCAATCGGCAGTGCTAATTCCGAGTTTCAGTCCAAGCAGATGGTAGGACTGATTGTCGGTGTTTTTCTGATGGTTGTGATTTCTCTGTTTGATTATCATATTTTTTTGAAATTTTACTGGATTTTATATTTCCTGAATTTAGGTCTGCTGATACTTGTTAATTTTGTAGGAGATTCCTCCAACAATGCGCAACGATGGATCACCATTGCCGGTATTCGTTTCCAACCATCCGAGACGGCCAAAATCTTATTGATTTTATTTTATGCACAGTATATTATGAAACATAAGGAACATTTTAATACATTCAAGAATCTGTTGTTTATGGTATTGCTGTTTATCCCGCAATGGTATCTGATCTACAAACAGCCGGATCTTTCCACCAGTATTATGCTGATCATTATCTTTTGCATCCTGCTATATGCCGGCGGTCTGAATTACAAGATTATTTTCGGTGCTCTGGCGATCATCATTCCTATTGGTATGATAATGCTTTCTTTGATTTTGCAGGAGGATCAGAAGATCCTCAAGGACTATCAGCAGAACCGTATTATGGCCTGGCTGCATCCGGATGAATATGTCAATACCGAAGGCTACCAGCAAAACAATTCCAAAATTGCCATAGGCTCCGGTCGTCTGACCGGTAAGGGACTCAATAACAATGAGATTGCTTCTGTTAAAAACGGCAATTTTATATCCGAGCCGCAGACCGACTTTATTTTTGCAATTATCGGTGAAGAACTCGGATTCATAGGTGGATGTATTGTTATTATATTGTTGATGCTGATTTCCATAGAATGTATTCTGGTCGCGAAAAGGGCTCCCGATATCGAAGGAGCCGTGATATGTATTGGAATGGGAACCATCATCGGCTTCCAGAGTTTTATGAATATTGCGGTTGCTACGGGGCTTATGCCCAATACCGGGCTGCCGCTGCCGTTTGTAAGCTATGGTCTTACTTCTCTGTTGAGTTTATACATAGGTATGGGGTTTGTATTAAACGTCAGACTGCAGGGAGTACGAAAATACAGTTAGGAGAGAGGGAATTTCAATGAACATTGCATTAATCGCACATGATGCAAAGAAAAAACTGATGCAGAATTTCTGTATCGCATATCGAGGAATATTGAGCAAAAACGAACTATATGCAACCGGAACAACCGGCCGGCTGATCGAGGAGGTTACCAACCTAAATGTTCACAAATATCTGGCAGGACATCTTGGCGGAGAACAACAGATCGGAGCTCAGATAGAGCACAATCAGATCGATCTTGTTATCTTTTTAAGAGATCCGCTCACACCCAAAAGCCATGAGCCGGATGTAAACAATGTCGTTAAATTATGCGATATGCACAATATACCGCTTGCCACCAATTTGGCCAGTGCAGAGCTATTGATTAAATCACTTGACAGAGGAGATCTCGAGTGGCGTGAAATGTACAAATAAAGCAAAATATCTGATCGTATGTATTTTTATTTTAATATCAACTGTATTAACGGGTTGTGAAAAGTCTAAGCCATATAGTATGGAATATGATTTAAACAGCCCTGTTTCTGCGTACCGTTTTACCGGAACGGATAAAGGTGACCGAGCTTCCTTTTTTGCAGAAGATCTGTGTGTTATCACGGACAGTGTATCCAACAATACCATGATTGATACCTCACAGTCAGAAGCTGTACTTCTCTGTGATCTCAATGATCATCAGGTCCTTTATAACAAAAACAGCACCGAACAGTTGAATCCGGCAAGTCTTACCAAGGTCATGACGGCTATCATCGCCCTTAAATATGGCAACCTTGATGATATGCTTACTGCATCCTCCAATGTGACCATTCAGGAATCCGGTGCAAGCCTTGTTGGTATATCGCCCGGGGATACCATGACTTTGTCTCAGGCATTGCATGCGCTGTTAATTGCATCCGGCAATGATGCTGCAGTAATGATAGCGGAATATATTTCGGGAAGTGTAGACCAGTTTGTGGAATTGATGAATACCGAAGCTCTTGAACTTGGTGCAACCAACTGTCATTTTATGAATCCGCACGGACTGACACAGGATGCACACTATGTGACCGCTTATGACATGTATCTGATTTTCAATGAAGCAATCAAATACGATGAATTTATCCAGATCATCTCATCCAATGAATATACCGGTGTGTACCACGATGCACAGGGCGAACCCAAGGAACTGACTTTGAAATCAACCAATAATTTTATCAATGGCAATCATAGTGTTCCCGGAGGCGTGGTCGTAATAGGCGGCAAAACCGGAACCACGAGCGCTGCCGGAAACTGTCTGGTTTTATTATCAAAGGATTCTTACGGAAATCCATATATATCCGTAATTTTAAAATGTACCCAGAGGGATTATCTCTATGATGAAATGTATGATCTGATTGCGACAGTCAATCAGTCCTGAATAATTCCCGATATTGGAGTGTAGGTTTTGACAAGCAGAAATAAAAGAAAAAGAAAAAAAAGACAATCAAATATCATCAGTCTGAACAAACGACGTAAATTTGCCAATATCAATGCAGGTGTCATTATTTTTGCTGTCATGTTTGTATATATTGTCATCTGTGTTATTCTTTTTTTTACAAAAGGACACGTAAACAGATATGAGGTACAAAAGGGTTCCCTGAGCTTATCCAATGTCTATACAGGCATGATCTTAAGAGATGAAGATGTTGTTTCAGCCAATTCATCCGGCTATATCAATTATTTTGCCCATGAAGGAGAGCATGTTGCCTGTGGAGATCTGGTGTATTCGCTGGACCAGACCGGACATATGGCAGAAATCATGGATGACAATTCCGCAGAAATGCTTTCAGCCAATGATCTCAAAGAGCTTCGCAGTGATTTTATTGACTTTACACACAATTATGCAGACCGGAAATTCAGTGTCACATATGATTTTTCATATGACACTCTCGGAGAGGTCTTAAAGCTCAGTAATTACAATATGCTAAACAACTTAAAAAGCACAGATTACAAGGGTAATGTAAATTTCTATTATGCACCGGAAAGCGGTGTTGTGGTATACAATACCGACGGTTTTGAATCTGTTTCACCGCAAAGCCTTACTATTGATGAATTTAAAAATTTTGATGAAAATACCAAGGTACAGCTCAATGACAATGAACTGATCGGCACGGATGATCCGGTCTACAAGATTATTCATTCCGAGCAGTGGTCCATTGTGGTGTTGGTAGATACAAGCCGTGTATCCCAATTGGAGGATGAAGGCTATGTTGAGGTCAAATTTTTAAAAAATCAAAATACCTCCTGGGGTAAGGTCAATGTCATAGAAAGAGGTGCCGAACAATCACTGGTAGAGCTTCAGTTCAACAATTCCATGATTACCTTTGCCAAGGATCGTACTATTGATATTGAGATCATCCTGCAAAATGAAAACGGCTTAAAGATACCAAACAGTGCTATTGTGGAAAAAGAATTTTATCTGATTCCCAAAGAATATGCTGCTACAGATGAAAAAGGCAATGTTGAATATTTTATGCGTGAAACACAGGACGAAAGCGGAGCTGTCGTTACCGAAAAGCTGACCATTCCGATTTATTCTGAATCAGATACGGATTATTATGTAGATACCTACTCGCTTCGCGTCGGTGATAATATCTGTAAACCGGATTCCGCGGATAAATATCCGATCAGCAAGGTCGGCACCCTGATCGGTGTTTACAATATCAATAAGGGATTTGCCGATTTCAAGGAAATTACGATTTTATATTCCAATGATGAGTACTCTATCGTAAAATCCAATACCAATTACGGTCTGCTCGAATACGATTATATTGTATTGGATGCAGAGAGTATCAATGAAGATGATTTTATTAATGAATAAAAAAAGAAGGTGTATTACATGTTAACCGCTAATTATGATGCTGTAAAAGACAACATAGAAAAGGCATGTGCGCGCAGCAATCGCAATCCGGAGGATGTTACCTTAATTGCTGTAAGCAAGACAAAGCCTGTTCCCATGCTGGAAGAGATTTACAACCATGGATGCCGCAATTTTGGAGAAAACAAGGTTCAGGAGCTGGTTGATAAATACGAAGTTCTTCCCAAAGATATCAAATGGCATATGATCGGTCATCTGCAGAGAAACAAAGTAAAATATATCGTAGATAAAGTTTATCTGATCCACAGTGTAGACAGTGTCAGACTAGCTGAAGAGATCAGCAAGGAAGCCCTCAAGAAAAACGTGGAAGTAGATATTCTGATCGAAGTCAACGTTGCAGCAGAAGAGACCAAATTCGGAACTACAACCGAAGATGCAATCATGCTTGTATCTGAAATTGCCAAGCTTCCCGGAATCCATATCAAAGGCTTGATGACAATAGCACCATATGTTGAAGATCCGGAGCAAAATCGACAATATTTTGCGCAATTAAAGCAATTATCTGTTGACATAATAAAGAAAAACATTGATAATGTATGTATGGATATTTTATCAATGGGAATGTCCGGTGATTATGAAGTCGCTGTAGAAGAGGGTGCAACCTATGTCAGAGTCGGTACCGGTATTTTTGGCGAAAGAGATTATAGTATAAAACAATAGGAGAAAGAGCATGAGTGTAATGGATAAATTCTTATCATCTATTAAGTTTGGCGATGATGATATGGATGATGACGATTTTGATGATTATGATGATGAAGAAGAAATCGAAGAACCTATTCGTAAAAGATCATCTGCAAAAGCAGATAATGATTACGAAGAAGAAAAACCCAAATCCAAACCTGCTTCTAAGGTTACTCCTTTAAAACAGGTGAGAAAGACAGGTACAAATGGTATGGAAGTATGTGTGATCAAACCCACCTCTGTAGATGATGCTCGTGAAATTACGGAAACATTACTGCAAAACAGAACGGTTGTATTAAATCTGGAAGGTCTTGATGTGGATATTGCTCAGAGAATTATCGATTTTACATCCGGTTCATGCTTTGCGATTGGCGGAAATTTACAAAAAATTTCTCATTTTATTTTAATTATTACTCCGCCCAGTGTTGATATTTCAGGTGATTTTCAGCAGATCCTTTCCGGGTCCTTTGATGTACCGGGTTTAAATCCGGGTTTATAATCCAAAAACAATAAGCAATCAAAAGGAGTATTGTAGCAATTACAATACTCCTTTTTAACGAAATAAAGGAGATATTTTCCATGAGTAAGAGATTACCCGTCAATAAAGACAACAAATTCTGTTATGACATTGTTTACGAACATGATTTTTCACATCTTACTGAAGAATTAAATCAGCTTGATTTTAATCTGCAGGATAAGAAAATCTGTATTATTACAGACTCCAACGTTGAGAAGCTGTATCTGAATGAGTTGAGTAACCTGCTTGCTAAAAGCTGTATTTCAGTATCATCCTTTACATTTGAAGCAGGCGAGGAAAGTAAAAACCTTACGACGGTACAAAATGTTTATGAATTTTTGATCCGTAATAAATTTAACAGAAAAGATCTGCTGATCGCATTGGGCGGTGGTGTCGTAGGTGATCTGACCGGTTTTTGTGCAGCAACCTACCTTCGCGGAATTGATTTCATCCAGATTCCCACCACACTTTTAGCACTGGTTGACAGCAGTATCGGCGGCAAGACAGGTGTTGACTTCTCACAATACAAAAATATGGTCGGAGCCTTCCACATGCCACGGCTGGTCTATATGAATTTATCTGTTTTAAATGACCTTCCGGGTAGACAGTATTTTGCCGGTATGGCAGAGGTTTTAAAATCTGCATTGATCAAAGACGGTAAATTTTATGAATGGCTGATCAACAGTTTTTATGAAATCTGCCAGCGCGAGCCCGAATATATGGAAGAAATGATCTACAAGACCAATCAGATCAAAAAAGAAATCGTAGAAAAGGATCCCTTTGAAAAAGGTGACCGTGCATTGCTCAATTTTGGACATACTTTAGGACATGCTATAGAAAAATATAAAAATTTCAAGCTGCTTCATGGAGAATGTGTTGCACTCGGCTGTATCTGTGCTGCATTTATTTCCTGGAAACGCGATCTGATCTCATCAGATGATTATTATGAAATTCGTGATATGTTTGTGCCTTTCTGCCTGCCTATTACAATAGAGGATATTGATCTGGAGGAAATTGTTGCACTGACACATTCGGACAAGAAAGCCGATAATCACGGCATCCGATTCATTCTCTTAAAAAAGGTTGGAAAGGGTATTGTCGATATGACTGTAACTGATGAGGAAATGCTTGCTGCATTAAAAGAAATTCATTTTACAGAAGAGGATATGAAGGCATAAATGAAAAAATATATTCAAATTTTACTGGACATACTGGCTATGGCCGTACTGGTTGTTGCAGATCAGGTGACAAAGCATCTGGCAGTCATTCATTTAAAGGACCAGGATCCTGTCATATTGATTCAAAATGTATTACAGTTCCGCTATCTTGAAAACAGAGGAGCTGCATTTGGAATGCTGCAAAATAAAAAGCTGTTATTTATATTTATTGCTTTGATCATGCTGACAGCAATTTTCTATGTATTGATCAAACTGCCCGGCAAAAAGAAATATTTTATCTGGCATGTTTTTCTGTGTCTGATTGCTGCTGGTGGAATTGGAAATATGATTGACCGTATTACTCAGGATTATGTTACCGATTTTATTTACATTATTCTGATTGATTTCCCTATTTTCAACGTTGCCGATATTTTTGTCACACTCGGAACTGTATTATTATTTGTGGACATTTTATTCTTTAAAAAAGAATCCGATTTGTCATTTTTAAAATGGGAGCTGCAAAAAAATGACTGATGAAATCATAACCTTTCAGGCTACGGGTGAGGATGAGGACGAACGCATTGATAAGGTACTTACCACCTATTTCAAAGATATGTCCCGTTCTTATATCCAGAAAATGATCAAGGATGGAAACGCCTATGCAAATGATAAGGTGATCAAGGCCAATTATCGTCTAAAAGAAGGTGATCTGATCCGATGCTGTATACCGCCCTGCATGGAACCGGAAATCACACCTGAAGATATTCCGTTGGATATTTTATATGAAGATACCGATCTTTTAATTGTCAATAAGCCCAAAAACATGGTAGTCCATCCATCTGCCGGCCATTATACCTGTACTCTGGTAAATGGGCTTTTATATCATTGCAAAGGACAGTTATCCGGGATCAACGGCGTATTCCGCCCCGGTATCGTACACCGGATTGATAAGGATACTACGGGCTCTCTGATCGTATGCAAAACCGAAAAGGCTCACAACAGCATTGCAGACCAGTTAAAAGAGCATTCCATTACCAGAAAATATCGTGCCATTGTATATGGAAATTTTGATAACACCGAAGGAAGTATCGATGCTCCGATCGGACGTGATGAAAAAGATCGTAAAAAAATGGCTGTTAATTATAAGAATGGTAAAAGTGCTGTGACACATTATCGTGTTTTGCAGCAGTTTGAGGGTTATTCTTATATTGAATGCCGGCTTGAAACCGGCAGGACACACCAGATCCGTGTACACATGACTTCCATCGGGCACCCCTTGCTTGGTGATGAAATATATGGCGTACGTCCATCCAAATTTCATCTGCAGGGACAGTGTCTGCATGCCATGATCATTGGTTTTATACATCCGACAACCGGTCAGTATATGGAGTTTGAAGCTCCGTTGCCGGAGTATTTTTCTCATTTGCTGGATATTTTGTCTTAATACTCCGATGAATTTGTTTTAAATTGCTTAAATACGTTGATATATTACACATTATTAGCTTTTTTGCGTAAAAATCTCAAAAAAAACTTGAATCTGCGATATTCTGAGATTATAATTTATAAGGTTGCTTTAAAGTGTTAAAATGAAGGAGATTACATTTTGATATATACTCGCGAAACTGCAATCGACAGATTACTGGACAGTTATACAGCTTATTATAATGTCAATATGTTCAATGGTGAGCATGGTATGATCACAGCCCGCTGTGATTTTTTTGAGCATTCACAAAAATATGTTCTGGTCCAGAAAGCCGAATTGTGGTCTTCAGACAGTGAAGAATTTTTATACATTATTAATATTCCTCATCTGACGAAAGAGTTATTTGAGCAATACAGGGACATTGTTTTAGAAGATGGCAAGAGCCGTATGAACATCGGTCCCGGTCATATGTACACTTTTATCACGCCTGTTTTTATCGTGGATGAGGCGGATGAAGATGCCATTAAGGCATTGAAAAAGTGTCGTATTTACCAAAGTTTTCATTTTTCATTACATGGATGGCTGGATTACAGAGCTGCTTTATATGTGATTAAAGGAGATAAATTGTATTCCAATTATAGTGGAAGAAGTGTAGTGAAAGTTATGAAAAAAGTACTATATTCAAAAAAGAGGAAGGAGAGACTATAATGAATTCGTTAGTACTTTTAATCATTTGTATTGCTATTCTTGTATGTGGATATATTTTCTACGGCGGATGGCTGTGCAAGCAGTGGGGTGTTGGTGATGGATCACAAAAAGAAACACCCGCACACAGCATGGAAGATGGTGTTGACTATGTTCCTGCTAAAGCACCCGTATTGATGGGACATCATTTCTCATCTATCGCCGGTGCCGGCCCGATTACCGGACCAATCGGTGCAGCTATGTTTGGATGGTTGCCTGTTACACTTTGGATCTTAGTCGGAGGTATTTTCTTCGGTGGTGTCCATGACTTTGGTGCCTTATTTGCATCACTTCGTCATAAAGGACAGTCTATCGGTGAAATTATTTCTGCAAATATGAGCAGAAGAGCCAAAAGACTCTTTATCATTTTCTCATATTTAACACTGATCCTGGTCGTTGCTGCATTTGCTTCTATCGTTGCAACCACATTTGGTGCTGTATACGATGAAAGCGGAGCTGTTGATATGGCTAAATCTGCAACACCTGCATCCGTAGCAATGATTTCCTTACTGTTCATCGTTGTTGCTATTGCTTTCGGTTTCTTTGTATACCGTCGTAATGCTCCGATGCTTGTTGCATCTATCGTTGGTGTAATTGCCATTATCGCAGTTATGGCTATCGGTATGAACTTCCATCCTTTATATCTTTCTACAAAGACATGGATGTGGATCGTTGGTGCTTATATCGCAATTGCTTCTGTAACACCTGTATGGATCTTATTACAGCCCAGAGATTACTTAAGCTCATTCTTACTTTATGCAATGCTCATCGTTGCAGTATTCGGTGTTGTTATAGCACATCCTTCATTTACAGATTTTCAGGCTTTCTCAGGCTTTGCTGTAGATAACGGAAATGGTGTACAGTACTTATTCCCTGTATTGTTTACAACTGTTGCATGTGGTGCTATTTCCGGTTTCCACTCACTGGTTTCATCCGGTACAACATCTAAACAGCTGGATAAAGAAACTGATGCTAAACCGATCGCATACGGCGGAATGTTACTTGAATGTGTACTTGCTGTATTAACACTTTGCGCAATCGGATATGCATATCATTGGAATGCAGTTAATCCTGATTCACCTTTAACAGGTGCAACCGCTATCTTCGGTGGTGGTATCGCTCATATGATCGATGATGTTATTCCCGGAAGCTACCAGATTTTATACTCTCTGTTAGTATTAACATACTCAGCATTCTGCTTAACATCACTTGATACAGCTACAAGACTTGCTCGTTTTATGTTCCAGGAGTTCTGGCTTGAGCCCGGACAGACACCCAAGGATATCAAAGAGGGCTGGAAGAAAGTTATGGTTAATCCTTACTTTGCAACCATCTTAACAGTTGTACTTGGTATCTTACTTGGTATGACAGGTTATGCTAAGATCTGGGGATTATTCGGTGCTGCCAACCAGTTACTTGCAGGTATCGGTCTGTTAGCTGTTGCTACATGGCTTGGAAACGTAGGAAAGAACAACAAGATGTTCTTAATTCCTATGGCATTCATGATCGTAGTTACGATCTGCTCATTATGCCTGACAATCAAAAATCAGATTGGTATCATCACAGCAGGTGGAGCTGACTGGGGTCCTTATGCACAGGCTATCTTAGGTACACTGTTAGTTATCCTTGCAATCGTTCTTGTTATTGAAGGTATCCAGACACTGACCAAGGATAAAAAGAAAGCAGCTTAATTGTACATCTGATCAACAGATTACATAGCTGAATACAATAGATATATAAGGCCATACATGATCGATTGATTGTGTATGGCTTTATTTTTTGATTTTGACTTTTATTTATTTCTGATCATAAAAAATAAATACGATATGCAGATATTAAGCATCAACAATTTACTGTCTTATAAATAAAAGAAAGATTATTTTCTGTTAATTCTTGCATCTTGTGTAGAATTTTTATATAATATACTATATATTGAAGTAATACTCAAAAACATTTGTAACCTGTGTTTCTTTGAAAATGGTTGCTTATTTATTTTTTTGCAGTGCAAAAGTTTTTAATCTTTTGATTCAGATAAAAACTACATATTACAAACAGAAATGGGGTATGACATATGAATACAATTATTACAATCGGCAGACAGTTTGGATCAGGCGGAAGAGAAATTGGCGAAAGGCTTGCAAAAGAGTTGGGGATTCCATTTTATGATAAAGAATTACTGACACGTGCCGCAAAAGAAAGCGGCTATTGTGAGGAAATGATTCAGATGCATGATGAGAGACCTACCAACAGTTTTCTTTACAATCTGGTAATGGACACCTATTCCTTTGGTTACAATTCAGCAGCTATGGTAGATATGCCGATCAGTCAGAAAGTTTTTTTGGCACAGTTTGACGCAATTAAAAAAATAGCTGATGAAGGCCCCTGCGTGATCGTTGGCAGGTGTGCCGATTACGCGTTATCCGATTATAAAAACTGCTTAAATATCTTTATCCACGGCAATGAAGCATGCAAGGTTGAAAGAATTGTCAAAAAATATAACTTAAGCGAAGCAAAAGCCAAAGATATGATCGTCAAAAAAGACAAACAAAGACAGAGCTATTACAACTATTATTCATCAAAAAAATGGGGCAGAGCAGATTCCTATGATTTATCCATCAATAGTTCTATTTTGGGAATTGAAGGTTCCGTCAATTTGATCAAACAATTTATTACAGATTTTGAAACCAAATAATAAATTTGCAATAAAAGATCTGCGATAAATAAAATAGTATATATAAGCCGATATCCATATCCAGACTGATTTCTGTATATAGATATCGGCTTTTAATTATTTTTAATTTTGTTATGATTTCAGCCTTCTAATTTTGGTTATTATTTAGTCATTATTCGGCTGATGATTTCGTTGTCTACGTCAAATTATTTTACTTTATCATCACTCACTGTCAGAACGTAATTTAACGGCATTTCTTGCCATTCTTCGCCTTGCATCGGATTGAGCTGCATAATGCTTACGGGTTGTCTCTACACTTTTGTGACCAAGGACATCGGCTACCAGATAAATATCCCCGGTTTCCTGATAAAGACTGGTGCCATAAGTACTCCTGAGCTTGTGTGGTGTAATTTTCTTTAACGAGGTAACTCTGGATGCATATTTTTTGACCAGATTTTCGATAGCACGTACCGTGATCCGCTTATTCTGCATAGATAAAAAGAGGGCATCCTCATGACCGGTCATCGGGATGATTTCCGTACGTTGGGCCATATAGTCTCTCAGAGCTTTCTCAACCTCATCACCGAAATATACAACAGAACGGTAACCACCTTTTCTCTGCACAATAATACCGCAGTTGTCAAAATCCACATCTTGAATGTTAAGACCGACACATTCGGAAACACGGATGCCGGTACCAAGTAAAAGTGTCAGAATTGCCAGATCACGAATCTTGGTCTTGTTATGATATCGAAGTTCATTTTTAGTAAGATTTTCCCCATTTTCAACAGCTTCAAGCAGGATAGCTACCTCATTGGGATCCAGTCTGATAATTTCTTTTTCGTGCTTTTTGGGTGCCTTTACCATAGAAGCCGGATTGGTCTTAATCTTTTCGGATTGATAAAAGAAATTATAAAAACTTCTTAAAGAGGCCAGCTTCCGGGATTTTCCCAGTTCATCATTGGTATATACATGACCATCCTTTTCATAACAGGTCAGATATTCCAGATATTCCTCAATATCATCTTTTTTTATCTCATCTAAAAGTTCAATACGAAACTCCGTGATATCCTGATTGCGTAAGGTGGGATTGGACTCTTTTAAAAATTCAAAAAAAATACGCAGATCAAACGCATAGCCCAGCTTAGTTCGCGCAGACATGGAATTGTCCACTCCAATGAAAAAAGAACGGCAGAAGCGTGGAAGAGTGTCCATGGTCTCGCGTAATTTTAACGTCTGATCAATCTTGATCTTTTCATGATAATTGTCATAAGCAGGATTCATATTGTTATCATCTCCATAAACGACATTGTAAATCTGATATTCGAAATCCGCTGATTTACTGCGTAAATCGGTAAATCGCTACTTTCTATTATACAATAAAATCACAAAGTATGTTTAATTATTATAAAGAAATTGATATGATTTCTGGTATTTCAAAATGGCATATGCTATAATTTAAAATAATTAGAAAAATGTGATTTACACGTAGTAAATCGGCGGATTTTTCATATTCAGGATAAGCATAAGACTGGAGGTTCAGTTACCTTGAAATTTCAATGGGATAAAAAATATATCTACTGGGGGATTACTGCATTTTGTGTGCTTGCGGCTTCCATCGTATTTTATTATATTATATTTCATCCGACAAGATTTTTTCAGATCTTTTCTTCATTGTCAAAGACCTGTTCGCCTATCATATTCGGACTTGTTTTTGCATATTTACTTACCCCGATCTGTTCTTTTTTTGAAAATTATATTCTGATTCCGATCTATCAGAAATGCAAAATCAATACCGGCTCCTCAAAGACCAAAAAACGTATCCGTGGGCTTGCCGTATTATTGACCCTGTTTTTATTCATATACCTGCTGTATATCTTCTTTTCCATTGTATTAAAAGAAATGATATCCAGTATCCAGAGTATTGTTTTGCAATTTCCAATCTATGTTAATAACCTTGAAAAATGGATTGATTCAACCTTATCCATTAACAAAGACATCGAAGACTTTGCCAACAATATGCTTAATACCTATTCAGATGAATTAAACGGCTGGCTTAACAATAGCCTGCTTCCACAGATGAATATCATTGTAAAAGAGGTATCATTAAGTCTTATCGGTGTTCTTAAGGGCATGTGGAATCTGATCATTGGTCTGATTGTATCTGTATATGTATTATGCAGCAAAGAGCAGTTTGCCGGACAGAGTAAAAAAATAATCTACGCATTCTGTTCCAAAAAAAGAGCCAATGAGTTGATCAGTGATATGAGATACGCCAACAAAACCTTTGGCTCCTATGTCAGCGGTAAAATCATCGATTCCATAATTATTGGATTTTTATGTTTCTTTTTAATGAAGTTCCTTCATATCAATTATCCTGTATTAATCAGTGTAATTATAGGTGTTACCAATGTCATTCCATTTTTCGGACCTTTTATCGGTGCAGTTCCGAGTGTATTGATTATTCTATTGATCAACCCATTAAACGGTATCAAGTTCCTGATCCTGATCATTTTACTGCAGACCTTTGACGGCAACATCTTAGGACCGAAAATTCTGGGTGACTCAACCGGTTTATCAAGCTTCTGGGTTATTTTTTCCATTACATTATTCGGAGCATATTTCGGCATTATTGGAATGGCTATCGGCGTACCGATTTTTGCACTTATTTATGCTGCATTCCGCCGAAAAGTCAACCGCAGTCTGACAGCTAAAAATATGCCGATCAACACTTTGGAATACCAGTTCCTAAACAGAGTAACAGAAGATAATACCATGATTTTCCTGACAGAAGAAGAAAAACGCAATTCCAGAAAATCTGCTAAAAATGCACAGAAGAAAAGCCTTTTATCGCAGATATTGGCATCGATACACAAGAATTCCAATGAAATATCTGATAATACCGATAATACCGATAAGGTCAATGCGGACGATAAAAACAAAAAGGACGAAAACATAAAGGGATAATATATAAAACATGAAATTTGTAATACAAAATGTACTTAATGCATCTGTAACAATTGATGAACAGATTGTAGGAAAAATCAACCAGGGGTATGTCGTTTTTATTGGAGTTTCCGATGAAGATGATGTAGCCATTGCAGATAAAATGATCCAGAAAATGATAAATCTGCGTATCTTTAAGGATGAAAACGGCAAGACCAATTTATCATTAGAACAAATATCCGGAGAGCTATTATTGATTTCTCAATTCACGCTGTATGCAGACTGCCGGCACGGTAACCGTCCGTCATTTATAAAAGCGGGTAAACCGGAGCATGCAAACAAATTGTATGAATATATTATTGCTCAATGCAAAACCATGGTAAAACATGTGGAAACCGGAATATTCGGTGCAGATATGAAAGTAAACCTTACGAATGATGGACCATTTACAATTGTATTGGATTCAGATGAAATTATAAAGAAATAGTGGTTTTAAGAGTCTTTCCTGTACCAACTATTCGTTAAACAGAATTTTTTTCGCGAAAGCGTGTTTCCTTTAGGAAACTCAGGGAAGCGGTAGTTGCGTAGGGGGATTTTTAAACATCTCCCCCCCCTAAATCCCCCGCGGTACGCAACTATTTGCGAAAAGTCAGTTTGACGATATAGTTTGACTGAACAAAAAAAGTTTATAGTCGGCTTGCAAGTCTTCTCTCCTTAGTAAATAAGGGGAGGAGGTTTTTTTTATGTCATCAGATCTTAAAGCCTTGTTTGGCATTTTAGGAACGAAAATGGTTGATATTGATGTTAATACACTTTGTTTAGCAGATGAATTTGCAGACAAATATTTTGCATTAAAAAAATCATTACAGAGTGTACTTCAAATTGAGACTAAAGAAGCAGAGACGAGCTTTATTGAGATGCTTCTTGTGTATGCTTTAGATCATATTGAAGTGTGCGGTGTTCCGGCAGATGAAGAGTAAATAATTGAAGAAAGAAAAGAGGAAAAAAACATGATTATTAACGGTAAATTTGATAATGGTTTAGTTATGACAAAAAAGGAAATTCAGGGTAAAAAAGACCCTAGCAAGACTTATTTTTCACTCGGTGTTATTGCTGATAATGAACTGGGGGAAATTGGTTGTACGGAAGATGTCTATAACTTCTGTGAAGTAGGTAAAACGTATGATTTTGCCACGGCTTTTAGAAGTGAGTATCAGCAGTTTTTGCTCACTGGTGTAACAAATGTTCACAAAGGTTCGCTGTTTCCGGCTGGGGCAGAAACCGTTGTAGATAAAAAATAAGGAAAGGGGTGTCTATTATGCCTACTATTATGGTTGCAGAGGCTGGTGGAATGGCAAACATTAGCGCTGGTGTTCAGTCTCTCATGGGAATGGCTTCTACTATGCTGACTACAATTACCGAAAATCCGATTTTGTGCGCACTGTTCGCGTCTGGATTTATCGGCGTTGCAGTTGGAATTGTTAAGAAGCTGAAACATGTGTAGTATGTAGCAGTTGTCCACTTGTTACAAATATGTCACAAAGAAAAGGATGCGGTGCATGAATTGCATCACATCCTTTTTTTTAATTTTTTTTGGCTAGTTTTATGATTAGTAATATTAAGGCTATAAAAGCAAGAATTGGTAGTCCTATTTTTATTACTATCACTCCCCAAAATAATATTCCGTAAAATATTTGATATATTAGTAACATTTTTACTCCTTTCAGAAAGAGGTGGTTAATTTGAAACAAATTATAAAACGGTCTTTTGTTATTATTATAACATTTGTTCTTGTATTTTCAATATCTATCCCTTGTTTAGCTAGTGATAATACTCATGGCGGTGGGGGTGGTTGGCGTAATGGTATGACTTATGAAGATAAAGTTGATTGGTTTAGGTTTAATGCAAATAGTTTTTTTAATCAGCTGTTAGGGTTGGATGAAAAAGCGGCTGATAGATTCGCTTCTGATATTGTCAGGCCTTATCTTGATGTTAAGGGCTATAGTTCCATGGAAGAATATTTTGCTGATCATATAAATTGTGATGAAGATACGCAGACTTTTATTCCAGATAATACATTTGTTACGGATATGAATGTATGTCTACAACAATATAATGATACCGTAAAAATGACATACCGTTATTTTTTTAATCCCGATAATGTGGATTTTTCTATTATTGAAAATAAGGATGTACGTGACGAACTTGTTCGAGTTATGAAAGAATACCCTAGCTTTCATTTTGTTATAACTGGACGTGTTGCGAATGAGGTCGGACAAGGACCGGCATTTTGGATATTATTAAATGACGATCTTGAATATGCTGTGTGTGCAAATAATGATTTGGGAATTATTACGAAGGATACTTTGTATACTTCTAATTGGAATAATCCTGTTCCTCATGTAAAAATTTGTATATTTGATAAAGCTCGTGATGATGGTCTTTACTGGGGGTATCAGATACCATCTAAACCGGATCAGACACAGTATTATGCTTCATTTGATGATATTTATAAAATGTATAAAAATGGAGAGTTAGCGTCATCTACGTATTCAGCTGATTATCTTTATCAACTTCCTTTAGCACCAAGTAGAACTACTAAATTAAAATTAACTTCTTGGAGGTGTCCGATTTCTGCTGAATGTTCTGCCATTAACTGCTATAAATCAGTGGCAGATATGAAGAGTGATACGGGTAGTTATAAGGTAGGATATTACACACCTGGCTATACCGGAAAATGTGCACCGTCTGTATCTGTGGAAGTTATCAATAATATTGATAGTGGTGGCTCTGGTGGTGGTTCGTCTGGTCCTGATGATAGCAGTGGTGGTGGTTCTGGCGGTGGTATTTTTGATGATATTATCAGCGGAATTGCAAACGGTGTCGGCTCAATTATAAAGAGTTTTTTTTCGATTTTTAAAGATTTAGTAGATGCTATAGCAGACGCTATTGTGTCTATTACTAAATCAATCACTGACTTAATGGGATTGCTCAAAGGAGACTTTACAAGCTTTCTGTCGGCAGTTTTTCCGTTCATGCCACAAGAATTTATTACTATTATGGTTGCTTCGCTTGCTTTGTGCTTGTTGGGCGTTATTATTAAAATTTTCAGGGGGTAAATATTATGCAGGAATTATTAAGTCCTTTTTTAGTTATTATCGAATGGGCGCGCACTTATCAGATTGTTATATCTGGTTTTTCATTTACGTTTTTTGATGTATGGGTGTGGTGCTCGGTTGCTGGTGTTGTGATTGCTCTTTTTTGTTACATTCTCGAAAGGTAGGTGGTTTAAATGGTTAAGAAAGACTATCTACAGATTGCGTTTTTTGCGTTCGTGTTTGCGTTTTGTTTTGCGCTATCTGTTTCTGTAGCAGTTTCAGCTGACGAGTTGCCGGAAGCAGATCTGGCGGATAGTGTGCCGGAGGATGATGATTTTGATGTGGTTGAAGCTCCGGTACAGATTGATTATTTCGGAAACTTTGACGCATTAAACGAAAATGTTATAAAGCTTCAGGAGCAGTTGGATATTCTACAAGAAACACTTGCTAATATGGCTGATAGTGTATCAGATAATGATATTGATGTTGTAGATTATACAGAGCAGTTGCAAGCTGTGTCTGATAAGCTGGATGATATAAAGGATGTTGTGACGGTTTCAGAGAATACGGTCAGTGAAAACAGTTTGTTTAGTACACCGTTGAACGATTTTACTACAGAACAGCAACTTGATATTGTTCTTATTATCTTGTTCCTTATTGTGATTGCAATGCTTGTTATGACTTATTTTTTATAGAAGGGGTGTGCTTTATATGGATTTACGTTTTTTTTTATTATTGTTTGCATTTTGGTTATGTATAGGTGCTGTTGTGTCTATCGTGGTGCATGAATTTAATATTTTTGATGATAATCAGGAGGTAAAGTGATATGGAAATTTTTACGCAGTTATTAGCTTATTTTGGTGTTCCGCTTTTATCAGAAGCTTCCACCTTTGTTGACTTGTTGCAGTTCTTCGTACTGTGCGTTTTTTCAATATTCCTGATTTTGTTTATCTTCAAATTTTTGTTTAATGCGGTGTGGCAGATACAAAATAATTTGATGCGATAGGGGGAAGCTGTATGAATTTGTTTATTGTTATAGCGATTGTCTTGCTTGTTATGTTTCCATTTTTACGATGCGTGCTATTTAATGTGCATTATGAAGTGTTCTATACCTTGTATGATACAATCAGCTATTTTCTGCGTTGTAAATGGCGCGATTTTAATTATTATGGAATAGATATGTTTGTGGGTATGTTCGGGCACGGTAAAACGCTTTCTATGACGAATTATGCACGTAGGTTATATAAGAAATATGGAAATACTATCCAGTTTATAAGCAATTATAAATTGTTTGGTATTCCTTACGTGCCCTTAGTCAATTTTAATCAGCTGATGGAGCTGGGAAAAGATCAGGACGAATACTATACCGAAGATGAAATTGAAAAGGGGGTTTTGCCGGATTTTTATTATGACGAAGATGGAAATATTTTGGAAGAGTACGTTGAGCAAGTGCCGTTTGATGAAAGCATGTTGAAAGAAGAGGAAATTGCATATTTTAAGACAAATCATATACCATATCCTGATTATCTCCAGTATGTCAAGCGTTGGAAGTATCAGGGGCATGTTGTTTTGATTGATGAGATAGAGGACGTATTAAGCCACAGAAACTATGCAAATTTCCCTTTGCAGTTACTGAATGTGCTTACGCAGCAGCGAAAGAAACATGTATATATTGTTTGTTCTGCGCAAAGGTTTTTCATGGTCGACAAGCTTTTTAGAGCGATTACTACACATGTAATTGATTGCCGGAAGTTATGGCGTTTTCAAGGTTTGAGGTTCTATGATGCGTGGGATTATGAAAATGCAATGAACCCTCAGCTGGTTAAGTGTCAGCGTGTAAAATGGTGGTTTGTACATAATAAGGATTTTAATACGTATGACACCAGTCAGATGATTTCTGAAAGTATGAGCGCGGATTTTATTTCGAATGATGAGAAGTTAACGCGTATTGGACTTGATAACGTAGTGAATGAAAGTGCGGTACAAAGTCCGTCAAGAAGTTTGAGAAAAGCGCGTAGACGTAAAGGAAAGTAGGGGAAAGATGCCGATTTCTGACGCGGTGGTGGTTTACCGCCCCGCGTTAGAAACGGCTTCCCCTTACTTGACAATAGCAACATTTTGTACCCATAGCAACGCGACGGGGAAAATGTTTTCCTTAAAATTTAATACGATAGGGGGCAACGATCTTGGCGATCTATAACATGCGTAGATATATCTATGTTAACTCTGAGCAGATAAGATTTTATAGAAAACCAGTGATTAGAGAAGAAAAGAATGAAGAGGAAAAAAGTTGGTATTATAATGATTGGCATGAATTGCCAGAAGATTTTGATTGGAACGAGTTAAAATCAATTAGCGATCAAAATATAGAACTTTTAAAAAATAAAAAGATTGAAATAGTGGAAGAGGTTGTTGAAGAGAAAGAAAACGATGAAAAAGAAGAACTTGTAAATATAAGATCAAAAAAAGTAGCATCAAATCGTGCTAAAAATAAGGTGTATGAATTAGCACGCGCTAACTCGTGGGATTGGTTTTTGACATTTACATTTGACCGTGAAAAGGTGGATAGCAGTAATTATGATGATACTTTAAAAAAAATTCGGAAGTGGCTAAATCATCAACGCGATCGTTATGCACCGGAATTGAAATATATAATTATTCCGGAATTACATGCGGATAAGGTTCATTATCATTATCATGGACTGCTGGCAGACTGTGGAAATATGACATTTACAGATAGTGGACATAAGAAGCATGGGAAGCCGATTTATAACCTGACTGGGTTCAAGTTTGGTTTTACGACTGCAACAAAAGTGGAAGATACTGGGCGTGTAGCAAGCTATATTGTTAAGTATATGACGAAAGAACTGAATGACAGTCTTTATAATAGGCATAGATACCTTGCCAGCAGAAATTTGAAAAAGCCGGAAATTGTAGAGTATAATTTGACACCAGACCAGTGGGTTGATATGGTCGCGTGTATCTCGGATGATATCGGTTATATGAAAAATGTGGTATCTGAAAAATGCGGTCAGCGTGTCACATATATCGAATTAAAAAAGGATGAGTGATTGAGCTAGTAAGTAATGGACGGTAGGAAATAATTGAAAGTATTTCTTTATTGTTTATGCCCCAAATTTGGGGTAACACAAAGCACTTAATGAAAAAGACTTCCTCGGTATTTATATTTATAGGTACTCTCGGGAAGTCTTTTGAATTTAGTGCGACTGTTGGGGTTTATAAGCGGTTAAACCAATATCAGGAATTAAAGCTTGTTTTATGAACTTTGTTCATAAAATTCAGGGCTGGTTATCGTCACAATCTAGGTCGGCGCGCCGACTGTTAAAGTAGGAAGCCTTGAACTTTAATTCTGTAACGGTTCAATGTATCTACATCCGCGCTCGTTGTTTTATCAATATTTCAATAAATATAACCAAAAAATGAAATAAAGGCTTGCTTTGTGCAAGTAGATATGATATTATTGTTGTCAAGGAGAGAAAACTATTCGTTAAACAGACGTTTTGCGAATAGTTTTCTTCATATGTAAAATGTCATATACTGTCTCCTTGTACAAACAAACCATTAACCATCCCTGATATCATATCCACATAATTTGAATATTATTATTCCTATAAAGCAAAATGAAATAGATTTCATTTTAATTCATCATCATAATACGGAAGCATAATGTAAGTACCATTGGTAATATGATCCGTAGTGATTTTGTTAATTTTCTGAATCTCTTTTGCATACTGATGAATGCTGTCATAATGTGCATAGTCTATATGATCCGCAGCAATGCTCCAGATACTTTCTCCAGGCTCAATACAGTAATTAGTATAATACCTGTAATCATTGGCTCCCTCTAAGGAATTAGCGCGTGTCTTAAGTGAAAACATCGATGTACCAAGTACTACCACAAAAAGTATCGCCATAACAGAGAAAAAAGCTTTTATTCTCATTTGCTGTGCTCTTCTTTTTTTAGCCGTAATCTTTGCTGTTTTTTTATCCCGGCAGCTTCTTTTAGTATAATCGCTGCTGCAATAATTTCTTTCTCTCATAGTCTCATTTCTCATAATCTATAATCTCCCAATCTGCAATCATTTCTCATCAGTATAAAATATAAATATCTGTAAAGAAATTATCTGTTATAGCCGAACAAACGTTGCGAACAGCTGTTCTATATCTGATTATAAGAACAAATGTTTGTATTGTCAAGCAAAATTCGAACAAATTTTCGGAATATGTGTTTGCTTTTTTCCTCGGGAACTGGTATACTTGATTTATAAAACGTCAAAGATATTTTTTTATATGATATAAGTGTCTTTCTGTCTTTTGACCCTGACATCATTTCATTTAGATATACCATTTAGATATACATTTAGGAGGGAAATTCTATGAATCGAAGAAAAATTTCAGATAAGCAGCAACAGATATTGGACTTTATGAAGGATGAAATTCTGACTAAGGGGTATCCTCCGTCAGTTCGTGAAATTTGTGAAGCCGTACATTTAAAATCTACATCATCCGTTCACTCACATCTGGAAACGCTGGAAAAATATGGATATATTCGTCGCGATCCTACCAAGCCTCGCGCTATTGAAATTGTTGATGACGGTTTTCAGATGGTACGTCGTGAGACATCCAGCATTCCGATTATCGGCACAGTTGCTGCCGGTCAGCCTATTTTTGCACAACAGAATATTGAGGGATATTTCCCTATTCCTGCAGATTTTATTCCTTCCGGAACCGGCGATACCTTTGTCTTGAAGGTAAAAGGCGAAAGCATGATCAATGTCGGAATTTTCGATGGGGACCAGATTTTTGTACAACAGTGCAGCAATGTCCGCAATGGAGATATTGTCGTTGCTTTAGTTGATGATTCTGCTACTGTCAAGACATTTTATAAGGAAAACGGCCATATCCGCCTGCAGCCCGAAAATGATACGATGGATCCTATTATCGTACAGGATTGCAAGATCTTGGGCAAGGTATTCGGAGTATTCCGTCTTTGCTAATATAACTTTATAACAAAGTTTACAAGATAAGTTATTAAAAAACAATCCGGATACATTTATTATCTAAACAGATGTATCCGGATTGTTTTTTCTTAAATCATTTCTGAATTCTATATTTCATTTAAATGCTTTGTTTTTACAGTTCCTGCTTCTCGATCTTCTTACCGTCACGCCAGATACGTTCCAGATCATAAAACAGTCTGTTTTCTTTATCAAATATATGCACAACAATATCACGGTAATCTAACAGAATCCAGTTTCCGCTTTCATATCCCTCACATTGTTTGCGTTCAACACCCATTCTTCCAAGTGTCTCTTCTACGTTGTCACATAATGCCTGAACCTGATTGCGGTTGGATCCGGATACCATAATGAAATAGTCTGCAAGTGTTGAGATTTCAGAAATATCTAAAATGGTAATATCTTCTCCTTTTTTATCCTCAAGGGCATTGACACAGGCCTTCGCCATGTCACGTGATGTCAGTTGATTTTCTTTCATAAAGGGGTACTCTTCCTTTCTGTTCTGTTTATTGTATATCCGGCAGCTGCTGAAAATATTCATAGGTTTCCCGGGTAATCTGATCGATATCCGATTTTTTTTCGTTCAGATAAGATAAGGTACTTTTTAAAATCAGATACATGGCTTTATCCAGATTCTGAAAAGCAACCGCTCTTATTTCATCAAGCATTGGTAACGGTCTGCGGCCGGGCTCAATATAATCCGCAATATAAATAATCTTATCCAGTGTATTCATCTTTGGTTTACCAGTCGTATGACACGCAACGGCCGAAAGAATATCTTCATCATCAATCTGATAAACATCCTTTGCCCGATATGCACCAAGCTTGGCATGTATCAGCTCCGGATTTTTTTCTTCTGCAGGATTGAGTTCTATCATATATTTTTTACATAGCTTCTTTTTTTCATCCGTTGGAATACTTTTGGCATTGTCGTGCAGCAATCCGGCCAGATACGCCTTTTTCATATCATAACCATATGCCATAGCCAGACACACGGCAGATGCCGCTACGCCCTTGGTATGGACATATCTCTTTCGCTCTAAATCCTTCTTCAGTTTCTTTCTGATGATTTTATACTGTTCATCATCCGTACAAAGTGGTTGCAAAACAATCTCTCCTTTATCTATCACGATATAACTGTCTTTCCTTTATGATCTGACATACCGGAGCCGGCAGCATTTTGCCGGTATTTTCCGAGGTATAAAAATGATCACGGATATAGGTAGACGAGATTTCAATCCGCTGCATATGCATCAGACGGATATCTCCATGATATTTATCTGTCAAATGCTCTTTCTGGGCTTTTAAGGCCTCTAAATCACAGTCATCCCGTACAGCTGCAAGTATGGTAACGCACTGAAAGATAATCTCCGGATGAACCCACTGCTCTATGGTAAAAAGAGAATCTGCACCAAGAATAAAAAAATAGGTATCTTCCGGATGTTCTTTTTTTAACTGCAACACAGTATTACTGGTGTAGGAATTTCCTCCGGCATTTATTTCTATATAGGAAAGATCAAATCGGGGTTCATCCTGTATGGCGGCCCGCACCATGTCAATCCGGTCATTTGCATCCGCAATACGGCGTCCTGATTTCATCCATGGACAGTAATTGGGAATGAACAAAATGCGATCCAGCCTAAACTCCGTAAGTGCCTGCTTTGCTAAAGCTATATGGCCATTGTGAATGGGGTCAAAGGTTCCTCCCATCAATCCTATTTTAGACATGAATCACACCTCTTATCTGGGGAGCTCGATTTTTTTATGATCTTTATTTTCTTTATATAAGACAATCTTTTTGCCGATTACCTGAACGACCTGTGAATGTGTGCGTTCTGCAATAGCCGAGGCAATCTCACGCGGATCATCCATGCAGTTTTTTAGTACAGCAATCTTAACCAATTCCCGTGTATTAAACGCCTCCGATACAGCATTGGTCACTTCCGGTGTCAGACTGGATTTGCCAATCTGGAAGATCGGATCAATATTCATTGCAAGTCCTTTTAAATAGGCTCTTTGTTTACTGGTCATATAATTTTTCCTCTTTCGCCTAATTATTTATAATAATCAAATTTTAAACCATACATCCGCACGGTATCGCCTTCTTTGATGCCTAGTGCCTCAAGCTTGTCCAGAATCTCGTTTTCTTTCATAAAACGCTGGAAAAATGCAAAGCCTTTTTCGCTTTCCAGATTGGTATAGCCAAGCATTTTCTCGATACGCGGTCCTTCCACCACATATTCATCCTCATCTTCATCATAGAACACCTGAAATGGTTCATTACCGGATACCATGACTTCGTCAGGGTTGAATTCGGAATCAAACACGATCGGTGGTTCATTGATTTCATCAAGCATGCCTTTTACCGCATACAGAAGCTCATCAAGCCCTTTTCCTGTCACACCCGATATCGGGAACACCGGAATGCCTTTAGGCTCAAATTCGGCCTTTAAAGCCGCGACAGGGTCATTTCCGTCATCGTAGATTGCATCAATCTTATTGGCGGCAATAACCTGCGGTCTGTGTGCCAGATCTGCATTGTATGCTTCCAGCTCCTTGTTGATGGTATAAATATCCTCAATAGGATCTCGTCCCTCAGTTCCTGCCGCATCAACCATATGAATAATGACACGTGTTCTCTCGATATGTCTTAAAAATTCATGGCCAAGACCGACACCTTCGGATGCCCCCTCGATCAAACCGGGAATATCCGCTATGACAAATCCGCCGCCTTCCATATCAACCACACCAAGATGTGGATTTAAGGTTGTAAAATGATAGTTGGCAACCTTTGGTCTGGCATTTGTCACCCTGCTAAGCAATGTGGATTTACCGACATTTGGATATCCAACAAGACCAACATCCGCAATCACTTTTAATTCCATTAAAATATTCAGTTCTTTTGCAGGCTGGCCGGGCTGTGCATATTTGGGTGCCTGCATAGTGCTGGTCGCATAATGCTGGTTTCCGTTACCGCCTTTTCCACCGGTCAGTAAAACAACCCGTCTGTTATCTCCGGACATATCCGCAATGACCTTGCCGGTTGCCTCATCCTTTAAGACAGTACCTTCAGGTACCCTGACAACAATATCCTGTCCGTTTTTGCCACGGCAATTTCTTTTACCGCCCTGCTCGCCATGCTCAGCACAATATTTACGGACATGTCTAAAATCCGTAAGTGTATTGAGACCCTCATCAATTTCAAAAATAACGCTGCCGCCATCTCCGCCGTCTCCGCCGTCCGGACCGCCGTTTGGCACGTATTTTTCGCGACGGAAGGATACATGTCCGTCTCCGCCTTTTCCGCTTCGTACATAGATTTTAGCTCTGTCTGCAAACATAATAACTCCTCTGATCTTTGAAACAACAAATTAAAAGAATAAAAAGAGCCCCAAACCGCGTGGTTTGAAGCTCTTTGATTCACCGAATTAGTCTTCTACCGGATAAACGGAAGCCTGTTTTTTGTCTCTTCCTTTTCTTTCGAATCTTAAAACGCCATCAACTAAAGCGAACAATGTATCATCTCCGCCTATTCCAACATTAACACCGGGATGAATTTTTGTTCCACGCTGTCTATATAAAATGTTTCCGGCTTTAACAAACTGTCCGTCAGCTCTTTTCGCACCTAATCTTTTGGATTCGGAATCTCTACCGTTCTTTGTAGAGCCCACACCCTTTTTATGAGCGAAAAATTGAAGGTTCATTTTTAACATGGTGTTACACCTCCTTGATTTTCATAGTAACAAAAGTATCATATTCTTCTGCGATATTTTCAAAGCCAAGATATGCGGCTGCCAAAAGCAGACTGGCATCATGTGTGGGTGTTCCTTTAATACAAAACTTCATATAGCCCGTCCTGTCATCAAAATCCTGAATGAATTGATCCCGACAAAACTTCTCAATCGCATTCTGCGTATTGATCGCTAATACCGAAACGGATGCACAGACAATGTCTGAACCGTATTCAGCACTTCCGGCATGACCGGATATTTCAAATCCCACAACAACCTTGGTCGTCGCATCGCAAAACATTTTTATGGCTGTCATTTACGCCACCTTGAAATTAAGCATTAATTTTCTCAATTTTAACCTGAGTGTATGCTTGTCTATGACCGTTTTTCTTGTGATAACCTGATTTTCTCTTATACTTGTAAACGATAACTTTCTTAGCTTTACCCTGACCCATAACAGTTGCTGTAACTGTAGATGAAGCAACGTCAGCGCCAACCTTTAAGCCGTTATCACTTACTGCAAGAACCTGGTCAAATGTAACAGTACTGCCATCTTCAACATCTAATTTTTCTACTTTAACGATGTCACCTTCAGAAACTTTGTACTGTTTTCCACCTGTTGCAATAATTGCGTACATAAGGCACCTCCTACTAATTACTCGCTGACTTTGGTGGTATCATATAGACACACTTATACCTAGTCATGCGGCATACCATAGTATACTACCATGCACCTGCCTTATTTGTCAAGCACATCAAACGCATTTTTTGCAAAGAAATATACCATAGCCTGACATCTGGAAGAAAACTCAGCCGTCCGTAAGAGCTCTTCACATTCTTTTTTAGTGTAAAAGGCCGCCTGGATCTTTTCATTGGCTGAAGTATGGTCGGAAAAATCCCCTTCGGCCTCTAAGATCACAAGCCTGTTTTTGATATCAGATATGGATACCGCTGCAAAGGACGGCGGCAGAATATCTATGATCCGTTTTACGCTAAGACCGGTCTCCTCATACAATTCTCTTTGAATGCACGCTTCGATCGTCTCATCCTTTTCGATCATGCCGGCACATAAATTGTAGATTTCGCGGTTTACACCCATCCGGAACTCTTTTAATAAGAGCATACAGCCGTCCTTTATGACAACCATGGATATGCCGCTTGTCATCGTGCCTAAATCCTCCGGCTTTGTGATCTCATGATGACTGACAATTTCATAATGCTTTTCATTTCCGGCTTTATTTTCATAGACAAGTTCATATTTTTTCAGATACCTGCCGGACTCTTTATTTTCAATGCGCAATAATTTCATATAATGAAGCCTCTTTTAATTTTGCGGAAAGCAGGATGTCTTTTTTCTGCCGCGTGATCTCCACCAGTCCCAATGCCGTAATATCCACGACATCTGCCTTGCACGGATCTTCACTAAGTCTCTTTTTGAGACGTTTCAAAAACAGTTCTTCTTCATCCTTTGACCTGACATTGATAAAGTCAACGATGACGATTCCGCTGATATTATTAACAGATAAAAGATACGGGATCAGATCAGCAGCTTCCATGTTGGTCTCTAAAGCCAATGCAGCCTTACTGATCTTTTTTTCATTTTTTCCGGAGTTGACATCAATAACCGTCAGTGCTTCGGTCATTTCCACGATCAAATAACCGCCTGATTTAAGCCATACCTTCCTGGAAATCATCTGATGCAGTCTTGCTTTTATTTCATAGATCAGCGCTAAGGAAATCCTATCATCCGAATAAAGACGCACTGCCTCTGATAATTTTTGCGGCAGCATGGACTGCAGATACTGAAATTCTTCCGCTGAATCGGTCACAATCTCATCAACCTGCAAAAAGTCGGTCTTTGACAAGAAATCCGTCAAAAAGAAGGATTGTTCATATATACAGCTAAAGCAGGTACGTGTCGTGCTTTTTAAGACAATTTCACGCATTTTTTCCGTAAGGTTTTTGATTTCCGCCAAAAGCAATGCCAGATCACCATCCGCAAGTGCCATGACATTGGACTTTATGATATAGGAAAAAGAAGGTGACACAACATCCATGATCAAAGACTTTAATATTTCCTTTTTGGATGAAGTAATCTTTTTTGAAAAATGTATCTCTCCCGGTGTATCTGTGACAACACAGTACAATCTGGAAACGGACAGCTCAGCCGATAAAACAGCATCCTTTGTTTTTAGCGGAGCCGTCTTGATCTGGACCGGAACCGTGTTTCCGTTTTTGATATTTTCTATATGGTTGCGTTTTTTATCAAGCGGCAAAAAACCTTTTTTTCCTTTTTCATATTCCACAAATGCCGCGTTGAGATTGGCCGCGACATTGGATACATGCCCCACATATATTTTGCCCGGGATCCGGCTCTGAGGTGTACAAAAATCCGCAATTTTTAATAAATTGTCCCTGATGACAAAAAAGCCTCGTATCCCGCCGATTTCCGTTATTACAATCTGTTCACCCATGTTATAAATCATCTCCGACCGAATCCAGGGACACCAATTGACCATTCTGGTCACGCGTATAGGTTTCTTCCCTTGTCACAACAAATTCAAACGGTTCAGGCTGTAAATGCAGGAACTGATAATAAGCCTCCATAACCAGTGAGGGCTTGATATTTCCGCTGCTGCTGGCATCTACCAAAAGATAGATTTCCTGTCCGTCGGTCTTATAATCGAAAATAAAATCTTTAAGGTTGAGCATTTTCGTGCTCTTTTTGGTTTCTTTTTCGATCATGATCTCATCCCGGGACATAAAATCCGAAAATGCCTTTGTAAAATCAAAACCGGCTCTTTCATGTCCACTACGGATCTTTACCGTGTATCCGGCGGCAGCCACACTTGCCATGGCGTTTCCGGCATCCTTTGGCAACACCTTTACCGATAAGATATCAACACCATCAACCATCGCCTTTTGCAGCTTTTCTCTGCATTCAGCTGTCCCGATTTCCTGTGTCAGCTCCAGGTCGGCATATTCACCATTGCTGTACAGACCGACGCCCAGGGGCGCAGCAAAAGACATGATCTGATGCGGACTATATCCGGTAGAATAGGCAATCGGGACCTGCGCCCTGCGGATCGCCTTCTGAAAATACCGCATCATATCCAGATGTCCGATAAAGATCATGGAATTGTATTTGGAAAATTTAATTCTGTATTTCATACATTGTTCTTTCTGTCAATTATTTTTTAATACTTTCAGCTTTAAAAATCCCGCTTCAGAAAATTCTACTTTAAAAATTATTATTTTAAAACTTCTAGCTTTAAAATTTTCTACTTCATAAATTACATAATCAGCCACGCGGTTCAAAGCAGATACCCGTCTGGAATCTTGCCGCACCGCAGCCCTGACACTGCATCTTGCAGTTGGGTGTCACGGACTCTTTTTTTGCATTGTGCCACTCACGCAGCAGAAATTCCCGGTTTACGCCACAACTGATAAAATCCCACGGAAAGATTTCATCATCTTCACGCTCTCTTGTAGTATAGAAATCTACCGGGACACCACATTCTTCAAAGGCTTCCAGCCAAAGCTCCTTTTTGAAATATTCATTCCAGGCATCAAAGATACAGCCTTTTTGATAAGCCTTATAGATCACGTCACAGATCTTTCTGTCACCTCTGGCAAAAACACCCTCTAAGACGGAAACATCAGCTTCATGGTATATATAACGGATACTCTTTTGATTGAGCTGTGAAACAACGGCTTCCTTTACCGTATGCGCCTTGTCCAAAAACTCCTCCTCCGTACCCATAGAAGCCCACTGGAAGGGGGTAAAGGGCTTGGGAATAAAAAACGAAGTACTGATCGTGATCTGGACGCGTCCGTTGCGCTTCTCCTTGGGAACCGTCTCATAATACACTCTTGCCACTTCATTGGCAAGCTCGGCAATTCCTCTGACATCCTGAAGTGTTTCCGTAGGCAGGCCCAGCATAAAATAAAGCTTGACCTTATTCCATCCGCCTTCAAAGGCAAGTCTTGATCCGTTTAAAATGACTTCTTCGGTCAATCCTTTATTGATCACATTGCGCATACGCTGCGTTCCGGCTTCGGGAGCAAAGGTAAGGCTGCTCTTTTTAACATCCTGCACCTTGCTCATAACATCCAGAGAAAAGGCATCGATGCGAAGCGACGGAAGGGAGATATTGACATGTCTGTCCTTGCATTCTTCGATCAGAAAATCCATAAACTCCGGAAGCTTGGAGTAGTCACTGGAGCTTAATGAGCTCAATGAGATCTCCTCATGTCCGGTATTGTCGATCATATCAACGGCATATTCCTTGAGATAATCAATCGAGCGCTCGCGCACAGGACGATAGAGCTGTCCCGCCTGACAAAATCTGCACCCTCGGATACAGCCTCTCTGGATCTCCAGCACCACACGATCCTGCGTCACCTTAATAAAGGGCACCACAGGCTTTTTCGGATAGGAAACATCATTGACATCCCGGACAATCTCTTTCATGATATTCCTTGGGATATCATCATATACAGGCTCAAAGGACTGTATCGTACCATCCGCATGATATGTCACCTCATAAAACAGGGGGCAATATATGCCGGGAAGCTTAGCTGCCTTGTGCAGAAACTCCATCCGGTCTTCATGATTGCTTTTACATTCCTTGTATAGATCGATCAAAGCCCGATACTGGGTTTCTCCTTCACCAATATAAAATAAATCAAAGAAATCTGCGATTGGCTCGGGATTGTAGGCACAGGGCCCTCCGCCAATGACGATAGGATGTTCACTATTCCGGTCCTTTGCATAGATGGGAATACCAGACAGATCCAGAACCTGCAAAACATTGGTATAGCACATCTCATACTGAAGTGTGATACCAAGGAAATCAAAATCACAGACCGGATCCTGGCTTTCCAGGGCAAATAACGGAATCTGTTCCTTTCGCATAATGGCATCTAAATCCGTCCACGGAGAGTATACACGCTCACACCAGACATCCTTGTAGGAATTTAACAGATCATATAATATCTGTATGCCAAGATGTGACATACCGATTTCATAAACATCCGGAAAACACATTGCAAAACGGATCAACTCTTCTTTGTTCTCCTTCATAACGGAGTTGACCTCGCCACCGATGTAACGTGCCGGCTTGTCGATTGTTAATAATATTTCATCATTTAATGCTAGTTTTCTCATAACTTAAAGTATACGGTAATTTTTCCATAAAATCAATTACAGAGACGGAATAATCCGTCTGTACGGCTTTATCAAAAGACTGATATACACTAACCGGAATCTGTTTTACAACATAACGGTCCGCAATAAATAAAAGCAGCACACCTACACAAAAAATCAGACGGAATTTCAGGCATAAAAAGCCTTCTTTCGTCTGATTCTTTGATATATCTGTATTGATCTGTCCATCCGTATCATATACACTGTCACGGCTTCTTTCATATCCCATAATATCGGAAATGGAATTCATGTGTATATGATTGTTTTTTTCAAACTCCTTAAGCCTCAGTATTTTTTCCATACGCCCGTCCAGGGCATCTGCTTTTTTAGTCTCATACATAGACATCAAAACTCCTGAATGAATGATTGATTGTTATAATCATATTCAGACAGGTTGAAAATATGTAGGCTTATACAGGATTTTAGTCATTGCCTGCAACAAGGCTTCGGTAAAAGCAGGAATGATTGCCGGTATGGCAGGCTGCTCCTACCTGTTTGACTTTAGCTAAGATCGTATCATTGTCACAATCGATCATAATACTCTTAATATATTGAAAATGCCCGCTTGTCATTCCCTTGATCCACAGCTCATTCCGGCTGCGGCTGTAATAAGTCATCCTGCCGGTCTCGCAGGTCATATTGTAGGCTTCTTCATTCATATAGGCTACCATCAGTACTTCATCGGTATCGCCATCCTGTACAACCACACAGACAAGTCCGTCTGCACCCTTTTTCAATTCACCAAAAGATAAAATCGGCTTGAATGCCCCGATCCCTTCTGTGGATGCCGGCATCATCTTTGCATTGTTTTCACTCATATCCATCACTCCAAAGCTCCTTTTGTACTCGGCACATCCTTGCAGCGCGGTTCATAGGATACAGCCATATCCAGAGCCTTGCCAAATGCCTTAAACATGGCTTCACAAATGTGATGATCGTTAGCACCGGCTAACATTTTGAAGTGTAAGTTCATACCGGCCGCATAAGAAACAGAATAGAAAAACTCTTTTACAAGCTGTGTATCCATATCTCCCATTTTTTCACACTGAAATACCACATCAGAGGAATAATACGGTCTGCCGCACAAATCTACTGCGCACACGATCAGTGCTTCATCCATGGGAAGTACAAAATAACCGTATCTGTTAATTCCCTTTTTGTCTCCGACTGCTTTGGCGATCGCATTGCCAAGAACAATGCCGCAGTCCTCTACGGTGTGGTGTCCGTCAACATATAAATCCCCGGTTGCCTTTAACTGAAGATCAAAATATCCATGCTTGGCAAAGCCGGATAACATATGGTCAAAAAAGCCGATCCCGGTCTCAATCTGATAGGAGCCGCTTCCATCCAGATCCAAGGTTAAAGCGATATCTGTTTCCTTCGTTGTACGGTTAATTGAAGCTGTTCGTTTCATAAATTTACCCCTTCATCTTCCATAAATATAGTAACATCGATTGATTATAACTGTTCTCTCAAACGGTGGATAATATCTTTGATCCGTTCCGATTCCATCTTCATGCTCACCTGATTGACAATCATGCGGGCAGATAAAGGACAGATCTCCTCAAGTACCACCAGTCCGTTTTCCTTTAGGGTCGAACCGGTCTCCACAATATCCACAATGACATCGGAAAGTCCGACGATCGGTCCAAGCTCTACCGAGCCGTTTAATTTGATGATGTCAACCGTCTGGTGCTTTTTATTGTAAAAATAATCCTTGGCAATCTTAGGATATTTGCTCGCTACACGGATCATCTCATGGTGCTGCAGCAGTTCTCTCGCGCTCTCCGGTCCGCAGACGCACATCCGGCATTTACCAAAGCCTAAATCCAGCACCTCATAAGCCCGTCTGCCTTCCTCTAATAAAGTATCCTTTCCGACAACACCGATATCGGCAGCGCCATATTCTACATAGGTCGGAACATCCGGTCCCTTGGCAAGGAAAAACTTTAATTTTAATTCTTCATTGACAAAGATCAGCTTACGGGTATCTTTATCCTTCATTTCTTCACAGTAAATACCGATCTTTTCCAGTAAATCCAGTGTCTTGTTGGCAAGACGCCCCTTTCCGAGGGCAAATGTTATGTATCTCATATCTTCACTCATAATATTCTCCTAGGCCTTGTACAGCTCTTTCATTCCCTTTGATGATAATTTCACAATGCTTGTCTGCGACTGCTGCTTTGCATATGCAAGATAAAATGCTTCGTCATGCTCTTCGCTTAAAAGAAGCAGCTCGCAGTTTTTCTTTAAGGATCGAAGCTCCTTGGCATAACGGATGGCATCAGACTCACAACCTGCTTCATATACAACAAGGGTCAGCTTATGCGAAACATCCGGAAACAGCTTTCTGGATGCCATTGCCTGCATCAGACCGTCCACATTGATCACGAACCCAATGGATGCAGAATTTTTGCCAAAATAAGACAACAGAGAATCATAACGTCCGCCTGTCACGATCGCATCACCGGTTCCATAGGTATAGCCCTTAAAAATAATACCGGTATAATAATGATACTTGCTGACCAATCCCAGGTCAAAGGAAATATATTTTTCATCCTCATATACCTTTAACAGTTCATATAACTGCATCAGACGGTCGATAGAGCTCTGGCTCTGCTCGTTGTTGACAAGCTCCCTGGCCTCCTGCAGGATCTCATAGGAGCCAAACAGCTCAGTGATCTTTAAAATAGTATCTATCTGATTTTTGGAAAGATTTTTGCCGGTCAATAATTCCTCTGCACCAAAATAATTTTTATTGGATATATTTTCCCTCAAATCCATTTCTGTCTCTTCGTCCAACTGAAGCTCTTTGCAGATTCCCTTAAAGAAATCAATCTCGCCGATACTGATCTGGAAATCGGATAATCCGGCAGCCTTTAAGGATGAAACCGCCAGATGGATCATCTCTGCATCAGCCATGACAGATGCATCCCCGATAAGCTCCACGCCCATCTGGGTTGTCTCTTTTAATTTACCCTGAAGATTAGAAGTATTGGTATATGTATTTCCAAGATAGGTCAGACGTACCGGCATGGATTCCTCCATAAAATATTTGGCAGCACAGCGACCGATTGAAGGCGTAAAATCAGGTCTTAAAACCAGCGTATTGCCTTCTTTATCAAAAAACTTGTACAATTCCCTGCTGGTCGTTGTACCGGTCTCCTTGCCAAAAACATCAAAAAACTCAAACGTCGGTGTCTCAATATCCTGATAGCCGAAGCATCGGAAATTGTCATGTATCCGGTTTTGCAGATAATGCTTTCTCTGACATTCGTTGCCATATATATCTCTGACACCCTCCGGGGTATGTACAACTTTTTTCATGATTTTATAAATCCTTCCTGTGTTTACTTTTATGAATTAAAGTGCTAATTCGCTAACACGCTAATGCGTTTTTAAGTATACTGAATTTTTATTTATTTGTCAATCTATTTATCAGGCAGCCTAAAAAACATCCTAATGTCCATCGTCCCGGTCATTGAGATCTTTCTGTACTACATCCAGATAAGGTACTAAAAGACCTGCCCTTGATGAAATTGTATAGGATAAATCCAGTTCATCAAAGCGGAAGCTTTTCCGGCCTCCATTCTGCGCTCTCTGCCAGAATTTCTGCAGATGCCTGAACGGCAGATAATATAAAACATCCCTGTGTGTAAAATGGATCAGAAAAAAAGCAATGCCATCCTGCTTTTCAAAATCCTCCATAAAGGCAACCTGATGCGGATGTATATTTTGCAAAACAAAGGTATCCACCGCACATTCCTTGGCATCAAAACAGATCGGAATGCCCTGGACCGCTCCAATATAATCAACCGTGGATTTCTGGTCAAAATACGCCAGTGTAATATGTCTGGACTGCCGGTCAATTTTGATCGGTGTGATCGGTGTGGGTACTTTCTGGATCAATGCCAGTCCGCTTTCCCGGTATTTTTCATTTGTACGGTTGATCATTTCTTCCAAAGCCGAGCCGCGAAGTCCCCTGCTATTCCATGTTCCCATTTTGCATTATCCTCAATATTTTCTGATATCCATCCGGAAGCTTTGCATAAAAAGTCTTTCCTCCCAGATAAGCAAATTTTTCATTTGAATCAGGTCTGCTTTCTTCAAAACACATCTTGTAAGAATGAAGCAGCTGGTGTCGAAGTCCCCGGAAACGATTATCCAGACCGTCCCGCATATATTTGGTATCCCCCAAAAGCGGATGTCCGATGCTTGAAAGGTGTGCTCGTATCTGATGAGTCTTTCCGGTGATCAGCTCCACCTGTATTTCTGTATATTCAGAATTTTTATAATGAAAAACCTGCAGCGGTTCAATTTTGGTCTGAATCATATTTTTCCCGGTATCTGTCTGACGGCTTATCCTGACCTGATTCTTTTTTTCATCCTTTGATAAGGAGCCGTCCAACAGCATCGGATGATCGATTTTTCCACATACGATCGTCCGGTAATATTTGTGCATGGTTCTATGCTTTAACGCATCAGCAAGAAACTGCAGTCCGGTCAGAGATTTCCCACACAAAATCGCACCGGTTGTATTGCGGTCTAAACGATTGGCGATCGATGGCTTAAAGGTTGCAAGCTCCTCCCTTGTGATCTGCCACGTGGTAAGCATATAACCGATCAGATATTCATTGACCGATATATCATCTTTTTCGGATTTCTGGGAAAGCATACCGGCCGGCTTATTGAAAATCAGGATATCCGGATCCTCATAAACGATTGCTAACGACAGCTTCTCCAGATCCTCTTTAGTTACCCTTGGATAACTTTTATCAGCCTGATCCTTTATCATATCTATTTTACTGAACTTTCCAAAGGTTTCATCCGATAAAAACAGCTTTACACAATCTCCCTGCGCAAGGATTTCCTTTCCGTCAGCCTTTTTATCATTGAGCGTAAAGTTTTTTTTGCGTAGCATCTTATAAATAAAGCCCATGGAGGCTTCCGATAAGACCTTGCCAAGAAATTTGTCCAGACGCTGCCCGGATTCATTGGATTTGATCACAAATTCTTTCATGTTTTATAATGACAACTGAAGCATCAGCTCTAACAGAGCCTTATCATTTGCCTGATCCTCATCTTCTTTTTTCTGTATTTCCTGTAAACGGTTACAGTAATCCTCTGTTTTGACAAAAACTCCGGCAGTTCCCTTAAGTCCGTTCTGGCGGATCATGTCACTCATATGCTTTTGCAACTCATCAACGGAATCATGGTGGTTGGTAAGGTAAGCATACACATATCCGTTTTTGACAATACAGGATGCCACCTCAAAATTCTTTTTGTAGGTCGTCATGACAAGACCGTATGCATGTACAAACGGGTCTGCAGCCTCATGTAAAAGATCATATTGCACCTCGCTACAGCCGTGATACCGGATATACATGATCATTTCCACGGCGCTTTTACTTGCCGGCAGCATCCCCAGAACAGCAACGATCGTCAAGAGATTTTTATTGCTTCCGGTTGTCACATAGCCAATCACATAAAGTGCGATGGATATTGCAAAGTATAAGATCGTCAGAATGATCATTGTTTTTCTTTTGTGGTTGTAATAGGCAAACTCACCCTTTTTTATTTTTTTCATTTCGTCTTCTCCTGTTGTTGCTTTTTATACCCTTCTTACCGGGCACTGCCTGTGGCTTTTTTTGTATTTTTCTGGGCGGTATCAGACATTCCTTTCCAAAACCGATCAGATCTTCTCTGTGTGCTTTTACAAGTGCCTCTTTTACCAGTTCATAATTCTCCGGATTTTTATATTGGATCAGCGCCCTCTGCAATGCTTTTTCATGCGGATTTTTGACCACATATACAGGCTTCATATTCCTTGGATCCACACCGGTATAATACATGACCGTGGACATGGTAGACGGCGTCGGATAAAAATCCTGTACCTGCTGTGGCATATAGCCAAGATCCCGGATGTACTCGGCAAGCGCTACCGCCTCCTTAAGCGTGGAACCCGGATGGGAGGACATCAGATACGGCACCAGATACTGTTTTTTGCCAATCTTTCTGTTGTAATCCTCGTATTTTTTCATAAAGCGCTCATAAACAGCGTTTTCCGGCTTGCCCATCCGTTTTAACACCGCGTCACAGATATGCTCGGGAGCCACCTTTAACTGGCCGCTGACATGATAATCCAAAAGCTCATGAAAAAATGTATCATCCGAATCAGCCAACAGATAATCAAACCGGATACCGGAACGGATAAATACTTTTTTGACCTTCGGGAGTTTTCGCAGCTTCCGAAGAAGTGCAACATAGTCGCTCTGATCGGCGATCAGATTTTCACAGGGCTTTGGAAACAGACACTGTTTATTTTTGCAGACGCCGTATTTTAACTGCTTCTGACATGACGGAGCGCGGAAATTGGCAGTCGGTCCGCCAACATCGTGGATGTATCCCTTAAAATCCGGATCCTCTGTCATAAGCTTTGCTTCTTTTATAATTGATTCATGGCTGCGCACCTGTACAATACGCCCCTGATGAAACGTCAGTGCACAGAAATTGCAGCCTCCAAAGCAGCCACGGTTGCTGATCAGGGAAAACTGTATCTCTTTTGTGGCCGGTACTCCTCCAAGAGCATCATAGGACGGATGCGCACGGCGCATATAGGGAAGCGCGTATACATCATCCATTTCCATGGTGCTAAGCGGAAATGACGGCGGATTCTGAATCACATAAACCTGATGCTCATATTCCTCGATCAGAGGCTTTCCGACATATGGATCGGTATTTTCATACTGAAGTGCAAAGGATTTGGCATAAAAAAGCTTGTCCTCCTTCATATCCATATAGGTCGGCAGCACAACACCATCACAGACCTGCTCGATACTTCTGGCCTTGTAAACCGTACCTCTGATAAACGTGATATCCTTGACGTCCATTCCACTGTTTAGGGCATCAGCTATTTCAACAATGGATTTTTCACCCATTCCATATGAGATCAGGTCGGCGCCGCTATCTAAAAGGATGGATCTTTTTAGGGAATCGGACCAGTAATCATAATGCGCCATCCTGCGCAGACTCGCTTCAATTCCGCCAAGGATGATCGGTGTATCCTTGAAACGCTGCCTTACAAGATTGCTATATACAACCGCTGCATGATCCGGTCTTTTACCGGGTGCGCCACCGGGAGTATAAGCATCTGTCGACCTGCGCTTTTTGCTGACAAAATAATGATTGACCATGGAATCCATATTGCCGGCTGAAATAATAAAGCCCAGACGCGGCGTTCCAAGGATCGTTATACTGTCCGGATCCTTCCAGTCCGGCTGCGAAATAATCCCAACCGTATATCCAAATGATTCCAAAACACGGGATATAATGGCATGACCAAATGACGGATGATCCACATAGGCATCCCCGATGATATATACAAAGTCCGGTTGATTTATATTTTGTTGATGACATTCCTCTAATGTCATGGGTAAAAAAGGCATATCCGTTCTCTCTTTTTATTTTTCTATTTTATAATGTAAAGCTTCCAGCTCGCTGTCAGTAAGCGCACGGAACTGTCCGGGCTCAAGTGCCTCATCCAGGCTGATGCTTCCTATGGCCAGCCGTTTTAACCGGACCACCTCAGCTCCAAGCAAGTGTACCATTCGTTTGACCTGATGGTAACGCCCCTCACAAATGGTAAGGATCCCGCTTGATCTGACCGTATCATTGGTAAGAATTTCAAGCTTTGCCGGTCTAAGCGGCGTATCATCGCCGATATCCATTCCTTTTGCGGCAATTTCCACCGCCTGAGGATCAAGCCTTCCTTCGGCTTCAAAATAATAGGTCTTATCAACATGCTTTTTGGGAGACATCAGATGGTGGATAAAGGCTCCGTCATCCGTTAAAAACAAGATACCCTCGGTATCCTTATCCAGACGCCCCGCGATCAGAAGCCGTTTTTTATAATCATCCGGAAAATAATCAATCACCGTCTGATGCATGGCATCACGAAGGGCACAGACACAGCCTGACGGTTTATAAAACATCAGGTATAGTCCGCTTTTTAAAACAACCGGTGTGTTGTCAAAACAGATATTGTCCGCATCCGACACATGACGTGCCTCATTTTTCTCGACACGATCATTGACCGTCACACGCCCCTGTCTGATATACTTTTTGCAGTTACTCCTGGAATCTATTCCGCAATCTGTCAAATATTTATCCAAACGCATATTTTTGCATGAAAATCCTTATCTGATAATATCTTTTAGTATATACTATTTTGTTTGTCCGTGGGTTTTTTTATGAAAAATTTTATAAAAAACTTCGTTATATCTATCCTTACCATTACCTTGTTTGGCCTGCTATTGTCGCATGCCGACCAGACCAGGCAATATGCCTTTTTAGGGCTTAATATCTGGTATGAACATATGCTGCCGGCTCTTCTGCCGTTTATGATCCTGTCCGGTCTTATGATCGATCTAAGGCTTGAAAAGCTCTTGGTAAAACCATTTTCCTGTATTTTAAAACCTCTGTTCCGTATTTCAGATGCCGGAATTTATACTCTTATCATGGGTTTTTTATGCGGCTTTCCGATGGGCGCTAAAATTGTCTCATATGAGTTTCAGAAAAATAACCTGACAAAAAAAGAAGCCGAATATCTGCTTAGCTTCTGCAATAATTTCGGTCCTGCTTATTATCTTTCTTTTATTTGCGGAAATGTCTACCCAAAAGCTCTCCGGCTAAAGGGCATTTGCATCCTATACGCCATTCCTCTGCTATATGGCCTGCTATTACGCTACACCCTGTATGGAAAAGAACGTTTTATCTCACCCTCAGATCATGCAGATGCAGCTAAACCGGTTCATTCCCCTAAAATGATCATCACAGGAATCCATACAAATATCATAAGAAGCCTGTCCCAGATTGGAATACTCGGAGGCTACATGATCTTTTGCAATATGCTGATGGCTGCCGTATCCGTCTTTTTAAGCGGCTATCCGGCCACACTGATTCACTGCCTGTCAGAAATCTCAGGCGGTATTATTTCCATAAAGGCCCTGGATCTTAATCCCGCCCTTGCCTTCAGGCTTTCCCATATTGCACTGGCCTTTAACGGTATTTCCTGCCATCTGCAGACCTTTTATATGATCGGAGACTGTCCTTTTTCAAAGAAAAAATATATGCTGCATAAAATCATTTTATGCAGCATAACATGTATCACCTTTTTATGTATCTAGTTTTCTTCTTCAAAAACAGAGTCATCAACCGGTTCTGCCGGGTAAAGCTCAGCTCTGTTTGCTGTGACGATATTGTAGCAATCGGTAAGTGATGTGATAAGACTTTCATATTTTGCGGAATTGACTTCCAGTGATGTGCTGATGATCTTTTCCACATTGCCAAGCAGGCTGTCTGTATACTGAACGGCAGCAGCTCTCATCTGATTGGCTTCATTGGTAGCTGTATCCACAATTTCCTGTGCCTGTTTGGTGGCAAGGGCAACAATTTCTTCCGCCTGTCCGTATGCCTGCTGTGTGACAGCCTCCTGATTGACAAGCTCACTTGTCTTGGCTGTAGCATCATTGATCAGGCCGGTTGCTTTTTGCTTGGCATCTTCAATAATTGCCTCCTGATTGCTGATGATCTTCTGACAACGCTTGATCTCTTCCGGAGTTGTCATCCTGAGTTCCCGCAGCAATTCATCAATTTCTTCCTTATTGACGATAATATTATTGTTATTTAAAAAGGCCGGCTTGCAACTATCGATATAATCTTCAATTTCATCAATCAACTGCTCGATTTTACTGGTCATCATTTTACTGCTCATATCAAGTCTCCTTTATTTGTTATTTCCGTGATATTTATTGTAAATTTCTTTTGCTACAAAATCAGGTACGCAGGGAGAAACATCTCCGTTAAAATAAGCGATTTCCTTTACAGATGATGAACTTAAATAGGCATATTCGAGCGCAGTCGTCAAAAACATGGTATCCAGTTCACCGCCCGAAAGCTTGTGATTGGTCTGTGCAATCTGCAGCTCATATTCAAAATCTGTAATAGCACGCAGTCCGCGCACGATCACATGTACATTTTTTTCTTTAGCATAATCAATGGTAAGTCCACTGAAAGAATCGACTTTGACATTTGGTAAATCTTTTGTCGCTTCTTTTAGCATTTTAACACGTTCCTCTACAGAAAACAATGATGACTTCATAACATTATAAGAAACACATACTGTCAGTTCATCGAATATATTGGCAGATCTTTTGATCACATCCAGATGACCATAGGTAACCGGATCAAAACTTCCCGGATAAATAGCACTTTTCATTTTAGTGGCTCCTTTTAACAAACACATGCATGTTGGTTTTGTATTGTTTGATTTTGATCACTTCATAAGGAAGTGAATCCAAAAAACTAAGATCAGTATCAATGGCAGCTTCAAATATGATCGTAGACTGATCATCAATGATCGATGAAGTTGTCAGATATTCCAGCACTCTCTGCTCCAGCTCCTTATGATAAGGCGGATCCATAAAGACAAAATCAAATTTTTTCTGGTATTCCATACGGGTCAGGGCAACAAAAACATCCTGCTTGTATACAGTTGCTTTGTCTTCTAACTTCGTATGCTTCAGGTTTTCCTTGATACAGCTTTCAGCTTCACTTCCCGAATCCACAAAGCACGCCTCTTTCGCACCTCTGCTCAATGCCTCAATTCCAATCGCACCGCTTCCTGCAAACAGATCTAAAAAAGCGGCATCATATAGATCAAACTGTAATATATTAAATAAGGTTTCCTTGATCCGGTCTGTCGTCGGCCTCGTATCCTGTCCCTCGGGTGTCATAAGCTTCAGACTGCGGGCACTTCCTGCAATTACTCTCATATTGTCCTTTCTGACTATACGCGGATCTTCGTTCCCTTAGAATCACGCTTGCCAAGTTTCATTTTATTTAAATCAACGGATTTTTCTTTATACTCTATGATATGCTCTACCGCATTTTGTGTATAGTAAACATTTTCAATATAATCCGAATCATTTAATTTCATACCACGCACACCGATTGCATTCTTTTTCTTTTCCGGAATCTCATCAATGACAAATTTTAAGAAATAACCGTCCTTGGACTGTAATACAATATTTCTCTGACTGACTAACGGTACAATACTGACAACCTCATCATCATCCGCCAATTTGGTTGCGGCAACCGTCCTTTTTGCCACGTCAAATTCCCCACCGTCCACAATCTTGCACATGGATGTTTTGGTAACAAACAAGATCCGGTACAAATTGACATCGCTTTGTGAACATACATACAAAATACGTTCACCGGAAGTATTGAAATTGCTGATATTATCTACAACAACACCTTTATCACGGAATTTACCCATCGGAATGTCTTTGACCTTTGCAGTATGCATCTGGCCTTCTGCGGTAAATATGCAGATCTTGCCTGTATTTTTACACTTGATAATAAAACGGTTCTCCGTTTCTGCCGTCTCCTTATTACGTTCGTAAGTAGCTTCGTCAATACAACGTACATAACCGAAACGATCCATCAGGACATACAGGTCTGTCTCTTCCTGCTCTTTTTCAATATAAACAGCCTCTTCCGCATTGGTAATCTGGGTCTTCCTCTTAAAACCGAATTTCTTTTTATATTCATCAAGCTCCTGGATCAATACCTGTATCATGGAAGAATGGCTGGATAAAATATCTTCATATTTGTAGATATTGGTCATGGTTTCTTCATGCTCTTTGATGAGGGCATGGATCTCAAGGCCGATCAGGCGATACAGACGCATCTCTAAAATAGCATTGGCCTGTTTTTCCGTAAACATCAGCTGTGCAGCCATGACCTTTGACTCCTTGGACTTGAAACGGATGCCGTCTGTAACACCGTTTACCAGACAATCCTTAGCCATTGCACGATCTTTGGAGCCTCTCAGGATCTCAATAATAAGATCGATCAGATTGCAGGCCTTTATGAGGCCTTCCTGTATCTCACGCTTTTCCTGTTCCTTGTTGAGCAGGGTCTGATATTTGCGTGTTGCAACCTCAAACTGGAAGTTGGCACAATGCTCAAAAATCTGCTGTAAGCTCAAGGTCTCAGGTCTGCCGTTAGCAACTGCTAACATATTGACACCAAAAGTATCCTCCAGCTTTGTTTTTTTGTAGAGCATATTGATAAACTGCTCGGTATCCGTATCACGCTTACATTCGATAACAATCCGGATTCCTTCTTTACCGGACTGGTTGGAAATATCCACAATATCATTGGTCTTTTTAGTCTCTGCCAATGCGGCTACATCCATTAAAAACTTGGAAATACCGGTGCCGATCATGGTATAGGGAATTTCGGAAATAACGATATTGACATGTCCGCCTTTTCCTTTTTCCACATCCACCTTACCACGTACCTTGATCTTTCCGGTTCCGGTTTCATATATGGATAAAAGCTCATCCTGATTGCATACAATACCTCCGGTCGGAAAATCCGGTCCTTTGACATACTTCATAAGCTGTCTGGTTGAAAGTGTAGGATCCTGCATATATGCTTTTAATCCGTCAATTACTTCAGAAAGATTGTGGGTCGGAATACTGGTAGCCATACCGACTGCAATTCCCTCCGCGCCATTGATCAGGATATTGGGAACCTTAACAGGAAGTACGGACGGCTCCTGTTCCGTCTCATCAAAGTTTGGTACAAAATCCACAACATCCTTGTCCAGATCGGCCAGATAAGCCTCCTGTGTGATCTGTGCAAGCCTTGCTTCGGTATAACGCATGGCTGCGGCTGAGTCACCTTCGATAGATCCAAAGTTTCCATGTCCGTCAACCAGCGGAATCCCCTTTTTAAATTCCTGCGCCAAAACAACCAGCGCATCGTAAATAGAGCTGTCTCCATGGGGATGGTATTTACCCATTGTATCACCGACGATACGGGCGCATTTACGGTAAGGACCGTCATAACGGATGCGAAGCTCATGCATATCATACAGGGTGCGGCGCTGTACAGGCTTTAATCCATCCCTGACATCCGGCAGGGCCCTTGCGATAATAACGCTCATTGCATAATCAATATAAGATTGCTCCATTACCTCCGAGTATTCGGTTCTGATAATTGATTCACTCATAATCTGCTGTTGTCTCTTTCTTATATCTTAATGATGTTAGGGCCAAAAGGTATTCTGCCCCTAGCTTGATATCCGGTTATTTACAGACATCGGTTAAATATCCAGCAAGGCTTCCCTTGCATGATCGTAAATATACTTTTTACGTGGCGGAACCTCTGTTCCCATAAGCATTTCCGTGATCTTGTCCGCCTGGAAATTATCATCGATCTCTACCAGCTTAAGCTTTCTTGTCTCTGGATTGAGTGTTGTTTCCCACAACTGTTCAGCATCCATTTCACCAAGACCTTTATAACGCTGCAGGGTAAACGGTCCCTTATGGCTCTTACGGTATTTTTCCAAAGCCTTGTCATCATAAAGATATTCTTCCTTGCCCTTTGCCGGCATCGCCTTATAAAGCGGCGGCATGGCTATATATACATGTCCGGAGCTGATAAGCTCAGGCATAAAACGATAAAATAATGTCAGTAACAAAGTCGAGATATGCGCACCATCCACATCGGCATCGGCCATAATGATGATCTTGTCATACCGCAGCCTGCTGATATCAAAATCATTGCCATATCCTTCGGAAAAACCACAGCCAAAGGCATTGATCATCGTTTTGATCTCGGCGTTGGCAAGCACTTTGTCCATACTGGCCTTTTCGACATTTAAAATCTTACCGCGGATGGGAAGGATTGCCTGATACTTTCGGTTTCTGGCAGTCTTTGCAGAACCACCCGCAGAATCACCCTCTACGATAAAGATTTCACACATGCTGGCATCTCTTGACTCGCAGTTGGCAAGCTTACCATTGGAATCAAAGGAGTATTTCTGTTTGGAAAGCATGTTGGTCTTGGCTTTTTCCTCGGATTTTCTGATCTTGGCAGATTTCTCCGCACAGGCAATGACAGACTTTAAGCTATCTAAATTACGATCAAAATAACGAACCACTTCATCTGAGGTGATTTTGCTTACAACCTTGGCTGCATCCTGATTATCAAGCTTTGTCTTGGTCTGGCCCTCAAACCGGGGATCCGGATGCTTGATGGATACGACTGCAGTCATGCCGTTTCGCACGTCTGCTCCGGTAAAATTCTGATCTTTTTCTTTTAAAATATTTAATTCACGCGCATAGGTGTTGATCACATTGGTAAAGGATGATTTGAAGCCGGTAATATGTGTGCCACCCTCGGCATTGTATATATTGTTGCAGAAACCAAGTACATTTTCATGAAATTCATTTACATACTGGAAAGCACATTCTACTTCGATATTTTCAAGCTCACCCTTGAAACAGATAATATCGCTGACAGGCTCTTTGGAAGCATTCATGGCTTTTACAAAACCGCTCAGACCTTCCGGCTCATGAAATACCGTGCGATCCGTCTCTTCGCCTCTGCGATCCTCAAATTCGATCGTCAGTCTGGGATTGAGATACGCCGTCTCATGCAGTCTGCTTTTGACATCCTCTGCCTTGAAATAGGTCTTGTCAAAAATAGTATCATCCGGCAGGAAATTGATGGCAGTACCCGTCTCCTTTGTCTTACCGACAACCGGCAGCAACCCGTCTACCAGATCCTGTACCGGAATCCCTTTTTCATATTTATCCTCATAGACATGTCCGTTTCTGGATATCCGGACTGTCATATAATTGGAAAGCGCATTGACAACCGATGAACCGACACCATGCAGACCACCGCTGGTTTTGTAGGCCGAATCATCAAATTTACCGCCTGCATGCAATGTCGTAAATACTACACGCTCTGCACTGATTCCCTTTTCATGCATTTCAACCGGGATTCCGCGTCCATTATCAATAACCGTCGCAGATCCGTCTTTTTCAAGATAAACCCGGATCACGGAACAAAAGCCTGCCAGATGCTCATCAACTGCGTTATCAACAATTTCATAAATCAGATGATTCAATCCCTTTGTCGATACACTGCCGATATACATGCCCGGACGTACCCGGACGGCTTCCAGTCCTTCCAAAACCTTTATACTAGAAGCTCCATAATCTGTGGGCGTAGCCATAGTAAATGTTCCTCCTGAATATTACATATTTATTGTGAATGATTTATCCCTCAGTCAACCATGATATCATCATATAGCATAATTTGATTTTTTTCAAACAAAAAATACCAAATATTGTGGTTGGTTGTATGTCTGTCATATAGTCCTGAGGTATCCATGCTCTGTATACTCCATCCATTTCTGCCGAAGCCCCATATGTGAAGCATCCTCCAGCAACGGATCATCCATAATAAGTGTACCGATATCTTCATTGGCAAGATACAGCATATCAGCATCATCATACAAATCTGCATACACAAAACCGGCATCACCGCTTTGCAGTGTTCCGGACAGCTCTCCCGGCCCACGCATCCTAAGATCTGCATTGGCAATCTCAAATCCATCATTGGTCTTTCCCAGGATATCCAGTCTTTTTTTACTCTTTTCACTGGCTGTGGAATCGACAAAAATGCAATAAGACTGATACTTTCCTCGTCCGACCCGGCCTCTTAGCTGATGCAGGGCTGCCAATCCGAAACGTTCTGCATTTTCGATCATCATAACGGTTGCATTCGGAACATTGATTCCGACCTCCACAACCGTTGTTGAAACCAGAATATCAATTTCATGCGATGCAAATTCATTTAAGATACGGTTTTTATCCGTTCCTTTCATTTTACCATACAAAACTGCGATCCGGACTGTTTCATCAAAAAACGGACGGATCTTTTCAGCATACTCTTCCACGTTTTCCAGATCTTCGGAAATTCCGGCTTCGACCATCGGACAGATGATATAGATCTGTCTGCCTTCCCTGATCTGTTGTTTCATAAAGTGATAGGCACTCTTGCGGTATCCGACATTCACAACCGCATTTTTGATCGGAAGTCTGTGCGCCGGCAATTCCGGTATCGTCGATACATTCATGCCGCCATATAAGATCATGGCAAGCGACCGCGGAATCGGAGTTGCAGACATGACTATAGTATGCACATCCTGCCCTTTTGCATGCAGCACGGCTCTTTGTCTCACACCAAATCGGTGCTGTTCATCCGTCACGACAAGCCCGAGATCACGAAAGAATACCGGTTCTTCCAATAGTGCATGCGTTCCGATCACCAGGTTGACGGTTCCATCTGAAAGCCCGGCATATATCTGTTTTTTGTCCTTTGCCTTGACACTGCCGGTCAATAAAGCAATTCGAAAAGGCAGTCCGTACTGCTTTGTCATTTCCGTAATGGACTGAAAATGCTGTTGTGCCAGGACCTCTGTCGGTGCCATCAAAGCGCCCTGTTTGCCGTTTAACACACAACTGTATAAAGCCAGGATCGCAATCATGGTCTTTCCGCAGCCGACATCTCCCTGTACAAGACGGTTGCATATTGCATGGGAGCAAAGATCCTTTTCAATCTCTTTCCACGCACGAAGCTGAGAATCGGTAAGCTTAAACGGCAGTGTAGCTATAAAGGCATCCACTTCCTCATACTTTTGAAAACAGTTGACCTCTGTCTTTTTTACCTGTCCTCTTTCATTTTGTCTGGTAGAAAGCAGGAAAAAGAAAAACTCCTCGTATGCCAGCCTCTTTTTGGCACGGAATACCTCGTCCATCGAATCCGGATTGTGCATGATCCGCACCATATCCCGATAAGACGGAAACTCCCGCTTTTTGATCAGATCATCCGGAAACGGATCCTGAATCTGTTCTTCTAAGATTTCATAAGCCATCCAGATATATTTGCGTATGGTCTCATTGGACAGACCTTTCGTACACGGATAAATGGGAAAATATCCTTCCAACATCCTAAAATACTCTTCCGGCTTAAAAAGCCTTGGCTGGTCCATGGATAGATGATCTGTGCCCTGCGTCATCTTTCCGTAAAAAACATAACGCTGACCTGCATGAAGTGTTTTCTTAAGATACGGCATATTAAAGATCCGGACATGAAAACACTGATCTTTTTCATCGGATGCAATAAAAGAAAGAATCTGATATTTTTTGATATGAGTTAGCTTAGGCTCACTTTTCAAAGCGGCAAATATCGCAACCCTCTTATCATTGTCAGACCCGGCGGCCTCAGTAAGCGCCGGGTAACTTTCATATGCTCTCGGAAAAAAAGTCAGTAAATCATATAAGGTGTCAATATGCAGTTTATGAAAAAGGGCACCGTTTTTTTCGCCGATGCCCTTAAGTTCTTTGATACTTGTCTGATAATCCATTTTATTCTACAGATACAATATAGTAATAAACCGGCTGGCCTCCGTGCTGTAATTCTACATCACAGTCACTGTGTTCTTTGCTGACAGCATCAGCCAATGCTTCTGCAGCATCGTCAGGAATGTCTGCGCCATAGTAAATACTGATCAGCTCTGCATCTGATTCCTCAATCATTTTATCAATCATTTCTTTGGTTGTCGCATTCACTTCCGTACCTACCGCAAGCATTTTATGATCACCAATACCCATGATATCGTTTTCGTGAATGGTCATGCCATCGATCTCTGTATCTCTGACAGCATAAGTAACCTGACCGGTTCTGACATTCTCGATCTCAGCTTTCATATTTTCAGCATTTTCCTCTGCACTCATTTCGGGTACATAGCTGATGATCGCGGTAATTCCCTGTGGAATATTTTTGGTAGGGATGACGATAACCTTTTTATCTTCTACCATATCCTGTGCCTGATTGGCTGCCATGATAATGTTTTTGTTATTGGGCAGAATGAAAACAGTGTCTGCATTTACCTGATCAATTGCCTTTAGGATATCGTCCGTACTGGGATTCATAGTCTGACCGCCTTCAATGATACGGTCAACCCCAAGATCTTTGAAAATATCATTGATGCCATCACCGACCGATACGGAAATAAAGCCGACCTCTTTATGCTCCATTGCCTGCTCTTTGCTTGCTGCTTCAGCCTTTTCCTGCTCCTTGAACAGCTTTTCCTGGTGCTCTAAGCGCATATTGTCGATCTTCATATTGGAAAGTGCACCATAAGTCAGGGCTCTCTGAATGGCAAGACCCGGATCATTGGTATGCACATGCACCTTGACGATCTCCTCATCGGCAACTAAAACAATGGAATCACCGATGGATTCAAGGAATGCCTTGAAATCCTTTTCCATTTTACTGTTAAAGGCCTTATCCAATAAAATAATAAACTCTGTACAGTATCCGAATTTGATATCGGCTGTATCAGCCTCTTTACTGTCAACAACAGGTCTGCCGGAACCTGCAGCGGGCATATCAAGCGTGAAATCGATTTCTTCCCCACGGAAAGCACTCTGTGCACCACTTAAAAAAACGACAAGACCATATCCGCCCGAATCAACAACACCGGCCTGTTTTAATACCGGAAGCATATCAGGTGTCTTATCCAGAACCTCTTTTGCATATACGATAGCAGAGTCAATAACGGTATCCAGATCGATATCCGGATCAGCAGAAAGCTCTACAACCTTTTCACAAAGACCCTTGGCAACGGTAAGAATTGTACCTTCTTTGGGCTTCATAACTGCCTTGTATGCACTCTCAACAGCTCTTTCACAGGCTCTGGCTAAAACTTCTTTGTCGATCACTTCCACATCACCGATGATCTTGGCAAAGCCTCTGCAAAGCTGTGATAAGATAACACCGGAGTTACCTCGTGCACCACGAAGGGAACCGGAAGAGATTGCCTTTGCAATGACCTTCATCTCTGTTGTTTCATCTAATCCGGCAACATCCTTGGCCGCTGACATAATCGTCATCGTCATATTGGTTCCGGTATCACCATCCGGAACGGGGAAAACATTTAATTCATTAATATATTCTTTGTTGGCTTCCAGATTCTTTGCACCTGCCAAAAACATTTTGCAAAGTAAGCTGTTATCAATTGTATTTGCAGCCACAGTTGTATCCTCCTCTTAATCGATTACTCGAACACCTTCCACAAAGATGTTGACTTTTTCTACTTTTAATCCTGTAAATTCTTCCACTTTATATTTAACAGTACTCATTAAATTATCTGATACGGCAAGAATATTAACACCATATGCAACGATCAAATGAAAATCGATGCTGATACCGGAATTTTTGATGATAACAGAAATGCCGGTTGATAAGCTTTCCTGCTTAAGAAGCTTTACCAGTCCGTCTTTCACATTCACATTAGCCATTCCAACAACACCAAAACATTCATTAGCTACCGTTCCTGCATAATTAGCAATAACTTCACTATCAATGGAAATATTACCCAGATGTGTATTCATGATGCTTTTCATGCCAATTACCTCCTTAAAGTCATAATGATATTATTATAACAACATTTTCTTTAAAATGGAATATCTATATATTTTCTTTTCGTTATTTTCTTCTCATTATATGTAAAAACAGCTTTAAATAATGATCTTTTTCAGGTTTTTGAAAAAAATTACAAAAAAATAAATATATACTTGCAAATCAATATAAAATCTGATAGTATATTTTTGTTGTGAGTCAATTTTTGTTAGGAGGTGCAATAATGGCAAAATGTGATATCTGTGGTAAAGGCGCTCATTTCGGAAATAACGTCAGCCATTCTCATAGAAGATCTAATCGTATTTGGAATTCAAACATCAGAAATGTAAAATGTAAAGTCAAAGGAGCTACAAAGACTATGCATGTTTGCACATCTTGTTTAAAATCCGGATTAGTTGAAAGAGCTTAATCAAAAAACAAAAAGGATCGTATTTATACGATCCTCTTTTTTTGTCTGATTACTCTTTTTAAATTGCAAGTTTACATTTATTATAAAATGCATCTATCTAAAACTCATTTATATCATCTAATTTATATCATCTAATTCATCTAATAATTAAATCAGATCGATCTAGAATAGTTCTTCCTTTAAGATCTCATATTCTTTTGTGATACAGGCAACCGTAAAGGAATCTCCGTTTTTATTGTCCGGATGATAGATCTTGATAAGCTCCTTGTATCTTTTTTTGAGCGCATGCTTTTCCGTGATTCCTCCAAAGAATCCCGGACCAAGGATCTTTTCATTTCCTTCTCGGTGATCTTTTCCGGCTTTTTCTGCATTTCTTTGATAAGCCGCTTCTCTTTTCTCTGCTTCAAACTGCTGTTTATCAGCCGCTAACTTCTGAAAACCGATTTCCAATGCCTTTTTCTGCAGTTCAAAATTTTTCTTTTCTTCTAAAAGTGCCTTTTCCCTACGATCAAGCTCGTCCGAAAACTTTTTGAGCCTGATGTTTTCCCGAAAAAGCCATTCCTTGTCTTTTTCCATGTGATCCCCGTTTTCAACAGCAACAAAACAGGTTGTATCCAACCAGCAATAAAATAGCAATAAAAATTATCGCCACAAAATTATTATCCAAAAACAACATGATAAACATGCCAACGGCTATCATAAAACAGCCGAAACCGATCATTTTTTTCACATATACCGAATCCAGACATTCTATTCTTGTTGTAGTATATGATAAAAAAGCCAAAAGTATCATTTATTGTTGGAATAATACCGGTATTAAAGTATAGATGAATCATCCGGAAAAGCCATATCAACGGCTTCGTCATCACTAACCGGAATATCTTCCTTGGGAGCTGTAAATTTGTCTACCAGATCCGGAATCATGTCAATGATCTTTGTAGCCATATCCTGATTTTTGATATTTACAAGCTTTGTCTGACCATTGCGGATCAACAAAACAGCACTGGGGGTCATCTTTCCGGACATTCCGCCGCCTCCGGTATTTTTGTTGTCATTGGCATTAGCACCGGCCCCGACACCAAATGTCACATCAACCAAAGGCAGAATGATCGTATCCCCCACCTGCGTCGGCTCTCCGACTACTGTCTTTGTTGATAAAAATGTCTCCATTCCTTTCATTAATGAAGTAATGACATTGCTAAAATTATTTTCGTTCATCTCATATCCTCCGTTCAGATTATAATGAATCCACTTCTTTTTTGATTTTGCGTAAATATATCAGATCCGGATCGAATAAAAACTTCCATCCGGCAATTACCATCGTGATCATCCGAATATGCCCTTTGGCATGCAGATTACATTCAAATACCTTGTTTTCAAAATCCGGCTGACAGTCGATGTGTCCGGATAAAACAGCAAATAACATCCAGTAATATCCCAGAATATCCGCCGTCAGAGCCGGATCCTCCATTCCATAATGAACAAACAGCTTCCATTTGCGTGGCAGGACAGCCTTTAACACTTTGCATAGCGTATTTTTACACTTCTCAAGAGCCTCTTTTGTCCTGTCTCTTTTTAAGACAACCAGCCATTTATTGTATTTCTCCTTAAGGTTTGTTTCCTTTTTACGTATTTCTTTAATCTTATCAAAAATTCTGTTGATATAGATTCTTACCTTCGTAAAAAAGGATGCTTTTTCATCAGAAGATTGGTCGGTATCAAAACCGGAAGCTTTTTCTTTCTCTGATCCGATTTGCTGCTGTTCTTCTTTTATTTGCAAGCTGTTTTGTTTATCTTGATGTACTGATTGTTCTACCGGCTGTTCATCCTGATGTACTGATTGTTTTGCAGGCTGTTTATCCTGATGTACCGATTGTTTTGCAGGCTGTTTATCCTGATGCCTCTTTGATCTTCGTTTTTTTCTTCTATCCTTGCGCGGAGAGAAAAAATCAATAAGAGGAATCCCGAACAGCTTTAGTTTGCACGACTTTTCCTGATCGGAGATCACAAGCCGCACCCCGATCAGATGCAAAAACCAGCCGGCAGTTATCCGGGCAATGGCTTTTTCTTCATATTGAGCCACAACACGGTAACGTATCGGAACAAATAACACCGCCAAAAGCAGCAATACAAAAAATGCCAGCAGTCCCAAAAGGATAAACCCAATAATTTTTAAAACCAAAAATAGTATACCCATAAATATTATTTCCTGTTATAGCCGGTAAAATTCAATTCTTTTTCCCGTAAAATAAAATCTTTAAATCGGATTGTTCCATATTTTTTTGAAAAAGCATCAATCATATCCGTAACCAAAGCTACTGCACTGTCGTATCCGTCAGCCAGTCCCATAATATGCATCCGGGCAACAGGATAAGCCTTTTGTTTTAGAACATATCCGGGAAGCAGATCAAAATAGTCCGGCCCTTCGGATAGCACAATGACATAAACCGACGTAAGACCTGCATGATATTTGATTTTGCGTAATATTCTTTTTCTCTTTTTCCGACAGATATCGTCACAAAATAATTCTTTGTATATATGCATAAATCCACCTGGTTTGAGCTTCAAAAACTGGAAAAAGGAAGGAAGGCCAAAAGCCTTCCTTGCTGCAACGAAAATATCCCATCAATATTTGTGTCCCCACAAGTTGGTCTTTTTTAATTCGAGATACTCAGCATATGCCTGCTCTAAAATCTGTTTTTCATTGCTGAATTTGAGTAAATGATAAGCCTCGTGAAATTTGTAAAATCCCGAGTCGGCAAAATGTTCTTCACGTTGTGGTTTGCTGTAATAACTGTCAGCCATCATTAAAAACCAATATACTTCTTTGGAAACCATATCTTCCGGCACACGAAAGGTATACTCACTTTTATCAATATACTTAATAATGGTTGCTTTCGAACCGGTTTCTTCTAATACTTCCCTCAAAGCAGTTTCTTCATGAGTTTCACCCATTTCCACTGTTCCCTTCGGAAGAACCCATCCGTCATATTTATTTTTATAGCTCTTATAAAGAAGTAAAATCTTACCTCTGAAAATAACCACGCCGCCACAGCTCGTTGCTTCGATCATGTGCAATTCCTCCTGTCGGGCGAATAGATCAGTCTAAAAAATATCGAAAGCCTATGAAAGCTTATTGATAACAGATATTATCTCCTCTTTGTCAAACGGTTTTGTCAAAAACTCATCTGCCCCTAATTTAATACAATCAATCATCTTGCCCTTTTGACCGGCTGCTGTAACCATGATCACCTTTGTATCAGCGCTTAATGCCTTGATCATCTTAAGAGCTTCCATCCCGTCCAGAACCGGCATGGTAATATCCATCGTAACAACATCCGGTTTTAAAGCCTGAAATTTCTTTACTCCATCCTGACCATCAACAGCTTCATCAACAACCTCATGGCCGTTTTCTTCCAAAATCCCTCTGAGAATTTTGCGGGATGTTCTGGAATCATCTACAATTAATACCTTTGCCACTTTTAAATCCTCCTACTGTACTGTTAACTCTGAATCGATCGTCATGATAAAATTGATCACATTACAATCGATATGTATCGGAAATACACAGAACTGTTTACCTGAAATGCTGACCGGATGATCATAAAACTCCGGCGGAAGCATGTCCTCGTCAACATTTTCCTTGCTCAGTTCAGATGCAAACAATCCATTGATACAATTGGTAAACTCTCCGACTGCATCCAGTGCATCCAGGTCAACTGTGTCAAATTCCTCTTCTGCAAACGGATTGGCAATTGCAAGCAGACTGTTACCACATCCTGCAAAACCTGATACGATTGCATGATCGCCCTTCATTGCCTGCATGGCAAAGTTGTCAGCATCAATCCGGTCTGTCAAAAATGCCTTGGATACATATGCACTTGAATTGATGAGACGAATCAAGGTACGGATCGCAACACCGCATAATCTGTCATGCAGTTCCGTATTAGCCGGAAGGAATAATCTGACGATACGTTCAATGTCGCCGCTCATCAGATCCCTCATATCCGATTCTGTAAATCCTTGTGTTTCCTGATAATCTTTTAGGGAAGCCTCAACTTCATCCATCGTCATGATATTATGATCGATCAGCGTCTGAACAAAAATCATGTATGCATTTCCCTGCTTTTTGAGCAGTTGACCGACCTGATCATCGGTCAGATACCCCTTCTCAACAGCAATATCACCAAAACGCTTGTCCATAACTGCCTGTAACTGGTTCACTTCTTCAGCCTGCTTATCTGTCATCAGCTTTTCAGCCACTGCGATTGTCCCCAGCTTTACTCTTACGCTACTCTCATATTTAATCACTTCCTCAAGGCTATCCTGAGTCAATTTTCCGGCCTGAACCAAATATTTTCCAAAAATATGATCAAACATGCCTGTAACCCTCCTTCAACATATTATTAATATTTTACTATACTATTTCTAAAAAAGATAGACGAATATTCTGATTTATCTTCTAATTCAATCCTTTCGACTGAAAATAGGTATCAAAAATACGTTTTGCCATGGGGACAGCATATTCTCCGCCGGAGCCCGCTCCCTCCACGATAATCGTCACACAGACCTGCGGATCATCCACAGGTGCAAATCCGGTAAACCATGCATGACTATCTGTCTTGACCTCACTGTATTCCGCAGAACCGGTCTTTCCGGCAGCGGTATAAGACAATCCCTTCAGCTTGGAGGCCGTTCCTCTCTCAACAACACCTGTCATCATTTCCTTCAGAAATTCTGCCTCATCTTTTGTCATGATCGTCTTGTATTCCTGCGGTGAAAAAGTTTTTACCGTATTTCCGTTGTAGCTTTCGATACGGTCAATCAGATACGGAGTTTCAACAGTACCCTCATTGGCAATCGCACAGGTGATCATATTGAGCAAAAGCGGGGTGATCTGCGTTTTGCCCTGACCGATCGATGTCTGCATAATATCATAGGAACCGGCACTTGTTCCAAGCACATACTTGCTTTGTGCCGTCGTAAATTTAAGGTTCAGATCTTCATTGAACATCAGATCCTCACAGGTTTCTTCAAGCCCCTCCAGATCAAGAGAAAGTCCTATATTGGCAAAAGAAGAATTACATGATTTGGCAAAGCTTGTAGCAAAATCAATGCTGCCGTGGCTGGAACCGTGATAACAGTTAATCCTGTCTCCATTGTAGGTAAAAGATCCATTACAATTAAAATGATAATCAGACACATCACCACCATTCTGACGGTAATAAGCCAGTGATGTTATCATCTTGAAGGTGGACCCCGGAGGATAAAGTCCCTGTGTGGCACGATTAAGCAGTACACTGCTTGAACTGTCATTGACAAGACTGTCCCAGGTTTCCACGATACTGTTTGGATCAAAATCCGGTTTGGAAACCATAGCTAATATCTTTCCGGTAGATGGTTCCGATACAATAATGGCTCCATCATAAACACCAAGCGCTTCATAAGCAACCTTCTGCAGATCCACATTCAGAGTTGTCACAACATTATCCCCAATCGCCTTCTCCGCGGAGATCTCCTTTTGGATCTTTTCAGACAAGGATGCATTGGAGGTCAGCATATTCATATTGCCAAGATACTCAATTCCTGTTTTTCCTTTCGTAGAAAAACCGACAACATGAGCAAATAAATTGGAATATGGATACACTCTTTTTTCTGTTCCGTCCCCGGCACGCACAGTCTGCGCCAAAACAGAACCATCATCAGCCAGAATGGATCCCCGCACATTTTTCTGCGCCAAAATTTCCTGCCTTGGATTGTATGAATTGTTGATCGCCGTTTCACTGTCTGAATAAACAAATTTTATTTCGTGACCGATAACGGCAAGCATAAGAAATATAAAAATATAGGTTACAACCCAGATTTCACGGTTTTTGTGCTTATCCTTCCCGGATCCGCCGTGTTTCTTTTTCTTTTTGGCCGGAAGCGGTTCTTCATCATATAGTTCATCATCTTCATATTCATCAATCATCTTCTTTGATCTTGGCATGATGGCCTCCTTCCTGCGCTTTTATACAATATAAGCCCTGTATAATACAAAACATGATAATCGTTGTCAATACGCTGCTTCCTCCATAGCTGACAAGAGGAAGGGTCACACCGGTCAACGGAATAAACTTCGTTCCTCCGCCGATCGTAAGAAAGATCTGAAAAATATAGGTAACGGCAAGCCCGACTGCAACATTGCGGTAAAACTCATTTTTGAGACGCATCGCAATATACATAAAAGCAATAAAGCTGCTCAGGCAGATCAGTACCAGACAAATACTGAAGATAACACCCATTTCCTCTGCAATGGCCGAGAAAATAAAGTCTGCCTCAACATAGGGAATGGATGTCGGATCACCCTGATACAGTCCCATACCAAACCATCCACCGGTACCGATCGCAAAAAGCGACTGTGTGATCTGATATCCTTTGCCGTCAATATAGGACCACGGATCCTGCCACGCCTGTACGCGTACCTGAACATGGGTAAACAATTTGTATGCGACCACACAAGCGCCACATCCACCAAGCGTACCCAGAATCAGATAAAAATAATTGTGCGTTGCAGTAAATACCATGACTACATATACAACAAAGAAAATAAGTGCACTACCAAGGTCCTTGGAGGCTACCAGAATGATGACATGTGCCGCAGCCACACAGGAGGTAATGACAATCTGCCCGAAGCTTTTGGAACGGGCAAGCATCGCCGCAACGAAAAAGACAAATACAATTTTTACAAACTCCGACGGCTGGAAGGTATAGCCTGCAATCGTATATGAAATTTTGGAGCCATGGGTCAAAGATCCCAAAAACAGCACGATTCCCAATGCCAATACACCGATAATGGCATACACCCATGCAAAACGGTCCAAAAAGCGGAATTTCTTTAACAAATATGGTATCGCAATACAGATAACAAGCGAGATAGCAACAATCCTGAACTGCTTTAATGCCTTATCATAATCAAGACGGGTGAGAATGACAAAACCAATGGAAAGCAGCATGCACATGTTGTTTAAAAGGAGCTTGCTCACATCCTTGTACATGACACGGTAAATTGCAATCGTTGCAAAGAGCAGAATCTGCTGGAAGCCGTAAAAAATAATATAGGATAAATCACTCGTCTCAAGGCAGATCGCAGCAAAAGAAACAAAATGCACCAGAAACATACAGATAACCTGTCTTGTATAAATTCCCTCTTTCTTTTCTTCATCTCTTCCTCTGAAAGCCATAAATGACTCAAATGTGAAAATCGCCATAAAAACAGCTATCACATATTTTGACATATCCGAAATAACCAAAGCCATTGTTTACTCGATTCCTTTCTTAAAATGTCCCTTTGTATATTCATAAGAAATCCGATCGTTGCCTTTTATAAAGATATCCAGTACATTTGTCATCTGATCTTCATTTTCAACCGTAAATGCAAGCCGGAAATAATCCGCTTTTATCTTATCTTTCTCATCATGCAGAGAAACTGGTACGCTGTTGTATATCGTATTTTCACAGACTTCACACTGATTGAGTACCGGAATGACCGTATGGGTCCTGTCCTTTATCATGGTCACTTCATTTTTGCCATTGCATTTATCAAATGTTTTTTTGATACAGTTGGCTGTACGCATAAACGGAATGTGACCATATAAAAGATATTCCGAATCCATGTCATGATCACTAACTGCCTTTTGAAAATCCAGCCATTCATAATGCGTCAGTTCATAGGGAACAACCATTCCTCTTACTCCGTGTGAAGAAAAAAAGGCCGCTGCTTTGGCGTTGAAGATATAAAGACCATGATCTGCCATAATATGTTTATTCCCGGACAGTCCATACTGTTGGATATAAGCCAGTGAATCCAGATTATTACAATAAAAACCATTAAAAAGATCAGATTTCATCAGAGAATGATACTTCGACATCCAATCCGACGCGCGTTTTCTGAAAACAGGCGGAAAACGCAAATAAACTCCGATGCCTGCCGTTTTTTTCATCCGTAGCAGCTCCTGTACCAGCCTTTGATCAAGCTCCGACAGCAAAAATGCCTGGAGCTCAATAGAATCAATTTCTTCATATGCAGGTATCACTGAGATCAGATGTTTCAGCTGTCCGATTGTCTGACAGGAAACCCGGAATCTGCCGTTTCCTGTCTCCGGACGCTTCTGTATCCGGATATCATCTGCCGCCGCAATGGCAACACCGGACCAAGCTTCATCATCTGTTCCGGAAGACGACTGTCTTTTCCCGGCATCCTCTAAAATCTGCTCCCTGATCCGGTCCAACGCCTGTCTCTTAACCTCTCCCAGAATTTTGAGCGAAACAAAACTGTTATCATCCATTATAACAGAAACGGAATTGAAATGAAACGGCGTATTCCCTGTCTTGTTAATCTGCTTTTGTATATCGGATTCGGAAATAGGTCTTTTTTGAGCCTGTAGGACAATTTCCTCAGACTGTGCACAGGACACATGACCGATCCCATCCCATACCGTCAAAACAACAGGCTCTCCAATCTGCAAAACAATACTTGCATCCAGCGAAACCTTACGCTTTGTATCCAGATACAGCTTTTTAATATTCTCCAATTCTTTATCATCTGCCACGGCATAGCCCGGACTATGCATGGTGATCATTTCACGTCCGTTGTGTCTATAAAAGTAACCGTCCTGCAGATCTGAACGCAGATACAGCTTTTTTAACAACTCATAATCTGATTCGGAAACTTTAAAATCTGACCGTGAATCCCTATTTTGCAGATAAAGATCAATATATTTACGATAGACGGATGTAACACCTGCTACATAATAGGGATTTTTCATACGTCCCTCTATCTTGAAAGAATCAATTCCGTTGTCGATCAGCTCCGGCAAAATGGAAATGGTACACATATCCTTTAAGCTAAGCGGATACACTTCTTTATTTTTGAAAACATCAAAAGGAAGCCTGCAGGGCCCTGCACAACGCCCTCTGTTTCCACTCCTGCCGCCCAGAAAGCTGCTGTACAAGCAATGGCCCGAGTAACAATAACACATTGCTCCGTGGATAAAGGTCTCAATCTCTATCGGAACCTCGTCCCGGATATGATTAAGCTCATCCATGGACAACTCTCTTGCCGGTACAATCCGACATACACCATACCGTTTTAAAAAATCCGCACCATAGGAATTGGCAATCGCCATCTGGGTACTCGCATGAAGCTCCAGTCCTTCAAAGGCTTCACTAAGCTGAAATAAAACGCCGAAATCCTGTACGATCACACCATCAAGTCCCGCATCATAAAAAGGTCTGATAAAAGCTTCCAGATTGTCAAACTCACGCTCTTTTACCAGAGTATTGACCGTCAGATATACCTTGACTCCAAAAAGATGTGCATAACAAATAGCCTCACACAATTCTTCCCTTGAAAAATTAGAGGCATAAGCTCTGGCACCATATTCTTCTCCACCTAAATAAACAGCATCGGCTCCGGCATTAACAGCTGCCATAAAACAGTCCATATCTCCCGCCGGAGCCAATAATTCCGGTTTTTTCAATAGAACCTCCCGTTTTTATCATAGAAAAAGGTTGTCGTATGCACACAACAACCTCATAAACAATTGCAAATGAAATCAGGACTTTCCACCACTCAGCTGTGCCTCGAGCCTGACGATCTTTTTGGTACCGTCATTTACTTCCGACTGCAGAGACTTGATATTTTTCTCGGCATTGTCCAATTTGATCTGAGATGAAATCAGTTCATGCTTCAGATCATACAGCTCCTTTTCCTTGCGCTCCAGCTCTTCTTCGAGATCAGCCACTTTCTGCTTGGTCTTAAACAAGTCATCCGCAATATTCAGTTCCAACAGGATGTTACGAAACTCCGTTGACTGCTTGCGGAAACTCTCGATCTTATTGTACTCTGATAATTTATTGTTGATATAAAATGCGACACGCTGGAGATATTCCGCACTTTCACTGCCGCTCAATGTATATGATTTTCCACCGATAATAACTTCTGTTTCCGTCTTAACTGACATAACGCTTTCTCCCCGATCTGTGACATAATATCTGTTAACACAATATATGCCATCCGTTCATCCGACAATATACAATATATATTATATCAGAATCCTATGAGAAAACAACCGTTTTTCTTTTTTTTGTACCTTTTTTAGATGTTTTTATTATCGGGAAAAGAAAGTCCGAAATGCAGATACGCATTTTGGGTTGCAACACGCCCTCTTGGTGTACGGTTGATCAGACCGTTTTTGATCAGGTATGGCTCATTGACATCTTCGATCGTGCCGGCATCTTCTCCGGTCGCAGCCGCCAGAGTGTCCAGTCCGACCGGTCCTCCGCCAAATTTATCGATCATGGTCATAAGAAGATTACGGTCAACATGATCCAGACCAAGCCTGTCAACATCAAGAAGATCCAGCGCCTGCTTTGCAACCTCTTCTGTAATGACCCCCTCATAACGCACCTGCGCAAAATCTCTCACTCTGCGCAGCAGTCTGTTGGCGATACGTGGTGTGCCTCTGCTTCTGCGAGCCATTTCCACGGCGCCTTCTTTTTCAATCTCAATATCAAAAACAGCAGCAGAACGTGTAATAATGGCTACCAGTTCATCAATACTGTAAAATTCCAGACGGTTGATCACTCCAAAACGATCTCTCAACGGAGCAGAAAGCAGTCCGGCTCTCGTCGTAGCTCCGATCAGGGTAAACTTTGGGAGATCCAACCGGATTGACTTGGCACTCGGTCCCTTTCCGATCATAATATCAATACAATAATCTTCCATGGCCGGATACAGGACTTCTTCAACCTGCTTGTTTAACCTGTGGATCTCATCAACAAATAAAACATCCCCATCCGACAGACCGCTTAAGATTGCAGCCATATCACCCGGCTTTTCAATGGCAGGTCCACTGGTCACCCTGAGATGAGCACCCATTTCATTGGCGATCACACCGGCAAGCGTCGTCTTTCCAAGTCCGGGAGGTCCATAAAACAAAATATGATCCAATGCGTCCTCCCTCTGTCTGGCCGCTTCTATGAAAATCTTTAAAGTCTCCTTGGCCTTGCTTTGTCCAATATAATCATCCATGGACTGCGGACGCAGGGTTGATTCTATTTTTTTGTCTTCCTCCAGTACAGAGGTCTCTATAATTCGTTGTGCCATAGTATGCTTCCTTGTTATGTGATAATAATACTTTTTATAGTATGATGTTAGGGTCAAAAGGTATTTTGCCCTAACTTGATATCCACGAATTGCTCCTCTGCAAAGCAGCTCCCGCAATTCTCAAACATTCGAAATCCGCTGATTTACTGCGTAAATCGCTACTTTCTCATGTTTGGCGGGTCCCAAGTTCAAAAGTCTTATCGTGCAAGCACGAACGACT
>Ga0129312_1000053_pt1 | contig 123239 bp, 102 predicted proteins | sample O827metagenome_FD_94434 | JGI IMG/M metagenome (GOLD analysis project Ga0129312, IMG submission 94434) | Orangutan group fecal microbial communities from Wisconsin, USA - O827 metagenome | ecosystem: Host-associated > Mammals > Digestive system > Large intestine > Fecal | place: USA: Wisconsin... | reverse complement strand
TTTCTTACTATGCTCTGCAAGAATCCCTGTCTTTCTCTTTGTGATCATCAGCAAGGATCCTCAATCTCAGAATATACATCAAACGTCTTTGAATATAAGAAAATAGATGAAATATACTTGCTTAATACTTAATATATTTCATCTATTCCTATTTGTCAATATTTTTATGCAATTTGTCTTTATTATTTTTACAAATCAAACTTAAAAACCTTGGAAGCATAAACCCATACACCTTATTGCCGTCTGAACTCAGGTGGCAGCCCTGTAAGGGCTGGCGACAGAAAGTTAAGCAATCGGATGGCAATTCATGTGAGCAAGTCGGTGACATCTCATGAGGTCAGTAACAATATAGCATATAAAAACTCCCTTTCAAGCCATGGTACAATGTACCTATGCCTGAAAGGGAGTTCCTGTTAATTCTCGCTATAATACAATTCCATTGATCTGTATCATGTCAAATCTAAAAGCTCTTTCGTAAGAATCACCTTGATATACTTATTAAGTACCTGCTCATTACCATTGGCATCTGTTAACGTAATTCTGATTCGTATATATGTATACTCACCATTATACGGAGCAAAATACTCAGCCTTTGATTGCAATGCCGGACAGTTTGTATGATTAATCACATACACCCCACCAGCATTCAACGTTGCTAACATATCATCCTTATTAACAACAATTGGCACATCCAAATCTGTTTGTACAAATGTTCCACTAACAAAATCCAAACAGTAGAACACATCCACATCCTTAACTGTGTAACTCTTACCCTTCGTTAACCCAACTGCAAACTCAGGATATGACTCTGATGATTTCACCTTAATTGAATACTCATCTGTATTCTTATCATACTTAATCGTATCACCAGGTGCTTTTGTCTTTCCGTCCGGTTCATAGATAATAATGTCATTCTCTGGTTCTGTTCTTCGCTGTGTCTTTGTTGCCAAATTAACCAATACATTCAAGAACAGTTTCCGCTCATCATTATTATCACGATTATCACCTGTTACTAATGAATGCCCAGCTCCACAATATGTGATATTACCAACTGAATATATGAAATAACTATCCATACCATCTTTTGGCGATGCTGCATATAAAGATGAATTATTCTTCAATTCCGAATAATTTGCTGATGAACCACCAGACGATGTTAATCCTGACCGGCTGTCTCCCGCAAATGTATACCATACAGTTACCTGATCATCTTCCAAATTCAAAGAATAAGCCTGATTATGTGTCGGAGATATTCGCAAATCCGATGAAACATAATATGGATATGTTGTTACAACGCCTCTGTTAACCTGTGTTGCCTTTGTTGTACCTGTAATCCTTAAGTCACTTGGTGCAATATTCCACTTTACCTGCTCTTCAATCTGGAACTCAGCATAAATATATGGCATATTCAATGCTTGGCGAGTTTCATATACACTAAAACAATCTGTATACCCCGGATAACCGAATTTATACTTTGATGAACCGTTATCTGCAACTTTCTTTCTTGCATTTACATATGCATCTATTCGCGTTTTCCACTCGGACGCACTGACATTTACTGCAGATTTTCCTGTCTCTTTCCCCGATATCATACTTAAATTCGAGAAGAAATACCTATCACTATCTGATGTAATATAATGCGGTATATCAGAACTTTCTGTTCCTGATGCGATTTCCACGTCACCAAATCTATACATTCCTGCTTCTTTTCTCAAAGTATTTGTTAAATTAACAGCTCCCTTAGTCATATCTTTGGTCATATTATCATGCGTCATCAATATGCTTCCGTTAGCATCTAAAAAGCTTTGAATATCTGTACACAAATTTGTTGAAAAATCTACAAACTGACCATTTGCATCATCATAAAAACCAATTGCAATCACATCAAAATTCTGTGCTAAATATTCCTTCGGTCCATATGCCAACATACTGAAATGAATATATCTTCTATAAGCATCTACCATTTTATCATGTTCATTACGATATGGTACATAAACATTATTATATAACTGTTCAGCATCTTTTCCATATGCTGGCCAATTTTCAAAAAAGAACCTAAAGTAATCACCACTAGAAATAATACCATCTAAGTCTGTTTTACTAAAACTTCCCGCTTTAACATCTACCATCAAAGATGTATTATAAGGATTTACATATGAGAAAACAACATCATTTGCCCCACCGTCACGAATTTTTATTAATGTATTTCTCAAATCAGATTCTGCCGTATACAATGCATTATATTCCGCTTTTCCTGGTGTATTATAAGCATCATATACTTCCTTTGCTTCATCTGCCAACTGCAAATATTCAGCTCTCTGCGTTGGAGTTGTCTCTCTGGACTTAGCGGCATAATACTCTAAATCGTCAACATACATAATATCCAACGAAACATCAAAATCATCTTTTATTAAATCCACATAATTATAGGTCCAATCTTCTCGATTAGTGGTTGCATCATATCGATTCAATGATAACTTAGGTTGGTACTTTTCTAACTGATATGGAGCATATGCCCCCGTTCCTTTTTCTGTAAAAGTAACGGTTTCATATTTATAATAAGAACCACCTTCACTTGTTGTAACAGGTGCATAGCCATAACCACTATTCGGGTTTTCACTATACGTACCATCCGCATTTGCATTTTCATTCAAATATGTTGAGTACTTAAATTTCCATGCTCCCTGTCCATCTTGAATATTGCTATCCAGATACAACGTATGACCATCCTGTCCACCAGCTTTGCTAGACACAATCGGCATTATCTCCAATATATGTGCCGTCTTCTTTGGTTGATTTTCATCCCTTGCTATCATACTGATTTCAGAAGTTCCGGTTGCAGGCATTGAAGTTGTTGCTGTTGTATTGCTACCTGTATCAACAACCAAAACCTTCCAGCTAAAAGCCCCAAAATCATCTGCTGGATATGTATATTCCAGCGTCGCCACTCCATTACTGAAATTGGCGGTGACCTTCTTTTCATTTTCGAAATCAAAAATTGCATTATCGTCCAAATCCTCTAACAAAAAGGCTTGATAATTATGTCCCTCCTTTGGATTCAGTAATGTAACCGTCCACTTTAAGTTACGATCTTTTAGCTTTGTAGACTCAACTCCGTCCTGATAAGCAACTGCATTTGTATCAATCGTATATTTCGGCCGTGCATTACGTTCACTTGCATTCACATAACTTCTCAACTCTGCACTTAACGTATCATTAAATACCGTAACTGTATCTGCGGCTCCATATTTCCCAACAGCATTTGTAACCTTCTGTTCCTGATTAGCAGTCATCACCCAATAATCAGCCAATTGCCATTTAGTAGATGATGATTTTTCCTTTATCGCCCAATTAGTTAGAGCATTTTTACTATCATCTGCATATGAAAGCAGCTTATACATATTCGAATCCGGATCAATATACCGATTAGAATACTTGTTCGTAGCAGCATCCGTATATGCAGTCCAAAGTTCATTACTAAATACTATTGGCATATCAGCATCAATATATTTTTTCAATGCAAGCAGTTGATCATACGTGATATCATTTCCATTTAAAGTTGTACTTGCATAATCTCGATTAAATGAAAATGTTTGACCTGAAACCAACCCTACAATCTCACCAGTATGAGAATACATTGTATAAGATGCAGTGTTTAACGAAGCTACTTTTGCATCCAATTCATTGCCTGCACTTATCATCTTATCATCTGTCTGTGGAAATGGATATTTATTCCATATTCCAGAAACTTTTAATGCAGATTTGTTACCACCAATATAAATCAAATCATAATTGTTCGTCACATCCGCCTTAGAGGTAATAAATTCTTCCGTAGACATCTGAACCAATTCAATACTGTCTGCCGGAATATTTAATGCATACGCCAACTTTGCCTTTGATAAATCCCATTGATAATACTCTCCACTAACAGTTCCATTTGAATCCACAAAATTATCAATCTCAGTTGTATTTAAGACATTAGCCGGTACCGTATAATAATTACCTTCACCATTTGTACCATTATAAGTAGTTAATTCCGTTTTGATACCACTAGCGAGAGCCTTTTCCAAATCAATTGGATAACATGGCTGTAATTCCAAAACCCGATATGCTGTTGTTGAAATTGATCCACTATCACTACTATCGCCTGAACCGGCATAGGTTCTATAACGACTTTTGTTTATTAAGGAAACTATTTTAGCAATTTTCTTAAGATTGGCATCCGGAATTGATGACATAGTTTTCATAAACTGTGTACCAACTACTAAAATATTATTTTTCTTTGCATATCCGGTTGTTGTCAACGATAAATCTAATAATTTTCCAAAATTAGTAGAGGTATCAAAGGTTAAACTTTCTGTTACATGTCCACCCGATGTACCTGGCGTTACGGTTTGAGCACTAGTAATCGTAGCATACAATATACTTGTTACTTTTTCATGATCATTTGCTACGGTAGATGATAATTTAATTAATTCATCTTTTACATCTTCATGAATATCATTATTGTTCTTATATTTATTAGTATCTGGTGCAATGAAAATAAAATCATATTTCTGAACATTATTTCCAAGGGCATCTTTCATAATGTTTCCATTTTCATCTTTTGCATAAAGATCATCGACAGTCAATGTATCTGCATTAACAATATCAGTCTTAGCCACAGTTGGCAAATTTTCAATAGGCGTATCTTTTTTATCAAAAATAATGCCACATCCACCAGTTTCAGACTGATCAATCATCCAATTTGCAAATTGATCAGCCGATGCTTGGCTAGCGCGATTTTCTCCAGTTATATACAATACATTTAAAGTTTTTTCTGTAGATCCGGTTCTCTTCCAATACATTTCCCATGAATCATAACCAGACGGTAAAGTATTGTTGTTTGCTTCATAACTAGGATAAACCGATAATACCGGATTCTGCAGGTATGCCTTTAATTCATCAAAGTCATCTGTACCTGTAACAGACTCATCCCAAGTGCTAACATTAATTGTTTTATATCTTCTCCAACTATTCTTAAAATCAATAGCGGTTAATGTGTACATGTTGGAATTACTTCCGTTAATTTTACCTCCATCATCATTTTCAGCCCCGTTATTCTGCAACCCAGCATAATCCATCAACAATGGTTTTTTAGAACCGAATGCATAATTATGTAATGCTTCATACAAGTCTTCCCCTATTTCTGAATCCGATCCTTTTGTATATGCTTTTTGATCAGATCCCGTATATAGATAAATCAGATCTGCATCTGCTAAATCATTAGCCGGATTACTTGATGTATTCAACTCCTGCACAGTCTTAACAACTACCTGAATCTTTCCATCAGCCATTGTGGCATCAATATTTCGGTTCTCATCAATAACTTTCTTCTGAAAGTAATCATTATTTGTAAATAATTGCGCTACTTCACGCACTGCAGATGATTTCGGCACGATAACATATATATAATATTTACTTGTATCGTAGTTCTCTCTCTCATCAGAATCCGCTTTATTCGATTTATCAATAATGTGATCAATCTGTGTAACAGCAGTCGTTGATGCATTTGCATTGCCATCTAAATTGGAATAGTTGAAATCATCAACACTATTCTCCTTAAATGCATGCGATACCCAGATAGAAGACGCAGCCAGCACGCCTAACACTATGACGATACCGATTATGATTCTTGTTGTTTTATTCTTTAACATCATTTTGCTCCTTTCCTTTCTATCTTGTATCACTCAGTTACCGTTTCGATTGCCGCCGGTAACTTTGCCGGTACTAACACGTGGCTGTTTCGAACTGCGATTGTTCCATCCACTGTAGCACTCCTTGTTACTTTCTTGCATGTAATGGATAAATATACCGCATTATCATCCGGTATGGTGTACACATTCATATCTCCTACATCCTCACATACCAGCATATCTTCCAGATCTGTATCACTGCTTGCTGCGATATTGATGATATCTGAATCCTGTATTCGTCTTGCCTGTGTAACATCTCCCGCATTTTCTTCGATTGAATTTGGCCGCATACTATCTTTTACTCTATGCAGATATACATTTCCATGATAGAAGTAGTATGTATCTATCACGGCACCATAGCCGGTACCTATCGCCTGTTCATAACAGATGGTTATATATACATAACCGGCTCCTGCCTCATCAGCTGTATCGACTGCTGTTATATCTGTACTTGCCGCCGTTAACTGTGTGAAACTATATAGGGTATTTCCCAACACCGTATTGGTCAATAATGCTTCATCCGCATTTAACAAATGTCCCGCTTTATCCAATCCTACGGAAGCATTCGTCCCAAAGCAGGCATACTCAGCTCCGTTTGTTCCGTCTTTCCATCCGATTCTCACATCGTTTGCCTGCATAAGCTTATCACCAATCATATCATATAGCTTCTGGCTATTTTGACGAACCGCGATGTTCTCACTCGTTCTTCGATATGATCTGGTTGTCGTTCCCATGAAGCTAGCAAGTGCAACCATAATGATTGCTATGATTGCGATTGCAATTAACAGTTCCAGTAATGAAAAGCCCTGATTGTGATTACATTTTTTCTTCATCCTTCAGCCTCCTCTTCATTAATAAACTGTTCCGCACAGTCCGCTGTTTTCCTTTAGATCAAAGGTCTTTACAGCTTCTGTACTCTTCTTCTTAATAATACTGAACGATCCCCATGATTCAGCAACCGATCCATCATTCTTATTAAATCGGATGATGATTCCCTCTGCCGGCAGCTCTGCACCGTTATAATACACCGAACCTCTGGTTGACTTTATCACCTGTACCGGATAATTCGCACCCTGATACTGATAATAATCCAATCCAGCCAATGCCTTATCAGCATCTGCAACTGTATCAACCTTAGGATTTACAAAAGTTCCACCACTTCCGATATATCCTCGAATCAGGTAATACCCTTCTTCTACTGTTTTGCCTCCACCTACATTGGTTCCATCCGCCAGATAAACCAGTTTCAGTGCCATATTTGGGTTCTGAGCCATAACAGTTGTACGAAGTGTATTAATCTCTGACTGTAGGGTGGTTGCTGCTTTCTTATACTTTGCATTATCCACTGCATGTAGAGTTATCGCTGACATTCCGGCCAGAATCACGATAATTGCGATGACGACAACTAATTCTACAAATGAATAACCTTTGTTATTACATTTTCTTCTCTTCATATCATCACCACCTACTCTACATTCTTCTTCCAGTTCTCATACTGGATAATATCACCGATACCTATATTCGATACAGAAGTATCCCCTCCCGTACCTGATGTAGATACATAATCCTTGAATATAGAACATAACCAGGAACGATCCTGTGTCGGGTTATCCTTTTCACCATCGACTGTTCGAAGAATCGTCTTTACAACTTCTTCGTTCGCTACAAAGTCCATAGCATGGTCAACCTTTATCTTGCCACCGGCTATAATCAAGCCCTCAAACTTCTTAACACTCGAATCGAAGGTTACATCGCCACGAGCAATAATCATTCCCTGCACTTTTCCATCTGTACCTGTAGGTGCGGTTACTGTAACATCCCCGGAAGCATCGCCATCCGTATCTGCCCCTGTCCATACATAATACTTGCCAACCTTTTCTGCTGATAAACTCTTTGTCAGCTTCGTAAGATCCAGATAGTAGTTCACCGGTGTCAGGTCTTCTGCATTTGCTCCATCAATATCCGACTTCAACTGCTCCATCTTAGTCAACTGTTCTCCCGAATAGCGGCTCGTATCCAGAAGCTGCAAGGTGTAACGCATCTCCTTATAATTAATATTATTATCAGATGCGATTTTATTAAAGTTCGTAATGGCGGCATTACCATCTACCATATTTGCTACATTACCCGGTGTTGTTACACTTAATGTCTTACCGGCAGCTACATTCAAAGCACCTGTTGTATATGCACCTGAAGTAGTTACGTTGGTAACATGACTTCCTGCGGTTCCTAGGCTAATACCTCCTACTTCAAAATCCGCATACGCCCTGACGTCTACGATATCCGTTGCCTGATCATAGCCTGCCATCTTCTTCAGTCCATTATCACTTGTGTACCAATCAAAGAACTCTGCCGATGCTGCTGCACTTGTAAAGTTCAGGAAATAATAATCCTTGCCGGATATTGTGTTCTTAACGACCGGATGTTCCGGATCGATCCAGTTCTCACCCTTCAGCTTCTGCAGTATACTGGCATTTAACGCATCGAATTTCTTTGTAAATACCGGATTCCCATTTGCATCAATGGTCGGCATATAGGCTAACTGATTACTTCTGACAGCGATAGACTCACCGGTCTGTACATCCTTATTCACAAGTACGTTGTTTCCATTTGCATCTTTTTCATACTGGGTTTCATATCTTGTCGTTATTGTTTCTTTTCCATCTGTTCCTGTCGTTGTTGTGCTTTGTCTTGTTCGTGTTGTTTCAATATAAGCACGTCCAGCCACATATAGATTATCCAAACCGGTAAAATCCACATCGGCATTATTACCATTCACGATGATAGCACTACTGTAAAAATGATCCTTACCGGTTGCATAACCTGTCAGCACCTGTCGGGAAGACTCCGTCTGAGAATAATTATATCCATAATAATTTCCAGTAAAATCTACAACTGCATCATCACTGTTGATTTCAAAGTCATCTGTTACATGAATATCACCATAGATCGATAACTGTCCGTCCTTTGCTTTGATGCTGGTGTTCTGAACCGATGTTGGTGCCATTACGATATTATCGGCCCATACATCTGCATAATTTGTACCGGAAGCAATATTACCCATAACACTCAGGTCACCATTATTCATGACTGCTATCGTTCCCGGAACAATGAATTTCTCTGCCGTTACCGTTACATTACTGGCATTTGTATAGAATCCGGAATACCGGCTGGTATCCTCTTCGCCTCTGGCAGGATTTGTCTGTTTTCCTGTACTCAATACCCGATTGGTTGTCAAGCCACCTACAGTAGCACTCGCTGATGTATTATAGTTTTTATTATAATAGTCAGCCGCTGCATATACATTACCGGTAATAGACACCACCTGATTATTGGTCGCTGTAGCATTATTTACTTCCACACCGCCATCTGCAATCATTGCGAAGTCATACATAGCATTCGTTTCACCGTTAATATTACTGAATGAAACATCAAACTCCGGATTATTAATTTCAATATCTGTAGTAATCGACTGTACATAGCCCTTATCCGTTACTCTCTTCAGTGTAACATTATGAATCACGATCTTTTCATAACGAATACTTGGACCTGTTCCGGTTGTTACAACTTCCATATACAGCTTTGGCTCTGTAGCAGGTAAAGCAGATGTGTCCACCAGTTCAACCTTATTCTGCTTTTCTGTCTCACTGATCACGCCATCTCCATCTGTATCTACCGGTTTATCTACAATAAATGAATTTAATCTTGCATATAATTGCGGTGGTGCCTTATATTCACTATTCGATGCGATCAACTGAAGGAACTTCTGCTTCAGCATATCATTTGCAGCCTGTTCATTCAATGTCACGTACTTGCCTGAATTCACATCGTAATACACCATTATTTCTACAGTGTCTGAATACGCCTGCATCAAAGAATCGATAGAATCTGTACCAACACCGGCATAGATCTCATCCATCGCCTTCTCTAATTCATAGAAATTATTCTTGCTTTTTAAATCTGTATAACATGCCCGGTAGTAATAACCAACGGCTGCCAGTATTGCTGCAATCAATATACTCATACAGGTTATGGATACTAATACCACCAGAAAGGTATTACCATCATTGTTCAATTTGCTTTTAACCTTTTTCAGCATTAGTTATCCCCCTTTGCAGATTCAAACGTTGCCATTACTTTTCCATCTTTTTCTATCGTAATCACTACATTGTAAATACGTCCGACATCTGAATAACGATTATCTGCATTTAACGGATAGATCACTTCTGAAGGTGTTGCCACCCCGTTTGTAATCAAGCTCATCTTATGCAGGTTGGTCGTATCATTTATACTTGATTTTGATCCAAGATCAGATGTACCAGGAATATTAGTATAAATCTCAATTGTTCCCAAGTCACTTGAATCAATCTGAAAATCTGTAGTATACATATAACGGCTACCACTCTTACGATCCCGTTCATTGGATGTATCCGTCGGGATCAAGGAATCACCGGTGACCGTATTTCCGCCATCCATATTCTTAAAGTTTGCATCCGTCTCTGCTGTTCTGATTACAAATGTCTTCACATCATCCGATGTATTATTTACAACCTGAATCACATCACTACCGTATTTCTTATTATACAGGAACTGATTGTACATCAGATATACATCCGGTAAATCCTTGAACTGCTGATGATATGCCTCGTAATGAATCGTATCCTCATCAATAACATTAAACGGATCATCATTGGTATACGTCAGTTCACATATAACCTCATACTTATAACCTGCCGAACTACTTGTAATCGGATTCACCGTAATCGTAATATGCTTTGTTGCTGTATCACCAATGGAACGGTTACCATTCTGAATCTGAACAAGCTTTACCTTATCTGATGCATTTGAAGACCGTTCCAATCCGGAAACAACTGCGTTAAAGAATGTTGCTGTCGCTACCGTATCATAGTTTGACACACTGGTGATTACTGCGGTCTTAGTTGCATCGAGATTCGACAGATTATATAAATTATCACTGTTTGGATCGCTATAGCCTGCATCTGTCAAGGACTGCAATGCATATTTATCTGTATCCATCTGAACGGTGACATCCATATCCTCTCCGGATATATTTGCCTTTCCCGTAAACGTATACTCTCTGGAAAATGCAATCTTATTCGATGCATGGGAAGGGACTGCATTGTATGCATTCACCTTCTGATATGCCTCCTCTACTGTAGTTACAGTGGAACCCAGATTGCCACGCGTTGTCTTTGTAGAAAGATTATAGGAACTATCGATCGTATAAAACGACTTTGTAACCGAAACATTCGTAAGCCCCAGCAGACTTTCAATATCCGATTCCGTATAATCCTGCGTCAGCTCCATCTGCTTGATCGCTTCTGCCATATCCTGTGCTTTATCCGTAGCAGCCTGCTGGCGATCGGCCCTTCTGCCGATCGCGTTGCTACTATTCAGCTGCATCAGAATGGGCGTTACACAGATAGCAAAGATCACAACAGCCACCAATATTTCAATAAAACTGACACCTTTGTTCTTTGTCATCTTCATGAAATCACTCCATTCTACTTATAAACGCTGATGCTACCTGTCCGATTTACCACCTTTACTCTCTGTGCGGTCGTATCATCTGCTATCTTTACATACAATGGCTTGTCAGATGTATTCTCTAATGTTACGTTCACGCCATTCTTATCTGCATCATCCTGACGCTCTGATGACTGGATCAGGATCGTCAGATCTTCACCCGGATCAAACTCCTGGGTCTGCTTCTGGGTTCCGATCGAATACTCAGCTATATACTTTCCATCTGCCTGCGAAACAGAGATCTTAACTGCTTCTGTTTCATTCTTACTACTGGTTACATTTGTTCCGCCGGTCTTCATACCCAATGCCTTGCCTGAGGTATCACTGCCGGTTGGATTCAGCAGCATGATCATGTCGTAATCATTTACAATCGCAGCACCATTATCCGATGCGTACTTTGATACACTGCCTGCGTCTCCACTACCCGTAAACAGATTATCTACACCGGTATCAATATCCTTTAAGAAGTCAATATCCATATTTTCTTCCCGATCTTTACCAGTGATACAGTAAATAGCCACTGTCATACTACCGGTAAACTCCTGTGTTTCTTCATCCATAGTAACCGAAACATCATCAATCGTCATGCGATAAGGATAAGCTGCTACATAATCTACAAACTTCTTCACTCCATCATAACTTCCACGATATCTAAAGGTCATATTTGACGTATAACACCGATATAAATCCTGATCTACAGCTCCCTCACTGCTACCATCATCTGAAGTTAATTGTCCTTCTGCATTAGACCCTCCTAAGACATAGAATGCCTCTGGAATCTCCATTCCTTGTGTTTCAACATCATAATTAATATCATCATTTTTTCTAATATTCTCCACAAATTCAATCTGATACTCCTGATTTAAATTGGAAGGGAACTCATCCAGACGATCTTGAAACAACTCTTTATTTGCTTCTGTATCATCCAAATACTGCTGACGATTCACTTCTTTTGATTGCAAATCCGCCAACTGAGCCTGCAATACAGACGTTTCATTCTTGATTGAATTCGTCTTATCTGCAGTCGGTTTCATAATCAGAAAGTAAGAACCTGCTACGATCGCCACACTTAATCCACCTAATAATAATTTCTTATATGTATCATTCATAGTCTCTACCCTCCTATTATTCTGCCGTCTCTTCGGTTGTATCCGCTGCAGGTGCAACTTCCGGAGCAACTTCTTCGGTTGTTACTTCATATTCCGGTGCAACATAGTTGCATGTCACCGTATATTCATAGGCCACTCCACCTGTAGCATCTTCCTCTACCTGTTCTATCGATGCAATAAATGCATCCTCTATACAATCAACCTTTGAAAGTTCAACTACTAATCGAGCAATCGAATCATAGTCTGCACTTCTCATTGAAATTGTGACGCCAGCAGACGAAGAAGATATTTCTGTCACAGAAATATTACCCGGCATTTTCTCCTCTAAAGTATTCCAGAACTGCATCATGTACTCATTTGATATTCTCGTTGCATCATACAACGTCTGAATATCTGTATACTCTGCTTGACTCTGCAGATAATCATCATAAATCTGCTGGATATCCTGAATCGCTGCAATGTCGGATTCAACCTTCGCTTTCTGTGCTTTTGCTGCTGCATTCTGTACCAAAGATATACCAATACCGGTTACCGAAGCCAATACTGCCACTACTAAAACCACCACAAATATTGCTATCGTACCCTGACTTGCCTTCTTAGCAGCCATCTCCTTTAAAACGAATCCCATAGGTGCCATCGCTGCACCGATCGAACCAATCAGATAGACCGGATTGCAAATCTGGGTATTGATCTTATCATCAAACTTTACATTATACAAACTGTCCATAACCTTGGTGGAGATATTCAACTGAATCTTAAACAGACCATCAACACCTCGAATCAAAGCACCATCACCGGATAAATACACATCATCGATCGGCTTATCCGGATTTCTGGACGTATAATAATCCATCACTCGTCCGATATTATTAATCAAATACCGGAACGCGCCTGTAATTGCATCATCATCGAAGTCTACTGTGATCATACGTTCTGTCTGTAGCATAGAAAGTGCAGTCGCTGCATCCACTTCCTTTTCTTCCATAACCTCTGCAACAACTGCATTGATACCATATGGTACCGTTCTCTGTAACAGAAGTGTATCGCCTCTTACAATATTCAATATTGTAGACACACTACCGATCTGCACAACCATTGTAGTTGCATTTTCAGCGGTCTGCGTCTTGATCATCTGTAACATAGCATTTCCCATATAGTCAATCGACTGTACAGTCAAACCAGCTACGCTTGCCACCTCATAATAAGTACGAATCATCTGCTGTGGTACAGCTACCACCAACACTCTTCTGTTCTTGGCTCCGTCTTCACCAATCACCGTTTCCAGAACAGAATGTGAAATTACATAATCCTCTATATTAACAGGAAAATATTCTGTTGCATTCGCATTAATGATTCCAGGAATCTTCTTATCCGGCACAAATGGGATCAGAACCTCCCGGCTTACAATTTTAGTAGAAGACAAAACAAAAATTGCATTCTTGTTCGTAATCCCGTTCGCATTTAACTGTTCCCGGATTGCAGCTCCTACCTTGTCCTTATCCCGGATATATCCATCTTCAAAGGAATCCTCCGGGGTTTCAAAAATCATTGCATTGTGAATATACGTCTGCTTCTTCTGTGAAGCTGTCGCTTCCACTATGGTAATACTGTCATTATTAATGTCTATTGTTAAGACCTTATTATTTGCCATCTTCGTAGCCTCCCTCGCTTAATCAGTGTATATTTTCAGGGCTACAAGCCCATTATACCTAGGTACCAGCTCATAAGCTGTTCACCACATATCATGGCGATATAGATGCCCATCGCTAAGTACGGGCCAAAGGCCAACTGTCGTTCGCCCTTGCCTATCTTCATGATGATCGGATGCACCACACTTCCGCATACACATCCAATCACAAATGCTACAATATTCAGTTTCCAGCCTAAGAATAAGCCAGCCGCTGCCATGAGCTTAATATCACCGCCGCCTATCACATGTTCCCGATGCAAGAGCTTCCCTCCTGCCCAGTCTACCACGAACAATACAGCGCTGACCGAACACAGACCTATCAACTGCTCCAGCCAGTGCTCCGGCCAGAGTATCAGTCGTATCAGTCCCAAAATCAAAATAAAAATATTAAATTCCACCGGTATATACTGCGTATGCCAGTCTACTATACCGATATAGATCAACATCGTTGTACAGAGTGCCATCAGAGCAATTTCTGTGCACCATCCATATCTGCAGTACAGCCCGATATAACATGCTACATTCAGTAAGACAGCTATTGCTGTCCCGGTATGCTTATGCTTTGATGAATCTTTACACTTCCGATTCGATAATAAGAAACTCAAAAATGTAAATTCCGTCACCCAGTTCGATGATCCGATCTTCCTCCATGCGATACAATCTTCTTTCCGATTGCATTGTTCACAGGCAGTGTCCTCGTCCATTCTCCGGATATATCGTATCAGCGAATCCATTTGCAAAAAAAATAATCCGCAGGCCAAGCCCGAAACCATGACCAGCACTACGTCCAACACTTTCAAAGCATACACCTCGTTTTTTCATGCATATATGACACATGTCATAAAGACATGTGTCATATATACTGTCTTATTACTTCTTTACCATACCTGCGCCTGGGTCTGGGCTAACTAACCATGAGTCTCCTCCGGTTGTACCATACCAAACTTTAACTGCATTACTTGCAGGATTCATAGAAATATAGAAGCTATGGTTAGTAAATGTACTGCCGTTTACATCCTTTGCAGACTTTCCTGTCACACTTGAAACACCCATGATTGCTGCAAATTCCTTACAGAAATCATCTGTTCCTGCTAATAAATTATTTACATCTGTTGTTGCTACAGATGATGCTGAATTATTCGCTGCTTCATCTGCCAATGCACTCTGAATAGAGGTTGCAATTGTCTGACCTGTCTGAACGTCTGTAGACAATCTTGACTTGTTGATGTACTTAATCAGAGCCGGTGCTAATGCTGCAGCTAAGATAGCCATAATAGCAATAACGATGATCAGCTCGACCATTGAGAAACCTTTGTTGCTTGTTTTTTTCATAATAATCTCTCCTTTATTATATGATATTTATTATATCCGCTGATGGTTTCGGATTCAGCGGTTATAACCCTTACAGTTCGTCCATGTTCTGATACATAGACAGGATCGGCCCATATACACCGGCTACAATGATACCTACGATACCGGCCATTACAACCATAGTTAACGGTTCCATAGCAGTGGTTACCTGAGCAGTCGTTACATCCACCTGCTCTTCATAATAGTCTGCCACCTTGTCCATCATGTCCTCGATATTACCGGTTTCTTCACCGATCTTAATCATCTGTGGCAACATACTCGGAAAAATGCCCGCATCTCGAATTGGCTTCGATAACGGAACACCTTTCATGATCTGATCCTTTGCATTCAATAACGCTTCCTTAAACCAGACATTTCCCATCATACCGGCCACTGCTTCTACCGCATCTACTAACGCAATACCGGATGCCATCAAAGTACTCAGCGTACGTGCTGTACTGGCAGCTGCCTGCATAACTGTCAACTTGCCAAAAATCGGTATTTTAATTGATACTTTTCCCAGAACATGTTTCCCTACATCCGATGCTGCGAACGCCTTATATACCACTACAATCACTGCCACAATGATTGCTACTAACCACCAACGATACCGGAACAGATCCGATAACCACAGCAAAAATTGTGTTGCTGCCGGCAGATCCATACCCATATCCGCAAACATATCCGAGAACTGTGGAATAACCGCTACTACCATAACGATAACTACGATAACTGCCACGATCAATACAATGATCGGATACGTCAAAGCTCCTTTAATCTTTCCCTGTAACTGTCCCTGCTTTTCAAACTGAATTGCCAGTCGTTCAAAACAGACCTCCAAATTACCGGACATTTCACCGGCTTCAATCATACTGATCATAATCGGAGGAACCAGCTTTGCATTCTGACGAAAGCCATCAGCTAATGTACCACCCTTTTCAACATAGGTTTTCGCTTCTCGCAATACCCGCTGCATGGTTTTATTTTCCATCTGTTCGCTCATCATATCCAGTGCTGTGATGATTGTTACACCCGCCTTCAGGATACTGCCGAACTGCTTGCAGAATACGCTTAGATCTCTCGGTTTAATCTTTGTATTAATTTGAATCTTAATATCCTTATCCATGGCACCCGCTTCACCACAGGATACCACGGTAAACCCATCCGCCTTCAGTTTGCTTACTGCCTGTTCCTGACTCTGAGCTTCGATCTCGCCCTTTTTATTCTTACCGCTCGAGTCCACGACCTTATACTTATATACTGCCATCGTCATTCCTCCGCACTCTTTATTCCCGTTAATACCTCTCGCTCCCCGCTTTCGATATTGTGAACAAAGTATTAACAATTATTTAATATGAAGCATACCGTACTTTTCAGCATATTTCAATATTTTTTTGGTTTTTTGTTCCATTTTTGTATAGATTGCACAAGTCGTCTTATTCAAGTTTCTTCCGCAATGAATCTACCTCCTGTGCATAGGTCAGTGCCATATCCCGGCTGATCACACCGCCCTGGTACAGATCATACAGTGCATCATCCATCGTAATCATGCCCTGTGCCTTGCTGGTCTGCACGGTCGCCTGAATCTGATGTGTCTTTGCATCACGGATCAGACTTCGGATCGCCGGATTTGCAATCATGACCTCAAATGCTGCCACTCGCCCCTTACCGTCCGCAGTCGGAAGTAGCTGCTGAGAAATAACGCCAACCAATACCATGGATAGCTGAGTTCGAATCTGCTGCTGCTGATGCGGCGGGAATACGTCGATAATACGGTCGATCGTACTTGCTGCTCCGATCGTATGCAGGGTTGAAAACACCAAGTGTCCGGTCTCTGCCGCTGTTACCGCAATGGAAATCGTCTCGTAATCACGCATCTCTCCTACCAGAATAATATCCGGATCTTCACGGAGTGCTGCACGAAGTGCATTGTTATAACTCAGGGTATCCATACCAACCTCGCGCTGATTTACAATCGCCTTCTTGTGATTATGTACATACTCGATCGGATCCTCCAGTGTGATAATATGATCCGACCGATTTTCATTTGCCTTATTAATAATAGATGCCAGTGTTGTCGACTTACCGGAACCGGTTGGCCCTGTGACCAGCACCAGTCCTCTCCGTCTCTTATACAGTTCCACGACCGAGCTTGGAATACCCAGCTGATCCGGTCTCGGAATCACGGTGTCCACTCGACGGAATGCTCCTGCCATATTTCCCCGATCCATATAGACATTTACACGGAATCGTCCGCAACTCTGATGGGCGTATGAGAAGTCGACCTCGCCCCGCTCCCGGAGAACCTTCTTCTGTTTATCATTCATAACGCTTCCCAGAACCTCTGCTACCGCAGCCGGATTCAACGGATCCATCTCCAGTCCCACCAGTTTACCATTGATACGAAGCTTTGGTGGTATACCTGCTGCAAAGTGTATATCGGACGCTTTATTCTCTACTGCAAACGCCAACAGTTCATTCATGTCTAACATATCTGCCCTTCTCCTTTATCCTGTACTAAACTATTCTCCAACATCTGTTATCTTTTAATAGTCATCACCGGCTTCATATACGATCTTCTTCATCTCGCTGATGGACGTAATCCCCTGTTTTACTAATTTCCCGGCTGCAAGCTTCAGTGTCAGCATACCTTCCTTCAATGCCTGCTCCTCGATCTTATCCGCAGTTGCTCCTCTGGAGATAACTGCCTGCAGACTTCTGGATACCGGCATGATCTCATACACACCGATACGTCCTACAAATCCGGTATCATTGCACAACGGGCAACCCACCGGTTCATAAATTCCCAGTTCCTGATCCTTCGGTACGCCCAACAGCGCCTTTTCGTTATCTTCCGCATACCGACCCTGCTTACACTTACACAAGCGCCGAACCAGTCGCTGTGCAATAACGCCTACCAACGCATCTCCGACAACGTATGGTTCAATACCCATATCAATCAGACGTGTAACCGTACTTGCCGCACTGTTTGTATGCAGGGTGGATACAACCAAGTGTCCTGTGATAGCGGCCTGTACCGCGATCTGTGCCGTCTCGCCGTCTCGAATCTCACCGATCATGATGATATCCGGATCCTGACGTAAGATGGAACGAAGCGCTGCCGCAAAGGTCATCTCTGCTTTTACGTTTACCTGTACCTGGTTGATACCGTCGATATTTGCCTCGACAGGATCTTCTACTGTGATAATATTAACATCCTCTGTATTCAACTCACTCAGAGAGGTATATAGTGTCGTTGACTTACCGGAACCGGTAGGCCCCGTAACCAGAATAATGCCGTGTGGATTACTCAGGATACCGTCAAATACCTTCATCTCTTCCGGCCCCAGACCCAAAGCACTCTTCGGCTTCGTCAGACCATCCTTAGAGGTAAGACGCATAACGACCTTCTCGCCATAGACCGTCGGCAGAACCGATACACGGATATCAAACTCTTTTCGATCTACAAAGATGGAAATACGACCATCCTGCGGTTTTCTCTTTTCCGATATATCCATACCGCCAATGATCTTAATACGCGCTACAATGGCTGACATCAATGAATAATCGTAGGTCATAACCTTCTTCAGGGCACCATCGATACGATACCGTACACGAACACTGGTCTCCAGTGCCTCTATGTGAATATCGGATGCTCTCTGTCGAACGCCGCCTTCCAGAATCTGTTTTACCAGAAGTACGATCGGTGAATTATCAATTTCTTCATTTAACTGATCTTCTTCTGCCTGACTTAAGCCTTCCTGTTCCCGTTCCTTTCGATACTGCTCAGCCACCTCCATGGCCTGCTGATTACCGTAATACTTACCGATGGCTTCTGTGATCTCATCGTCACTGGTCAGCATCGGCTCGATCTGCATGTTCGTCAAAATGCCCAGGTCATCAATCGCTATAATATCCATAGGATCCGACATAGCTACCTTCAGAACATTTGGATTATACTCATCAATCTCTACCGGAATCGCCCGATAACGAACAACCTCCTTCTCCGGGATCAGTCGAAGAACGTCATCCGTCAGCTTACAGGACTTAAGTTCTATGTAATCAATCCCCAACTGCTGTGATATGGTCAGATTCAGAAGTTCCTGACTGATCAATCCAAGCTCCACCATCGCCTGCCCAAGCTTGACTCCCTTTTCCTTCTGATATGCGATCGCCTCCTGCAGTTCCTCCTCCGTAATAGCTCCAGCCGCAACAAGCAGATCACCAAGTCTGATTTTCTTTCTACCTGCCGAAATACGCATATATATCTACCTCTCATTCACCAATATTAGTATAATTTTAACATAGACCACCCGGAATTACTACTGTTATCTTTCGTCATTTTCAACAATTCTCGATGTTTTTTATTGTCAGTTTTTATCAGTTTTCTTTCATTTTTAGGCTTTTTCTCTTTGGAAAAGCACATTTTCTTTATGCAAAACATAAAATATAGCAATTACAGTCTCCGAGGGTTCCATTGCAGACCTTTCAAAAGCCATTGTCCTATGAAGAAGAACTCTATTATCTGACACTTAGCCGGCAGGGAGATCTGGATGCCCGCAATCTTTTAGTTGAACGCAATCTCCGTCTGGTTGCACATATCGTAAAAAAGTATCACAGCCACGATCAGGATGCTGAAGATCTGATTTCTACCGGAACCATCGGTCTGATCAAAGCGATCAATACCTACAATCCTTCAAAAGGAAACAAACTGGCTACCTATGCCGCACGCTGTATTGAAAACGAGCTTCTCATGCTTCTGCGTCAAAAAAAGAAATCTGCGCGTGAAGTCTCTCTTTATGAACCAATCGGATCCGACAAAGAGGGAAATGAAATCCATCTTATGGATATCATGGAATGCACAAATGATGATATTCTGGAGCAAATGATCAAGCAGCAACACATTCAATGGATTTACCAATACCTTTCCTCCTGTCTGACCCCAAGAGAACAGACGATCATCACCCTGCGCTATGGATTGGCCGGTGCCGCTCCGATTCCGCAGCGGGACGTTGCCACACGCATGGGGATCTCACGCTCCTACGTCAGCCGTATAGAAAAACGTGCCCTGGAGAAACTGCGGGCACGTATAGATGGGAACTAGTTTTCTTTTCTTCTCAATATGCAGCCAACCGGCAAAGGCTGACCGACATTCACATGAAGACGCTGTTTTGGATGTGGGGCCGATTCCATCGCTTCTCCTTCATCATTTTTTATACTCTGTACCTCCAGCAAACGATTCGATCCGTCAAAGAGCATCGCTTCGATCCTCTCTCCGACCAGAAACTTATTCTTTTGTTCAAAGATAAGATCTCCCTGTTCATCTACGTCTTCTACCATTCCAATATACGTATACTCTGTACGATAGGTATTATTATCATAGATCTGGCTGTCGCTGTCTGTCTTTCCAAAGTAAAAACCGGTTGTAAACATTCGATACGTACACTTGGCGATCTCCTGTCGATAGTGTTCCAGATTTCGACGATACAGCTGCTCATCCTTCTTATAATCATCGATTGCCTGTCGGTAAGTACGGGCAACGGTTGCTACATAAAGGGCTGTCTTCATCCGCCCTTCGATCTTGAAGCTATCGATCCCGGCTTCCATCAGTTCCGGAATGTGTTCAATCATGCACAAATCCTTTGAATTAAAGATATAAGTTCCGCGATCATCTTCATTCACCGGCAGATACTCTCCCGGTCGGCTTTCTTCCACGATTGCATATTTCCAGCGGCATGGATGTGTACAGGCACCGCGATTCGCATCTCTCCCGGTAAAATAACTGCTCAAAAGGCATCTGCCCGAATACGAAATGCACATAGCTCCATGCACAAATGACTCAATCTCCATATCCTCCGGTATCCGGCTTCTGATTTCTTTTAATTCCTCCAGTGACAGTTCCCGTGCGGATACCACCCGCTTTGCTCCCTGCTGATACCAGAAGTTATAGGTCCGGTAATTCGTATTGTTCGCCTGCGTACTGATATGCAGTTCTACCTGTGGAAGAATCTCCTTTGCCAACATTACCACACCCGGATCCGATATAATCATTGCATCGATCGCAACTGCCTTCAGGTGTTCAAAGTAATCCCGGATCCCTTCTATATCTTCATTATGCGCAAATATATTCACCGTCAGATAAACTTTGCAGTCATGTGCATGTGCATATGCAACACCCTCCTGCATCTCCTCTATGCTGAAGTTATGCGCCTTTGCCCGAAGTCCAAAGTCTTCGCCGCCAATATAAACTGCATCCGCACCATAACGCACTGCCGTCTTCAATACCTCCAGACTGCCGGCCGGTATCAGTAGTTCTGTTCTACGCATATCTGTTTCTCCTTCTTCACGCTCACTGCTACACCATCCCCTACCGGCAACACAACTGTTTCCAGTTCCGAATGATGTTTCAGCATATACAAATAGTCCCGCATACGACTATGAATGGTCCGATTCCGCTTCGTTATCGCATAATGAGATTCCAATACATCGCCATCCTGGAGTACGTTGTCGGACACTAACAGACCTCCCGGCGCTAACAGCCGCAGTACATCCGGCAGAAAATGAATATACTGTCCCTTCGCTGCATCCATAAATATCATATCATATGATCCCTCCAGACTCTTTAGGATATCTGTGGCATCTCCTTCCAGCATGGTGATCTGCTCCTCGACCCCTGCCAATGCAAAGTTCACTCTGGCCTTGCTTATTCTGGGCGGATACTTTTCAATCGTAGTAATATGTCCGCCGGACGGCAGATACTGACTCATATAGATCGCCGAAAACCCAACAGCGGTTCCCACCTCCAGAATCCGCATCGGCTTTCGAAGCACCTCCAATACCTTAAGAAGCTCCTTCGTTTCCGTACGAATGATCGGCACCTCTTCCTGTCTGGCTTCCTGCTCAATCTGACGAATCAGCGGCGAATCTTCCGGGTTTAACGAATTGATAAAAGACTTCACCCGTTCATCCACTATCACTTTGCAGTATCCTCCTTCTCTTTGTTTCCGGTAATCGTTTTCAAAATATCATCCTGTGTCATAGATGGGCTTAATGTATAGGTCCCCGGCATCATCTTTCCATGATAGCTGGACAAATACACCTTCGCCAGCATCACATAGCGATCCTGTACCAGTCCCTGTTCAATCAATGCATCCACAATCTCTGTCGTAGAAGAATCCGGTTCAATCACAAACGAAACCTCCTTCGTACTGTTCGGATTCATACAGCTATCTGTAAACACCTTATATGAGAAGTTATACGCCAGCGTAAAGGCCTGAATTAACAGCAGAATAATTATGGCATTAATCAACACCTGCAGAACCAGGCGCAACGCTTTTTTCATGTTCTTATCTGTCATGTCCACACCTACTTTTCCAAATATTCATAATCAAACTCCAGATTCCGCGACAACTCCGCATATAATTCCCGCATCATAGAACACATCCGCTGCTCTGCCAGTATAAAGTCATTGACCCGGGAATCCTGAAGGATCGTATCATACTCCTTCACCAGATTAAAAACTTCATCGTATAGATTACTGTCACCCTCGCTGGACTGTAATTCATAATTTCTCCGGCGGAATTCATTATAACGCCCATAGAGCTCCGGATCCTCCTTCAGCCTACGATCCGCCATTGTATAGTTACGATACTCTTCACTTCCGCGTATCTGTTCATTTATCCTGCCTGCCAGTTCAATCGCCTGCCGCATAGCATTCCCTCCTTGTGTTTATACCTCCGTTATGATCGGAAGTATCATCGGATTTCTCTTTGTCCGTCTCCACAGGAATTCACTCAAATCATCCCGCATTGCCGTCTTTAACTTTCCCCAGTCTGTCACATTATGGTCCATACAGCGAGCCAGTGCATCTTCTACAACATCTCTGCATTCTTCCATCAGATTCTCCGACTCTCTGACATATACAAATCCTCTGGAAACAATATCCGGTCCCGCCAGTACCTGATTGCTTCCGCCTTCCAGTGTTACTACTACTATAATCAATCCGTTCTGTGAAAGCAACTGTCGATCACGTAATACAATATTTCCAACGTCTCCAACACCCAGACCGTCTACCAGAATTCCCTGAGCCGTTACGGTTCCCGTTACTTCTGCATAGTCCTGACAGATTTCCAGAACATCTCCACTGGATAAAATACAAATGTGCTGCTTATCAATTCCAAGACTTTCCGCAAGCTCTGCATGACGCTTTAAGTGGCGGTATTCACCATGAACCGGTATTGCATACTTTGGTTTCGTCAATGTATAGATCAGCTTAATCTCTTCCTGGCAGGCATGACCGGATACATGCGTATCCTGAAAAATCACCTTTGCGCCCTTCATTTCCAGTTCGTTAATGATCTTCGATACCGCTTTTTCATTTCCCGGAATCGGAGTCGAACTCAAAATAACCGTATCACCCGGTTTTATAGATACCTTTCTGTGAATATTGGCTGCAATTCTGGAAAGCGCCGCCATATTCTCACCCTGACTTCCGGTTGTGATCAACACCGTCTTCTCATCCGGATAATTCTTCAACTGTTCAATATCAATCAACGTATCATCCGGAATCTGGATATACCCCAGTTCCTGAGCCACGGTAATGATATTCACCATACTACGACCCTCTACTACGACCTTTCGCCCATACTTATATGCCGAATTTACAATCTGCTGAACACGATCCACATTGGATGCAAATGTAGCAACTATAATTCTATGATCCTGATTATCCGCAAATATAGTATCAAATGTCCGTCCAACCGTCCGCTCAGACATCGTAAAGCCCGGACGTTCTACATTCGTACTGTCACACATCAGTGCCAGCACTCCCTTTTTACCCAGTTCTGCAAATCTCTGCAGATCAATCGCTTCGCCAAATACAGGCGTATAATCCACCTTAAAGTCACCCGTATGAACGATAATGCCCGCCGGAGTATAAATCGCCAGTGCAGATGCATCCGCGATACTGTGATTGGTCTTGATGAATTCAACCCGGAAACACCCCAGATTAATGATCTGACCATGCTTTACAACCTTTCGCTTAATATTCTGAAGCAGATTGTGTTCCTTCAGTTTTCCTTCTATGATGCCCATTGTCAGCTTTGTTGCATAAATCGGCATGTTAATCTCTTTTTCCACATATGGGATCGCACCGATGTGATCCTCATGTCCATGCGTGATAACCAGTCCTTTTACTTTATCTACATTTTCCTTCAGATACGTAACGTCCGGAATAACCAGATCAATTCCCAGCATCTCATCATCCGGGAAGGAAAGGCCGCAGTCCACCACTACAATCGTATCTTCGTACTCGATTGCAGTAATATTCATACCGATCTGCTCCAGACCTCCCAACGGAATAATCTTAACCGGTTTCGTTTGTTCACTTTTTTTCATTGTTCTAATTCAATCCTCCATTCGATTCTTATACTGTTTTCTGTTCCCATACACCTGTACAGGGTCCGTATTCTATGAATGAATCCGTCCGATTATACCTGGAAATCCACGTCTTCCATCAGCTCAGCAAACACCTTTGCTACCGCCTGAAGTTCTTCTTCATTCTCAACTACATCGTATACGGTATATTCATCTTCCTGATCGTGTGTTTCTTCCTTCATGATCGTCACAAAAGCCTCTTCACTCTCATCATCCAGATCTTCCGTAACTAATATATAGTGAATGCCCTGCAGGGTTGTCTCCTCCAGAACATACATATCCACAACCTGTCCATCCTCTGTAGTAAACGGAACTGTTTTGATCTCATTCTCTTCCATAATTCCTCCAACTAATCATCTATTCCATCTGTTTTCTCATACTTAACGAGTCCAAATATCCCTGTAAAATCAATACTGCTGCCATCTGATCAATCACAGCCTTCCGATTCTCCCGGCGAACACCGCCTTCCATCAGCACCCGTTCCGACGCTACGGTTGTCAGACGTTCATCCCAGAAAACTACCTCCAGTCCCGTCCGACGTTCCAGATCTTCCCGAAATGCTTCGCAGTCCTCCACGCGTTCCCCTACTGTATTATTCATATTCTTCGGATACCCGAGTACAATCTTCTCTGCCTGATACTCTTCAATTAATGCTTCGATTCTGGCCAATGTCTGGCGCAGCTTTCCCGGCTTGCTTCTGGTAATCGTTTCAACCGGCTGCGCAGTGATCCCTAGCGGATCGCTGATCGCGACTCCGACCGTCTTCGTTCCATAATCCAGTCCTAATATCCTCATATTTTACCTCTATTCTTACTTCAGCCGTGTATCAATATAATTCTCCAACAACACCTCGATCAGTTCATCCCGCTCTGCTTTCATGATCAGACTTCTGGCGCCTTTATAGCTGGTGATATATGTCGGATCTCCACTCATAATATATCCAACGATCTGACTGACCGGGTTGTATCCCTTCTCCGTCAGTGCCTGATACACCTGATCCAAAATATCGGTTACTTCCAGTCCATTTTCTTTTATTGCATTAATATGCTGTGTATTATCCATAATCCCACATCCTTTGCTTCCGACAATGATTCTATTCCGTTCCTTTGCATTACCTACGATTATACAATGATTTCAGGCAAATGGCAAGCATTGAAGCCTCTTAGATATTGATTGAAAAAATCAAAATTCCCACAATAATTATTAACATTCCCACACCGTTTTTTATATTGATTTTCTCTTTCAAAATAAATCGTCCTAAAACTGTAACAAATATATATCCGCTCGATTCCAGTACCGGAAATAATGCCAGTGGTATATACTTTAATGCAATAACATTCAGCAAAGTACTTCCAAAAAACATAAAATACCCAATCATAACATATGGATTAATGTACTCTCTCCACTTTTTTTCATATTTTTTATTTGCCGATATTTTAAGTAGAATTTGCGAAACCGATGATAGAAACACCGCCCCAAACACTATAAACATATAATTATTCCATTTCATTTCCACTGACCACCAAATATACGCCTATAAATATAACAATGGTTCCTATAAGCATTGTTACTGTTATCTTTTCCTGAAACAATAAAACTCCCCAAAGCATCCCCCACACTACTACTATTGATTTATTTGCATACGCGGTTACTAATGGCAATGCTTTCAGTATCTGTTGCCATAGTAACGCATATATAAATAATAAACCAATTGTCCCTCCATAATACAAAATAAATCTTACGGATAAAAACGCTTCTCTTGCAGCTAGTTTAGAACAAACTACACTTAAGGAATACAACAACAGTATTCCATGCAACATCCCGTACTTTTTAACCTGCTTTAGCATCCAGCTACTCCCCCGCTTTTATATTTATAGTTTCCTTAACAACATACTGCGGATAAGCATTAAGGCTAATATATATTCGTCCCACATATTCTCCAATCATCCCCAGAATCAACATTATAATTCCACCAACTATTAATAATAACGCTATCATAGAAGTCCAGCCAATCGGTGCCAATGGATTTACAATCTTGTTCACCAAAACATATATAAGATAAACAAAACCGGCTCCTGCTGCAAATATACCTAAAAACGAGGCCAATCTTAATGGTACTACTGAAAATGCAGTAAATCCATTCAGCCACAGTCCCAATAACTTTCCTAATGTATAACCGGAGCGTCCCTGCTCACGTTGGCGATGCTGAACATCAGCATTTGTTATATTCGTAGTAGACCTTAAAACTAAGCCAATAACATATGGATACGCATTTCTGTAATGCAGTATTTCTTCTTTGATATATGAACGCATAACAAAGTAACTGGATACATATAAATCTTTCGGCTTTTTCAACATCACTTCCGTCATCCAGCCATTTAACCTGGAACCAAAATTTCGAAACAAAGAATGTTTTTTGTGAGAATATCTGGCATAGACAACATCATATCCTTCTTCTAGTTTATCAATTAACTTTTTCACTTCGTTTGCAGGTGTTTGTCCATCATCGTCTAATGAAACAATATAATCTCCTGTCGCCACCTGGTATCCTGCCATAAGTGCTGCATGCTGTCCAAAATTTCTTGCGAATTGCACTACCTTTATTCTTGAGTCTTCATTTGAAAGCCTTTTTAATACATCTATTGTATTATCATATGGATAATCATTCACTAATATAATCTCATATAAATAAGACATCGTCCGCATCGTCTCCGCTATTTCCTCTATCACTCCGGATATCGTAAGTGCCGATTTATAGCATGGAATTACATACGAAATTTTCTTTTGTTCCTTATTATCCATAGTTTTACCTTCTTTCTTCTATATGTTTTACATATATATATAAGCTATTATCTAACAAATACCCACTCTGCAGTCTGGATCTTAGCGACACCAGATTATTACTGGATACATCTGTAGTTATCGTCTTTCCACCTCTGCTTATTACATTTTGTTTTAATAATTCCGACAAAACTAAAGAGAAACCTCTCCCCTGATATGAAGGATATATCCCATACAAGAACATATGATATTCATCATGGTTATGCTGTAGTGCTACAAATCCCACCGGCTCATCCTTCCAGCACAATTCAAACAACTCAGCCCCTCTATTCACCTCGTCCTGTAACCAGTATATATATCTTCTGGCAGAAGCTTCTCTTGGGAACCATGGATCTACATATATCCGATCTGTTTGAAACATACCCTCCTTTATCTTTTGATATATTACTTGTTCTCCCTCTTCATTTACCGGTTGGAATTTATAATCTATATCATTCACATCAGACTTACAAATGAATTCCTCCGGGCTCACATGATAAATTAAATGATACATTGTTTCTATGTATACATAATTCATTTTTTGCAACATATATGAAACATCTATTTTGTCAATCGGTAGACGAACCACTATATACTCTGCCTCCGTGCCCATCAACATTTTTTCTATATCACTAATGGCATCCGTTTTATCTATCGTCATTTCAATGGTTGTTACTCCTATATTTCGTTTTTCCCATACTGCATTTACTATTTTCATTCTATTCTCCGAAAAAGTTCCTTATCTGTGTGCATATATACTGTATTTGGTCTTCCTTTAATCCATAATACATGGGTAATCGCAATAAGCGTTCTGATTCCCTTGTTGTATATTCGTCTGCACCCGAAAATCTACCAAAACGCTCTCCAGCCGGCGAGGTATGTAATGGTACATAATGAAAAACGGCTAATATATCTTTTTCCTTCAAGTACTGTATCAACGTTGTCCGCTCATCAATATCATGTACTTTTATATAAAACATATGTGCATTATGCTGGCAGTGATCCGGAATATATGGCAATTCTAATTTCCCTTTTTCTGCTAATTTTTCAAGATTTTGATAATAACAGTTCCATGAATTCAAACGATCTTCATTAATCTGTTCCGCTACTTCTAACTGTGCATATAAATATGCTGCATTCATATCACTCGGCAAATAGGAAGATCCATAGTCTACCCATGTATATTTATCAATCTGCCCCCTGTGGAATTTACTTCGATTCGTTCCCTTTTCTCGAATAATCTCTGCCCGTTCCACATAAGAATCACTTTTAATCAGTAAGGCTCCCCCTTCTCCCATACTATAATTCTTAGTTTCATGATAGCTAAAGCATCCGAAATCGCCTAATGTTCCCAGTGCCTTTCCTTTGTAAGTTGCCATCATTCCTTGTGCCGCATCTTCTACAACCAATAATTTATGCTTATGTGCGATATCCATAATCGCATCCATTTCACATCCGACACCAGCATAATGAACCGGAACAATTACCTTTGTTTTACCGGTTATTGCATCCTCTATTTTCTTTTCATCCATATTCATAGTGTCCGGACGAATATCTACAAATACAATCTTAGCACCTCTCGCAACAAATGCATCTGCTGTAGAAACAAAGGTAAATGCCGGCATAATCACCTCATCATCCGGTTGTATATCACATAACAATGCCGCCATTTCCAATGCATGCGTACAAGAAGTTGTCAGCATCGCTTTGGGCGTCGAAAACTTCTTCTCCAGCCATTCATTACACTTATGTGTAAATGAACCATCTCCACATATCTTCATATTGTCTATTGCCTGCTTCATATACTCCAATTCTTTTCCCGTATATGGTGGCACATTAAATCTAATCATTCCTCATTACCTCTTTTCTTCTTATCTCTTATCCACAACAGTACCAATAATATGATAGAACCAATTGACACTCCTACACCCAGATTTAACCCCTTTTGCTTATATACTAATTGGATCTCATGGTTTCCCTTTTCGATTCGTGTCGCTACAAACGAATTTTCCCATAATGGCAAAATTTCCTCTTCTTTTCCATCAATATACAAATGCCAGTTGGAATCATATGGAATACTGGTAAAAAGGATTCCATCTTCTAATACATGAATCCTACCGTTTATATTAGTGGAATCATAACTCGTCACTTCTAACTGTTGTTGTTTCAATATATTATATGCTTTTTCCCACTGCGTCTCATCAAACCGATATATTTTTAATCGGATCTGAAGAGTCTCATTTTTTTCAAAATATGAACTATCTACATCATAATAGACCGTAAATTTTTCTCCCTTCTCTACCACTCCTGCTGCCGCTACATTGCCTAATATTTGAATATAATATTCCCCTTCTTCCGGTACCTTATATGTCACAAGAATTCTGGACTTTTGATCCTTTTGATATTCCTGGAGACCATCTATATCCATGGCGTATTCATCCTCATGGTTTTCCACTTCGGACAAATCATATTCTACTCCTCCTGTTGTTATCAATATTTTATCCTGATGGGCAATCGCTTCGCAATTATCTGCTGTTATTTTTATCGGTTGCGCCTCCGTTTCAACCAATACATCTCCTACCCCTGTGCATCCCTCTATCCACTCATTCATCGTTTTTCCATAAGAATCTCCTGTTACATATCTGGACTCCAGTCCATCCTCAAATAATTTATCTGCATCTTTATCAATCATATATCCGACTGATAACACCGTTGGATTTTCGTAAAGAGCAAGATTGTCCTCACTGTTTATCAATTCATATGCGCTTAATACATCTTCTCCATTTGTATACATATTCTCTGAATTATTCTGTTGTACAGGGATATTGTTATCTCGAAAAATATACTTACAACTAAACATTGAAGAAACTGCAGGATTGTATGTATATTGAAACATTACATTCGCTCCTCTCCATATGCCTATATTTTGCAAGAAATTACCCAAGTCCCCCAATGAACTAGAGAATAATGTTACTCCCTTTACCTGGTATAACATACCACCATTTGTAATCGAAACACCCGTTCTTCCATCTTGTACTCTATAGAATCCTTCGTCCTCTACATGCGTTTGCAAAAAATCATAGTTTTTCTGCCAATCATTTGATACTTCCGACATAGATGCACCGGACATTCTAAACATCATTGCCACAGAAAAATTCAGGCACACTTCCAATACTCCTATTCCTATAAGTACATATGCCATTTTTTTCTGCAACAATGGCATTAATAGCAGAAGCACCATATATAAAAGAAAAACCATAATACTGTAATAGTATGTATATTGATACTGGATCGTATCTGCAAAAGCAAAACAGAGAATTGTAATAACCACCCAGCCGACTCCCATCAGAAGTCCCTTTATTAAAGTAATATTCTGATAACTGTTTTCCCGGGCAGACTCCCATGCTTCATGTCCTAACGCTAAACAGTAAATAGTAAAAAACAAAGAGAATCGATTTGGAAACCACGAGGTATAATGAAACATGTGCATAACGTAATTTAATCCATTTAAATCAAATGCAATCAGATATAACGCCAGGATCACTAATCTTTTTATGCGCATCCAAATACTGATTTTTGAATTTAAAAAATAAAATGTTGTTAATAGCAGCGGTAACAATCCATAATAAAGATTGACTTCTCCATAGCTTTGTCCTGTTGTTCCTCTGCCAATTGGTTGATTGAATAGCAAAAAATTCTTAATTATATCAAAAAAAGTGGTAAACCAGGCATTTCCCTGATATCCACTAACTGTATATTGCTGTCCTGTAATCTGAATAGCAACCGGTATTAATACCACACCGGAGATTCCCATTGCCAAAACAGAACACAACAACACCTGTACGGAATGTTTAAAAAACTCACGCCAATTATTAAACTGCAATGTAAAGAAATACAGAATAATAAAGAAACAAAACAATCCCATGTAATAGTAATTACTAATCATTGCCAAAGCAAATGTAATTACATAAAGTTTCCACTTTCCATTCCTCACAATTTGCTCTAAGCCAAGCAAAATCAGAGGAAAATATGCTGCGCAAATAAGGAAGTGCCAATTATTAATATTAGATATAACGTACATGCATAATGTATAGGAAAGCGAAAACAAAATATCACTATATTGATATTTTTTTAGCTTTATGCATGGCCGCTTTCTTAAAAAAATTAACATTGTAGCATTATTTGCTAATAAGGTTAATAAAAATCCCAATGTACTTGCCTGCACAATATACTTTTCGGGAACAACTAAAAATAATAGGGTAATTGGATTAAAAAACAACGACAAAATGCTATAAAAATTAGTCCCCATTCCTGCATTCCAAGTATATAATAGTGACTCACCACTCGCTAACTTTTCTCGCAGTTCCACCATATATGGCCAACTCTGCTGTAAAAAATCTCCGTTCAACAATACCAAATCCCCAAACGGCCAAAATTTTTTAACAACAAGAACAACAATGACTACTGCTATAATTATCAGACTTGATATTACATATACATAATATTTTTCCCACCAATTATTTTTGGGTTTCTCCCTATTTTCGTTCCTTTTATCACTATCCAATTTTTCATTTTTTCCATTTACATCAATATTCAAGACTTGTTTTTTCTCCTCCATGTAACTCCTCCTACCGTCTTACCTACCATATTATCTCTGTTATCCGGTTTCGGATATCCGTCTTTGACGGAACCTTCACCTTCATATATCGTTCTGTATGTCCAACATACCAGTCTGATGTATCATTTTCAAGTGTTTCCAGTTTTTCTTCTATCAGTACCTGCAGTTTTTCACCCCGGAAGGTCTCCTCATACGCACGCTTCTGTCCGGCTGTCAGTTCCAGCAGCCGATCACTTCTTTGATTCTTAATCTGTTCCGGAATCTGATCCGGCAGTTTTTCCGCTACAGTTCCTCTTCTCTTTGAGTACTTGAACACATGCATTTCATACAGATTCAGTCGCTTCAGATTCTCATATGTCATCTGAAACTCTTCCTCTGTCTCTCCGGGAAACCCCACGATCACATCCGTCGTAATCGCCGGACGGTCATATACTTTTCGCAGTCGATCACAGCTATCCATATAGTCCTCGATCGTATACTTGCGATTCATCCGCTTTAAGGTTTCATTACAGGCACTCTGTAGTGACAGGTGAAAATGCGGACACAGCTTTGTAACCCGAACCAGCCCCTGAACAAACTCCTCTGTTATAATCCGCGGTTCCAACGAGCCAAGGCGGATTCTTACGATTCCATTTATCTCATTCAGTTGTTTTAGTAATGACAGTAACGGCATGCCATCCAGTCTGTTGCTGTTTACTTCCTCATCCGTCCAATCCTTTCCGTAGGAACTGATATGAATGCCGGTTAATACAATCTCCTTACACCCCTGTTTTGCCATACGTGTTACTTCTTCCACGATATCCCCCGGCTGTCGACTGCGAATCCTGCCTCTCACATATGGAATAATACAATACGTGCAAAACTGATTGCACCCATCCTGAATCTTAATATATGCCCGGATATGATCGGAACGATGCTGAATCTCCAATTCTTCATATTCCTGCTTCTGATTGATATCCAGCCAGTATACATCCTCTGTTTTATTATGCTCATCGAGATAGCCCAGCAAAATGCTGACAATCTCCTTTTTGCGATTATTACCAATCACCAGATCTACAGACAGATCCCTGAGCACCTCCTCCGGTGTGGTCTGCACATAGCATCCCACTGCTACCACGACTGCTTTCGGATTCCTTTTCTTTGCTCGATGCAACATCTGTCTGGACTTTTTTTCTGCCATATTAGTAACGGAACAGGTATTTACCAGATACACATCTGCTGTTTCTTCAAAACTTACAATCTCTGCTCCGGCCCGCTCAAGCAGTTCCTGCATGCCCTCAGTCTCATACTGGTTCACCTTACACCCAAGGGTCAGTGTCCCCACTCGAAGTCCTTCTAAGCGTTTCTTTACCATACACTCATAACCTCTTCTGTATCCAGAGCCTCCTGTACCAGACGATCAATATCATCCGCCAACAGTGTTTCGGATGCCTCGATGTCAGCCAGCTTCGGTTTTGTCACCGGATGCTTTGCCACGAAGGTGGTACAGCAGTCCTCATATGGCAGAATCGATGTTTCGTATGTGTTAATCTTCTCGGAAATATCTACAATCTCCTGCTTATCCATGCCGATACATGGTCGGAATACCGGATACGTGCAGACTGCATTCGTTACCTGCAGACTATAGATCGTCTGACTCGCCACCTGTCCAATGCTCTCGCCCGTGATCAATGCCTGACACTCATTCTTTTCCGCCAGTGTCTGTGCGATCCGCATCATATACCGCCGCATAATGATGGTGATCTCATCCTCCGGGCACTTATGGTAAATCGCCTCCTGAATATCTGTAAAATGAACAATATGCAGCTTAATTGCTCCGGAATACTTTGCTACCAGCTTCGCCAGATCAATCACCTTCTGCTTTGCCTGTTCACTGGTATGCGGCGGTGCATCGAAATACACAGCCTCCAGATTTACACCACGTTTCGATACCATATAACCCGCTACCGGGCTGTCGATTCCGCCTGACAAGAGCAGCATACCTTTTCCGTTTGTTCCAACCGGCAGTCCGCCCGGTCCCGGTAAGGTTACGGAATAGACGTAAATATTGTCTCTCAGTTCGATATTTAACATTACCTCCGGATGATGCACATCCACCTTCAGCTCCGGGAATGCATGCAATAAAACCGCACCGGCTTCCATATTCACTTCCATGGAATGCATCGGATACTCCTTGTTCACTCTCCGGCAGTTTGCCTTGAAGGTAAAGTTCTTGTCCTCATAGCTATCGTCCACAAACTGTACCAGCTTCTCTGCCAGTTCTTCCCATGGCATCGTCGGAACAACCAGAACCGGACAGATACCTACGATACCAAATACATGCTGCAGTGCCTCGATTGCCTCATCAAAGTCATACTCCTCCAGGCAGTCCACAAAGATTCTTCCATATTCTTTCCGAACCAGGAACTTTCCGTCGATGCGTTTCATCGCCGACCGAATATTCTTGCACAGGATATCTTCAAACACATATCGATTCTTTCCCTTGGTTCCGATTTCTGCATATTTAATTAAAAATGATTTATATTCCATTGTTTTATCTCTTTTCCTCTATCTTTTCACAAATGCTCTTCGTTTTGGCAGTTCCTCCGCTATCACCTGTACTGCATATTCCGCCTCTTCTATGGTAGAATAGACAGAAAAGCTAAACCGTAAGGTCGAGTTGAGCAGCTCCGGTGCCATCCCGATTGCCTGCAGGGTACCACTGATTGCCGGATGATTCGAAGAACAGGCCGAACCGGAGGAGCAATAGACTCCCTTTGCCTCCAGAGCGTGGAGCAGTACTTCTCCGCGCTCGATTCCTTCGAAACTGACACTGGCTATATGCGGTGCCTCTCCGGAATTGTCAATGACACCATCCAGCTTCTTCACACCGGCTAAAAATGCATCCTTTACCGCCTGTATCTGTGCGATTTTCTCCGCATGATTCGTATACATTTCTTTTGCAGCCACACCAAGGCCTGCGATTCCCGGTACATTTTCCGTGCCGGACCGCATATCCTTCTGCTGGCCTCCGCCATAGATGATCGGTTTTATCTTCACCTTATCGCGAATATATAGGAACCCAACGCCTTTCGGTCCGTGGATTTTATGTCCGCTGACCGAAAGCAGATCGATCTGGCAGCGTTTCGGTGAGATTTTTAGTTTTCCATAGGCCTGTATTGCATCTACATGAAACAAAATCTCCGGATCGATCTTCTTGATCCGTTTCCCGATCTCTTCGATTGGTTCAATCGCCCCGATCTCATTGTTTACCATCATAACGGATACCAGTATCGTATCCGCATCGATTGCCCGGCACACATCCTCCGGATCTACCAGTCCATGTTCGTCCACATCCAGAAATGTAATCCGATACCCCTGTTCCTCTAAAAACAGCAGTGGATTATACACAGATGCATGTTCAATCCGGGTGGATATGATGTGTTTTCCTTTTCGTTTATTTGCCAGTGCGGCTCCGATCAAAGCCATGTTATTGGATTCCGTACCACCGGAGGTAAACACGATCTCCTTTGGTTCTACCTTCAGTGTCTTTGCGATACTCTCCTGTGCATCCTTTATATACCGGCTCGCCTCTGCACCCTTCTTATGTCTGGAGGATGGATTTCCATAATCGATATCCATAACCTTCTTTACCATGGTCTGTACTGCTTCCGATGCTCTCGTCGTTGCCGCATTATCAAAATATGCTTCCATCTTCCCTGTTACTCCTGTTTCACTCTGTTTCTGCCGCTGTTTCCAGTTCAAACATCAGAATCGATAGAATCGTCATCCCTGCCGTCTCCGTCCGCAGAATCCGATGTCCGAGTGTCAGACACTCTGCACCGACTGCACAGGCTGCCTGCACCTCCGATTCTTCAAATCCGCCCTCCGGACCGATAAAGATCCCGACAGACCGCTTGCCGATCACCTGACGCACGGTCTGTGCGGCATGCCGCATCCCTCTTGCATCCTCATACGGAATCAGTATCATATCCAATGACTGGGCATCCTGTAAGGCTTCCGAGAAGCTCATAACACGGTCTACGACCGGCAGAATCCCCCGTTTGGACTGCTTCGCCGCACTTAAGGCAATCGCATTGTATCGTTCTACCTTTTTTTCCGCTTTCTTCGCATCCAGCTTCACAACACTTCGTCTGGTCATCACCGGAACGATGCGAACGGCTCCCAGTTCGACTGCCTTCTGAATAATCAGCTCCAGCTTATCTCCCTTTGGATATCCCTGATAAAGGGTAATCTGTGTCGGAAGCTCTGCATTGCTATCCAGTATATCAATCACACGCAGCTGCGCCGCATTCTCCATATACTTTTCGATTTCACAGACATACTCCCGTTCACTTCCGTCACTCACCGTCACCTGTTCTCCGACCTTTAGGCGAAGTACATGCTTCATATGATTCAGATCCTCTCCGGTAATGGGAATCGTATCCCCCATACAGGCTGTCTGTTCTACAAAAAAACGATACATGCTCTTTCTCTCCTGCCTGCGACGCCTACGATCTCTGTTTCGCCGTAAAGCATACCCAGTCCTTCATATATGTGGTTTCTATTATTTCAAATCCGTTTGTGAGCAGTGCCTGCCGCACTTCCTCTTCTTTCGTATGAATGATTCCGGAAGAGATGAAGATCCCATCCGGCTTCATATACGGAGCCACCTTGCCTGACAACGGAATAATGACATCTGCGAGAATATTCGCCACTACGATATCATACTGTGGCAGACTCCCCTTTGCCTGTGCCATATGCTCAGCAAATGCTTCATCTGCTATCACATTTCCCTGCATAAAGTTTGCCTGCTGATCTGAGATATGATTGACTCTGCAGTTCTCATAACTGGCATCCACCGCCAAGGGATCAATATCCACTCCGAAAACTTGACCGGCACCCAGCTTTGTAGCAATAATGGATAGAATTCCGCTTCCGCATCCCGCATCAAATACCGTCTCTTTCCCGGTCAGATACTTCTCAAGCTGTTCTATACACAGCTTTGTTGTCTCATGTGCACCGGTTCCGAATGCAGTTCCCGGATCAATCTCTATCATGATATCACCCGGTTTCCGCTCCACCTCCGACTCCGGAATCCAGGTCGGCTTAATCAGAATCTGATTCAGCCAAAACGGATGAAAGAACTCCTTCCAGTTATTGATCCAGTCCTTATCCTCTGTCTCACCCAGTGTCAGCCTGCCGGAGCCGATATCCATGTATTGACGCATATTTTCTAATTCTTCTTTTATCTGTGCCACCAATGCATCCACATCCGTTTCCGGATTGTCGATATAACACGAAATGAGGGCAACCCCATCATCCGGCGGAAGCTCCGGCAATATGTCAATAAACATTGCCTTCTGATCTTCCTCCGACAACGGAACCTTGTCCTCAATCTCAATACCCTCGACGCCTAATTCGCCGAGGGTATAACTTATCATATCTACTGCTTCAGTGGTTGTTTCTATGGTTATCTTTTTCCATATCATTTTCTTTTTCCACCAAATCCTTTTTTCTTGTGATCACCGAAGCTGAATCCGCCGGAATCTGTCGACCGTCTGGCCGTAGAACCGGTTGCCGCATCATACTGCTTCAGGATATCTGTCTGTTCTGCCGTAAGCTTATCCGGCACCTGAACAATCAGTGTTACGTAATGATTACCACGTACATTCTTATTCCGCAGCGTCGGTACACCCTTGCCCTTCAACGTAATCCGGGTATCTGTCTGTGTGCCCGGACTGATCGTATAGTCCATCGGTCCATCGATCGTATTGATCTGAATCGTACCACCCAGTGCTGCCTGTGTAAATGTAATTGGTTCTGATGAATACAGGTCATATTCTTTCCGCTGGAACTTTGGATGCTTATCTACTAATACAGATACCAGCAGATCTCCTCGCTCGCCACCGTTCATACCCGGCTCGCCCTTGCCTCGGATACGGATACTCTGACCATTATCAATACCGGCCGGTACCACTACCTGTATCTTCTTCTTACTCTTTACATATCCTGTACCTGCACAGTGACTGCACTTATAACGGATCACCTTACCGGTACCGGAACATTCCGGACAGATCGTAGCACTTCTTACCACACCAAACAGGGACTGCTGGGTAGTAACCACCTGACCTTTACCATTACACTTCGGACAGGTTTCCGGGCTATGTCCGGGCTGTGCACCCGTACCATGACAAACCTCGCACTCATCCTTCAGTGGGAGCTCCAGTTCCTTCTGTGCTCCGAATACAGCCTCTTCAAACTTTACACGAACCGTGGTCTTAATATTCTGTCCCTTCATCGGTCCGTTTGCCTGCCGACTGCTTCTGCCGCCGCCAAACATATCTCCAAAGATATCTCCAAAGATATCTCCCATATCATTCATATCGAAGCCAAATCCGCCTTCGAATCCGCCCGGTCCGCCACCCTGTTCAAATGCCGCATGACCAAACTGATCATACTTTGCACGCTTCTCCGGATTACTCAGCACTTCATAGGCTTCGGAAGCTTCCTTGAACTTCTCCTCTGCTTCTTTATCGCCTGGATGCATATCCGGATGATACTTCTTTGCCAGGGTACGATAGGCTTTTTTCAGTTCTGCTTCATCAGCCGTCTTGGATACACCCAGGACTTCATAATAATCTCTCTTACTCTCTGCCATCGTCTATCACCTTATCACTTATTAAAGTTACGCACAGATGTATCATATCATACATCTGTGCGTATTCGCAAGTATTAAACTTCTGTATAATCTCCGTCTACTACATCGCCATCATCTGTTGAGTAATCCGGACTTCCTGTACCGGTTCCTGCATTTGCTCCAGGTCCGTTCTGCTCATACAGCTTTGAGAACAGGTTCTGTGCACTGGTCATCAGTTTTTCTCTGCCTGCCTTGATCTCTTCGATATCGGAATCGGAAAGGTTCTCAACATCTGTCTTAGCCAGTGTATCCTTCAATGCCTGTAAGTCAGCCTGTACCTGAGACTTATCGGAATCGGATAACTTATCGCCTACCTCATCCAGTGCCTTCTCAGTCTGGAATACCATAGAATCCGCATCATTTCTTGCCTCAATGCCTTCCTTACGCTTCTTATCCTGTGCTTCGTATTCAGCAGCTTCCTTCACTGCCTTCTCAATATCATCATCAGACATGGATGTACCGGATGTAATGGTAATGTGCTGTTCACTACCGGTTCCCAGATCCTTTGCAGATACATTTACAATACCGTTTGCATCGATATCAAATGTAACCTCGATCTGTGGAACACCACGTCTTGCCGGTGCGATACCATCCAGACGGAACCGTCCTAAGCTCTTATTATCTCTGGCGAACTGACGCTCACCCTGTACTACGTTGATATCAACGGCATCCTGATTATCCTGTGCAGTAGAGAAGATCTGGCTCTTCTTTGTAGGAATGGTTGTATTTCTCTCGATCAGGTGTGTTGCGATACCACCCATGGTCTCGATAGACAGTGTCAATGGAGTTACATCCAACAGAAGGATTTCACCGGCACCGGCATCACCTGCTAACTTACCACCCTGGATAGAAGCACCGATTGCAACACATTCATCCGGGTTAATACCCTTAAACGGTTCCTTACCTGTTAACTTCTTAACCATATCCTGTACTGCGATAATACGTGTAGAACCACCTACCAGCAATACCTTATCAAGCTCTGCTGCGGTTAAACCTGCATCCTTTAATGCTGTCTGTACAGGACCTGAGGTTCTGTCTACCAGACCGGCTGTCAACTCGTCGAACTTTGCTCTGGTCAGATCCATATCAAAGTGCTTTGGACCATCTGCTGTCGCTGTAATGAATGGCAGGTTGATATTTGTTGTCGTTGCTGCGGATAATTCCTTCTTTGCCTTCTCTGCAGCTTCCTTTAATCTCTGCATTGCCATCTTATCGGTTGATAAGTCAACGCCTTCCTTTGCCTTGAACTCACTTAACATATAATCTGTAATTACATTATCGAAGTCATCACCACCAAGCTTGTTATCACCGGCAGTTGCCAATACTTCGATGACACCATCACCGATCTCAATGATAGATACATCAAATGTACCACCACCTAAGTCGTATACCATGATCTTCTGCTCATGCTCGTTATCCAAACCATATGAAAGAGCAGCTGCTGTAGGCTCGTTGATAATACGCTTTACATCCAGACCTGCGATCTTACCTGCATCCTTAGTTGCCTGACGCTGTGCATCTGAGAAGTATGCAGGAACTGTAATAACCGCCTCTGTTACCTTCTCACCTAAGTATGCTTCTGCATCGCTCTTCAGCTTCTGAAGAACCATAGCTGAAATCTCCTGTGGAGAATACTTCTTGTCATCGATAGTCACCTTGTAATCGGTACCCATATGTCTCTTAATAGAAGAAATGGTCTTATCTGCATTGGTAACAGCCTGACGCTTTGCAGGTTCCCCGACGACACGCTCACCGGTCTTTGTAAATGCTACTACGGATGGTGTTGTTCTTGCACCTTCTGCATTTGTGATAACTACCGGCTTACCACCTTCCATAACTGCTACACATGAATTTGTTGTTCCTAAGTCAATACCTATAATCTTTCCCATGATCGTTTACCTCCATTTATTAATTTGCAACTTTTACCATGCTGTACCGAAGTACAGAATCCTTATACATATAACCCTTCTGCATCTCCTCCGCTACTACATTTTCGCCAAGTGATTCGTCCTCCACATGCATCACTGCATTATGAAGATCCGGGTTAAACTCTGTGCCCTCTGCGTTCATCGGTTCTACACCGATATCTCCCAGAATGGTCATCATTTGCTTATATATTTTATCCACACCCTGTTCGAAGGCTCTGTCTTTATCCTCCTCCGGGATGGTTTGGATCGCACGTTCGAAATTGTCCACTACCGGTAACAACTTCTCCAATACCGCCTTGGCACCCACATCGTACATACGACTGGCTTCCTTAGCTTCTCTGGCTCTGGCATTTTCAAACTCTGCCAGTAACCGTTTATATTTATCCTGATACTCATCCGCTACCTCTTGAAGCTTTGCTTCCCGGTCTGCGGCTGCCTTACTCTCCGGCGTTGCCTTTTCAACAGCTTCTTCCTCTGCCGTTTCTGCTTCCGGCTTCTTCTGCTCTTTCTTCGGCTTTTCTGCTTCCTTTTGTTTCATATCCGGCACCTCCTCCTTACTTTCCTTCGGTTGTGCCTTCGCAGTCTCAGCTTCCTCTGTTGCTGCTGCTTCCTGTGGCTGTGGTCTCTGTGGAACCTTCCCGGCCGTACTCTTTCTGCCGCCCTTCTTGAACTTTGGACTCTTCTTCGGCATCGACGCTTCTCCTACCGGCTCCCGCTCGTAGATATCCGTTTCTTCTTCCTTCGGTTCTGCCTTCGCCGGCTCCTTCTTCTCAGTCTCGTCTTTCTCGCCGTCTTCTGTTTCGGAACCTTTCTGCTCCGGTTGCTCTACCTGCTGATCCTTTGCCTCTGACTGGTCTTCTTCTGCTACTGCTGCTTCCTTTTCCTTGTTTGCAGCCATCTCAGCCTTCACACGATTTATGATCTCTATGGCTTCTGCTTCTGCTTTGCGCTCCGCTTCTTCCTTTGCCTTCTTTTCAGCCTCCTGCTTCACAGCTTCTTTCTTGCGTTCTGCTTCCATCACCGCCTTCAGTCTTGCTTCTTCCGCAGCTTCCGCTTCCGCCTGTTCCTTTTCTACCTTTTCAAAGTACTCTTTCTGAAGTTCATTCATTCGATTCTCATCTCCTTACTTCTATTCGCTATGTGTCTTTCTTATTAAAGATCGCGTCTAATTCTACCGTCAATTCCTTCAGCGTACTCACAACCTTCTTATAGTCCATACGCTTTGGTCCAATGATTCCTATGGTTCCCTTCGCTCCTTCCTGTAGTTCATATGTTGCTGTCACTACACTCAGATCTTTCATATTCTGAACCGGTGTCTCATCGCCTATATATACCTGAATTCCTTTATCATTGTTATTCAGGGTTTCATCAACCAGCTTATTCAGCATCTTCTTCTCTTCTATCGTATCGATCAATACGCTGGCCTTTTCTTCCTCGCCAATCTCCGGATACTTCAGAAGATTTGTAGCTCCACTGGTAAATATCTGTCGCTCATCTGCTTCCTTGACTGCCTCAACCACACCGTTCAATATCTGATCCAATACATCCGCATAGACTCCTGCCTGTGCTTTCATCGTCTGGATCATCTCAATATTGATATCACTTAATGCTGCACCCTGCAGGAAGGAATTCATCAGAATACTCAGCTTCAGGACTTCATCATTTCCAAGTGGCATGTCAACCGGAATCAACTGATTCTTAATTACATTTCCATCCACAACGATTACTGCCAGAATCCGGCTCTCATCTACCATCGTAAGCTGTAAAAACTTCACTCGGTTCTGCTGATTCTGCGGTGCCGTAATCATCGCCGTATAGTTCGTATTATATGCCAGTACCTTTGCTACCTGCTTTAGCATTACTTCCATACGGTCAACCCGTTCCAGCAGTCCCTCGCGTTCCTGCTTCATCTCTTCCACTTCACTGTCATGATCCTGCATGAGCTGATCAACATAGATCCGATATCCGGCATCGGTTGGGATTCTTCCGGCAGATGTATGTGGCTGTTCAATATAACCACTCTCTTCCAGGTCTGCCATTTCGTTTCGAATGGTGGCTGAACTGAGGTTCAGATCCGTATATTTTGAAATTGTACGAGAGCCAACCGGCTCACCGGTCTCCAGATAGTTTGCTACTATTGCCTGAAGAATCTTCATTTTCCGTTCGCTTAACTGCTCCATACAATCACCCTTTCCCGGAACCCTTCCTATCCGTTTTTCTTTACTGTTAGCACTCATTTGTTCCGAGTGCTAACATCTAGGTATAACTTAACACCACCCCTTAGCTTTGTCAAGGGACTTTTTTATATTTTTTATTATTTTTTCGTTTCTTTCTCAGGTATCTAACAGAAAGTCCGCAAAGATCTGATTACTTACATCGATTCCCCGCTCTGTCAATTGCAGCCATCCGTTCTTTCGCCGTAAAAGTCCCTGTTTTTCATAGGATTGGATCACCGGTCCATAGACTTCGTCCATTGGTTTTCCAAACCGTTTCTCGAAGCCTTCTATCGACACTCCGCACATCATACGCAGTCCCAGAAACATGTATTCTTCCATCCGGCTGTTCTCGGTATCCGAAACCACATCTTCACGCATTTCCGTAATTCTCCCCGCCTGTGCCAGCGAGCAGTAGTTCTGCATGTTATTCGGATTATGATACCGTTGCCCGCGGAAGTAAGAAGAGGCTCCCAGTCCAAGTCCCAGATAGTCCCCACCTGTCCAATATACCTGATTGTGCCGGCAGGCATATCCGGCTTTTGCATAATTTGATATTTCATACCGCTCGTAGCCTTCTCCCTGCAATGCCTTCCGGGTATAATAATACATCCGGCGTTCCTCCTGTTCGGATGGCAGTTCCTTCAAAAGTGTCTCATCCTCTGCCAGAGGCGTTCCTTCCTCCACGATCAGGCTATAAGCAGAGATATGTTCCGGCTTTAAGGCTGTTATACGTGCCAGTGTCTGCCCATAGGAATGAAGATTCTGTCCCGGCAAAGCCGCCATAATATCAACATTGATATTTCGGAATCCCATCGCTCTGGCCAGCTGATAGTTTGCCACAAACTGCTCATAGTTATGAATCCTTCCCAACTTCTTCAGTTCATCGTTCCGGCTGCTCTGCAGTCCGATACTCAGCCGGTTAATTCCACAGGTTCGATATTCTGCCAGTTTTTCTCTCGTCAATGTTCCGGGATTCGCCTCCAGCGTTATCTCCGCATCCTCCGATATCTGCCATACGGAATAGAGCTTGTGAAACAATTGTTCCACAAGCCCTTCTTTTAAAATGGACGGTGTTCCGCCTCCCAGAAACAGCGTCGTTACTTTATAGCCCTGTGCAAGTTCCCGATATGCCTCGATTTCCTGCATCAACGCTTCCATATAACGAATCTGTTCTCCTTCTGTACAGGAGGGGAACGAAAGAAAATCGCAGTATCTGCACTTGCTTACGCAAAACGGGATATGAATATATAAGCTGATATCCTGTTTCATCTTTCTTTCCTCCCCATCGTTCTACTCACTATCCAGCTTCAGCACACTCATAAATGCTTTTTGCGGAATCTCTACATTTCCCACCTGTCGCATCCGCTTCTTGCCTTCCTTCTGCTTTTCTAGAAGCTTTCTCTTTCGTGAAATATCTCCACCGTAGCACTTTGCCAGCACATCCTTACGCATAGCCTTAACCGTTTCTCTGGCGATGACCTTGCCACCAATTGCCGCCTGAATCGGAATCTCAAACAGATGTCTCGGAATCTCATCCTTCAGCTTCTCACACATCTTCCGTCCACGCTCATATGCTCCATCCGCATGAACAATAAAGGATAGCGCATCGACTTCCTCCTTATTGATCAGAATATCCAGCTTCACCAGCTTAGACTGTCTGTACTCCTTCATCTCATAATCAAAGGATGCATATCCTCTGGAGCGTGATTTCAGTACATCAAAGAAGTCATATATAATCTCATTTAATGGCAGTTCATACTTTAATAACGCACGGGTTTCTTCCATATACTCCATACTGACATAGATTCCGCGTCGTTCCTGGCACAACTGCATAATCGGTCCGACAAAGTCCTTTGTCACCATAATCTCAGCTGATACAAACGGTTCTTCCATATATTCGATTTCAGACGGATCCGGAAGATTCGATGGATTGGTCAGTTCGATCATCTCACCATTGGTTTTGTGTACCCGATAGACAACGCCCGGTGCTGTCGTTACCAGATCCAGATTATACTCCCGCTCCAGACGTTCCTGTATAATCTCCAGATGCAACAGGCCCAGAAATCCGCACCGGAATCCGAAGCCCAGTGCCACAGAGGTCTCCGGCTCAAACTGCAGTGCAGCATCATTTAACTGCAGCTTTTCTAACGCGTCTCTTAAATCCGGATACTTTGCTCCGTCCGCCGGATACAGACCACAGAACACCATCGGATTCACCTTTTTATACCCGGGCAGCGGTTCCGCACATGCCCGGCCTGCTTCTGTGACAGTATCACCGACCTGTGTATCTTTTACATTCTTTAAACTGGCGGTTATATACCCAACCATACCTGCCGACAGTTCCTCACAGGGGATGAACTGACCGGCACCAAAGATTCCTACCTCTACAACATCTTCTTCCGCTCCCGTTGCCATCATACGGATACGGGTGCCCTTCTTCACACAACCGTTCTTCACACGGCAGAAGATGATAACCCCTTTATAAGAATCATAAATGCTATCAAAGATCAGTGCCTGCAGCGGTGCCTCCGGATCTCCCTGCGGTGCCGGTATCTTCGTTACGATCTGCTCCAACACCTGATCAATATTTACACCGGTCTTTGCAGAGATCAGCGGTGCCTCCTCCGCATCCAGTCCGATCACATCCTCGATCTCGCTCTTTACCCGTTCCGGCTCCGCACTCGGCAGATCAATCTTATTGATAACCGGCATAACCTCCAGATCATGATCCAGTGCCAGATATACATTCGCCAGTGTCTGTGCTTCGATTCCCTGTGCCGCATCCACTACCAGAATCGCACCCTCACAGGCAGCCAGGCTCCGGGATACCTCATAGTTAAAGTCTACATGCCCCGGTGTATCAATCAGATTGAAGATATACTCTTCCCCATTCTGTGCCTGATACACGGTACGAACGGCCTGTGCCTTTATCGTAATTCCCCGTTCCCGTTCCAGATCCATATTATCCAGAACCTGTGCCTGCATCTCCCGGCTGGTCAGAAGTCCGGTCTTTTCTATGATCCGGTCTGCTAACGTCGATTTACCATGATCGATATGGGCAATAATGCAAAAATTACGAATCTTACTCTGATCTATATGAGACATGTATATTCCTCCGATTTTATTATTCATTCACAATACTAGCGGTAGTATAGCATACTTATGAGTATTTTACCATTTTTTCCTTGTGATTATCAATGAATAAAGTGTTTTCCTTTCGTAAATCCTAGTACATAGGATTACGTTTCAAACGGAGGAAACATCTTATGGGACTGAACAAGGTAGATCTATGTGGAATGAATACCTCTCATCTTCCACTTCTGAACAACGAAGAAAAGGACCAGTTATTTGAGCAAATCGAACAGGGTGACCGAACGGCCCGTGAACGATTGATCGAAGGGAATCTGCGGCTGGTTCTCAGTGTGATCCAGCGTTTTTCCAGCAATGCCGAACAGGCAGATGATCTGTTTCAGATCGGCTGCATCGGACTTATGAAAGCAATCGATAACTTTGACCGATCCTTAAATGTCCGATTTTCCACCTATGCGGTTCCTATGATCATAGGGGAATGCCGGCGCTATCTGCGGGACAACAATTCCATCCGTGTTTCCCGTTCTCTGCGTGATATCGCCTATAAGGCAATCTACGCAAAGGAACAGTATCTGCGGATCCATGATAAAGAACCTACCATAGATGAAATCGCCACCGAGATCGGGATGGATAAAGAAGCTGTCGTCATGGCGCTCGATGCCATCGCCAGCCCAATGTCCCTATATGAGCCGATCTATCAGGAGGGCGGCGACAATCTCTATCTCATGGATCAGGTCCGAGACAAGAAAAATACAGAAGCTGCATGGGTGGAGGATCTATCACTGAAGGAAGCGATGCACCGCCTGTCAGAACGGGAATATACCATCATACGCCTTCGTTTCTTTGAAGGCAAAACCCAGACCGAAGTAGCAGAGGAGATCTCTATCTCTCAGGCACAGGTCAGCCGTCTGGAAAAAGGTGCCTTAAAAAATATGCATAAATATCTGGCTGACAATTAGGCCGGCATCTCTCCCTTCCACAGTTCTCAGGAAGCCATCTCCCGCTTTAACCGTTTTATGATCTTCTTCTCCAGGCGGGAGATGTAGGACTGGGAGATGCCAAGCATATCCGCTACCTCCTTCTGCGTCAGCTCTTCTCCGCTATCGGAATTCAGTCCAAACCGCAGTTCTATAATCATCCGTTCTCTTGGTGTCAGAACCGCCAGGGCCTTCTTCAGCATCTTACGATCGACCTCATCCTCGATATCCCGATAGATGACATCCTCATCTGTTCCCAGAATATCCGACAACAGCAGTTCATTTCCATCCCAGTCTACATTGAGCGGTTCATCGATGGATACCTCCATCTTTGTCTTATTGGTTCTTCTCAGATACATCAAAATCTCATTTTCTATGCATCTGGAGGCATATGTCGCCAGCTTGATCTTTTTATCTGATACGAAGGTATTAATTGCTTTGATCAGACCGATGGTTCCGATGGATATCAGATCCTCTACGCCTACGCCGGTATTATCGAACTTTTTCGCTATGTACACAACCAGGCGAAGATTCCGCTCGATCAGAATACTCTTTGCCTCAGCTTCCCGTTCTGTTCCCAGTTGCTTCAACAGACGCCGTTCCTCCTCCGCCTCCAAAGGTGGTGGTAAGATTTCCGTTCCCCCTATATAATGTAATTCCCCCTTCGGCATAAATAAAAAACCGGCTAAACGACCGGTCAGAGACAGCTTAAACTTATCTCCACTCACTACCTGCAACATATTACATCCTCCTTTATCATATCTCTATGCAGCAGTATCTGATATCTGCCGCCCACGGCAACCGGCGTACGACTGACTGCTATCACTACACATCGTGACACCATCGAATGATCGTTTCCTCTCAGCTCCAGACTCTGACACTGAATCCCCAGCATCTCTCCCCGTTTTTCTTCCACTGTACAGTAAGGGATCATCCGTATCCGAAGAAATTGGTCTCCGGTGATTTGTTCATATGGGATCCGGTTCTCTTTTATGTAGTCTGTCAAAAGCTTCCGGTATCCCGCCGGCAGCAACGGGTATATCCAGCGTGCCTCCGCCACAGCCACCGGTCTTCCGGTCATCGGATCCTGCAAAAAGTTACCGGTATCCACATATCCCACACCTTCTATGCTGTGATCGTTATCAAAGTGTAACGTCACCTTATAATAGCCCCGGTTTTCTCTCCGATACCGGGAGAATCCTGTAAGCAATACGAGTACTATTCCTCCACACAATAATGCAAATGTAAATAACGCCCCCATCTGGCTCTCCTTTATAAAGGAACCGTTCTCTATCGCACGTTTTATCAGAGAAGAATGGTATAACCAGTTCAAACTACCTCCAAACACAAAGCTGATCAACAGCAATGCTCCGTAGCATCTGCATGCCTCCCGAATATTTTTGGGTGAAAATGTCAACAGACACATTCCAAGCCCTACAACTCCATAATGGAACACCCCAGCCAGCCATGCCCACGGGAACGAAATCCATATACTCAGCACCATCCCCGCACCGCCTACCAGTGCTCCCAGCAGATATCTCCACCAGACCACTTCCCGTCTGCAGGCATACCCTGCAAACCATAAAAGAAGGAGATCCATACATGTATCAACCAAAAACACCATATCCAGATAAATCGTATACCTCACCGATTCACCTCCTCTTTCTTTTCTTTAGTATACGCCTATGTCCCCTCGATTCCTGTCTCTTCATGGGCGTTAACTTCGATGTCCCTATACGCAAAAAGATCCAAAAGGACAACCTCTGTCCTCTTGGATCTTTTTCTCTCAGTATATAGCTGTCTATTCGACTATTTTCTTCTTAAAAACTCGGGAATCTTGATTCCTCCGTCTACATTTGGCTTTGCAGGAGCCTTTCTCTCTACTGTCTGTGGTGCAACTGTAGCTGCCGGCTTAACAGAAGCAGAAGTTGTAGCTGCCGTACCGCTTAGGAATGATGGCTTTGCAGAAGGAGCCGGCTGTACCGGTGTTGGCTGTACAGTCGTATGTGCCTGTGCAATCGGCTGTCCGGAATAGGTAGGAACCGTTCCTACCGTTGAAGCCTTTGGCATAGCTGCAAATCCGCCCAGCGTCTGCGGCTTCGGTGCATCGATACCGGTTGCAATAATTGTAATGCTCAACTCATCGGTTGATACATCTGCGTCAACCGTACCAAAGATGATATTCACATCCTCACCGGCAATCTCAGAAGCATAGGATACTGCTTCACTGGTATCCATAATTCCTACGTCACCGGAGAAGTTGATAATAATATCGGTAGCACCGGATACGGTTGTCTCTAACAATGGGCTGTCCATTGCCTGCTTGATTGCTTCCACTGCCTTATTCTCACCGGATGCCTTACCAATACCGATATGTGCAATCCCCTTATCCCGCATAACCGTCTGGATATCTGCAAAGTCCAGATTGATCAGACCCGGTTTATTGATCAGGTCTGTAACACCCTGAACACCCTGCTGCAGAACCTCATCTGCCTTCTTCAGTGCCTCCGGAATCGATGTATTCTTACTGCAGATCTGAAGCAGCTTATCATTCGGAATCACAATCAGTGTATCTACATTCTGACGCAGTTCATCAATACCGGCCAGTGCATTATTCATTCTAGGCTTTCCCTCGAACTTAAATGGCTTTGTAACAACACCAACTGTCAGGATACCAAGATTCTTTGCCATCTCTGCAATCTTTGGTGCTGCACCGGTTCCGGTACCGCCACCCATACCACAGGTAACAAATACCATATTGGCTTCCTTCATCAGGTCAACGATCTCTTCCCGGTTCTCCTCTACTGCCTGAGCACCTACCTCCGGCTTTGCTCCGGCACCCAGACCCTTCGTCAGCTTCTCACCGATCTGGATCTTCGTTGTCGCCTTATTTAACGCCAGTGCCTGCTTGTCTGTATTTACAGCAATCAGTTCAACGCCCTCTACATTTTCATCTATCATTCTGTTGACCGCATTATTACCTGCGCCTCCCACACCGATTACAAGAATCTTAGCAGGTGTTCTCTCTTCTTTGGACTCAATCTCGATCACAGTTATATCCTCCTTATTCTACATTCATATCTATCCTATCTCTCAAAAGATACATATACTTAACTTCTATAATATATTTTTTTCACAAAAATTTCAACCAAAAATTAATCATTTTCACGAAAAACCACATCACCTTTTTCGATGCTATAGTCCTTCATATACAGGGTACCGCTTTTCCCTTCGATACTCTGCAGAATATTTCCAAGCTCACTGATCTGCTCCTCGATATTGCTGCCGTTTCCCAGCAGAATCCGAATATTCTGATGATACAGAATAATCTCATCATTGGATGTAAACCGGATATCATCAATCTGAAGGTTATACTTCTGCAACAGCTGTGTTAACGTCAGCACCGTATGAAAAAAGTCCTTGTCCTCAATCGGTAACGGTTCATGCATTACCATAGTATCAAAATGAATCCCTGTAATACACGGAATGTCCGGCATCTTTTCACTGGAGCTCTCCAGCACGATTCCGTCTTTATCAAAATACATATATTCATTCATGAACTCTACACAGCCCGCCATTGCCTTTTCATACACCGTAATCGTAATCACATGTCTGGATATATATTCTACATCTATCTTTTCAACAAACGGAATATCCTCTGTCGGCTGCAGCTTGTTCTTCAAAAACAAAAGCAAAGAATTCTTACCATGCTGATCGCCGACTACCATCCGGATAATTTCTTCATCGGTATAATGCACATTTCCGGTCACCTGTATCGTCTCGATATTAAATTGGGTCAGTACCAGAATCGCCCCGGTTATCAGTACCGCCAGCAGACTGCCTGCCAGGATCCATCCCTTACGCGGTCTGCTCCGCTCATTCTGTGTATTCTGCTCATCTCTGCCCACAGCATCACCCTATCCATTCTACTTTCGTATCTTTATCTGTCGTGCTACCGAAAGCACGATCCCCATTTCCACCAACAGGAATACCAGTGATGTGCCTCCATAGCTGATAAACGGAAGCGGAACACCTGTATTCGGCATCGTATTCGTTACCACCGCTACATTAATCAGCACCTGAACAGCCACATGTGCCAAAACACCGACTACCAGCAAGGATCCATATAGATCTCTGGCATTCACTATAATCAGCATTAATCTCCAGATCAGAATGATAAACAGCAGAATCAGAGCAACGCCGCCTACCAGCCCCAGTTCTTCACAGATAACAGAAAAAATCATATCATTGTGCGACTCCGGTATAAAATCCATCTTCTGGATACTCTGGCCTAAGCCTCTTCCCCATAATCCCCCGGAACCGATGGCATACATCGCCTGCAGTGTCTGATAGCCCTTCGGATGGGTTTCCACATTCAGCCACGCATCGATTCGCTCCGCCCGGTATCCGGCTGTCAGGATAAACAGCACACCTCCGACCGCACCTACTACGGTCAATGCCACAAACGGCCAGTACTTCGGGCTGGCAACAAATAAAATCGCCATAACGATAACCCCGCATATGATAGCGGTACTCAGATTCTCAATCGCGATCAGTACCGTCAGGATCATCGGCGGAATCATAATCTTAAGCATAACCTTCCAGTCATTCAGCTTCCACACCTTATTCGTCGTAGCATGTGCGACAAACATAATGATCGCCATCTTCGCCAACTCGGACGGCTGGAATCGCAACGGTCCCAGCTCCAGCCAACGGGTGGACCCGCCGCTGGCACTACCTACCAGCAATACTGCGATGACCATAATACCGATTCCTATGAACGCCAGTACCGTCAATCGCTTCAGAAAATGATAATCAATCTTTGATATCACCAGCATACAGGCAACTCCCATAACCGCAAATATCGCCTGCCGTTTAAAAAAATATGCAGAATCTCCATAGTCGAGTGCTGCCGTATAAGAACTCGCACTATAAACCATCACCAGTCCGAATCCGACTAAAAAGAGAATGATTACCAGCAGCGAATAGTCAAAATACTCACCCGGATTCCAGAATCGGATTTTCTTTCTAGGCTCTTGTATTTGATTTTCCCGCCTTTCATCTCTCATCTTCTACTCCTCATACCTTATACTTCCGGCAGACTGCGCACATAGTCCTTAAACATATCGCCCCTCTGCTCGTAGTTGTCAAACTGTCCCCAGCTGGCGCATGCCGGTGATAAAAGAACCGCATCCCCCGGATTGGCCAGTTCATAACATTTCTGAACCGCCTGTTCCAGATTATCCTCAAAGATAATCCGATCAAACCCATGCTGTCTGGCGGTCTCTGCTATAAGCTGCGCAGTCTGGCCGATCAAAACCAGATAGCGCACCTTTCCGTCGAAGCTCTCGATCCAGTCATCAAACGGAACTTTTTTATCATATCCGCCTCCGATCAACAGTGTCGGACGGTTCATTGCCTGAATCCCCTTAATGGCCGCATCCGGATTCGTACCCTTGGAATCGTTATAATAGTTCACACCCTTTACAGACTTTACAAACTCGATCCGATGCTCGACACCCTTAAACTCCATACATACCTGACGGATCGTCTCCACCGGAACACCCATATAATAGGCGATACCGATCGCCGCCAGATAATTCTCCACATTATGATTTCCCAGAAGCTTCATCTCACTGATGGAAAGCACCGGAAGTTCTTTTCCGTCTGTACGGATCACCAGTTCGCGTCCGTTCAGGCAGATTCCTTCCTTCAGATCCTCAACCCGGCTGAAGAATACCGCATGTGCCGGCACCTGCTCCGCCATAGCTCTGGTGTTTTCATCATCATAATTCAAAATACATACCTGATCCACCGTCTGATTCATCGCTATTTTCTGCTTGGTATCCCGATAACACTCAAAGGTATGATGCCGATCCAGATGATCCGGTGTCACATTCAGCACTGCACTCACATCCGGTCTGAAATCCACTATCGCTTCCAGCTGGAAGCTGCTGATCTCTGCAACCGTCATGCTATCCTCTGTTGTCTCTCCCGCAATCTGCGTATACGGAATTCCAATATTACCAACGGTATAGGAAGGTGTATGATATGCCTTAAAAATCTCACCTACCAGCGTGGTAGTTGTTGTCTTTCCGTTCGTTCCCGTAATGGCAGCCAGCTTTCCTTTTGATACCTGATATGCCAGCTCCACTTCACTCCAGATCGGGATATTTCTCTCTCGAAAAGCATCCGTGAACGGTGCTTCGATCGATATACCCGGACTGATCACCATCAGATCTACCGTATCCAGAAGAGATGGATCCAGCTTTCCGATCACAACGCCTGCTTTATCATAATCTCCCAGCTTATGTAAGACCTCCAGTTTATCTGTCTTATCATTCTGGTCATATACTATAACCTCTGCTCCATGCTCCAGTAACAGCTTTGCTGCGCCGATTCCGCTCTTACCGGCTCCGGCCACAACGACTCTTTTGTTGAATTCCATGTTCTACCTCCAAGTTCCGACTCTATAGTGCCAGTAGCCCGATCAGACACAATACCGTTGTGACGATTGAAAAAATCGCAACGACCTTTGTCTCCGGCCAGCCGGATAATTCAAAATGATGATGGATCGGTGCCATCTTAAACGGTCTCTTTCCGGTGGTCTTAAAGGATACCACCTGAATAATAACCGACAATACTTCTACCAGATAAATCAGTGCCACGATCGGAATAAATAATGGCATTTCAAGGATATATGCAGTGGCTGCCACAAAGCCGCCCAATGCCAGTGAGCCGGTATCGCCCATAAATACCCTTGCCGGATATACATTGTATACCAAAAAGCCCAGAAGTGCTCCAACTGCCGCACATGTAATCGGTTCGATGCCTGCTTTCATGCCGATCGCTACTACCGTAAAAAAGGTAGCAATCAATACGGTTACCGATGAAGCCAGACCATCCAGGCCATCCGTAAAGTTCGCACCGTTTACGGTTCCGAGAACCACGAAGAACAGAATCGGAATATACCAGAATCCAACCTCCAGATAATGTCCATGCCAGAATGGAATCAACATTCTGGTACCCAGATCTGTCTGTGTCATAATATAGTAACAGAACACCCCGGTCACTACGATCTGTAATGCCATCTTCTGCCATGCCCGTAGCCCCAACGAACGTTTCATTACTACCTTAATATAATCATCCAAAAAACCGATCAACCCGAATCCCAGTGTCACAAAAAGAATCGGTAGAATCTTCGGATACTTCTTCATATAGATCAGAGAAGTTCCAACAATACTGCAGAGTATAATCAGACCACCCATCGTCGGTGTTCCCGACTTCTTCAGATGCGACTCCGGACCATCATCCCGCACAAACTGTCCAAACTTCAGTTTCTTCAAAAAAGGAATTACAATGGGGCTTAGCACTACACTGATTCCAAATGCTATCAAAATCGGTAATACAACCTCAAAATTCAAGTTAAAACTCATGTCTCACACCTCGCACTTTTGTACTTTAACTATCCTAGTATAATGCTTTTCCCTATGATAATCAAGCCTATTCCCCTACTTCTGTCTGCGGCTCCTCTGCCGCATATACCGCCTCGATTCCAAGATACGGCAATATGTTCTCATATATTCTCTGCGCCACCGGTGCTGCGATCGTTCCACCATAATAGATTCCGGTCGGTTCATTAATCAGCACCAACGTAATCACCTGAGGATCATCTGCGGGAGCCACACCGATAAAGGATGCTATATACTTGCCATTCCCTCTGGGAAGTTTCTCGCTCGTTGCAGTTTTGCCCCCGATCCGATATCCTTCCACCTGCCCTTTTCGTCCGCTTCCTTCTGCCACAACCGCCTCCATCAGCTCTCGCATCGTCGCTGAAGTCTCCGGTGAGATTACACCTTCTTCCACCGGATGGGTATAAGTCTCCAGACGGTTTCCCTGTTCGTCTACGGTATACATACCAAAATGCGGGGTAATACGATTTCCACCGTTTACAATCGCACTCACGGCTGTTATCAGCTGCATTGGCGTGATCTGAAAGGACTGTCCGAAGGACATGATTGCCAGATCAATCTCTGTCACATCCTCCTGCTTATGCATAATGGAACCGGCCTCTCCCGGAAGATCAATCCCGGTTTTCTGCATCAGGCCCAGTTGTTCATAGGTGTGATACATAGCATCCGTTCCGGTCCGCAGCCCCACATCCATAAATACCGGATTGCAGGAATTCATAATTCCCTGCCGGAAGGTCTCCTGTCCATGCCCGGTTGTTTTATGGCACCGGATCATCCGGTCTCCTACGATTCGATAACCCGGACATACGAAGGTATCTTCTACTGTAAGTACCCCCTTTTCAAACGCCGCTGTGGCTGTCACCGTTTTAAATATCGAACCCGGTTCATACGTATCATTAATACAGAAGTTTCTCCACATTTGATTTAATGCATTCTGTTGCTCCTCCTGACTAAGTCCTGTCTCCCCTGTGTTCAGCGTATAGGGTTCATTCAGATTATACTCAGGTGCATTCACCATTGCATAAATCTCACCGTTTTTCGGATTCATCACAATGATAGAAACGCCTATCGCTTCCTTTGCGATCAGCGTCTTCTCCGCCTCCTGCTGTACATATGCCTGTATATTGGAATCTATGGATATGCAAAGATCCTGCCCCGGAATCGGTTCTTTTCTTGCTTCCGCTGTATTTGCAAGTTCGATGCCGTTGGCATCTGTCATGGTAAGAATATACCCGTCCGTTCCCTGTAATATCGCATCATACTCTACTTCCAGCCCTACAATTCCCTGATTATCGGCTCCTGTAAACCCCAGAACCCGCGATGCCATATCGTCAAACGGATAATACCGTTTGTAATCCTCGTCCACCATGACACCATCCATATGAAGTGCCCGGATCTCATCTGCCACCGCCTTATCAACATTGCTCTTAATCTTCTCTCTGGAGGATATCTTCTCCACCTTACTGCGAACCTCGTCCTCGGACAACCCCAGCCTCTGGGTTAATTCCCGAACCACCTGTTCGGGATCGGTGACCTGACTATGAATCACCGATATTGTGCAGACCGGTCGATTTCCCGCCAGCACCACACCATTACGATCCAGGATTCTGCCTCTGGGTGCCTTTATGGCCCGTTCTCTCTCATGAAGATCCTGTGCCAGCTCCGAGTAATACGCCCCGCGTCCGATCATAATATATCCCAATCGTCCGACCAGAAACATCGCAACTGCGAATATCATGCAGAACAAAATCAGCATCTTTCTGCGGTTATAGGTCTTTACTCCAGTCATCTCTGTCAATCCAGCTATTATCCATATCAGTATACGCGGCATTTCTATGAGTTATGACTGTCAGTTTCTATTCTCCCGCTACTGCGCACTCTCGGTTGCCGCTTCGGTTGTCACCTCTGTCGTAGCTTCCGTCGTCACACTCTCTGTATTACCGTCTGTACTTCCGGCCTCTGCTCCCTCATCGCCCTGCGAAGGATCCGCCTGTACCGGTGTCGGATTCTCATCCACAATCGGAGCTCCGTCATCCACGCTGGTATTGCTCTGGAATACATTCATGTATGGCAGTACTGCCTCAAATATATCATGTGCCAGAATGGAAGAATCCGCACACTTGGACTGATCCGGTGCATTCGGTTCATCCACTACAACATACAAAACAATCTGCGGTTTTTCTACCGGAGCAAACCCAATAAACGAAATAACATACTTGTTATTTCCTCTTGGCTGCTTCTCCGCAGTACCCGTCTTTCCACCGATCGTATAGCCTTCGATCCGAACCCGCTTACCGGTACCGGCTTCTACTGTCTGATACATATATTCCTTCAGCAGATTCGAAGTTTCCTCCGATACGGTTCTTCGTACCACCGTCGGCTCATTATTCGTTATAATCGCGCCCTGTTCGTTGACAATCTGCTTCATAACATGCGGCTCATAGTAGTTTCCTCCATTTACCAATGAGCAAAAGCCCGTTGCCAACTGGATCATAGATACGTTCTGTCCCTGTCCAAAGGAAGACGTAGCCAGCTCCATCGGATGCAGTCCGTCCTCTGTATAAACCAGTCCGGCCGTGCTTGCTTCACCGGGAAGGTCTACATAAGTCTTGCTTCCGAAGCCGAATATTTTTTCATATTTATAGAAGGTTGCTGCTCCTTCCTTCTGTACAATCTGCATCAATGCACTATTGCAGGACTGCATGATCGCACCTTCTACCGTTATCTCGCCATGGCCGCTGTGCAAATGACAGTTTACCGGCCGCTGCCCTTCGATAACCGTATAATGTCCTGCGCAGAAAAAGGTATCGCCGTCATGGATCACATCCTCCTCCAGACCTGCCGCAACCGTGAACGGCTTAAAGGTCGATCCGGGTTCAAAGGTATCACTGACTACATAGTTTCTCCATACCTTATTCAAGGCATCCAGCTTCTCCTCATCCGTCATCTGTGCAACCAGTTCGGCTCCGCTTGCTGCCGAAACAGTCGTGTAGGTCGGTTCTGCCGGCTCTGCTGTTGTGTCCTCGGCTGTTGTATTCTCAGTAGCAGCATTTTCCTCTGATGTTCCTTCTGTGGTGGCCTCTGTTGTTGCCTCGATCTCCCGTTCAAAGGAGTAACTGCCGTCTGCATTTGCGAACTGATAGTAAATACTGTCCTCCTGATATGGCTGATTGCAATCAAAGGTATAAGAATTCGCCAGTGCCAGAATCTCTCCGTTATTCGGATCCATGGCCAGAACCGATACATTCTTCGCACCGGTCTCCTGCATGTAGGTTGCGATTCGTTTTTCAATAATCATCTGAATATTTGCATCCAGCGTTGTAATGACCGAATAACCGTTAATCGGTTCCTTTACCGTCCGTTGAAGGGTCTGATCGCTGGTCAGGTATCCATACTGCCGTCCTTCCACCCCATTCAGTTCATCATCATAGTACTGTTCAATACCGGAGTTTCCTACATTACCACTGGCGGTAAACCCTAACACCTGACACGCAACCGTAGAGTTCGGATAATATCTCTGATACTCATCCTCCAGCCAGACACCTACAACTCCTTTTCCTTCCTTCGTTTCCAGATAGTCATTAAATGGTGCCACTGTATCATATGACAGTTTCTTTGCCATGATCTTATACAAAGAATCACTGTCTGCCAGTGCCGCACTGATTTCTTCGTCGGTCAGTCCAAAGTAGGTCTTCAGTGCCGCTATGGTGATCTCCTGCTTTGTCTTCTTCTGATCATTATCCAACGTTATGGTTTTTTCTCCTTCATCCAGTATAATCTTCGGTTCGATTACCAGGTTATACACCTTTTCACTGGTTGCCAGCTCGGTTCCGTTTCGATCCAGGATATCTCCCCGCCGATACGGAATGGAGATACTGTCATATCGCTGCTGAGACAGAATCCGTTCTTCATATTCTGCACCCTTTACCTGTTCAAGATATACCATTCTGCATAAAACGACAATAAAGCCGACCAGTACTACTCCACACATTACCGTCAGCTTCATTTTCATTCTATGTAAAAACTTCTTTGACCGTTTTTTCCTTCTTTGTCCTGCCATAGTTTCTTCTCCTGCCTGCTATCCGCTTACTGCGGAATATCCGTAAACTGATGTACATAGTCTGATTCCGTCAGATCATAGTATACAACCTGTCCTTCTGTCGGATATACCATTCCCAGTTCATTCATCGCTCTGTCTCGAATCTGATCCAGATTCACACTGCTGTTCAAGCGTGCCTCATATGCGTTATTGTCATCTGCCAGTGTCTCGATCTCGGACTGTAGGGTTGATATCGTATTGCTCTGTGTTGATACCTTTGCCTGCATCGACAGCATCAGATAGCAGGCACCCAAAGTTGCTGCTACCGCAAATGCCAGAAATACTGCAAATCCCGGATTCATCGCCAGCTTCAAGCCCTTTTGTGTGCTGTTCTTCCGCACCTTCGCATAGTCCGGCAGCTCCTGCTCTGACCGTCTGCGTTCCGGTCGTTCATACTCCGGCTGTGCAATCTGTCTTGCTGCAGTACCATTCGTATAATATTGTGTGTAAGTTCTGCTATACTCTCTCATTACTCTCTCCAACTCAGCTGATTTTTTCAAATACCCGAAGCTTGGAACTCTTTGATCTGGAATTCTCATTCAGCTCCTGTTCCTGTGGAACGATCGGTTTTCTGGTTATCACCGTTCCCTTCGGTTTCTTCCCACATGTACATACCGGAAAGCTCGGTGGGCAGGTACATGGATTTTCATTTCTCTTAAAGATGGTCTTTACTACCCGATCCTCTAAAGAGTGAAATGTGATGACACACAGTCGACCTCCCGGATTCAACAGATCAATCATTTCATCCAAAGAATCTTGTAATACCTCCAGTTCATGATTCAGTTCAATGCGTATCGCCTGATAGGTCTTCTTGGAGGGGTGGCCGCCATTCATGCGAACCTTCGCCGGAATAGCAGCCTTTATAATTGTGTTTAGTTCTTCCGTTGTCTCAATCGGCTTTGCTTCTCTTGCCTGTACTATATGCTTTGCTATATTATGTGCGAACTTATCTTCACCATAATCCCGGATCACCCGGTACAGCTCCGCTTCACTATAACCGTTCACGATATCCTTTGCCGTCATTGTCTGTCGCTGATCCATCCGCATATCCAGAGGTGCATTTACCCGATACGTAAATCCCCGTTCTGCGGTATCCAGTTGATAGGATGATACGCCCAGATCTAACAGAATACCGTCAACACCCGTGACTCCCAGTTCTTCTACCCGCTGTTTCATATTGCGGTAGTTATCACGAATAATCGTAACCCGGTCTTCGTATGGTCTTAATCGCTCCGTTGCGGCTGCAATCGCATCTGCATCCTGATCGATTCCTATGAATCTCCCCTGCGGTGACAGTCGTCTGCATACTTCGCCGGCATGTCCGGCTCCACCCAGAGTTCCATCTACATAGATGCCGTCCGGTTTGATATTCAGATTCTCAATCACTTCTTCCAGCAATACAGACTTGTGTACGAATTCCATGACAGCCTCCTACAGTTCGATTCCCAGTGCATCCAGATCTTCCACGATTTCATCCATGTTCTCAGCAATTTCAATACTTCTCTGATTCCATGTATCCAGATCCCAGATTTCAATCCGTTCAATATTACCGACAATCGCGACTTCCTTTGTAATATGTGCAAAGTCACGAAGGATCTGTGGCAGGAGGATTCTACCCTGACTGTCCAACTCACAGTCAACGGCTCCGGCCATAAAGAAGTCTTTTGTCTGTCTGGCGCGCTTGTTGAGCATTGGCAGTTTCCTCAGTTTTCCTTCAAACTCTGCCCACTCAGCATCCGGATACCCATATAGACAGCCATCCAGTCCCTTTGTAATTACAAAGGTATCGCCTAACTGTTCCCGAAGCTTGGTAGGGATAATCAGTCTGCCCTTTGCGTCAACGCTGTGATTAAATTGTCCCTTTAATCCGCTGGACATGACTTCCTTTTCCCTCCATTTCCGTGGTGATTTGCTCCACTTCGTTCCACTAATCACCACTTTTCTCCACTTCATAGGGTTATTTTATATTATTTAAGTTGTAATTTCAAGGGCTGAAGCCCGCAAATTTGGAATTTGTTCGTGTGAAATTGCATAAACTTTTTGTCGTTTTTTTGTATAAATGCACTAAAAAAAGAACCGATTTTCTCGGTTCTTTTATCATTTTTACTATATTTAGTTATGTCTTGTTTTTCAAACACTATATATTGTGTTTACTTACTCTTTACCGGACTCCGCCACGGTTCTCTTTGACATCCGCAACCGGACCACATAGAATACGATCGCTCCGATCACCAGACAAAGTGCTAAGACCTGTGACACCCGCAGACCTGTATTACCAATCATCAGGGGATCGGTTCGAAGTGCTTCGATCCAGAATCTTCCCAATCCATAGCCTGCCACATAGATTGCCAGAAGCTCTCCCTGAAATCTCTTCCGTTTTCTCCAGATCAAAAGAAAGATAAACAGTGCCAGATTCCACATGCCTTCATACAGGAAGGTTGGCTGTACCCAGATGCAGCCATTCACCGTATGCTGCATCATCTCGTCGGTAATGATTCCCGAATACTGCAGACTGGTCAAGGTTCCATGATTCTCATAGTATTCCAGCGGAATCGCCATTGCAAACAACGAATCCGTATAGGCACCAAATGCCTCTCGATTGAAGAAGTTGCCCCATCGGCCAAGCATCTGTGCCAGTGGAATCCCGATCGCTATCGTATCCATCATCTGCAGGAACGAAACCTTCCGCACCTTACAGAATATCAAACATGTCAGAACGCCGCCGATTAATCCGCCGTAAATTGCTAAACCACCGTGCCGCAGATTAATCACCTTTAAGAAGGTTTCCCAAAAGGAGGCTCCTTTCACAAAGTAATAATCCCAGCTGAATATTACATAATATAATCTGGCACACAGAATTGCCGGAATAATCCCTACCAGCAGATAATCCAGATACAATTCCGGATTCTGCCCGGTTCGTTTTGCTTCTCTGGTTGCCACCAGATATGCTAACAGGATACCAACCGCAATTACAATTCCATATAACTTAATCTCTACTCCAAACACGGTAAAACCGTCCGGCACATTCTTCAAATATAACCCTATATTCGGAAAACTAATATCATTCATCGCTTACTCCTTATACATTGAACTTAAACAATATGACATCGCCATCCTGAACCACATATTCCTTACCCTCGGAACGTAACAGCCCCTTTTCTTTTGCGGCATTCAAACTTCCGAGTTCGATCAGATCCTCATATCTTACGATCTCTGCCCGGATAAACCCACGTTCAAAGTCCGAATGAATCTTTCCGGCTGCCTGTGGTGCTTTCGTTCCCTTCGTGATCGTCCATGCCCGTGCCTCTGTCTCTCCGGCTGTCAGATAACTGATCAAACCAAGCAGTGAATAGCTTGCCCGGATCAACTTTTCCAGACCGGACTCCTTCAGGCCCATTTCCTCCAGAAATTCTTTTCTCTCATCATCATCCAGCTCTGATATCTCTGCTTCGATCTCCGCACATACAACGAATACTTCACAATCGGATTCCTTTGCATATTCTCTGACTGCAGCCACATGTGGATTGGAAGCTCCATCATCTGCCAGATCATCCTCACTGACATTTGCAGCAAAGATCACCGGCTTATAAGTCAACAGATTGTACTCCTCCAGCCAGGCCTGCTCGTCCTCATCATTGGTTTCAAAGGTCTTTGCCAGCTTTCCGGCTTCCAGATGTGCCTTGATCCGGTTCTGAAGCTCCAGTTCCTTTGCCAGTGTCTTGTCATTCTTTGCACCCCGGACAGTTTTCGCGATTCTTCTCTCCAGTACTTCAATATCCGAGAAGATCAGCTCGAAGTTAATGGTTTCAATATCCCGTAACGGATCAACACTTCCATCTACATGGATCACATTCGGATCTTCGAAGCATCGCACTACATGTACGATAGCATCTACTTCACGAATATTCGCCAGAAACTGATTTCCCAGGCCTTCTCCCTTCGACGCACCTTTTACCAGACCTGCGATATCTACGAATTCAATCACTGCCGGTGTTGTCTTAGCCGAATGGTACATTTCTGTCAGCTTTGTCAGCCGTTCATCGGGAACTGCTACGATTCCTACATTTGGATCGATTGTACAGAATGGATAGTTTGCACTTTCTGCACCAGCCTTTGTTAATGAATTGAATAAAGTACTTTTTCCTACATTTGGCAATCCGACGATTCCTAATTTCATTTTATCCTATACCTGTCCGAAAACGCTTGATTTATAAGCCTTCTCGCCTTTCTATGTTTTTACTACACAATTATAATTCAGTTTTTTATTATATCATACGTCCCCTGCTTTTGAAACTATAAAATCACCTTTTCTGTTTTTATCATATCTTGCAAAGTATCTACTATCTACTTCGCCTTCTGCTCCGCAAATTCGTGTGTTTTGTGAGTCTATTCTAACCATTGGGTTATTGCCTCTTCTGAAAAGAAATAATATCGTATCCGGTCTTCATTAATTTTATTATGATTATCAACAGGCTCTATCACACATTCGTCTGTCTTAAACGATACAATTCTTCCATAGCCATCCCTGCCATTACCTACTAAAAAAACTCCATCGTTAGCAATCGCACCCATTTCATCATAACCAAACTGATAACTATATATTTCCCCCTTCTCATAATGCATGATTTGTGTTGTATCCCAACCGGTAAGGACAAGTTCATATATACCGTCCTGATCCATATCTACAATACTGTAATATAAGATTTGAAAGTCTTCGTCATATCTGCCATTCCTCAAATGATAATTATTTAAATAATATTCCCGACTATCATCCGTAACGCTGATAAAACTCTTTTCACTCAATAAGACAGCATGATAAGCTTGCATTTCATCTCCCTCTGTCAAGACATTCTTTTCTGTTTCTTCCATTTCTTTTATAGGAGCATGTTTTACTATCAAAAGTTCCTCTTCTGATAAATCACCAAGTAGACAAGCATCAAGCATATCTTCTGTAAATTCTATATTCTCAGCCAATTCTATCTCCTCTATGGAGTCAACATAATTACTAAATTCTTCCTGTGTAACCTTTACACCTCCAACTTTCAAATCATCTCCATCCATAGATGCTAATTCTTCCTCTGTATATCCATTACTATTCCATTCTGTAATTCTATAATAACCGGTACTCGCTGCTCCGCCGGAACCCTCATACATACCATTTATGTGGATTCGCTTCATTCCACGAAAAACATCCTGATAGCTGTATACAACCCCATCTTCATAGTGAAGAACCTGTGCAGATTCCGGCGAGCAGTACAACACAATCTCATTCGCACCATCACCATCCATATCCACAATTATAAAGTAATCTGCCTGATGGTATCCCACCGGATATCCTAAACACCAATCATATTCATCCCAATAAAACTCCTGATTTCCCTCTTCTGTACTAATAAAGGGTTGCTTGCTGTTTAATACCATCCAATACGCCAGCATGTCTTCCCGCAAACCAAGCGTTGAAACTTCCTCCGGTGTAGAAAACCACTCTCCTTCTTCCGATATTTTTTCTTCGGTCAAATCATCTGCTTTTTCTCCCCCTCGCTCATCCAAGTCTACATTTTCATCCATAGAAGCGAATTGATTACACCCTGCCAGCACCCAAATTCCCATAACAAAAATTAGTAATAATCTCGAAATGCCTTTTCTTAAACTCATGTTTCCTCCATTATCATTCAAATATATATTAAGCGGTTTTTAAATATTAATTTTGTCACCGTCCCTACAAACTACACCTTGACATAATTATCTTAACATACCGCCTGAATCTATGCCACCTAAAAAGTACCCTCCTTACTGGTTTGTCCAGTAAAGAGGGTACATATCTCTAAAGTGTGGATGCTATTCTTATCCGTTTTTCTCAACCTTTTTAATCGGGCACATCCATGTAGACAACAACTTCATCGTCATCCTTTTCCAGCAGACCTTCTTTTACAAATGTCCGAAACATTCGAACCGGATCCTCTCCCATTTCCATGAACCCCATCCAGTCTTCCTCACCGGTGATCTTCTTCAATTCTCTGTGAATCGCCGGATAGCTGAATCTACATCGGAATCGCATAACCTCTACTAACACGTTCATTCCCCCCTCTTTGAATCGTGTACTTAAAGTCTACTTACTCGTCCCAGTTATGATATACAGCCTGTACGTCATCGTCTTCATCTAACAGATCCAGAATTCGATTCATTTTCTTGATATCCTCTTCACTGGTTAATTCTACCCAGGTCTGCGGAATCATTGTAACCTCTGCAGATGCAAATGTGATTCCGGCTGTCTCCAGAGCTTCCAGTACTGTACTGAAGTCCTCCGGTGTTGTAATGATTTCGTAGCTGTCTTCCTCTTCTGAGAAGTCCTCAGCACCGGCATCCAGAGCTGCCATCATCAGATCATCTGCTTCCTGATTACATTCTTCCTTATCGATGATGATCTGTCCCTTTTTATCAAACATAAAGGACACACAACCGGTTGTTCCTACATTTCCGCCACCCTTGGTAAATGCGTTTCGTACATTGGATGCCGTACGGTTCTTATTGTCGGTCAGTGTATCAACAATGATTGCAGTACCATTCGGTCCGTATCCTTCATATGTAATGGATGTATAGTTTACTGCATCGGAAGATCCTGCTGCTTTCTTGATACCACGCTCAATCGTGTCATTCGGCACATTATTTGCCTTCGCCTTTGCAATGACATCCCGCAGCTTGCTGTTATTATCCGGGTTTGGTCCGCCTTCCTTTACGGCTACGGCGATTTCCTTACCAATGATGGTAAAGATCTTACCCTTTGCTGCATCATTCTTTTCCTTCTTATGCTTAATATTGGCAAATTTTGAATGTCCTGACATAGTAGATTCTCCTCTTCTTTTTTATAATTCTTATTCTTTTCATTCATGGGAATACCCAACAATCTTATCTAGTTTACCACTCTTTTTAAGGTCTGTAAAGTCACCGGCACCCGATCTTTCCTTCCTTTTATCCGGTTTTACCCTTCGGCAGCCTCGGTCTTCTCTTCCGGATCTTCCTTCACCTTGGTTACCTTTACCTGAACAATCATCTTGTCATGGATATCGATTGGATGGAAGGAATATCCCTGATATACGATATTGATCTCCTCATCCTCCATCGGCAGACGACCCAGCTCATACAACAGAAACCCATTCAATGTATCGATATCTTCATCCGGGAACTCAATTCCCAGCAGTTCCGATATCTCATCCAGCCTTGCCAGTCCACGCATCAGATAGCAGTTTTCCTGCCCCAGCCGGATAATATCATGTTCCTCTTCATCGTATTCATCCAGAATATTTCCTACAATCACCTCCAGAATATCCTCCATTGCGACGATTCCTTCCGTCTGGCCATATTCATCCACTACGATTGCCATATGTATCTTCTTCGTCTGCATATCATTAAACAGCTTACTGATATTCTGTGTCGGATGCACAAAGTAAGGCTCCCTCGCCACCTTAAGCAGTGAAACCTCTTTATCCCGCATATAGTATCGCATTGCATCCTTTAGATGTAACACTCCTACAATATTATCTAAATCTTCTTGATATAATGGATATCTGGAAAATCCGTTTTCCAGCATAAGATTCATTGCTTCCTCCAGACTGAGCGAAGCATCGATACCGACGATTTTCTGACGAGGGCTCATGACATCTCTGGCTTCTTTATCACCAAACTCAAAGATGTTATTAATCATCTCTGCCTCATCTTCCAAAATCACACCATGTTCATGCCCCTCTGTGACCATGGATTTAATCTCTTCTTCTACTTCTTCTTCATTCTTTGCCTTGTTCCGCGAAAACACGTGAAACAGGCGACTGGGACCGCTCTTGGCCATCTCCCGTTCTCCTTTCCCTTTTAGCTGATAGATTCTATCAATTATCCAATATTTGTATCTCTTCTAAAATAGCATGGAGTACGGATTTCGTCAATTCCTTATGTAAGTTCAAGACTAATCCGCAATGCAATATCCACCTGTTCCATAATATCTCCCTCCAGATGGCAGACCTTTTCCCGCAATCGTTTCTTATCAATCGTCCGAATCTGTTCTAACAGCACAATCGAATTCTTCACGATTTCACATCGTTTGCAGTCCAGTTCTATATGAGTCGGCAGCTTTGCCTTGGTCATCTTACTGGTAATGGCTGCTACAATCACTGTGGAACTGTGACGATTTCCCGCCTCATTCTGGACTACCAGCACCGGCCGGACACCCCCCTGCTCGGAGCCGACAACCGGCCGCAGATCTGCATAATAGATATCTCCACGTTTTATAATCATTCTTTCACTCTCCAGACATTCTTTCTTACCTAAAGTATTTCCAAAGTTATCCGGAGTATACACGTATTATCTATTCAAACCATTCATACGGCTCTTCTGCCAGATAGTCCAGCACCCCGGCTACCTTTCCATGCCAGGTATAGATCCTTGGTACCCGTCTGGTCAATCCGCAAACAAACTCATAATTAAAGCTGGCACTGGCATTTGCAAGCTCTTCTACCGGCAGCCATGCATTGCCATCCCGTCCGAACAGTGTTGCCATATCACCCACTTTTACATTCGGAACATCTGTAACATCTACCATAAACTGATCCATGCAGACTCTTCCTATGATCGGTGCAGATATACCATGGATCAACACTCTGCCCTGATTTGACAGTGCACGCTTATAACCATCTGCATAACCGGTCGGTATGGTTGCTACTTTTGTTTCCCTCGTGGTCGTATAGGTCCATCCATATCCGATGCCCTCGCCGGCCGGCAAGGTCTTCACATGGGTAATGCGGCTTCGCAATGCCATCGCCGGTCTTAAATCTGCCGTATCCTTCTCCACCTCTTCGGATGGATACAATCCGTAGGTACTGATTCCGGAACGTACCATATCCAGTTCCAGATCTCCGGCTTCCATAATTGCGGCACTATTGGCTGCATGCCGAATCGGGAATCGGATGCCCTCATTCTCCAGTACCCCCAGCATATACCGGAATTGATTTAACTGATATTCAAACGCTTCCTTATTCTTTTCATCCGCCTTTGCAAAATGTGTAAAGATCCCCTCCAGCTCCAGTCCGGGCAAAGCGGCGATCTTCTTAATATCCTCCACTGCCTGCTCATTGCACGGAAAGCCGATTCTGTGCATACCGGTATCCAGCTTAATATGTACCTTTGCGGTCTGCTGCATCGCCTGTGCCGTTTCTGACAGCTTTTTAGCATCCTCCAGTCGATAGATATTAATCGTGATCTGATGTCGGATCAGATCCTCAAACTCCTCCGGCACACAGGTACCTAAGATCAGAATCGGTGTCCGAATTCCATATCGTCGCAGCTCCTCCGCCTCTTCCAGATGAGCCACTGCATAATAGTCAACTTCATCCTCCAGTGCCTTTGCGACTGCTACCGCGCCATGTCCGTACGCGTCTGCCTTGATCACTGCCAAAAGCAGGGTATCCGGACGAATATGCTTTCTCATTTCTATTATATTGTGATAAATAGCGTCTAAGTCCACCTCAGCCTGTACATTATAATACTTCATTCTCAAATTCCTCCTAATCTATAGCAATACTTCTTCCAACCCCAGAATGATATCTCCGGCCAGCATTCCGCGATGTCCCTTCTTTTCTGCCGCCGCGTCACCTGCCAGTCCATGGATATATACCCCCGTTCTGGCCGCCTCTGCAAGTGAAAGTCCCTGAACCAGAAAGGATGCTATTATGCCGGTCAACGCATCACCGGATCCTCCCGTTGCCATACCATCATTGCCGGATAAATTTATATAACACTGTGTTTCACCGGATACTGCCACAACGGTTCTGGCATCCTTTAGAACACAGACTGCTTCTTTCTCATCTGCAAACTCCTGTGCATACTTCCATGGTGCCTGCTTGAGCTGTGAAACCGGTACTCCACTCAGTCGTTCCATTTCCTTCATATGCGGAGTCAGAATCATTCCCGCCTTACCGGTTCTCAGCTGCAAAAGCTCCGGCATCTCAGAACAATTCGTGATCGCATCTGCATCTACGATCAATGGCCGATCCGACTCCAGCGCTGTCCGGGTCAGTGCCTGCCCGATCTCTCCGGTACCGATTCCCGGCCCGATTACGATAGCGTCTGCCCATCCTTCTGCCTTCTTTAATAAACGGACGGCTTCTTCCTGATTTGAATACACCTGCAGAAGTGCTTCCGGCAGCCGTTCCTGTATCGCTTCCCGATTATTTTGATGCGTAATAATCTCTACCAGTCCGCAGCCGGAACGATAGGCTGCCTCTGCACTCAGGAGTGCTGCCCCGCATATCGATTCACTTCCTGCTACCACTGTAACCTTACCAAAGGTTCCCTTATTCCCACTTCGGTTTCGTTCCGGCAGATACCGCCACTGGTCTCCGTCCTCATAAGCATAACATACAGGGCTTCCATATGACACCGCCTGTGCCGGGAACCCAATATCTGCCAAAACCAGATCTCCACAGTATTCCGGTCCTTTTCCTATCAGTTGTCCTGTCTTCTCACATCCAAAAGTTACGGTTACATCCGCCCGAAAGCCGATGCCGTATACATGTCCGTCTGTACTATCGATTCCGGATGGTATATCAATGGCGCATTTGAGTCCGCCCAGTTCATTCATACACCGGATCACTTCTCTTTGCGGAGATCGGATCTCTCGATGTAATCCTACCCCAAAGATGCCATCTATGATCACATCGTATCGTGGCTGTTTCCACATCTGCAGATCCGTTTCTGTCACTCCCTGATGAACCTGAATCTCCAGCCGTTCCAGAATCTGCTTTTGCCGGCGGTACTGATCGGTCTCATGTGTCACGCCTCCGATCTGCCAGACATCGGTATCATAGCCGTAGCCACTTAAGATTCTGGCAACCGCCAGTCCATCGCCACCGTTATTTCCTCCTTCTGTCACGATCAGGATCCGCGGCTGCCCGGTAAGCTCCAGCTCCTCAAGGTACGCAGAGACAATCTGCGCAACGGAAAGAGCCGCCCGTTCCATCAGAACCATAGACGGAATCTCCAGTTCATTTATCGTATAGGCATCGATTGCCTGCATTTGCGTTCCTGTTGTTATATATCGCATATCTTACAGCCTCCCTGCTATAGAGAAATGTCATTATCCTACTCATCATAGTCTTATCAATGGCATTTGTCAAAGGGGATATATTATGGTATGATTTCTTATTATATCTATGGAGGATCATACCAATGATACTGGCATGTCAGAATATCAGTAAGTCCTTTGGCATCAAGGATGTCTTAAAGGACGTTCAATTTCATATAGAAGAACGGGAAAAGGTAGCCCTGGTCGGCATAAACGGAGCCGGCAAATCTACACTTCTGAAGATTATTATAGGTGAGGAAACTCCGGACTCCGGGCAGGTAATTCTGGGCAAGGATAAAACCATCGGATACCTGGCTCAGCAGCAGGAACATTCCTATCAGCATACCATTTATGAGGAAATGCTGTCCGTAAAACAGCATATCATAGAACTCGATCAGAAGATTCGGGAGACCGAAACTGCCATGAAACATGCAGAGGGTGAAGCACTGGAAGCTCTTCTGAATACTTACACACGGTTAAACCATACATTTGAACAGGAAAACGGATATGCCTATAAGAGTGAAATCAATGGCGTATTAAAAGGTCTGGGCTTCACCGAAGCAGATTATGACACCCGGATCTCTACACTGTCCGGCGGTCAGAAAACCCGTGTAGCCTTGGGTCGTCTTCTGCTCAGCCGGCCGGATATCATCCTCTTGGATGAGCCTACCAACCATCTGGATATGAGTTCGATTGCCTGGCTGGAGGGATATCTGAACAACTATGACGGTGCCGTACTGATCGTTTCCCACGATCGATACTTTCTGGACCGCATCGTTACAAAGGTGGTCGAACTGGAATTCGGCATCAGCCGCGTATATAACGGAAACTATAGCTGGTATGCTGCACGAAGAGAGGAAATACGTGCCAGCGAGATGAAAGCCTACTTAAATCAACAGGCAGACATCCGTCATCAGGAGGAGGTCATCGCAAAGCTAAAGTCCTTCAATCGCGAAAAATCTATCAAGCGGGCAGAAAGCCGCGAAAAGATGTTAAACCGTATAGAAGTTCTGGATAAACCACAGGAGGTTCATGATGCCATGAAGATCCGTCTGGAACCGGAGGTCGAAAGCGGAAATGATGTTCTTCTGGTAGAACACCTGTCAAAAGCCTTTGGCTCGCATGTCCTGTTTGAGGACATTACCATCGATATTAAACGCGGGGAACGCGTCGCACTGATCGGCAATAACGGAACCGGAAAGACTACGATCCTAAAGATCATAAACAAATACGTTCCGAAAGATACCGGACGGATCGTTTTGGGTTCCCGTGTAAAGATCGGCTACTACGATCAGGAGCATCAGGTGCTTTCTCCGGAGAAGACCATCTTTCAGGAAATTTCGGACGCCTATCCGTCACTTACAAATACCAGAATCCGAAATGTACTTGCAGCCTTTCTTTTTACCGGCGATGATGTATTCAAAAAAATCGAGGATCTAAGTGGTGGTGAACGCGGACGTGTTTCTCTGGCAAAGCTTATGCTCTCCTCTGCCAATCTTCTGATTCTGGATGAGCCGACAAACCATCTGGATATCACGTCAAAGGAGATTCTGGAGTCTGCTCTGCGCAGCTATACCGGAACGGTATTCTATGTATCGCACGACCGATACTTTATCAATAAGACCGCAACCCGGATCCTAGATCTGACAGGTGGTCATCTGAATGAATATAAAGGAAACTATGACTATTATCTGGAGAAAAAAGAGCTGGTAGAACAGCTATATGAACAGGGACATTCCGGCACTTCCACCACCACCGCTTCTGCTCCGACCGATTCCACTCCTTCCTCTGAGTCCAAACTGGACTGGAAGGCACAGAAGGAAGAACAGGCACGACAGAGAAAACGGGAAAATGATCTGAAGAAGCTGGAAGCCCGAATCGAGCAGCTCGAAACCCTCTGTCAACAGCTATCCGATGAGATGTGCCGGCCGGAGGTTGCTACCGATGCCGCACGCTGTATGGAACTGGCAAAGCAAAAGGAAGAAGCGGAAACCACGTTAGAAGATCTGTATACCCAATGGGAAACCGCTGCAGAATAAACCTATGGATACACACATTCTCTGCATGACTCCCCATTATACCAAAACGGATGCATACCATATCGTTCCAAAGAAATGGTATGCATCCGTTTTTATTCTCGTACTCTTATATTACATCTTTCTACTGAAGCTTCTGCTCTAATGTCTCACGAATCGCCTTTATAAAGCCTTCGCTTGAAAGTGCTGCCGGATTCGGAATGGAAGTAATCAGTGCCAGATCCTTTGTCATCTTACCGGACTCAATCGTCTCAAGGGTCGCTGCCTCAAGTGCATCCGCAAATTTGCCAAGCTCCGGAAGCTGATCCATCTCTCCACGCTTTCTTAATGCCCCTGTCCATGCAAAGATCGTTGCTACAGAGTTTGTAGATGTCTCTTCACCCTTTAAGTGCTTATAATAATGTCTCTGAACCGTACCATGTGCAGCCTCATACTCGTAGTATCCTTCCGGCGATACCAGTACGGATGTCATCATTGCCAGGGAACCAAAAGCACTGGATACCATATCACTCATAACATCACCGTCATAGTTCTTACATGCCCAGATAAATCCGCCCTTTGCCTTCATAACACGAGCAACCGCATCATCGATCAATGTATAGAAGTATTCAATACCGGCTGCCTTGAACTTCTCATCGTACTCTGCATCGTAGATTTCCTGAAAAATATCCTTGAATCTATGGTCATACTTCTTTGAAATCGTATCCTTTGTGGCAAACCACAGATCCTGCTTTGTATCCAATGCGTAGTTAAAGCAGCATCTTGCAAAGCTCTCAATCGACTTATCTGTATTATGAATACCCTGAATAATACCGGCTCCCGTAAAGTTATGGATGGTTTCCCGGATCTCCGTTCCGTCCTCACCGGTAAATACCAGTTCTGCCTTCCCGGCTCCCGGAACACGGATCTCAGAATTCTTATAAACGTCTCCGTATGCATGTCTGGCCAGTGTGATCGGCTTCTCCCAGTTCTTTACACATGGCTCGATTCCCTTTACTACGATTGGTGCACGGAATACCGTTCCATCCAGTGCAGCCCGGATCGTACCATTTGGACTCTTCCACATTTCCTTCAGATTATACTCTGTCATACGTGCTGCGTTTGGTGTGATCGTTGCACACTTAACTGCCACACCATACTTCTTGGTAGCCTCGGCAGAATCAATCGTCACCTGATCGTTCGTCTCATTTCTATATTCCAGACCCAGATCATAATACTCTGTCTTCAGATCTATGTATGGAAGCAGGAGTTCATCCTTTATCATCTTCCATAATATTCTGGTCATCTCATCGCCGTCCATCTCGACCAATGGTGTGGTCATCTTAATCTTTTCCATGCTTGCTCCTCCTGTTGTTCTTATGCCTATCTAGTCCCATATTTTACGCATTGAACGCTTATTTGTCAAATACTCCTTTATTTATCCTCATCCCGGTACGAATCATCCCGTTCGGAATCATCACCGGATCGTTTTCCCATAACGATCATAGCTACCAGAATCACGATTGATACAATCAGGATCACTGCTGCGATCCATGGTCGGAATCCATCTCCGGTAACCGGAACGCCTGTTAACGCATATATCATCCCGCTCATCTTCTCTCTCCTTTCTCCTGTCTCCCCTGCTCCCGGTACTGCCGGTAATACTCTATATATTCCTGTGTTATCATTTTATTCTGATATAGTGCCTGAAGAGTAGACTCATATTCCCTTTCGGATGCCTCAGAGACTGCCAGTTTCTGAAGATTCTCATTTACAGCCTCCTGATAGTCCTTTACCCCGATCACCTGATTTTGCAACAGTATGCTCTGCTTATAGATTTCTTTTAAGAATCCATTATACCGGACATCTCTGGTCACTCCGTCATCCACCTGAAACTCCGGCTGCAACAGTTCCAATATTGCACGCACGGATGTATTCGTCAGCAGAATTCCGTCTCCCAGCTCAAACAGATTCTTATAGATCACCGGATGTCCATCCTTTACTCCCTGCCGATAAGTCGGCAGATATGCAGAAAAGACGGTCTTTACCGGTGACTCCTTCCGAAACTGCATATATTCCTTCTTTGCCTGACATATAACTCCTTTATGATATTTCAAAATGGTCAACCGATTCATCGGTATGGTCAGATCCTGCGTCTTGTCTCCCAGCACCAAAATGTGGATCTGACTCCTCTGCCGCCAGATATAGGCAGGCTGCTGATAAATTCCCTTCTTCTCCCACGCATCAATTATAATGCATTTATAGTCCTTCCGGATCTTATATTTATAGAATACCTGCTTGATTTTTTTCTCATCATACTGAAGCAGGCTGTCTTCTCTTTTTACCGGCTCCTTATCTTCTGCTTCTTTGTCAGTGATTTTCTCTTTTTGTTTTTTCTGCTTCTTCGTTTGCTGTCTGCGTTTCTTTTTGCTCTGCTGCTTTTCCTCCTGTTGTTTTTCTTCCGCTTGTTTTTCTTCCGACTGTTTTTCTGTATTCGGTTCAGGCACTTCCCTGCTATCAGCTACGCCACCTGTCTCGCTTGCCGTCTCTTCTTTATCGGTTTGTGGTTCCACATCCGATTCTTCGATATTATAATTCAGGATCAAAGCAATTCCTGCAATCACGCATGCCACACCAAGCAGAAAGAACCACATGTTATTGATACAAAAAGAAGCAATTACGAATCCTATTCCAGTCAATATACAGACTGGGATCCCGATTACATATAATCTTGTAAGCCCGTTTCCATATCTTAGACCAGTCCAGAATCTCTTCATTGCTTCTTCTCCTGCCTGCTTTCTTCTTTATGTCCTGCTTTTATAATTCTTCCAGAATATCTGCATCCGGGACTGCTTTCTTCGTCGCACCCTTGAAGTTCCGGACTGCTACGGTTGCCTTATTGATTGGAATATTCGTACCGGCTCCGGCGATACAGCCTCCCGGACAGCCCATACCCTCGATCAGACAGCCATTCTTACGGCCGGCCTTCGCCAGCATCAGCATCTTTCTGCACTCACTTAAACCTTCCGCATGCTCGATATTTACCTCTACCTCAGGGTGGTATTCTTTGATACATGCCTTAATCGCATCCGCCACACCTCCGGCTACCGCATATCCTCGACCGGCTCCGGTCGCATCCTCCATCGGCACACCCTGACGGAAATCATCAAATTCAATATCCTGTACTAAGAACATCGCATCCAACTCCTCGAATGTGATAACAAAATCCACATCACTTCGAACGGTACGTCTGGACGCCTCCAGCTTCTTTGCCGCACATGGTCCGATAAATACAACGGATGCATTCGGATGTTCCTTCTTAATAATTCTGGCAGTTGCTACCATCGGTGTCAATTCATTGGATATCATACTAATGGTTTCCGGAAAATATTTCTTTGCCAGCATCGCCCAGGACGGACAGCAGGAAGTCAGCAGAAATGGCTGCTTTCCGCTCGCTACGGCCTCTACATAATGCTCTGCCTCTGCCATGGCTCCGATATCGGCACCGATTGCTACCTCATATACATCCTTAAAGCCCAGCTTGATCAAAGCGGCTTTGATCTTCTCCGGTGTCGCATACTCGCCAAACTGCCCTACAAAGGCAGGTGCAATCTCTGCAATGATCTCTCTTCCGGACTTCATCGCACGAATCAACTGAAACAGCTGTGACTTATCCGCAATCGCTCCAAACGGGCAGCTGACCATACACATACCACAGGACACACATTTATCTTCATTAATCTTTGCTCTTCCATGCTCGTCGCTCTCGATCGCTCCCACTCCACAGGCATCTGCACACGGACGTCTCTTATTTGCGATCGCATCATACGGACAATTGGCCTTACACTTTCCGCATTTGATACACTTATTCTGATCAATAAAGGACCTTCCGTTCACCCAGGAGATGGCATCCATCGGACATACCTCCATACACGGATGTGCTACACAGCCCTTACACTGATTGCTTACCTCATATATGTTATTTTCACAGGCATTGCAGGCGGATGGAATGACCTGCATCAATGGCGGCTCATAATACTTTTCATCGATTGCACTTTCCTCCAGTCCTTGTGTGACATGCACCGGTCGATCCTCCGGACGCAGTGACATTCCCATCGCCAGGCGCACCCGTTCACTGGTAATCGCCCGTTCTCGATATATATTATCACAATACTGTGGTGTATCTCCCGGTGTAACCTTATATGGAATCGCCTCGATATCATCATTAATCGAATCGGAATTATATGCCACCTTTGCTATCTCTACAAATACCTGTTTCCGTAATCTTCTAACATCCGTTTCTAAGCCTCGCATATGGAACCTCCGCTTTTCTTTGTCTTACATACAATTAGAATTATTATACCACTCCTGCACCGGATCTGTCTATGAAAGAACTGGTTTTTCTACGCTTTTTCTATGATGTTTTCCGCATCGGGACTTGCATTTTTTTGAACAGATCCTTATACTAAGAATATATTTGGAACATGATTGAAGGGGTACTTTTATGGCATACGTTACTGCAATGACATATTCAACTGAAGCACAGTTTCTGGAGGCTGTCGAGGCTACAAAGCTGGCACAGCAAAAGGCACAGGCTTCCGCCGCCCTGCGTTCAGCACCCGCGGCCGCTTCCTTTCAGAATCTGTTAAACGAACGTACTACGGCTTACACTGCTGCTGACAGTTCTTCCATCAGTCAAGCCTCTGATCGGTATTCTTCTGCCGATCTGGATGCCTACTTTCAGGAAGCCGCTGATACCTATGGTCTTCCGGTTACTTTATTAAAAGCCGTTGCAAAGCAGGAGTCTAACTTCCAGTCTGACGTCGTGTCATCCTCCGGTGCTGTTGGCATTATGCAGCTTATGCCCGGAACCGCTTCCTATCTGGGCGTTACCGATGCCTATGATCCTTATCAGAATATCATGGGAGGAGCGAAGCTTTTATCGCAGCTATCCAGTCACTATCAGGGGGATTTATCCCTGACTCTGGCCGCTTATAATGCCGGTTCCGGAGCTGTTGATAAGTATGGCGGTATTCCTCCGTATACAGAAACACAGAACTTTGTTGCAAAAATAAAGGCCAGCCTCGGCATGTAGGCTGGTCCTTTTCTTTTCGCTTTCTTCTGTATTCTAGGATACTTAATGGTGATAATTCTGCATCCGCATCGCATATTCGTCTGCAATCTGCTTGTATTTCCTGTAGTCTTTTTCCTTCAGTTCTCCGGAGCTTTGATACTGCTCTACCAGTTCCTGATATTCCCGCAATGCGGTTCTTGCCAGATCCTTATAGTTATTCTCCAGATTCATCTTCAGCTCATTTAGCTTTCCCTCAAGTGCCTGCTTAATCTTCCGTTTTACCATATGATCCCCTTACCTTTTCTCTATCTGTCTATGGTTATCGGTTACTTCTCTCATACTTGGCAAGCGTATGCAATGCATACTGCACGCTGGCATACTGCTCCTCCAGCGATCCGGTTCCGGTAGAAATATCCAGCGAGGCTGCTACATCAGTCAGTATCACTTCATCGATCGTATCCCGCATCTCCAGAAAGATCTTAAGCTTCGCGCTATAGGTCTCCGCGTCTAAGAACTGCATTAACAGAGGATTCACACCGTCTCCGGCCTCATCCGAATCCGTTTCCGTATGCTCCGTTGCTTTCTCCACCCACACTGGTGTCTGTGGTTCTTCGTTTTCCGCAGACTTTGCAGCTATTTCATCAGCTCCAATATCAGAATGCTCCTGCACGCCGGCCTTATCCGGTGAATATACCAGTTCAAAGCGATACTCCTGTTCGATATCCGGATACTTCACTTTATCTACGCGTTCCATAAACATGGAAAGCGGCCGAATATACACCTTATACTCGCCGTACAGTGCCTGATACACAACCATCTCTTCATTGGTTTCTGAATGATATCCTAATGTAATAATCTGATAGAGATTCCCTTTAAAGTGCCGGTATCTCTGTCCCGGAATGGGACGTGCTGTCTGATTCATCCTTCACACTTCCTTATGCATATTCAAAGCGGCTCCCTTCCATGAAGGAACTACGCTATTTCTTTATTATATACATCTCCGGTCTTCATTTCAAGGGAAAGCACATTTATTCATTGTTGCTTTTTAGCCTTTGCAGCTTTCAAGATATCAGCAAGATTGTCGCCATTAAGCACACCTAGATAATCCTCCTGAAATCCAACTAAAACATCTTTATTCTCCTGTTCAAGTTCTCTGCACTGCTTGTAAAATTCATGCAAATCTTCTTTCTTGTAAACAGCTTCTATAAAGGTTCTGGAAGCTTCTGGTATCTTGTCATATGAATCATATAAATCAACTACAGCCTTCTGGACTTTTTCAAAGCTCAATGGTTCATTTCGTTCTTCTTGCTCGATCAATATACCAACAATATCAGATAAATCATTTTTATATTGACGACCTGCCATAAGTTTCATAGCTACCAGATACTCTGCATATACTGTTCTTATCTGCAGTATATTTGAAAAAGTCTTGTAGTACTTTGAATGTTCCGCCAACCTCGGTGTATATGAATTCGTATTAACAAAGTCTGTGTTTAGCCATCCAACCGGAAGTCCCAACCTGTATCCGACTGTGTTAATAGCGTCCTTCATTGCCCCTGATGACTTAATAATCGCGTCCATATCATAAGTCATGTCTCTAAAACCATAATTGATAAGAATCGATGCCCCTCCAATAAGTATAATCTCAGCAGACATCCGGGTACCGTTCTTTTTTCGAAACTCCTTTGCCAATTCCCTTAGGTAGCTATCCAGGTTCTCTTTTTTGAAAGGCCTATCAGCAGACATTCCGCACCTCACTTTCCACGATATTAAATCGCATAAATTCAGGTATAGCGTTCGCCAATGCCTTTTCTTTTATGTTTTCATCTCCCGTCGCTGCATATGATACTACAACGCCCGCAGGAAAATATGGCTTCTCAAGTTTTTGAGAACGAATATCATTGTAATTCGTGCAAATAGGAAGACCATTGATTCTGGACAGATAATCAATCATCGCCAACAAATACAAGGATTCTCTATACCAACTTCGTTCATATAACTTACGTATCTCATCTGCCTCAAGTGTTTCAATGATGAAGTCAATGTCTCCTTTATCCTTTACACGATGGCATGTATTACTCTTAAAGGTTTCAAAAGAACATCTATAATCCACCTTTTCTATTGCATTATTTTCCAGTATAGAATCAACCGTCACGCCAAGAACCTTAGCGATCTTATATAAAGTTCCAGCTGTACATTTATCAAGATCCGCTTTTCCGCTACAGATATCTGTGATAGTAGTCATTGCTACACCGCTTTCCTTGCTTAAGCGATATCTTGACATATTTTCTTTTTCAAGTAAGTCATTTATAATCATCAGCCTTCCCTCCTTTTTCTATAATATATCGGCCGACCGAACCAATGTCAATAATTTTCTTCACAAGGGGCTTTCCAAAGCCCTTATGTTCACATTGAAAAATAACCGCCCGCATATTATAATTATATCATACTGTATTATAAAGGCTTACGTAAAGGGGGACTACTTATGAAGCTAACTTTTATCGGAGCAGATCATGAGGTCACTGGAAGCTGTCACTTCTTAGAAATCGCAGGCAAGAAGCTGGCAATCGACTGTGGTATGGAACAGGGAGCTGATATCTACGAAAATGAAGATATGCCGTATCCCGCTGCAGATATTGACTACATTTTTCTGACTCATGCACACATTGACCATAGCGGATATCTTCCGCTTATTTACTCCCAGGGCTTCCGAGGATCCATATTTGCCACTAAGGCTACCACCGATTTGTGCCAGATCATGCTTCGGGATAGTGCCCACATTCAGGAAATGGAGGCAGAATGGAAGAATCGGAAGGCCAGACGATCCGGTCTGCCGGAGGTCACACCTCTTTATACCATACAGGATGCCGAGAATGTCATCTCACACTTCCATTCTCTGGACTATGATGCGATCGTAACGATCTGCGACGGAATTCAGGTCCGTTTTTCCGATGTCGGTCACCTTCTCGGATCCGCCAGCATCGAGCTATGGGCAACCGAAAATGAACAGACCGTGAAGCTGGCATTCTCCGGCGATATCGGCAATATCAACCAGCCGCTGATCCGCGATCCACAGTATCTGTCAGAGGCAGATTATGTCATCATGGAGTCTACCTATGGCGATCGTTCCCATCCGGCTACACCAGACTATATAAAAGAACTGACCACAATTATCCGCGATACCTTTGCAAGAGGCGGAAATGTAGTGATCCCATCCTTTGCCGTCGGACGGACGCAGGAGCTCCTGTACTTCATTCGCGAAATCAAAATGCAGAATCTTCTGCCGGAATATCCGGACTTTGAAGTATATGTAGATAGCCCTCTGGCTGTAGAAGCAACCAATGTATTCAATCGAAATGTGGAAAGCTGCTTCGACGAAGAGGCGATGGCATTGGTTCGAAAAGGAATTAATCCAATCGCCTTCCCGGGTCTGAAAACTTCTGTTACCAGCGAGGAATCCAAAGCCATCAACTTCAATCCCCAGCCAAAGGTGATTCTCTCTGCCTCCGGTATGTGTGAGGCGGGTCGAATCAGACATCATCTGAAGCACAACCTATGGAGACCGGAGTGTACGGTTCTCTTTGTTGGATATCAGGCAAACGGAACGCTGGGTCGCTCTCTCTTAGAAGGTGCACCTGCCGTCACACTCTTTGGTGAAACCATCGAAGTAAAGGCACACATCCTGAAGCTCGAAGGCATCAGCGGGCATGCAGACAAGGAACACCTGATTCAATGGCTGCAGGCCATTTCTCCAAAGCCGAAAGAAGTCTTCGTTGTTCATGGCGAAGACAGTGTCTGTGACAGCTTTGCCACCTGTCTCCGAGAGGAATATGACTATCACGCCGAAGCGCCTTATACCGGTGCTTCCTTTGATCTCCTGACCGGACAGTGGATCACCGATGGCAATCGAACAAAGAAGTCCAAAGCAGTGATTGCGAAAAACAGCCGTGCTACAACGATCTACCTTCGTCTGGTGGCAGCCGGTCAGCGCCTGTTAGCTGTGATCCGCCATAACGAAGGCGGCAGTAACAAGGATCTGATCAAGTTTACCGACCAGATCAATTCTCTCTGTGATAAATGGGATCGTTAGCCTCACATTTCCAACTCCTGTGCATACCCTAATCGTAAGGAGTACAGCAGGATCAGAAGCTATGGCAGCCGTTTTCGACACAGATATTATATTGCAACCGAATCATCGTATACATGCAGACTACGCCCACCGCCGTCACATTTATGGGACGGGAGTGGGCGTTGCTGTTTTAGATACAGGCGTTTATCCAAGATCTGATTTTTCCCATTATCCTCAGCAGCCCCAGATTCTGTCTAATCGGATCCTCCACTTTCAGGACTTTGTAAATGGCCATAAGAAGGCCTATGATGATTCCGGTCATGGTTCTCATATCTGCGGAAGGATCGCTTCTTCTTCTCTGCTCGCAGAGGATGAATATCTGGGGATTGCTCCCGGCTGCAGCCTGATCGTTCTAAAGGTTCTGGATAAGAATGGAAATGCTCCTGTCAGCACCTTTTTAAAAGCTCTTCGCTGGATCAGTCAATATCACAAGACTTACAACATCCGCATCGTAAACATCTCCATCGGAACCAACGCCCCTCATTCCTCCAGCCATCATCTTCTGACAGAAGCTGTCGAAGCCCTCTGGGACCAAGGTCTGATCATTTGTGCTTCCGCAGGCAACAACGGTCCAAAACCCGGATCTATCAGTTCTCCGGGCGATAGCTGTTCCATTATCACTGTCGGAGCCTCCGATGACAACCTTTCTGCTCTGACACATGGTACCAGACGTCTATACTCCGGACGTGGTCCGACAAGCTGTCAGAACGTAAAACCGGAAATCGTAGCACCCGGAAGCCAGATCATCAGCTGCAGCAATCAGCCGCAGGGCTATGCAGTCAAAACCGGAACCTCCATGTCTACCGCCCTCGTCAGCGGTGCCCTGGCACTCCTGCTGGAACAGGAACCTGCCCTTACCAATCAGGATGTAAAAAACCGCCTGCACAAATGTGCCAGGCGGTTAGATTTACCTCATTTCCAACAGGGCTGGGGGCTTTTAGATATCTCACGTCTTCTGTAAAAAGCGCACATCAAAAGATGCACGCTTTTTATGCTTGTACTACTTCTTTAATCTATATCTTTAATTCTCCCGATTATAATTAATCAGACATCCCTTTAGAATGATCTCTCTCTCATTATCGGTTAACTGTCCAAGAGTTACCGTAAACTCCTTCATGTCCTTGTTTACAACATATGCCTTGATCTCATCGGTCTTATTCTTCACTGCTTCTGCAATGCCCGGAATAAAGATATAGTCATCATTTGCAAACGGAAGTTCTGTATCCTTATCCTGAATCAGGAATGGAAGCATACCCCAGTTAATCAGGTTAGAACGATACCGCTTCGTTGCATATTCATTGGCAATATTCGCCCAGCCTCCCAGTACCTTCTGACAGGATGCAGCCTGCTCACGGGCAGAACCGTCTCCCGGTTTAACGGCAAAGATCGTACTGCCGACACCAACGGTCTTTCTGCTGATTGTATAGGTTTCCTTGATCTTATCCATGATCGGTGTCAGCTCCGGAAGTGCTTCACATGGACAGGTATCTGCCTCGATCGCCTTCTGTGCCTTCTGAACCTCTTTTGCCCGTCCTACATATGCAGGATCTTTTCTGGACAGTGTAAACTCTGCCAGACCAAGCGGATTGGAACGATAAGACGATGTTTCACCGGATGGGATCAATTCATCGGTTGTGGTAACCGGATCATGGATCTCGGATACGACCTTCAGGAGCAGATTCTCCGGCAGTGGTGACATTGCCGGCCAGTCCTTAATATTTGGTCCAAACTTAATCTCTACGGAAGGATCCGCCTTGCCAACCCCATTGTATACACGATGCTCATATATGCTCTTATCAAAGTAATACTTTCTCTGTGTAAAGTTCACATCCAGATCTGTTGCGGCTGTCAGATAACCCTTATTTGCCGCCGTTGCTGCGATAGATCGTGCATCCATCAGTGCCACGGATGAAATCTGTCCATTCTGGATCTTAGAGCCTTCCCGGTTCGGGAAGTTTCTGGTTGAGTGACGAATACTAAATGCATTATTTGCAGGGGTATCACCGGCACCAAAGCAAGGACCGCAGAATGCAGTCTTTACAATCGAACCTGTCTCAATCAGATCTGCCAATACACCATTCTTTGCCAGTTCCATATAGATCGGAGTACTTGCCGGATATACACTTAATGTAAACTCATCTGCTCCGATGTAAGAACCCTTCAGGATATCCGCTGCTTCACAGATATTTTCAAATCCACCGCCGGCACAGCCTGCGATAATTCCCTGTTCTACATACAGCTTTCCATTCCGAACCTTATCCTTTAAAGTAAAGTCTACTTTACCATCCAGACTTACCTTTGCACGCTTCTCACAGTCGTCTAAGATATCCATCAGATTTGCATTCAGTTCCTCAATGGTATATACATTACTTGGATGGAATGGCATTGCGATCATCGGCTTAACAGCTGACAGATCTACATACACAACGCCATCATAATATGCAACTGCACCAGGATTTAACTCCTTATAATCTTCACTTCTGCCATGGATCTCATAGAACTCCTTAATTCTGTCATCCGTCTTCCAGATCGATGACAGACAGGTTGTCTCTGTGGTCATAACATCAATACCGATTCGGTAATCGGCACTTAAGTTCTCTACACCGGGACCTACAAACTCCATAACCTTATTCTTAACATAACCGCAGCCAAAGGTTGCTCCGATGATTGCCAGAGCCACATCCTGCGGGCCGACCCCCTTTTGTGGCTTACCGGTCAGGTAAACAGCCACTACACCCGGCATATCAACATCATAGGTCTTCGATAAGAGCTGCTTAACCAGCTCTCCTCCGCCTTCACCGATCGCCATGGTTCCCAATGCGCCATAACGGGTATGGCTATCAGAACCCAGAATCATCTGTCCACCGGCTGCCAGCATCTCTCTGGCAAACTGATGAATAACTGCCTGATGAGGAGGTACATACATTCCACCGTACTTCTTTGCACAGGAAAGACCAAACATATGATCATCCTCATTGATGGTTCCTCCTACCGCACATAATGAATTGTGACAGTTCGTTAATACATATGGAATCGGGAACTTCTCCAGTCCGGATGCTCTGGCTGTCTGGATAATTCCTACAAATGTAATATCATGCGATGTCAGCTTATCAAACTTAATCTGAAGCTTCTTATCATTTCCGGATGTGTTATGTGCCTGAAGAATCTGATATGCCATCGTATTCTTCGCAGCCTCTTCCTTTGACAGCTTGCTGCCTGTCTGTGCCTCATAACCGGCTGCTGCCTGTCCATCCTGGATCAGCTCTGTACCGTTTATAAGATAGGCTCCACTATCATATAATGTAACCATTCTATGTCCTCCTTTTATGCCTTTTTACCCTGTTTTCTATTATGATGCCTAGTTTACAAACTTTAGGACAATTCCTAAAATCACGAATATCGCAGCTACCACCAGAGCAATGATATTTAATACCATACCGGCTGTTGCCATGCCCTTCTTCGGGGAATTCTTTCCCTGTGCTGCATTCTGAATACCAACGATTGCAAGGATAATAAACAAACCTCCATACAGGAAGCCACCACCCAGCAGTGTACTGCACATCATTCCCAGATTCAGTACACACAGGACAATACCGATAATCAGACTGGTCTTTGCCTTCTTTGCATTTGCCTCTTCCATCGTCTTCATATTCTGTGGAGCCTGATTACTTTCCGGAACCGTTCCTCCGGTCATACCGCTTCCGCCTGCATCATAACTCCCGGTCGTACCATAGCTTCCGCTTGCATCATAGCTTCCGGTCGTGTTGCTGCCGGTTCCAAATGTCTCCTTATCATATCCCGTCTGATTCTGATTATTATCCATCGTTTCTCCTTCTTATTTCTTCATATTTCAGATCGTACGTCAACTTTTTTCGTACTTACCCTTACTTCTTTGTTATATAACCCTTTGCCTTTAACAGCTCTGCACACAAAACCGCACCACCTGCAGCACCACGAACGGTATTATGTGACAGTCCGACAAACTTCCAGTCAAAGATGCTGTCCTCACGAAGACGTCCGACTGACACACCCATACCGTGCTCGTAATCAACATCTAAGCTTACCTGTGGGCGGTTATCCTCCTCCAGATACTGGATAAACTGCTTCGGAGCACTTGGAAGTCCCAGTGCCTGTGGTTCACCACTGAAGTTTACCAGACGGTCGATCAGCTCCTCCTTTGTCGGATTCTTCTTAAAGTTTACAAATACAGCTGCTGTATGTCCGTTTAATACCGGTACACGGATACACTGACTGGTGATCTTTGGTCCGTTGGTACACTTTTCGATCTTTCCGTCTACGATATCTCCCCAGAGACGCAGTGGCTCCTGTTCAGACTTCTCTTCCTCACCACCGATATAAGGGATGATATTGCCTACCATTTCCGGCCAGTCCTTGAAGGTCTTACCGGCACCGGAGATTGCCTGATAGGTTGTAACAACCACTTCCTGCGGTTCAAACTCCATCCATGCGGTCAGTACCGGTGCATAGCTCTGAATGGAACAGTTTGGCTTTACGGCCACGAAGCCCCGCTTCGTTCCCAGACGCTTCTTCTGGAACTCAATCACTTCTGCATGCTGTGGATTGATCTCCGGTACCATCATCGGTACATCCGGTGTCCATCTATGTGCACTATTGTTAGAAACAACCGGTGTCTCGGTCTTTGCATAAGCTTCCTCGATTGCTTTGATCTCATCCTTAGACATATCAACCGCACTGAATACGAAATCAACGGTAGATGCGACTTCCTCTACTTCGTTTACATTGTGAACGATGATATTCTTCACTGCTTCCGGCATCGGAGTATCCATCTTCCAGCGATCTCCGACTGCTTCTTCATAGGTCTTTCCGGCACTTCTTGGGCTTGCTGCAATCGTAACCACCTCAAACCACGGATGATTCTCTAATAATGAAATAAATCTCTGTCCTACCATACCGGTACCACCAAGGATACCTACACGTAACTTCTCACTCATTGTTTCTCTCCTATTTTGTAATATTCATATGTTGTGCGCTTTCACACTCTGTATCTTACTCTTTTATTTGATAACACGTACCTTTACAACACCTTCGATTGCATTCAGCTCTGCAACAATGGCATCTGTAATTTCTGCAGAAACATCCAGCATAGAATATGCCCAGTCACCCTTAGACTTGCTGATCATATCGGAAATATTGATTCCCTTTGTTGAGAATACACCGGTAAACCGAGTCAGCATATCCGGAATGTTCTTATGATTGATTGCTACACGGGCAGTATTGGAACATGCACCCATGTCGCAGGCCGGATAATTGACAGAGTTCTTGATATTTCCGTTTTCGATATAATCCACTACCTGCTTCACTGCCATCACTGCACAGTTATCCTCAGATTCTTCTGTAGATGCGCCCAGATGTGGCAATGTAATAACATTCTCAACACCTGCAACTGCCGGATTTGGGAAGTCTGTTACATACTTGCTTACCTTACCGGATGTCAGTGCTGCCTTGATATCTTCATCATTTACCAGAACATCTCTTGCGAAATTTAAGATCTTAACACCATCCTTCATCATGCCAAATGCGGCTGCATTCAGCATACCCTTTGTACTGTCTAATGCCGGTACATGGATGGTAATATAATCACATTCTTTATAAATATCCTCTACGTTGGAAATATGCTTTACCTGACGGGACAGGTTCCATGCTGCATCAACCGATACATACGGATCATAACCATATACTTCCATACCTAAGCTGACCGCTACATTGGCTACCTTTGCACCAATCGCGCCCAGACCGATAACACCTAACTTCTTGCCTTCGATCTCACAGCCTGCAAACTTTGACTTATTCTTCTCGACTGCCTTTGCGATTCCCTCATCAGCTGCATTTTCCTTTACCCAGTTATATCCGCCTACCAGATCTCTGGATGCTAAAAGCAGACCTGCGATCACGATTTCCTTTACACCATTGGCATTTGCACCCGGAGTATTGAATACAACGATTCCCTGTTCTGCACACTTATCTAACGGGATATTATTCACACCGGCACCGGCTCTTGCGATTGCCTTTAAACCGGCCGGAAGCTCCAGATCATGCATGGCTGCACTTCTTACTAATACAACATCTGCATCTGCCAGTTCATCTACAACATCATAGCCTGCCGGCAACAGATCCATACCACATGCTGCTATTGGATTTAAGCATTTTACCTTAGCCATTACTGATTCTCCTCCTCAAACTTCTTCATGAACTCTACTAACTTCTCTACACCTTCAATCGGCATAGCATTGTAGATGCTGGCACGCATACCGCCAACGGTACGATGTCCCTTGATATTTACAAAACCGGCTGCCGTTGCTTCCTTTACAAACTTTGCATCCAGTGTCTCATCCCCTGTTACAAACGGTACATTCATCAAAGAACGATCCTTTTTCTCAACGGTTCCCTTGAACATCTTACTGCTATCCAGGAAGTCATACAGAATCGCTGCCTTCTTCTCGTTATGAATCTTCATAGCTTCCAGGCCGCCCATTTCCTTTACCCACTTGAATACCTTGCCGCAGATATAGATACCGTAGCAAGGAGGTGTGTTGTACAGAGAATCTGCATCTGCCTGTGTCTTATACTTTAACATCGTAGGCGTTCCTTCCAGAACATCATCCCGGATCAGATCTTCCCGGATAATCACTACAACGACTCCGGCAGGCCCTACATTCTTCTGTACACCAAAGTAAATCAAACCATAATCAGTTACGTTTACCGGCTGAGACAGGATATCAGATGACATATCTGCTACCAGAATCTTGCCCTTTGTATTTGGTAACGTCTTATAGGTTGTTCCATAAATGGTATTGTTATGGCAAATGTATACATAATCCGCATCATCATCGATTGGCAGATCGGAGCAATCCGGAATATAACTAAAGGTCTTATCTGCAGAGGATGCAACGATATTTACCTTACCATACTTCTTTGCCTCTTCTGCTGCCTTCTTTGCCCACTGTCCGGTTACGATATAGTCTGCTACCTTATTCTTCATCAGGTTCATTGGGATCGCTGCAAACTGCTGGGATGCTCCACCCTGTAAGAACAGTACCTTATAATTGTCCGGAATATTCATCAGATCTCTCAGATCCTGCTCTGCAGTCTGAATAATTTCTTCAAATGCCTTGGATCGATGGCTCATCTCCATTACGCTCATACCGGTTCCGTTGTAGTCCAACATCTCTTCTGCTGCTGCCTTTAACACAACCTCCGGTAATACAGATGGTCCTGCTGAAAAATTGTACACTCTTGCCATTTTATAAATCCTCCTCGACTTATTCGCTATATTCTAATTTCAGAATGTCTCTTCCATGTGTGTTATTTTCTGAAATCATAGTGTCTTACGCTTACTTCTCCAGATCTTCTTCTGAGAAACAGGTCTCGATCGGCTTTCCCGGTGCTACCATAGGCCATACCTTGTCATCTTCATTGATGATACAGTCTATAACAACCGGTCTGCCTGCGGTCTGTGCCTTCTTAAATGCCTCTTCGAACTCTTCGATGGTGGTAACCCGGCAGCCAATGGCACCCAGTGCTTCCGCAACCTTTGCAAAGTCCACGTTATCATTTAAGATTGTATTCGAATACCGCTTATCATAGAACAGTGTCTGCCACTGACGAACCATACCCAGTACGTGATTATTAATAACAATCTCAATCACCGGAATATTATATCTGGCTGCCGTCGCGATCTCATTCATATTCATACGGAAGCATCCGTCACCTGCGATATTGACAACCGTCTCATCCGGTCTCGCAACCTTCGCACCGAGTGCTGCTCCCAGACCATAGCCCATCGTTCCCAGACCACCGGAGGTCAATAACTGATGCGGATTCTTAAACTGGTAGAACTGTGCTGCCCACATCTGATGCTGACCAACCTCTGTTACTACGGTTGCATCTCCGTTTGTCAGCTCATACAGTTTCTCGATAATTGCCGGTCCGGTCAGAATTCCTTTCTCATAGGTCATCGGATACTTCTGCTTCAGTTCCTGAATCTCTGCCATCCACTCCGGCTTCTTTGATTCCTCCACCTGATCGATCAGCTTCTGAAGAACGACCTTTGCATCCCCGATAATCGATGCATCCACCTCTATATTCTTATTAATCTCTGCCTGATCGACATCAATATGGATAATCTTCGCATTTTCTGCGAACTTGCTGGCATTACCGATTACTCGATCAGAGAACCGGGCACCAACTACAATCAGAAGATCTGCATCTGCCAGTCCGAAGTTCGATGCCTTCGTGCCATGCATACCGATCATACCGGTGTAGCGTTCTGCTGTTCCTTCGATGGCACCCTTTCCCATCAGAGTATCACATACGGCAGCATCGATCTTATCCGCAAACGTCCGCAGTTCCTGCTCTGCATCTGCGATAACAACACCACCGCCGGCCATAATAAATGGCTTCTTTGCCCGATTGATCATAGCCGCTGCAGTCTCAACCGCCTTGTCATCAATCGTATCTGTTACCCGCTTGATCTCTTCCGGCTGCATCGGCTCATAATCTGCCATATTCGCCGTTACATCCTTTGTGATATCTACCAGTACAGGACCCGGTCTGCCGCTTTTTGCAATCTTAAACGCACGCCGGATTGTATCTGCCAGTTCATGTACATTCTTTACGATAAAGCTGTACTTTGTGATCGGCATAACCACGCCGGCAATATCTACTTCCTGAAAACTATCCTTACCTAACAGTGTAACACCTACATTTGCGGTAATAGCAACCACCGGAACAGAGTCCATATAAGCAGTTGCAATACCGGTTACCAGATTAGTCGCTCCCGGTCCGCTCGTTGCCATGCAGACACCAACCTTACCGGTTGCTCTGGCATATCCATCTGCTGCATGGGCTGCACCCTGCTCATGGGACGTCAGGATATGCTTGATTTCTCCCTGATGTTTATATAATTCATCATAAATATTCAGGATACAGCCGCCCGGATACCCAAATACAGTATCAACGCCCTGTTCCTTCAAACATTCAATTACGATTTCAGAACCTGTTAATTGCTTCATTCTCTTCCTCTCCTTACTTGTTTCCCGGAATTTCCAAGATTGCTCCCCGATTGCCGGATGTTACCATAGCTGCATACCGTGCCAGATAACCGGTCGTTACCTTTGGCTCTCTTGGCTGCCACTGCGCTTTCCGCTTTGCCAGTTCCTCATCGGATACCCGTACATTTAATGACAGGTTATCGATATCGATATCAATGATATCCCCTTCCTGTACCAGTGCGATTGGTCCACCGACTGCGGCCTCCGGAGATACATGTCCGATAGAAGCTCCCCGGCTGGCTCCTGAGAATCGGCCATCTGTGATCAATGCAACAGAGGATCCCAGTCCCATGCCTGCGATAGCCGAAGTCGGATTCAACATCTCACGCATACCGGGACCACCCTTTGGCCCCTCATACCGGATCACTACAACATCACCGGCAACGATCTTTCCACCCTTGATGGCTGCGATCGCGTCCTCTTCACACTCGAAGACTCTTGCAGGACCGGAATGTTTCATCATCTCCGGGACAACCGCAGAACGCTTAACTACACTGCCATCCGGTGCCAGATTGCCCTTCAGAACGGCTAAGCCGCCTGTTTTACTATATGGATTGTCAATCGGTCTTATAACCTCAGGATTGCGATTTACACAGCCTGCGATATTCTCTCCAACCGTCTTTCCGGTAACTGTCATACAATCTGTATGAAGCAATCCCAGCTTATTAATCTCATTCATAACTGCATAGACACCACCGGCTTCATTCAGGTCTTCCATGTAGGTCGGACCTGCCGGTGCCAGATGACACAGGTTTGGTGTCTTTGCACTGATGTCATTTGCAAAGGAAATGTCAAAGTCAAAACCGATCTCATGGGCGATTGCCGGAAGATGTAACATACTGTTTGTTGAACATCCCAGTGCCATATCGATCGTCAGTGCATTCAGGATGGCATCCTTTGTCATAATATCTCTTGGGCGGATATTCTTTCGATACATATCCATAACTGCCATACCTGCATGCTTTGCCAGCTTGATTCTCTCAGAATATACAGCCGGAATCGTTCCGTTTCCACGAAGTCCCATACCCAGAACCTCTGTTAAGCAGTTCATGGAATTTGCGGTATACATACCGGAGCAGGAACCACAGGTCGGACATACCTTATTCTCAAATTCTTCTACATCCTCCTCGGTCATAGTGCCGGCAGCGTATGAGCCAACTGCCTCAAACATAGAAGAAAGACTTCTCTTCTGTCCATGTACATGTCCGGCCAACATCGGACCACCGCTGACAAATACGGTCGGTACATTGATTCTGGCTGCTGCCATTAAAAGTCCCGGTACATTCTTATCACAGTTCGGGATCATAACCAGCGCATCAAACTGATGTGCCAGTGCCATACACTCGGTTGAATCAGCGATCAGATCTCTGGTAACCAGTGAATACTTCATACCGATATGTCCCATAGCAATACCATCACAGACTGCAATCGCCGGGAACATGATCGGTGTTCCGCCTGCCATCGCTACGCCCATCTTGACTGCCTGTGCGATCTTATCCAGATTCATATGTCCGGGTACGATCTCGTTATATGAACATACGATACCAACCAATGGACGTTCCATTTCTTCCTTTGTCATACCCAGTGCATTGAACAGGGACCGGTGTGGTGCCTGCTGCATGCCTGTCTTTACTGCATCACTCTTCATGTTTCTTCTCCTTTATTGACTCCAGATCAGATGCATCTATCGCATCTGCTACATACTGTTTCATTTATCATTTATAACCGCTGGCAGATCAGGTCGCCCATTTCTGAACAGCTAACCAATGTCATACCATCATCCATGATATCACAGGTACGATAGTTCTCCTGTAATACCTTCTTGATAGCCGCTTCAATGCTGTCCGCTTCTTTATCCATGTCAAAGGAGAAACGAAGCATCATAGCTGCTGACAGGATCGTTGCAATCGGATTCGCCTTGTTCTGTCCTGCGATATCCGGTGCTGAGCCGCCGCTTGGTTCATACATACCAAACTTAGTTTCATTTAAGCTGGCTGAAGCTAACATGCCGATAGAACCGGTTACCATAGAAGCTTCATCCGACAGGATGTCACCAAACATATTCTCAGTCAGGATTACATCAAACTGTGCCGGATCTTTCACTAACTGCATTGCGCAGTTATCAACCAGCATATGCTCCAATGTAACCTCCGGATAGTTCTTTGCGACCTCCTCGACGACCTTTCTCCACAAACGTGAAGAATCCAACACATTTGCCTTATCCACACTGGTGACCTTCTTCCGGCGCTTCATTGCGATATCAAAGCCCTTGATTGCGATCCGGCGGATCTCGTTCTCATCATAGGTCAGTTCATCGTATGCCTTCCAAACACCATTTTCTTCTACAGTCTTGCGTTCACCGAAGTACAGTCCACCGGTCAGTTCCCGCATGATCATCATATCAAAGCCCTTATCGGATATCTCTTCCTTTAACGGGCATGCACCCTTTAACTCCGGATACAGTACAGCCGGTCTCAGGTTTGCAAACAGATTTAACTCCTTACGGATCTTTAAAAGTCCTGCCTCCGGTCTCAGGTTTGGTGGCAGCTTATACCATGGGGAAGTCGTTGTATTTCCTCCGATAGAACCTAACAGTACAGCATCTGCTGCCTTCGCAACCGCGATGGCTTCATCTGTTAAAGGCACCCCGTGAGCATCAATGGAACAACCGCCCATCAATATCTGCTGATAATTAAATGTATGTCCATATTTCTCACCAATGGCATCCAATACCTTCATTGCCTGCGAGACGACCTCCGGTCCGATACCGTCGCCTTTAATGACTGCTATATTTACGTTCATATCCAACTTCCTTTCTTTTGCCTGTCCCTGTGCCGTCGTTTCGGTCTTATGTAAACCAACCGATCATATCGGTAATAGGTACAAAAACTTTATCCTATATCATAAAGCATTTTTGACGAATTTTCAATGAAAAAAATAGAATCAGCCGGAAATACCTCTTCATACCGAACAAATTTCAACCCTTCAAACTCAAACTGCACGATCCATGGTTTGATATCCATGATCCGCTTCACATCTTCATAATCATATGCCGGATGAAAGTACCGGATCACGGTACTCAAGGCAGTTCCGTGTGAACCGATCACGATCGTATCCCCGTCATGCTGTTTCAAAAGCTCCATCAGCTTCTCAACATTCCGCGTCTGAACCTCATGCAGCGTTTCACACGATCCGTATCGATAGTCAAAGTTCTCCCACGCCAGTTCACAGGCATGATAGTATTCCTCCGCCGGAGCAATCACCGACCATTCACGAAATGCATCACATTCGATCACCGGCAGGTCTAATGCATCCGCATACGGTCGAACCGTATCTACTGCCCGCCGAAAGTTACTCGAATAAATATGAACCTGCTCCCGTGGCAGGTGCTTTTCCAGCAGAAAATCCCTTGCCCGATAGCGTGTCTGCAGACCTTCCTCTGTCAACACCCGTTCCGCATCGATCGGGTTACTGTAATCTGTCTGTGCATGACGCACAAAGTATACTGTTGTCATGTTGTTTCCTCTCTGTCTTCTACAATCTAAAATGGAGCTTTTACAGAAATTCCATAAAAGCTCCATCTCTTTTTTCTATTACTTATTATTAATATAATTTACCAGGCCCTCTGCTTTGATGATTTCCTGCATAAACGGTGGGAATGCCTGACCCTTGTACTCAGTGCCCTTAGTACGGTCATAGATCATACCGCTGTCAAAGTCGATCTCCACCTCATCGCCGGCCTCGATTGCTTCTGCCGCTTCCTTACACTCAATGATCGGGAGGCCGATATTGATGGCATTCCGATAGAAAATTCTGGCAAAGGTCTCAGCGATAACACAACTGATGCCGGATGCCTTAATCGCGATCGGTGCATGCTCTCTGGAAGAGCCGCAGCCGAAGTTTTTCTCTGCCACCATGATATCCCCCGGCTTTACCCGCTTTACAAAGTCAGGATCGATATCCTCCATACAGTTCTTTGCCAGCTCTGCCGGATCAGAAGAATTCAGATATCTTGCCGGAATAATAACATCCGTATCTACATTGTCACCATATTTATGAACTGTTCCATGTGCTCTCATACTCTGTTTCCTCCTGTATTAATCTTCCATAATCTCACATGGGCATGAGATCTTACCTGTGATCGCCGATGCGGCTGCCACCGCCGGTGATGCCAGATACACCTCAGACTCTACATGTCCCATACGTCCTACGAAGTTTCGATTCGTGGTAGCCACTGCCCGTTCTCCGGCTGCCAGAATACCCATATGTCCGCCCAGACATGGACCGCAGGTCGGTGTACTTACGATCGCTCCGGCCTCGATAAAGATCTTTAACAGACCTTCCTCCATTGCCTGAAGGTAGATCGCCTGTGTTGCCGGTATGATAATAACCCGAAGTCCTTTTGCCACCTTCCGTCCCTTCATGATCTGGGCTGCGATCCGCAGATCTGTAATATGACCGTTGGTACAAGAGCCGATCACTACCTGATCGATCTTAATATCACCAACCTCATCGATCGTCTTTGTATTCTCCGGTAAATGAGGGAATGCAACCGTTGGCTTCAGTGTTGAAAGATCAATCGTATAGGTCTCATCATATACTGCATCCTCGTCTGCCTCATATACGGTATATTCTTTCGTCGAATGTTCCTTCATATATGCGATGGTTACGTCGTCTACCGGGAAGATTCCATTCTTTCCGCCTGCCTCGATCGCCATATTTGCCATTGTAAAACGATCATCCATAGACAGATACCGAATACCGTCTCCGACAAACTCCATAGACTTATACAGTGCACCATCCACACCGATCATGCCGATAATGTGCAGGATAATATCCTTACCGCTGATCCACTCTGCCGGCTTTCCGGTCAGTACAAACTTGATTGCAGACGGCACCTTGAACCATGCCTTACCGGTTGCCATGCCAGCCGCCATATCTGTACTTCCGACACCCGTAGAAAATGCACCCAATGCACCGTATGTACAGGTATGCGAATCTGCACCGATGACAGCATTTCCTGCCACGACCAGTCCTTTCTCCGGAAGCAGTGCATGCTCGATACCAACCTCTCCTACATCAAAGAAGTTCGTAATATTATGCTCATTTGCATACTGTCTTACACACTTGCAATGCTCAGCACTCTTAATATCCTTATTCGGTGTAAAGTGATCCAGAACCATTGCGATCTTATCTTTATCAAACACCTCCTGATTCTTGAACTTTTCCATCTCATGAATCGCTACCGGTGTTGTTACGTCATTTCCTAATACCATATCCAACTTTGCTTCGATTAACTGACCGGCCTCTACTGTCTCCAGTCCGGCATGTGCAGCTAAGATCTTCTGCGTCATTGTCATTCCCATGATGATTTCCTCCTTACCATTTATGATTGCTATTCTAGCACGTTATCCGTTATAATTGCAAATTCTCACCTATCCGTGCAGCAGCTCCAGCACGGTAGTCACCAGGACTCCCAGCTGCTTTCCTGCCTGCTCCAGCATCGTCATACTATCATAGTGATAGAATGTTACATATGGTGATCCGGCATCATAGCCATGGATATCCAGTGTCAGCACTGCTACTGCCGCCAGAATAATACCGGCAAACAGCAGAACCAACCGCTGGAACCAGCCGCCTTTTTCAAACCGGATCCAATGTCTTCCTATCAGTGCCCAAAGCAGTAACGGTACAAACATGATCACCAGCCACGGAAGCACCTGCCTGATCTCGTGGAGCGTCATAGCCTGATTCAGCTTCAATACCCACAAGGACTCCCTGAGTTGCGTAATATGTAAGAAGCTGCTGGTCACTCCATGATAGATAATCTGTAAATCGTAATAAGCACCCATAAGTACTGTTACCACCAGATAACCGATCGTATTTCCCTTTTTCCCGAAAAACGAACACAGCATTGCCAGCACACAGCCAACTCCGGCTGCAAACAGGATCGGATACAGGATTGTACTGTCTACTGACCGATAGATTGCTATATGGGTCAGGACTTCCATAAATGCATAGCATACAGCTGCAAAGATACCACAGATCCAAAGCTGCCCGACCGGTTTTTCCTGTGTATTCCGGTTCGAAACTTCCTTTGCTTCCTCCGCTGTTTCCGTTTCCGGCTGTTTTCTGCGCTCCTGTTCCTTTTGTTTTTTCTGTTTTGCTTCTGCTTTATCCTGCTTCCGGCTTCGTTCCTTCTGCTTCTGTTTTTCTTTCTTTTTCTCTCGCTTCTGTTTTTCTTTCTTTTTCTCTCGCTTCTGTTCTGCCTTTTCTGCCTTCTTTTTTGCCTGATAGTCGTCTTCTTCCTGTCGTTCCGCCAAAAATGCACTCCAACGATCATCCTCGGCGACACCGGATTCTTCTCCGAATATCGCCTTTTCCGGCTGTTCGTCATTCTCAGCCGGTTCTGCATATTCAGCCACAGATTCTGCATATCCAGCTACAGGTTCTGCATATTCTGTCGTTTGTTCCTGCTGCCTTTGCAGCTCCTCACGTAGGAGCGGCTCTTCCTGCTGTCGTTTTTCCTCTTCCAGACGACGTTCTTCTTCCTGTCTGCGAAGCAGTTCTTCCAGGTGCTTCTGCTCTTCCTCCTGCCGCCGCTTCAGTTCCTCCAGCCGTTCCTGCTCTTCTCGTTCTTTTCGGGCGGCCTCTTCCTCCGGAGTTTCATATAGCTGTATATTCGCCAGCAGTTCATCTGCCTCATTCAGGATTCGATTCAGATCTTTATCACTATAGTTCCTCATGTTAAGCCTGCTTCCTACTTAAAGTATTCTACACCGGACTCAAAGATGTACTGATTCTGATCTCCGTAGATATTAACCGCTACCGAATCACCACGACGTTCAGAGTGTGCCATCTTTCCTAATACACGGCCATCCGGTGAGGTGATACCCTCGATTGCGCCATACGAACCATTGATGTTATAGTCCTCCACCATGGTTGGATTACCGTCTACATCTACATACTGAGTAGCCACCTGTCCATTTGCAAACAGCTTATCGATCCACTCTTTATTTGCTACAAATCGTCCCTCTCCGTGTGAAGCCGGGATCGCATATACACCACCCAGTTCTGCCTTTCTCAGCCATGGAGACTTGTTCGTAACTACCTTTGTGTATACCATCTTAGACTGATGACGACCGATACTGTTCATCGTCAGTGTCGGAGAATCTTCCTTCTGCGGGCGAATCTCTCCGTATGGAACCAGACCCAGCTTAATCACCGCCTGGAAACCATTACAGATACCCAGTGCCAGACCATCCCGTTCATTTAAGAGCTTCATAACCTCTTCCTTGATCGTTTCATTCCGGAAAGCAGTCGCTATAAACTTACCGGATCCATCCGGCTCATCACCGGCTGAGAATCCACCCGGGAACATGATAATCTGTGCATCACGGATGCCCTTTGAAAACAATTCAACCGAATCTCGGATGCCCTGTGCATCCAGATTCTTAAATACTGCAGTCTGTACCTCTGCACCCGCCCGTTCAAATGCCTTTGCAGAATCATACTCGCAGTTGGTACCCGGGAATACCGGAATAAATACCTTTGGCTTTGCTACCTTATGCTTGCAGATATAGATCTCCTTCGCATCGTAAACGTCTGTCGGAACTGCCTTCTGTTCTACATCGGACTGTGTCGGGAATACATCCTCTAAGGTTCCGGTCCATGCCTTCAGTGCTTCTTCTATCGATATCGTTGTATCTTCATATGTGAATGCTGCTGTATCTGTTACCTGTCCGATCACAGTTGCCGCTACCCCCAGCTGCTTTACATCCTCTGGCTCTACTTCCAGAATAATGGAACCATACTCCTTTGCCAGCAGTTCGTCTCTGGTAATGCCATCCAGATGAACACCCAGCTTATTACCAAATGCCATCTTACTAACAGCCTCCAGAATACCGCCGAATCCAACTGCATACGCAGACTGCACTTTACCTGCCTGAATCGCATGATACAGATCTGCATAAATATCTAATACATACTTATAATCCGGGATATCATAAGCATTCTTCTGAATGTCTACCTTTACCAGCACGTTTCCGGCCTTCTTCAGTTCCGGAGTCACAACCGTCTTAGAGCTTGCCACATCTACCGCAAAGGATACCAGTGTTGGCGGTACATCGATTTCATTAAAGGAACCTGACATACTATCCTTACCGCCGATTGACGGCAGACCCAGACCGATCTGTGCATCATAAGCACCCAGCAGTGCTGCCATTGGCTTTCCCCAGCGCTCCGGCTTCTCACCCAGACGCTCGAAGTATTCCTGGAACGTAAAACGAATCTTTGATACGTCACCACCGGATGCTGCGATCTTTGCTACTGAATGGATCACCGCATAAATTGCTCCGTGATATGGGCTCCAGCTTGACAGATATGGATCAAAGCCATAGCTCATCATCGTAACGGTATCGGTCTTTCCCTTTAATACCGGAAGCTTTGCTATCATCGTCTGTGTCGGTGTTAACTGATATACACCACCATATGGCATCGTAACGGTTCCGGCACCGATGGAGCTGTCAAACATCTCGACCAGACCTTTCTGAGAACATACATTCAGATCTGCCAGTGTATCCAGCCAGCTCTTCTTCACATCCTTGATTTCAGGAATCTGTTTAAAGTAATTATCCTGTTCTTCCGGCATCTCAACGACTACACTTGTCTCCTGATGTGCACCGTTGGTATCCAGAAATGCTCTTGACAGGTTTACAATCTCTTTTCCTCTCCATGTAAGAACCAGTCTCGGAGACTCTGTAACCTCAGCTACAACCACTGCCTCCAGATTCTCTTCCGCTGCATATCCCAGCATCGTATCGACGTCCTTCTTATCTACAACGACTGCCATACGCTCCTGAGACTCGGAGATTGCCAGCTCTGTACCATCCAGACCTGCATATTTCTTAGGAACTAAGTCCAGATTTACACGCAGACCATCTGCCAGCTCACCGATCGCAACGGAAACACCGCCGGCACCAAAGTCATTACATTTCTTTATCAAATGTGCAACCTCTTCTCTGCGGAACAGGCGCTGAATCTTTCTTTCTGTAGGAGCATTACCCTTCTGAACCTCTGCACCACAGGTATCCAGAGATTCTACTGTATGTGCCTTTGAGGATCCGGTTGCTCCGCCACAGCCATCGCGACCGGTACGTCCACCTAAGAGGATGATCTGATCTCCCGGATCTGAATTCTCACGGATAACACAGCGTCTAGGTGCTGCACCCATAACGGCTCCGATCTCCATACGCTTTGCCACATAATCCGGATGATAAATCTCATTGACCAGACCGGTTGCCAGACCGATCTGATTACCATAGGAACTATAGCCCTGTGCAGCTCCCGTTACAATCTTCCGTTGTGGAAGCTTACCATTCATCGTCTCGGATAATGGGCGGGTCGGATCTGCTGCTCCGGTTACACGCATAGCCTGATATACATAAGAACGACCGGACAATGGATCACGAATCGCTCCACCCAGACAGGTAGCCGCACCACCAAACGGTTCGATCTCCGTCGGATGATTATGGGTCTCATTCTTAAAGCTTACCAGCCATTCTTCCGTTCCTCCATCGATCTCAACCGGCACTACGATGCTGCATGCATTGATCTCGTCAGACTCTTCCTGATCTGCCAGTTTTCCTTCTGCCTTCAGCTTCTTCATACCCATCAAAGCAATATCCATCAGGCAGATGAACTTATCATCTCTTCCCTTATACAGAACCGTTCTGGCCGCCTCATATTCCCGGAAGCTCTGCTCGATCGGTGCCTTATAGTATCCGTCCCGGAAGGTGATATCCTTCAACTCGGTCGAGAAGGTGGTGTGTCTGCAATGATCGGACCAGTAGGTATCCAGTACCCGAATCTCGGTCATCGACGGATCTCTATGCTCCTCTCCCTTAAAATACTTCTGAATGTGCTGGAAATCTTTAAAGGTCATAGCCAGTCCCAGTGACTGATACAGCTTCTCCAGCTCCTCTGCAGACATATCCTGAAAGCCATCAAAGATCTTTACGTCAGCAGGCTCTTCAAATACAGTAACCAGAGTCTCCGGCTTTGTCTTAGATGCTTCTCTTGAATCAACCGGATTAATACAATGATGCTTGATCCGTTCCAGTTCTTCCTCTGATACGGTACCCTCAATCACGTAGGTGGTTGCCGTCCGGATCACCGGCTCTTCCTCTTCATTCAACAGCTTTACACACTGCTCTGCCGAATCTGCACGCTGATCAAACTGTCCCGGAAGATATTCAACGCTGAATGCCTGCTCTGAATCCTTCCTTGCAAATGTTTCTTCATATAATATATCTACCGGTGGCTCTGAGAATACAGTTCCTAATGCCTTCTGATAGGTCTTCTCAGACAGGTTCTCAATATCATAACGAACCAATACACGAACACCCTGCACATTGATTCCCAGATACTCTCTGATCTCATCGTACAGTTCTGTTGCCTTTACTGCATACTCCTTCTTCTTCTCCACATAGATTCGTTTTACTTTGCTCATAATGACCTCCATGGTTTGTTTATTTTAGATTCATTTATCTATTCGTGAATCCTTTTTATCATTTTAAATGCAACCGAATTCTGGAATACCATCGGTTGGATCTGTTGATAGAATATGACTCCGTCCGTCGGAGCCACCAGTCTGGATATGACATCTCCCCGGAAAGAATCTACGATCTCAGCCAGAAGCTGTCCGCGAACAACCTCTGTATTCGTCGATACCTTCTTTCGGAAGAAGCCCGGCATATCCGATCGTATGGACAGCAACTCATCCTCTTCCAATACCGTTGATATATATCCACCATGACAGTTATATCGTATGATACCCATTCTCGTCAAGAATCGAAGTACCGCCGATACTCCCTGTCTGGCCCTCTCCTCGTCGATTCGCTCCGTGGCTCCTGTATAAACGGAAAATGCACTGGTTCCGTTTTTTTGCCAGTTATAATTAAGCGTCGTCGAATCAAATGCCCGCTCGGATGCGGTCAGTACATATGGCATACCAAACAGATTTGCCAGACTGGTATTCTTCGCACCCTCTTCGGTCAAACGTATATGCGGAATAAACTCTCCGCCCAGATAGAAGCTGGCAAACTGGATTCCATAGCTATAGTCCTTCACCCGCTTCAGCACTGCATCTGCGATCCTGCTGGTCGCAGGTCCTTCCGGATTTCCGGGAAAGGAACGATTAATATCCGTACTGTCTGACACCCAGAATTTTTTACCGACATTCATGGAATTATAATTCAATGCCGGAATGATCAGAATCTCTTTATTGGCAACTATGGCACCCTTTGCCTCCAGTTGTTCCAGCTTTGCAATCAGCTGTGAACACATGTATAACTGCTGGAATTCATTTCCACGCATAGCGCCGATGATGCAGGCAGCCTGTTCTCCATGTCCGAACCGATAGCCGATGATCGTATATTCTCCACGAAAGGCGGTATTCATATTGAAGATTATCTCTTTATTCATGTCAGATCGCCTCCATAAATCCGAGCAATCAAGGCTCCTTCCTCTACTGCCGGGTATTCCCGGAATGTAAATACCAGTCCATCGCAAGGAGCATAGATCCGTTCTTCTACCGAACCGGTGATCACGTCTACGATGGTTCCGATCTTTTCGCCCTTCTTCACTTTCATAGAATGTTTAATATTCGGAACAAACAGGCCGCTGCTTTCCGCATTCACAAACCATACATCCCCATCGGTTGCTATCGTCGGTCTGCGTACCTCCGTCACCTCTCCCTGCCAGATTCCCATATGCTTCATCAGGGAAAAGATACCATCTACGATCTGTTCACAATAATCATAGTCGATCCGCAATGCCACACCGGCTTCGATCACCATCGTCTTTACGCCGATTGCATTCAGCGCATAGGCCAGACTTCCTGCCCGTACACTGGTGGACGGATGAATCCAGACCAGTTCCGTATTCAGAAGCTTTGCATATGGCATGATGGATTCCGAAACATCATCATTGATCCGTACCTGTGGAATCTCACGGATCAGGGAATTACTGGAATGTACATCCAGACAAACATCTGCTCCCGCCATATCCTTTATGATCTTAGATGCCGCATGCTCCAGAATCGCACCATCCTTATCACCGGGAAATACGGTATTCATATCAATATCCATAAGCGGAAAGTCCCGCATCTGGGCATCCAGCCCCAGCGGATTCATCGCCGGGTATACATCTACGATACCGGTCAGACTCTGAAAGTCCTGCTTGATTCGACGAATCACCTGATAGCAGATATACTGTCCTCCCAGTTCATCTCCATGACTGCCGGACGCTATACACAGGCGTTTTTCATTACCGGTACATTCGTCCGGTGCCAGTCGATTCTTCTTGATCTGCATGACTTCCTCTACCAGCATCTCTACTGATACTACTGTATCTATCATATCATCACTTCCTACATTCCGGGAACCCTGCCCTTTCGGTTCCTGATTATTTACAAACTCGAAAAGAGGTCACGAGTGCCTATGCACCCATGACCTTTTTCAAGGTTTCTACCAACTGCTCTGCATCAAACGGCTTCGGAATAAACTCATCCGCTCCGTTCTGTACTGCCTCCAGCATCTTATTCTTCTGTCCCGCTGCCGTTACCATAACCACCTTCGACTCCGGGAACGCTTCCTTTATCTTCTTCAGTCCTCCGATTCCATCCAGAACCGGCATTGTAATGTCCATCGTAACAACATCCGGCTGCAGCTCCACATATTTATCATATGCTTCCTGACCATTCGTTGCTTCCCCAACTACTGTAAATCCTGCACCTTCCAAGATTCCCTTCAGTATCTTGCGGGAAGTTCTGGAATCATCAACGATCAAAAAATTAGCCATTTCTTTACACCTCATTCATTCTAATCTATTCTACTATTCATTAATCTGCCATCTGGCTTCCAGACAGATCACCATCTCCAGCTTGTGATCGGATATATAGAACGGAATAACATACATCGGTCCATCTGTCTGAATCTTCATTTCCCTCGTATACATGATCGGAGGCAACAGTTCCAACTGAATGTCTTCTTCTGACTGCTTGCTGGCATACAGTCCATTGTTACAATTGATAAACTCACTGACTGCATCCAGAGAATCTTCATCTACTTCCCTGAACTCTTCTCTTCCGAAAATAGAAGCTGCTTCCAAAACCGCTTCCTTCTCACCGGATAAACCGACAAATACGTTGAATTCTCCTTCCATTTCCTGACTCGCCATGTACGGTGCCACATAACTGTTAATGCGCTTTGTCTGCCCCATCCGAAGTGCCGGATCAATAAACCGAAGAATGTTTCTGGCGGTTAATGCTATGTAATCCTTGATGAGTGGCGGAATCGATGATTCCTTCATGAATACAGGTGCGATATTGTCCAGATCCCCACTCTTAATGGCATCCAGATCCAGTGCACTCAGCCGTTCATCTCTCTTATAGCCCTTTAATTCCTTCTGTACTCCTTCCAATGTCAGATACCCGTGATCAATCAATGCCTGTACAAATAACAGATACTGATCTCCCTGCATTTTCAAAAGAGAACTCACCTGTTCCTCTGTCAGATATCCCTTATCGACTGCAATATCCCCAAATCGACGATCCTGCACCTGCTGAAGCTGATTAACCTCTTCTGCCTGTGCCTCTGTCATCATCTCATTTACAACTGCCAGTAATCCCAGCCGTAACCGTGTGCTCTTAATCTCCTCCAATAGTTCCTGATACTGTTCTGCAGTAATGACTTCCTTATCCTGCAGATATTTTCCAAAGTAAATACCAAACATTCTGCTTCCTCCACCTTTGTTTTAGCTAACACCCTAATTATTTCTATTATACATAAGACAGCATGTAAAATCAAGATTTCTTCTGTCACAATTCCCCTCCGCCTGTCCATTCTCCTCCTTTTTCAATTCTTCATAGATATTTCATTGAATATTACATGAAAATTGCTTATAATTGACTACATATGAAATAAGAAACAAAATTCAAAAGGATTGGTACGTTTTTATGTCAATAAAGAAATCATTACAGTCAAATATGGTGATCGTAGCAAGCATTCCGCTTTTTATCTTTGCTGTCATCATGCTGGTCACTGCATTCAATAATTATATGTCTGTTTCCAAGGTAGCTGCCATATCTACCGCCCGCAACAACGAAAAAGGAATCGAAGCCCAGCTCAGTACACAGATTGCCGAGCTGGAGGCCTTGGCAAACAACAATGATATCCTCACTCTGTTACTGAAAAAATACAACGATCCGGAGCTTGATCTGACTGCTATGACACAAGCCCGGACTGATATCCATGATTTACTGTTCCAGACCTCTGCCAGCTTTGGTCAGAATGTGATCTATAGCGTATATGATATCGACGGCACTCTGGTGTTCAGCTCTGTGGACTCTCTCGTTGGCAGTTCCAGTGATTACATAAAGGATATTTCACCTGTCACCGATTCCACTCTGGTGAATTCTACCCTGTCTCTCAACGGCACCTCAACAGCAATTCACGTTCTCACTCCGGTCGTCCTCAAGGAAAAGTATCATGTGGGTACTCTGGTTGCTTCTATTGCACCGGACTACTTTAACAGCTTCGTATCCGCAGAATCCCAGTCCTATCTGTTGGACTCCGCTTCTAACAGTCTGTTAGGCATTTCCTTCTCAGACACGGATATTCAAAGAGAGGCCGTTTATTATCTGACACATTTTGATGGTTCTGCCGATGATTCCTGCGGTACAATCCTGGTTCGAAACGGACTTCAGCTTTCCCTTTACGGTTACAGTATCATGCCAACCTATCACTGGATTTATCTTACCCAGTATGATATGAATGTTTATCAGTCATTGTCCAGATCTATTCCGATCCTGTTACTCTGCATTCTGGTAATCCTGATTATCATTACCCTGATATCCAGCTCCCGTCTTGCCCGTAAGTTCTGTGATCCGATCTATGACCTGAAGGATAAGATGCTGCAGGCATCTCAGGGCGATCTGAATGTTCATTGTAAGACGGATTCCAAAAACGAATTCGGCGAGCTGTCCCAGCATTTTAATGATATGATGCAGATCATCTCCAACAACTATGCAGAACTAAATGAAACAAAGGAATGTCTGGAAGAAAGCCAGAAGGAGCTCCAAAACAGCTATCAGCAGATTGAACAGTTGGCCTATACCGATGCCCTTACCGGACTGGCAAACCGAACTGCTTTTATGGCAAAAGCCAATGAACTGTTTCATTCCTCCAACAGCTTTACGAAACGTGCGATTCTGTTTTTAGATCTGGATAACTTTAAAAATGTAAATGATACCCTAGGGCATGACTACGGCGATCTGCTTCTCAAGCAGATATCTGCCCAATTAAGCAGCTATATGGCAGAGGATGACCTTCTGGCCCGTACCGGTGGCGATGAATTTCTGGTGCTTCGCAATCAGGTATCCTCTACCGACGAATTAGATCAGTTTGCTGCCAACTTAGTCAGCATCACCAGTCATCCGTTTGATCTGGACGATGAACAGGTTCATGTATCCTTAAGTGTTGGTGTCGCTATCTTCCCACAAAACGGGCTAACTGTCACAGAGCTGATAAAGAATGCCGATATTGCTATGTACTCTGCAAAGACCGCAGGTAAGAGTGGCTATCGCTTCTTCAACAGCTCCATGGAAGACGCGATCAATCATAAGAATGAAATCGAGGACGTTCTCCGAAACGCCATCACGAATCGGGATATTTATCTGGTCTACCAGCCACAGTGTGACATCACTACCGGAAGAATCACCGGCTGTGAGGCATTAATGCGGATACGCAATGACTACTTAGGGCAACTGTCTCCTGCAGAATTCATCCCTATTGCGGAAGAATCCGGCGTTATACGAGAATTGGGACTTTGGGCACTAAAACGTGCCTGTGACTTTAACAAGCAGCTTCTGGATGCCGGTTACGGACCGATTACCATGTCTGTAAATGTATCCATTGAACAGCTAAAGGATCCCGAGTTTTTATCAAAGGTAGAGGATGTTCTCCGGATCACCGGTCTGGCTCCGCGTTATCTGGAGCTGGAGGTCACTGAAAGTGTACTGATGCACTCCTTTGACCGCAATGCAGAACTCCTGCAGAAGCTTCGGGAGAAAGGCATCCGAATCGCACTGGACGATTTCGGTACCGGATACTCTTCCTTTAATTATCTGACCAAAATGCCAATCGATACCCTGAAGATGGATAAATCCTTTGTCGATAATATCTGTACCAATCCTAAGGACTGCTATGTAGCCGAAACAATTATCACTCTGGCTCACAAGCTGAATATATCGGTCGTTGCGGAAGGTGTCGAGGAATCTGACCAGTTACATATCCTTCAGGAAAACTCCTGCGATATTCTCCAGGGCTATCTGTTCAGCAAACCATTACCGGACGAGCATTACCGCAGCCTGTTAGAGATCAATCATTCCTAGGACTCCCGCAGAACAGAGTAGCTAGCGACCGATTTTCATGCATTAAAAAAGTCCCATAGGAAACGGAATCCTCATCCGGTTTTCGTTTCCTATGGGACTTTTATTTTAGTGGAAGCAATGATTTCCTATGATTGTATAGTCACTGTATGCCGCATAATTTGCATACCTGACATTAATAAATCCGGTATATCCTCCGATGTTGTTCACACCGGCCAGTGCTTCGTTCGCTGCCTGCTGTGCCTGCGGAAGCGGTCCATTGTTCAGGTATCCGGTCATAACACTGCCATATACCGATGGGAACTGTCCTTTTGCATAAATCACATCACTGATCGTACCACCGTATCGCCCGCTTCTTAAACGGTTCATAACTACATTCGCAACTGCCAGCTGCCCTTCATACGGCTCGTTTCCTGCCTCCATACTTACCAGACAGGCCAGAAGATATGCATCATCATAAGACGCTGTTACCGGAGTCTGCTGTGTGGTCGCCACCGGAGTAGAACCGCTGCCTGCATCACTACCCTGTGTCTGTGCCGCAGCCGCCGCTGCTTCTTCCTGCTTCTTCGCTGCGATGCGTTCCATCTCTTCTTCTATCGTAATCGCTGTATCCAGCTTATACTCTACACTCAGATATTCAGAGGACACATATCCGTACCAGTTGTCATTTACCAGGACCTCATACCAGCCATCCAGCGTCTCCGTTACAAAAACCTGATCGTCCTTCTCCAGCATAGCGATCGCTTCCGAATCCGTGGTTGCCTCTCTCCGCACCTTCAGGATATCCCCGGTTACGGTTCCGATATACTTTCCATATTCCTCTGCTAACGGCTCGGCATCCTTACCGGTCAACACATATTCTGCTTTTACATATCCGGTTACATTTCCGGATGTGATCTGCAGCCAGTCACCTTCCGTAGCCACGATATCACCGACGCAACCCGGATACATCTTTCCCACTACATCGGACTCTGTATTCGCCTCTGCTCTTACGTTCAATGTATCGGTGATGTTTGCAATAAATCTTCCATCATAAGGCGATGTCTCTGTTCCTGCAACCATCTGGACATTCAGTGTCTCCGTCGAGCTAACTACCATCGCATCATAAAGGGCGGTTCCCTCCATACGTGTCATAGCCTCATATGGCATCTGTGATACAGTAATCGGTTCCTTATGATCCGCTGCCAGCTTCACACCGGTAGCAACCGCCAATACACCGACTACCATGCCTCCCAGCAGAATCCGTCCCTTCATCTGTACTTTACTTATATGTCGTTTGGTTCTCATAATAACATCTCCATATTGTTTTTTAAATTCTATGAACAAATTGTTATGAATTGTTACAAATTTATTACACACAAACTATATCAGATTGATTCTTGCATGTCAAGTCGGCATATGTGATAATCATTCTATAAGAAATTGTTTAAAAGAGGTATGAATATGGCACAAACCCGTCTGGACAAATACCTGTCCGATGCCGGTATCGGCACCAGAAGCCAGGTAAAACAATATATAAAGAAGAAACTGGTCACTGTGAACGGCAGTACCGCCACCTCCGGCGACTGCAAGATTGATCCGGACTCGGATCAGATCTGTTATCAGGGAACTCCGGTTGTTCGTGCCCGTTATGTCTATTATCTGCTCAACAAACCTGCCGGCTATATCAGTGCAACAGAGGATGCTGCTTCTGCTACGGTACTGGATCTGATTCACGATCCTACCCACTCGGATCTATTCCCGGTCGGTCGACTGGATAAAGATACGGAGGGGCTGCTTCTTATTACAAATGATGGCAGTTTATCGCATCAGCTTCTGTCTCCTAAGAAGCATGTTGACAAAACCTACTATGTAGAACTGGATGCTCCGATTCCGGAGGATGCTGTTGACCGGTGTCTTCACGGCATCGATATCGGCGATGAGAAGCCGACACTTCCGGCACAGCTGGAACTTCTCACCCCGGAACATGCATATCTGACGATTCAGGAGGGCCGTTATCATCAGGTAAAGCGTATGTTTCATACTCTTGGCTGCGAAGTCACCTATCTGAAACGGATTCGGATGGGAAGTCTGACTCTGGATTCGGACCTTCCTTCCGGCAACTATCGTCCTCTTACCACAGAAGAGGTTGCTGCACTTCATCGCATTAACGCATTGACACATTGATGAATTCAGTCTACAATGCAATTAACACTTACATCTTATTGAAAAGGAAGTATTACTATGCATACATCTCAACCATTTACTATCGGTTTTATCGGACTCGGTCTTATCGGTGGTTCCATTGCAAAATCGATTCGCAGAATCTTTCCGGAATACAGGATCGTGGCATACGATGTAGATTCTGCTGCCCTTCAGGAGGCAGTCGCTGACGGAACCGTACAGGAAGCCTGTTCTCGGATTGACGAACAGTTTCAATGCTGCAGCTATATCTTTTTATGTGCTCCGGTTCATTACAACATCGAATATCTGCCGCTCCTTAAGCAGTACATGCGTCCTGACTGCATCCTGACGGATGTAGGAAGTGTCAAAACCGATATTTATCAGGCGGTATTGGATCAGCAGCTCTCCGATGTCTTCATCGGCGGGCACCCGATGGTCGGATCCGAACGCTCCGGCTACAGTGCTGCACATGATCACTTAATCGAAAATGCATACTATTTTATCACCCCATCTTCCACCGTTCCTCAGGAACGAATCGATGAATTTACTACCTTTATCGAAGATCTGGGAGCAATTACGATCGTATACTCTCCCGCCCGACACGATCAGACAACCGCCTATATCAGCCATATTCCACATATTATAGCCGCCGAGCTGGTGAATCTGGTACGGGAAAATGATGATGCAAAAGGAATGAACCGTCAGTTAGCTGCCGGAGGCTTTAAAGACATTACCCGAATCGCCTCCTCTAATCCTGTCATCTGGGAGCACATCCTTCTCAGCAATCCGGTTAATATTATCGCCGGACTGGAGGAATATCAGGAGGATCTGCAACAGATCATTGATGCCATTCACAAAAGAGATACGGACTATATCCATCAGTTCTTTGAACATGCCAGAACGTATCGGGATTCGATTCCCAACAACGCCACCGGAGTGATTCGCATGAACTATGAAATATTCGTAGATATTCCGGATGAAGCAGGTGCGATCGAAGGAGTTCTTCATGTCCTGCATGCCGCCGATATCAGCATTAAGAATCTGGGCATCTCTCACAACCGGGAAGATGAAGAAGGTGTTTTACGGATCTCATTCTATCAAAAAGAAGACTCTTCCCGTGCCGTTCAGCTACTTCGGGAACAGGACTATGCTATTTATGAACGCTAAATAACCGGATGAAATAAGAAAAAGGAGTATTACTATGATATTTAACAGAAAACCATCATTGCAGGGAACCATTACCGTTCCCGGTGATAAATCAATCTCCCATCGCAGCATTATGCTGGGTGCTCTCGCAGACGGAATCACAGAGGTTCACGGCTTCCTTCAGGGAGCGGACTGTCTGTCCTCGATCTCCTGTTTTGAGAAAATGGGCGTCACCATCGAGAATCAAAAGGATATTGTTCGCATCCATGGTCTGGGGCTTCACCATCTTAAAGCTCCGGTTGAAACCCTTGATGTCGGAAACAGCGGCACCACCACCCGCCTTATGTCGGGTATCCTGGCTGCTCAGAACTTCAGTAGTATCATCAATGGAGATGCCTCTATACAGAAACGTCCAATGCGTCGAATTATTACCCCGCTTTCTCAAATGGGTGCTTCCATTACCAGTCTGAACAACAATGACTGCGCTCCTCTCCGTATTGACGGACGTCCGCTGCATGGGATCCATTATCAGTCACCGGTTGCATCAGCCCAGGTAAAGTCGGCGATTCTTCTGGCCGGTCTGTATGCAGAAGGAGAAACCAGTGTCACCGAACCATATGTATCCCGTGATCATACAGAGCGCATGTTAGCTTCCTTCGGAGTTCCGATCCACTGTGAGGGAACCACTGCAACCGTCCGCTCCGTCTCTGCATTACATGCGCAAAAGCTTCTCATTCCCGGCGATATCTCTTCTGCTGCCTATTTTATCGTTGCAGGACTGATCACACCAAACTCCTGTATCACCATCCGCAATGTCGGAATCAATCCTACCCGGGATGGTATTCTGGAGGTCTGCCGCAGTATGGGTGCGGATATTACTTTGGAAAATGTTCAGGATACTGTTGGCGAGCCAACCGCAGATATTACCGTACGTACCAGTTCCCTTAACGGCACGGTAATCGAAGGTGCTATCATTCCAAAGCTGATCGATGAGCTTCCGATCATTGCGATCCTGGCCTGCTTTGCGAATGGAACCACCACGATCCGTGATGCTCAGGAACTAAAGGTAAAGGAATCTAACCGAATCGATGTCATGGTAAAGAACCTCAGTGCTATGGGAGCAGATATTCAGGCAACGGAAGATGGCATGATCATACACGGCGGAACCAGCCTGCATGGTGCAGTGATCAACAGCAATCTCGATCATCGGATCGCTATGAGTTTTGCAATCGCCGGAATGAACGCAGATGGTGCTACCGAGATTCAGGGGGCAGAATGTGTCAATATCTCTTACCCGAACTTTTACTCCGATCTGGAGCAGTTGATCGGCTAACCCCTATTCCTTGCTATTCTTTTGTCTGCATTTAATCGAAGGGATGCCTGTGTACCCGAACCTGATTAAAGCGATCGGCCAGATACTTTACATCCTCTTGTTTTTTACTGATATTGGGTATAGATAACAGCTCTTCTCCCCGTTCATTGACTGCTCGAAGCCCATAACTGGTATCCTGACTCTGTTCTTCCTGCGTGCTGTTCGAAACGGTTATGACATAACGAATCATGATTTCAGCTCCTTCATTCTGTGTATCTGTACTCTTATTGTACCTTGAATGAAATCTGAATCCTATCGTTAGTCTTCGTATTTTTTCGACGTCTTGCAGTTCTATACGATCATCATAGCGTCCCCGAAGCTAAAGAACCGATACCGCTCCTGCACCGCTACCTCATATGCATGCAGAATCGTCTCACGATCTGCCAGTGCGGATACCAGCATGATCAAGGTTGACTCCGGCAGATGAAAGTTCGTGATCAGACAGTCAACCGCTTTAAACTGATACCCCGGATAAATAAAGATATCCGTCCATCCGCTTTTTACCGGAATATGTCCATCCGGTTCTGCTACTGTCTCCAGTGTCCGGGTACTGGTCGTACCCACTGAGATTACTCTGCCACCGGATGCTCTGGTTTCATTAATTACTCTGGCTGCCTCTTCATCTACGATATAGAACTCAGAATGCATATGATGATCCAGTACATTTTCTTCCTTCACCGGTCGAAAGGTCCCCAGTCCTACGTGAAGTGTCACTTTTGCAATCCGAATTCCCTTTGCCTGTATCTTCTCCAGCAGTTCTTCCGTAAAATGAAGGCCTGCCGTCGGTGCCGCTGCGGATCCATCATACTTGGCATATACCGTCTGATACCGATTCTTATCCTGTAGCTGATGTGTAATATATGGCGGTAACGGCATCTGACCCAGTTGATCCAGAATCTCCTCGAAGATTCCATCATACTCAAACCGGATCAACCGGTTTCCTTCTTCTACAATATCTATAACTTCTCCTACCAGAAGCCCGTCGCCAAAACTGATTCTGGCACCAACTCTGGCTTTTTTCCCCGGCTTCACCAGTGTTTCCCAGACCTTTTCTTCCTTTCTCTTTAACAGAAGAACTTCAATCGATGCACCGGTCTCCTCCTTTACCCCCATTAAGCGGGCCGGAATCACTCGGGTATTATTGACAACGAGACAGTCTCCCGGATTCAGATAGTCGATCACATCATAAAAGTGTTTATGCTCGATCTCCCCTGTTTCCCGATGCAGAACCATCAGTCTGGAATTATCCCGTTTCTCCAGAGGATCCTGTGCGATCAGTTCCTCCGGAAGATTATAATTAAAATCACTTAACTTCATCATGGATATCTACTAGCCTCTCAGTTCGATTCCCAACTCTTTCAGGGCTTCAACGATCTTATCTACGATAGCATTTACCTCATTTGCCTCCAGATTCCGATCCTTTGCACGGAAGGTTAACGTATATGCTACAGACTTCTTACCATGTCCTACCTGCTCACCTTCGTATACATCAAAGAGTTCATAGTTCTCTAACAGCTTTCCGCCATACTTCTTGATAACAGCTTCTACCTGACCCACAAAGATCTCCTTGCTCATAACCATACTCAGATCTCTGGTACTTGCAGGGAACTTTGCAATTCCTTCATACTTTCGATCGAAGCTGGCCAGTGCAGTAAGCTTCGGCAGATCAACAACCGCTACATATACCTCACCCTTCATATCATAGTTTTCTACTACCTCCGGATGAAGCTGACCAATATATCCGATTACGTCTTCTCCATTCTGAATTGCAGCCTGGCGCCCCGGATGCAGGAACGGATAACCACCCTTTGGATTATACGTAAATGCATGATGAAGTCCCAGCTTCTCGAACAGCTCTTCCAGTACACCCTTCATATGGAAGAAGTCACACTGTCCATACATACCGAGTGTTAACATCTTGCGCTCCTCAGGAAGCTCTGTCAACGGCAACTGCTTTGGCAGATAGATATTTCCGATCTCATACAGGCGGGCCTCCTTATTTCTCCGGTTATAGTTGGTAGCTAATGACGTAATCATACCATTCAGAGAAATAGTTCTCATGATAGAGAAGTCTTCTCCTAACGGATTAGCGATCACGATTGCCTTCCGAATATCCGAATCCTGTGGAATCAACAGCTTGTCATATACCTTTGGGCTCTCGAACGAATACGTCATACCGCCGGAAAAGCCGTTATTTTCACATACATCCCGGACAACATCTTCTACCAGCATATGGAACTGCTTCTTACCAACGGTCACCTCACCGCGTGGCAAGGTAGACGGAAGCTTATCATAACCATACAAACGAGCAACCTCCTCTGCCAGATCCGCCATACAGTGAAGATCCTGACGGAAGGTTGGAATCGTCAGTTCATTCTGATTCATATCATAAGACAGACCCAGTCGGTCAAAGTATTCTAACATCCGCTCCTCCGGAATATCCATTCCCAGCAATCGGTTCATCTTCTCCGGCTCAAACGGAAGCTTCCATGGCTCTACAGGATCCGGATAGATATCGATCACACCGTCTACGACCTCTCCGCAGCCCAGCTCTTCGATCAACTGGCAGGCACGATTGATTGCCTCCAGTGCCAGATTCGGATCCAGTCCCTTTTCAAACTTCGCAGATGCATCCGTCCGCATACCGATTCGCTTAGATGCCAGACGAATATTGGTACCATCAAAGCACGCTGCTTCAAACAGTAGTGTTGAGATACTATCTGTTACCATGGAATTCTCTCCACCCATGATACCTGCGATACCGATCTCCTTCTCACCGTCACAGATCATCAGTACATTGGAATCCAATATACGTTCCTGACCATCCAGTGTCACAAATTTATCTCCATCCTTTGCACGCTTTACAATGATCTTATGATCTGCGATCGTATCCAGATCATAGGCATGCATTGGCTGTCCGTATTCCTCCATTACATAGTTTGTAATATCTACCAGATTATTGATTGAACGGATTCCCTGCGATGCCAGCCTCTCCCGCATCCACTTCGGAGAAGGTCCGATCTTTAGATTCTTAACCACACGTGCACAGTATCGTGGACACAGATCCTTCGCTTCTACTTCCACAGATGCATAGTTCCGTACATCGCCACCCTTTACGGTGCCCGGTACGACCGGTGGGTGGAACGGAAGTGCATATGTGGCGGCTGCCTCTCTTGCCATACCGATCATGCTGAAGCAGTCTACACGATTGGAAGTGATTTCATACTCAACAACCGCATCATGCAGGCCAAGCGCCTCGATTGCATCATCACCCGGCTGTACGCCTGCCTCCTCCGGAAATACATAAACACCATTCTCCGGTGCCTCCGGGTATAGATCTCTGCTGGAACCCAGCTCCTCAATCGCACACATCATACCATAGGACTCTATGCCACGCAGCTTGCCTTTCTTGATCTTTATACCATTTTCCGGTAACGGACCTCCATCATGTCCTCCGGCTACCCGGCCACCATCCAGAACCGTTGGCACCAGATCGCCTTCCTTGACATTCGGTGCACCTGTTACGATCTGCAAAGGTGCTTCTTCTCCTATGTTTACCTGACAGATAATCAGCTTATCAGCATCCGGATGCTTTTCGATCTTCTCGATCCTGCCGACTACGATTTTCTCCAGATTCTTATCCTTCTTCTCATATCCTTCTACATGAGAACCTGATAATGTGATTGCATCTACAAATTCTTCTACCGGTGCATTCAGATCCGGTACATATACCTTTAACCAGGACATTGGTGTATTCATCTTTATTAACCTCCTACTATCTTAACCGTTTACCATTCTTTTTGATTTAAAACTGCTTTAAGAATCGCATATCATTCTCATACAGCAGACGCATATCATCGATCTCATACTTCAGAAGTGCAACTCGCTCCAGACCGATACCAAATGCAAAACCGGAATACTCCTCCGGATCGATACCACAGTCCTTCAGTACCTTCGGATGAACCATACCACAGCCTAGAATCTCGATCCAGCCACTGCCCTTACACATACGGCAGCCTTTACCGCCACACTTAAAGCAACTCACATCTACCTCGGCACTTGGCTCTGTAAATGGAAAATGATGCGGGCGAAGCTTTACCTTCGTATCCGGTCCAAAGAACTCCTGTGCAAACTGCTCCAGTGTTCCCTTCAGATCAGCAAAGGTGATTCCCTTATCGACTACCAGACCCTCTACCTGATGGAAGGATGGTGAATGGGTTGCATCGACTTCATCCGCCCGGAATACACGCCCCGGTGCAATGATCCGAATCGGCATTCTGCCTGTCTCCATCACTCTTGCCTGTACCGGCGAGGTCTGTGTACGAAGCAGAATATCCTTCGTGATGTAGAAGGTATCCTGTTCATCCTTTGCCGGATGATTTGCAGGTATATTCAACAGTTCAAAGTTATAATGATCATATTCGACTTCCGGTCCTTCTACAATCTCATATCCCATACCTACGAATACGCGTTCCAGTTCCTCCAGTGCGATCTGGTTTGGATGTCTGTGTCCCTTCATATGCATGGTTCCCGGTAATGTTACATCGATGACTTCCTTCTTCATCTTTTCTTCCCGGATCTTCTTCGCGATATCACTCTTAACCGCTTCCAGACGTTCCTCGATTGCAGTCCGTGTATCATTTACCATCTGACCAACCTTTGGCCGATCCTCCGGTGCTACATCCTTCATGCCCTTTAATACCTGAGTCAGTTCACCCTTCTTACCCAGAACATCAACCTTAATATTATTCAATGCATCCAGATCTTTTGCGGCTTCAATCTTCGCTAATGCCTCTTCTCGAATCGCCTGTAGTTTCTCTTTCATCATCGTTCCTCCTAAAATCATTCTAATTTGCTACTGATTGGGTTTTACAATAAAACAAAAAAGCCCATCCCAAAAGGGACGAGCTTATAATCGCGGTACCACCCTGTTTCTTACGGATATATGCTATCTATATCCTGTAAGCACTTTCGTAATGTATAACGCCATCACCCGTTCTGTCCTACCAGATCTCTCATTCAGACAGAAAGCTCCGGTGTGAAACTGAGAATCTGCTCTTCCTTCAGAGGCTTCCAGCCGATGACCTCTGTTCTCTGTCAGGGATACAAACTCCTTCTTGCACCTTCAACGCCAATAACTGTTACTATCATAGACTTGAACCCTTCGGTTGTCAAGATTTTTTCATAACAATTCTTCTTTCTTTAGTATACTCTTTCGCTTTTTCTTCTTATATTCGTATAGCTGCTCATCTGCCTGTTCCATCAGCTCCGAGATATTGATTTCCTCTGCACAAACAAAATGCCGGATGCCCACACTCATACTTACATAGTACGGCTTATCATTCTCCCGATTCATACGCTCTGTTATCTCATCGATCCTGCTACGCAGTGCTGCTTCCTGATCGTCTTCCTCCGTTATCAGATAGGCACTAAACTCATCTCCTCCGATTCGTCCTGCGGAGCCCTTCTCCCGGAGTTCATGAATACTCTCCTGAAGAATCTGTCCTATCATCTGAAGTGCATAGTCTCCCTCTTCATGACCAAACTGATCATTAATCAACTTTAGATTATTCATATCTGCATATACGATCAATGCCGGCTTTCCAAGATTACTCTGATCTATCACATTTCGCTTCATACTGTTCAGGAATCCACGTCGATTATAGATCTGTGTCAGTTCATCGATCTGAGATATTTCCTCTAATATCGAGTTCTTCTCCCGTACCTGCTGCAATGTAATCTCCAGTGTCGCTGCCATTTGATTCTTCTTATGCAGCAGCTTATTCGTCTTCAATGCACTGGATATCTGATATGACAACTGCCCCAGATAGCCATAGTACGCTTCTCTTACATCCCACATCATAAATCCATACTGGATCTCACCGGCATATAATAAAGTAAGCACCATGATCTGCTGTTGATCCTGATCTATATATGCATGATCAAAGATATGATCGAATGGAATGATCTGCTGAGCCGGTTCTATCTCCTTTATATCTTCTTCCCGTACAGGATAATAATAGATCGGCATCGGCTGATATACGATATATGGTTCTCTCCTGTACGGTGCCTTATAATATGCCCGTAGCCGCACCGCCTCCGGCTGAACCCATATCTGCTCCTTCTTATGCTCCAGTTCATTCATAAAGGTATACAGATATATCCCCTGGATATTCATCTTACATAAGCTCTCCAGAATCATATAGTAAATCTTGTCATTTTCCGCTTCATAGTTCAACTGATTCCGGGATATGGCTGCCAGGGTATGTGTCAGAGAATCCAGATTTGCCTGAACACTCAGCACATCCCCAAAGTTATTCTGATACGGAATCTTATCACAGCCACAGGAACCACGTACTACAAACGTAGTATCTACCATAAGATTGTGATGCTCTCCGTTCAAAACCCGCTCACACAGTCCGACCGCCTTATATCCCAACAGGGCAGGATCTGCCTTTACAGTCGTCAGGCCCGGCTTTATCTGTGCGGAATATGGTGCGTCATCAAAGCCCAGAACCGCTATATTCTGGCCAACCTCCAGATGATGTGCAGCCAGCACCTGATAGGCAGCATAACACATCATATCATTGGCACATACCAGTGCATCCATCTCCGGATATTCCTCCAGTAATGCCTCTATGACATCCGTACAGTCTGAAGAAAAATCGCCCTCTACGATCCGATACTGCTGCTTTTCTATATGATTTTGCGCCATTGTCTTTTCAAATATTCTCTGACGCTCAATAGCATCAATATTATTTGCCGGACCGCTCACATATCCGAAATGCTTCCGATGATGCTTCCGAATCAAATGTTCGATCCCCAATGTGATTCCCGTTGTATTATCGAAGTTCACACTGGAATAATCATCAATCGTATCGGATATCAGAATCACCGGCACCGGTATCATCTGAAGGAACCGTTTCTTGTCCTCCAGACTCATCTGTGGTGCTATATTTCCCAGATTGATAATCGCCACATCGATGCTTCTCTCTGCTATAAACTGAAACAAACAATTGTGCTGATAGGCATACTCATCCTTAAAGACCGGACTCATCCTGGAATCCAGAAACTTCCCCGGAAATATAAACAGATTATAATCTTTTTCCTTCGCTGCTTTTACGGCGCCTTCGCAGAGCATATTTGCAAATGGATCTTCGAATTCGCTGATAAACAGTGCTACATTCAATCGTTTCATCGTACCCTCACCCAGTCGATTACTAAACAGTTTTCACTATCTTAATAATAACGCCTTTTGTTCACTTTTTCAATATCATTCCTACCACAATTACTCCACAGATTTCAGTGATTCTGCCATATTGATCCGGTCCAGCTTCACAGACATTACCCGATCTACCAACAGGGAAAATACAAACGTAATAACAATACTGAGAAGATAACTGATCGGGCGGATATAAACCGCAAAATATACCATATCTACCTGAATGCATGCCATAACAAACCGATGCAGCAAAACTCCCATGCCTAAGCCCAGCAGTGCTCCAACCCCTGTCAGCACCATATTTTCACGAAAAACATAAGCCTCTGTTTCCTTTCGGAAAAAGCCCAATACCTTAATCGTCGCTATTTCCCGGATTCTCTCTGTAATATTGATATTCGTCAGATTATACAGGACTATGAATGCCAGTCCGGCAGCACAGGCAATGACCAATATGACAACATAGTCCAGACTGCTCATCATATTACCGATCCGGTCTGCCATATCCTGATACAGTGTCGTCGATACCACCTGTGACTCTTTCATCAGTTCTGCGGCTGCCTGATGCAGATCCTGATTCTCCTTATAGTTGATATAAATCGTCTTATACTCCGGTTTTTCTCCTAACTGCTCCGTATAGGTATCCGGCGAAAGAAAGACATAATTATACACATGATTTTCAAAGATTCCTGCGACCGTCACCGATATCTCCTGCATATCTTCATTCCGTACAAGGATCTGATCTCCCACCTCTATATGGTAATGAGCCGCAAGACCATTATTGATGATTGCCTGACCGCTTTCCGGATATGCAAGCGGCTCTCCCTTTTCTGTATGCAGCTTCATATAGTCACCGATCACGGACGGATCCTCCATCACTACCAGATTCACAGACTTTACTGCATCCTCTGATACCATATCCCAGGAAGATTCACTCACATATGTATAGGTCTGTGCAACCTCCTCCAGTTTTGCATCCAGCTCGGCTTCCTCAGATGCTTCCGCTGTTCCTTTTGCATGTTTCAGTCCGATCGTTCCGTCTGCTATCTGAATCTCACGATACTGAAGGGCTGCAAAGTCTGCAATTGAATCCTCGATTCCAAAACCGGTCAATACCAACGCTGTACATCCACCTATACCGATTACCATCATAAAGAATCGTTTCTTATACCGTAAAATATTCCGCACCGATACCTTATGCAGGAACTTTAGCCGCTTCCAAAGCCATGGGATATACTCCAGAAATACCCGTTTTCCCGCTTTTGGTGCCCGGCCACGCATCAGACTGGCAGCCGTTTCACCCAGTTCATACCGGCAGGATAACCATGTCGTACCGATGGAACACACCAGTGAGACCGCCAGTGCAATCCCTGCCAACGGCCAGCTAAACACATAGTCAAGTGGCAGGGACTGATACATCATGCCGTAGGCATACCAGATCACCTTCGGAAAAACAACGGTACCCACACTATATCCAATCACGCAGCCCAGCATCGCCGCACTGCCGGAATAGAACATAAACTTACTCATAATCACAGCTTCCGAATATCCTAATGCCTTCAGAACACCGATCTGTGTCCGCTGTTCTTCAACCATTCGATTCATCGTTGTCATGCAAACCAATGCCGCTACTAAGATAAAAAATATAGGGAATACCTTTGCTACCGCATTCACGATCTCGGAATCACTCTCAAAGCAGGCATATCCGATGTTTGTATTTCGATCCAACACATAGGTATCCGGTTCTGTCAGATCGGCGAGTTCTGCCTCTCCGTCCGCAATCTGTGCCTCGGCATCCGCGATTTCCGTGTCATAGGTCTTTTGATTCTCCTCATACTCTGCCCAGCCATCCTGTGCTTCTGTCTGTGCCTGCAGAAGCTGACTTCTTTGATCTGCCAACTGTTCCCTTCCACGCTCTAACTGAGCCTTTGCATCTGCAATCTGCGCTGTTCCGGCCTCCAGAGCCGCCTTCGCGGTCTCCAGTGTTTGTTGTAATTCTGCCTGCTGTTCCGGTGGAAGCTGTGCGATCCCCTCCTGCAACTGCTGGCTTTGCTGTATATACGCCTGTTCCTGCTGCTGCAGTTCATTCTCCTTTGCCTGAATGGCTGCTTCCTGATCCCGTAGCGTCTGTTCGGCTGTATTTAACTGACTCCATCCATCCTGAATCCTCTGATCCGCCTCTGTCAGCGTCTGATAGGCATCTGTCAGTTTCTCTTCTCCCTCCGCCTTCTGCTCCTCAAGCTCTGTTCTTGCATCCTCCAGTTTCTTCTGTGCATCCGAATATAAACGATCATACCGGCTCTTTATCTGCTGTGCACAGATTTCCTCCCATTCCGCCGTCTTTTCGATAATATAGTCCTCATACTCATCGGAATAGAGTGCATAATCCTGATCAAAGCATACAAATGCATCTGTATAATACTCGCTGTCAAAAGCCTCAGGCAATACATAAAGAAAGCCCGATATCTTTCCGTTTCCTATCGAGGTCGTTCCCCGCTCAAAGTTCAGATAATAAGAAGAATCAACCAACCCTACAACCGTATACTCCCGCTCCTTCATGACGGACAACGTATCTTTCTCATTCGTCTCTGCCACCTTGATCACCGTTCCCGGTGCAAGGGAAGAATCAATTCTGGAATCGATTACACATTCCGATGCGTTTTCCGGCAGCCGTCCGGAAAGCAGCCGAATTCCATTGATATGTTCCGGCATAGACAATGTCTTCAATACCATCTCATTGCTTCCAATCCCCGTATACAGACAGTCATAGGTATACACACCTTCTGCATATCTGACATCTGCTTCCTGAGCGAATCGCTCGATGTCATCATCATCAAATCCTATCGTCGATAGCAAATGCAGATCAAAAAAATTATTTTCATCCAAATAAGAATGAACCGTATGCATCATATCCGGTTTTGTAATCTTCAGCCCCGAAAAAAAGCCAACTCCCAGAGCAATAATCGCTAATATTGCAAAAAATCGGCCAAAACTCATTTTTATCTCTCGAATTGTCGTTCTTTTCATCATTGACTTCATATCGCACCTGCTTTTTTACCACTCAATCGTCTCTATATCCTGTACCGTCTCATTCATGACCATCTTTTCCACCGTACCGTTCTTTACCGTTATCACACGGTCTGCCATCGCCGTTAACGCCTGATTATGTGTAATGACAACCACTGTCATACCATTTTTTCTACAGGTATCCTGCAAAAGCTTTAGCACCGCTTTTCCTGTATTATAGTCCAGTGCCCCAGTCGGTTCATCACATAGCAGAAGCTTTGGATTCTTTGCCAAAGCCCGGGCGATTGCCACTCGTTGCTGTTCTCCGCCGGAAAGCTGCGCCGGGAAGTTACTCATACGCTTCTCTAATCCGACCTCCCGCAGAACCTCTGCTGCATCTAACGGATCGCGACAGATCTGTGCTGCCAGCTCTACATTTTCGAGTGCGGTCAGATTCTGAACCAGATTATAAAACTGAAATACAAAGCCTACATCATATCTTCTATAAGCGGTCAGCTGCTTTCGATTCAGACCGGATATCTCTCTGCCATCCAGCAAAACCGTCCCCTCTGTCAGGGTATCCATGCCTCCCAGAATATTCAGGATCGTAGTTTTTCCCGCTCCGGACGCTCCTACGATCACACAGAACTCTCCCTTTTCAATCTGAAAGTTCACATCTTGAAGTGCCGCTATCTCTACTTCTCCTGTCTTATAGATCTTTTTCACATTCCTGAATTCTACAAATGCACTCATGTCATCACCTCTTCGCCTTACTTTCTTTTGATGATCCGGTAGCATAATCGCAGCCGTATCTTCCTATAAATTTCCGTATACGCCAAAATAGGCATTCAATAACAGAATGCCTATTCAAACTTCTACTAATAGCAATATTGTCACCACTGCAATTCATCCCATGAAAATCATCCCATGAAAATCAATTCAGTTATAACTATATTGACATATACATAACAAAAATGGGACCTACAGGGCTCGAACCTGTGACCCTCTGCTTGTAAGGCAGATGCTCTCCCAGCTGAGCTAAGATCCCATATTGTATACCTGCAATAAAAACTGCAAGCGACCCAGAAGGGACTCGAACCCTCGACCTTCGCCGTGACAGGGCGACGCTCTAACCAACTGAGCCACTGGGCCAAATATAAAATTAAAATCAGTGGACCCTCAGGGACTCGAACCCTGGACCGATCGGTTATGAGCCGATTGCTCTAACCAACTGAGCTAAAGGTCCATTAACGAGTCTCAAAACCCGTACTATTCGTTTTCACGAATAAAGCCGATAAACGGACTCGAACCGTTAACCTGCTGATTACAAATCAGCTGCTCTGCCAATTGAGCCATATCGGCATATAAAGTGAAACTCCCCGAGTAGGGCTCGAACCTACAACCCTTCGGTTAACAGCCGAATGCTCTACCATTGAGCTATCGAGGAATATCTGAGGTATCTTGTTTATCATGATTAAGCAAGCATTCCTATCCGTCTGCCATCACTCATGCATGCTTCATTGTACCTTCAAAACATCATACAAAAAGTTTAACTCTCTAATCAAACCCTCAAACCCGGTCACTTCGATTCCGCTTCGCTTCATCTCAGTGTCCATTTGCAAGCAAATGTCCACTCGTCTGTGAATCCATGCCTTGGCAGATACATCTGCCTGTCATTCCTTCACAGCCTTGTGACCG
>Ga0129312_1000052_pt1 | contig 123908 bp, 118 predicted proteins | sample O827metagenome_FD_94434 | JGI IMG/M metagenome (GOLD analysis project Ga0129312, IMG submission 94434) | Orangutan group fecal microbial communities from Wisconsin, USA - O827 metagenome | ecosystem: Host-associated > Mammals > Digestive system > Large intestine > Fecal | place: USA: Wisconsin... | reverse complement strand
GTAATCTGCCGGGGAAAGTTGGTTTTAATATAGCACTTTTTCTGATTTATGCAAGGAGTTTTGGGAAAGCAGTTTTGTATATCATTCTATGCAAAAATAGAGATATTTGATATAATGCTAACAGAAAGGCAGATTAGAATTTGGAGAGACAATAATGAATATTAGAAAAGAAAATGAAGAAGACCATTTTGTAGTCGAGTCCTTGATACGTGATGCATTTTGGAATGTGCATGTACCTGGTGCTACGGAACATTTTATAGCACATAAGATGAGGGAACATAAGGATTTTGTTAATGAGTTGGATATGGTGGCTGAAGTTGATGGTAAAATTGTTGGAAGCATAATGTATACCATTGGAAAACTGCGTTCTGAAGATGGAGATATAAAAGATTGTTTGTCATTTGGACCAATAGCAGTAGCCCCTGATTACCAAAGAAGAGGAGTAGGAAAAGCTTTAATAGAAGCAACATTTAAAAGAGCAAAAGAATTGGGTTATGAGAGTGTGGTTATCTTTGGGCATCCATCTAATTATGTGGCTAGAGGCTTTGTCAGTTGCAAGAAAATGAATATATGTGTCGGTAACGGGAATTTTCCGACTGCCATGTTAGTAAAAACATTGGTTGATAATGCATTTGACGGAAAAAGATGGGTATTTGAAGAGAGCACCGCATGTGAATTTGAAACAAGTGACGCAGAGGAATACGATAAACTTTTTCCATATAAAGAAAAGGAAATATTACCTTGCCAAGAGGAGTTTTATATATATTCTCATTCGAGTATACAAGAGTAATTCTGAACGACAAATTGTTTCCTTAACAATTAATCGAGCTCCTTGAGTGAGCGTTAAGTTTTAAGTTATATTTAGGTATTGAAAAGGGGGGAGCGAAGGTTATGACAGAAAAACAGCTAGAGATTGAGACTTTGGGGTATGTTGAATATAAGCAAAGAATTTCATCAAGCAGATACCCGAAAATAACACTTTTGAATATCATCGAACATCGAAATGCTGTTTTACGAAAGTATAACGGGTCAGAAAATAAGTATGTAGACAGAATCATAGGTATGGGACAGGCAGAGGGAATCTTTATTCCGGTAGATTATGACGGAGTTATTATAGATGCGGATGATGTATTTGCTGCGGTATATGCAATGGACTATAATCTTGGAACCGAAAAGAATAGAAGTGAAAATTATGTACTGTGGATTTTGTTTACGAACGATATTTATATGCCTGTGTTACCGATGGTTTATGTCCAAAGTGTTAGCTTTTTTGACAGGCTAACAAAGCAAAAGAAGAACGATTATATACCGGTGATTGAAAAATGTTGTCACAACCTGAAATATCCTATTTGTAATCTGAAATATTTTGAGGAATTGGTTAGAGCAGAACACTCAATAAGAGGAAAGATAGACAAGGCATTTCTTCTTGAGCAGGTATATGATGCCACGAATCAGTTTGGTCTTTTTGATTCAGAGACGATTACTTATGAGATTGGATGTAGGACAAGAGAACTGCTTAGTGAGAACGGATATGTTATTTCATGATTATTTAAATAATAATAGATGGGATTTTGTCTTTTGATTGAAATACTTGTGTGTTCACCAAGCTTGTGGAGATAAGCAAATGAATTTAAAAGAACAAGCAAAAAAGATAAAAATGGATATTCCAACCATATATTTTGAGAGCCATTGCGCCGGATGCTGTTCATGCGATGTCCAATTTTACAGTAGAGCATAAGGAGCGTAGTCACTTATTTACAGAAATTCTCCGGACTGGTAAAGCAACAACACTTAGTGGAATAATTGAAAAAGATATTATTGAACAACGAATTAGACAATTATATGAGTATGAGTTCAAGCTCGAAAATTGGGATATTTCGCATATTGAAGAACAAAAAATATGTAGTATAGAAAATATGAAAAATCTAATTCAAGAAGCTTCTTTGTTTATTGAAAAAATATTTATTGGGTTGAGCTGTTTTCCCTCTTCGTAAAGGTCAACAAGGATTAACCTATCTTTATGTTGCGTAGCACGTTCCCTTTAATGAGATTATTAATACAATGGAAGAATTTTTTTGTTACAATGTAGTGGATAAATAAGAGGTGGTGTAAAAATATATGATAGCAATTTTAGCGAGTGCTTTAGGAGGCTCTTATAAAGTCAATGGAAAGCGTGTTCCGACATTTTTATTAAATGAAAATGGATTAACAGATAAAATAAAGCGCTTTTGGAAGAACGATTCAAGGGTTCTTATTATAAGTGCGGGGCCAGAAGAATTTGAGAGAAATGATAGCATTTTGTATTGCCAAAGGGAAGCATTTGCAATGAGTGGGTTAAAAGCATATTCTTTTGAAATTTGTGATTACCGAAATGAATTGTTAGTAGAAAAAATTAATGAGTATGACGTTATTTTGTTAGCAGGAGGACATGTTCCAACGCAGAATAAGTTTTTTAAGAAGATTGAGTTAAAACAGAAATTGGAAAATTATAACGGTCTGGTTATTGCATGGAGTGCTGGTTCTATGAATTGTGCGGAGATTGTATATGCACAACCTGAGTTGGAAGGAGAAGGAATAGACCAAGACTATGCAAGGTTTATATCTGGTTTGGGAATTACAAAGAAAATGATTATTCCACATTTTCAAGATGTAAGAACGGACATTGTAGATGGATTAAGAGTTATTGAAGACATGGCATATCCAGATAGCATCGGAAAAGAATTTATTGCTTTGAATGATGGAAGTTTTATCATATCTTTAGAGGGAGATGAAACATTGTATGGAGAAGCATTTTTGATAAAGGATGGAAAACAAATTCAGATATGTAAAAAGGGCGAGTTTGTGCAATTAATAAGTGATAGAGGTGTAAACGAAGCCGAAGGAAAACCTGCAAAAGAGAAGTGAGAAAATGGAAAAACTAAATTCAGAATCAAAAAAGATAATGATTGAGCGCTTCGTAAAATAATTTTAATTAAATGAGCTTGTTGTAAAAGCTATTCGTTTAAGAGTACATTTGCCTACCGATGCCAGAAGCTCTTGACAGGGTTAGTTCCGGTGCCGGAAGAAAGTATTGCGGATAACAGCAGGAAAATGTTAATATATAGGTAGTTTTGTGAATAACCAGCCGATAAATGCGGCATGGAAGGGAGGAATGGCTTCTTTTTGGAAAGGCATGGATAACGGCTATGCACTATGCCGGGTTTGCCGCATAAAAGCAGTTCCTTTTACCGGAAAAGGAGGTAAAGGGAGTGAAGTACACAGAAGAATTGGAAGAATATGCAGATTATTTGTTGAATAAGGAGCTGGCAGAACAGACTAAAAAGATTTATATTGCACAGGCGGAAAAATTTCTGGATTATATGGAGGAAAGAACCGTCACAAAAAAAGAAACTGTCGCCTATAAAAAGATGCTTCTGGAACAGGGGCAGAAGCTGTCTACCATTAATCTACATATTACAGCAGTGAATAGTTATCTGAAATATGCAGGCTGTGCCGACTGCACTGTTAAAACACAAAAGCAGCAGAACAGACAGACCCCGGATAATTTGATTACGCTCCGGGAATACAGGGAATTGCTTGCATGGGCAAGGGAAAGCGGTAGGGAGAAATATTATTACCTCATGCGTACACTTGCCTTGACGGGAATCCGTATTAGCGAGCTTTCCGGCTGTAGCATAGAAGCTCTGGAACAGGGGAATTTTGTTGTGTGCAATAAAGGGAAAAGTAGGAAGATTTATCTTCCGGAAAAGCTTGTGGAAGAATTAAAGGAATATTGCAGGAAAAGCAACATCAGGGAGGGTGTCATTTTCCGTGGAAATACAGGAAAACCTATCAGTCGGATAGCAGTTTATAAGATGCTTGTAAAGCTGGCAGATGAATTAGGTATATCGAAGGGAAAGGTGCATCCGCACGGATTTCGTCATTTGTTTGCGACAACTTATATGCAACAGTATTCGAATTTGTTTGAGCTTGCGGATTTGCTTGGGCATTCCAGTTTGGAAACAACCAGAATTTATACAGCAACTACAGCAGATGAAAAGCGGAGAAAAATTAATAAACTTGAATTATAGTATTGGTGGTAAAAGGAAATCTGTTTAAAAAGCAGCAGGAAAAAGTTAACAAAATACGATATTATGCATAGTTTGTCAATCTATTTTTTCAAAAGAAATAAAAAAAGAATTAGAAAATTTGGGTAAGCAGGAAGAAAAAGCAGGACATGAAATAATGTACCTGCTTTTTTTCTGTCTGTTATATTTCTCAAGAATAGCTCTTAAATACTGAAAAGCAAAGATAACATAATATCGTATTATGAATAAGTAATCAAAATAAACAGAAAGGAGGAAAACAAAATGGAACTTATTGAAAGCATCTTGACCGATAATCCCTGCTATAAAGCAGGAAAAAAAATTACGGTTAAGGGGCTGATGCTCCACAGTGTGGGTTGCCCACAGCCTTCAGCAGAGACCTTTGTGCGAAGGTGGAATAATGCAGAGGCGGCGCGAGCCTGTGTCCATGCTTTTATTGATGGTAACACAGGTAAGATTTATCAGACGCTTCCGTGGGACCATCGTGGGTGGCATGGAGGAGGCAGCTCCAATAATACCCATATCGGGGTGGAAATGTGTGAGCCGGCATGTATTAAGTATACCGGAGGTGCTGTCTTTACCTGTTCGGACAGGGAAGCGGCAATGGAAGTGGTAAAACGTACTTATGATGCGGCAGTGGAATTATTTGCTTTTCTCTGCAAGAAATTTAGTCTGAATCCTTTAGATGACGGCGTAATCGTCAGTCACAAGGAAGGACATGACAGGGGCATTGCTTCCGGTCATGGCGACCCGGATCATCTTTGGAACGGGCTAAAAAGCGGATATTCCATGGACGGCTTTCGAAGGGATGTCAGTATTGTCATGGGTGGCGATATACCGAAGCAAGCCTCAACGGCGCAAAATACAGAAGCATCTGAGACAACGCTCCAACCTGAATCGTCATCTTCCGACGAAGAAATGTCAGTTTCGGAAGGAGGAGTAGATTTGGTTGCCAAGTACGAGGGCTGCCGTCTGGAAGCATACAAATGCCCTGCGGGGGTATGGACTATTGGTTACGGGCATACCGCAGGCGTTAGCCCGGGGGATAGTCTTCCTACACAGGAGGCGGCTAAGGAGCTGCTGAAGGAGGATTTGAAACAATATGGTGGCTACGTAAATGACTGTATTAAGAAAGGTCTGATTACATTTTCACTTACACAGAATCAGTTTGATGCATTGACCAGCTTCTGCTACAACTGTGGAAAAGGTAACCTTCAGAAATTGGTATCGGGTAGAGATGCAGCTACGGTGGCAGAGAAAATTTTGCTGTACAACAAGAGCGGTGGAAAAGTGCTTGCCGGCTTGGTAAGAAGAAGAGAAGAAGAAAGAGATTTATTCTTATCTTAACAAATGGGCCCTTTCCATTTGGGAAGGCTCAAGCGGGAAAGGAAAGGTATAAAAATGATTAATTTTGACAGTATTAACTTAAACAAATGGGAACCGGAGCAAAAACAGAAAGATACAATTAAATATATTCTGGAGAATGCAGGTATGAAGGATGTACCGGAAATAGTCAGATTAGAAAAGAAATTCAAAAAGGCAATAAAAAACGGTATCTGCTATATGTTAAGTATGGAATGGCTTCATTTGATTGTGACCGAAAAGCCTGAATGGGCAACAACATATGGTATGATGGATGATGTACAGAGAAATACCGCTTATTATAAGCAGATTGCGACTAACTTTTTTGCACTGGCAGATAAGTCGTTAGGCGTTAAGAATCAGGTGATAGGAGGGTTATCCTATAGTAGTATACAGGCAGATAGTGAATTTGTTGCACTTAGCATGAGAGGGGCTGCTAAGGTAGTAGGTGAACAGGTGGCAAATTCGGCAGACGAGCTGGCAGGTGCTATGGTAAATGGTAAGCAGCTTATGTTTATTCGATTAGAGTTGAATGAGGGTGCCCATCGGGTTGCTGCATATCGTGAATCCGACACCTGTCTCTATTTCTTTGACCCGAATTATGGAACAATAAAGGTTTCTGCAGCAAATGCAGCAGAGCTTCTCACCAAGCTTAAGCAGCTGGCAGACTATTTTTATACAAAGGTATATAAAGTACAGCAAGCAGTAGTTAGATACCTTGAATAAAAGGAGGCAAAGCCATTGTCCGAAGAAGACTACTACAATGATGAATATATGGCAGGGGGCGATTTTGAAGATGATAGTTTGGGAGATGATGGCTTAGGTAGCGGTTTTAAAGAAAGCGATTTTATCCCGTTGGATGATTTGGTGTATGCTCCTCTTCATGCCCTTGCAAAATCCAATCAGCAGCTGCGCGCACAGGTGGTGGACGCAATCAAGAGTATGGGAACTCTGCGCCAAAACGGGACAGAGGAGACTGTACGCTTAAACAATATCAACATTGCTTATGAACAAGTGCGCCCGGAGGGTGACGAGGGCTACAGTGTGGATAACCTTCAGATGCAGGTGCCACTTCTTTCTATTATCCCTATCACGAATCTGAATGTGGAAAAGGCAGAAATTGATTTTTCCACTGAGGTTAAGGCAGAAAAGGATGAAGAGGGAAGATGCTCTATTACGGCACGCATCTGCTCTCCGGAGCAGAGAGAAAGTGATTTTCTGCCTAGAGTTACTTACAAGCTGCAGATTAGCTCCCTGCCGGCAACCGAAGGAATTTTACGTTTGACAGATATGTTAAGCTCCAATCAGATTGCAAAGAAAACAGATACTACTCCCGTAGCAGTGGACGGCAATCTGGGAAGTGATGAGCAGAAGGATATTTGGCAGGACGTATCCAAGATGAAGGCGAAGATTAAGAAGCTAAAACAGCTCTATCAAAAGATTACTGATATGATAGCAGAACAGGAGCGGATACAGCAGATTAGTAAAGACGCTTTTGAGGACATTACCAGAGAGTTTGATAAAGACAAGTATCTGATGGCACAGTCCAACATTGCTAATCGTATCATGGAATATCAGGAAAAGATAATGAACAGGGAAATCGAATTTGGTCTTGAGAAGGATTACGAGTAAAGATGGAGGGGAGAAAGTCAAGTAAAAAGGAACAGAGTGATACGGAACAGGTGCTTCTTTCTTATGTAAGGGAGCTGGAGGAAGAGATGAATCTAAGGCTGTTTTTAGACAGAGAAGGCTTGGGGGAAATCATGCTTTTTGTGGAGAGCGTAACCATTACGGACATTTGTTATCCGGAAAGTAAAAAGCAGGGTAGTTTTTTACAGAGGGTGTGCAGAACAGTAATATTAATGTTGAAAAAGCAGCTTAGGAGCTTTCTTGCTCATATGCGCAGATTGTTTTTCTTTTTTGATTGACCTATTCGGTAATAATAATTACAAAAATTAAAATTTAAAAGAAAGAAGGGATTTATCATGGCAATTGCAGAACAGTTTGCAGGACTAAAGATGGATCAGCTTATCGGTGCACCCCTGCGTGCAGCAGCAGATGCCAGTACGCAGCTTGCCAATTCCACGGCTGATTTTATTAACCGCGTGGGCTTTGACGGTGCAGGCAAGGTGCGTACCGTGGCATTTGGTTATCAGAAACGCAGTGTAAATGAGGACGGCACCAGTAATCTGGACGAGATGAAGGTGGATGTACCAATGCTGGCAATCGTACCGATTCCCAATCTTCAGGTGGATGAAGTGAATATTCTTTTTGACATGGAGGTAAAGCAGAGCGAGAGACAGGAGTCTGCCATGGATATGAGTGCCAGTATTAGCGGTTCCGCGAATTTCGGAATTGTCAAGGTGAGTGTAACCGGTAGCATCAGTGCTCATCAGTCTAACACAAGAAGCTCTGATAATTCTGCCAAGTATCATGTGGACGTTCGTGCAACCAATCATGGAACGCCAGAGGGTCTTGCCAGAGTGCTTGATATGATGGCAGCTAATGTGGCACCTATGTTAGTGGGTACTACCTTAAAGGACGGCAATGGGCAAAGTCTTTCTGAGCAGGCGAAAATCAAGGCAGAGCGCTTAAAGGCGCTTCGTCAGGATATTGCAGGAATTGAAAGCAGGTTGACGGCGGCACAGGACGGATTGGGCTCCAGTCTGACACAGTTTAAAAAAGTTGCGTCCTCTCAGCTTAATACCTATAGGGAAACAATGAACAGACTACAGAATTCCGTGAATCGCGACCGGTTTGACAAGGAGCTGGCTAATGCAAAAACCGATGCAGAGAGAGCAGATTGAAAAGCAAAGAGAAGAAAGCGAGCAGAAGGCACTGAATTACACTCAGACTATGGACGCAATCAATCAAAGCTGGAGTACCTTCCAGAATCAGGTGGGAGATTTTGTAAAGATGATTGCCGATAGTGGAAATGTGCCTGAAGGTGTATCCGACCTGTTTGCATTAAAGGCAGTAGATGGAGAAGGTAATACGTCAGTCTATGGCAGTGGCGAAGCTTATTATGCAGCCATGGCAATGGCACAGAAGGGCGCAGTGGATAATCAAAGAAATGTGAACAGACTGGAAAATGAACTGTTTGAAAAGAAAGCGGAGTACAGTGATGCTGTAGCAGGCAAAGCACCTGCCCTGCCTGAAAAGGCACAGGAGGCTCCTGCAGGCAAATAGTAAGGGGATAAAGAAAGAAGGCGCAGGATGAGCAGGGAAGAAAAAACGGCATTGACGGATATTCATTATATTAAGCTTGTTCCTATCGGTAGTGTAAATCCTAACAATCCCCTATCAGAGCAGGCAAAAGAGGAACAGGTGGCCCTGCTCAACCGGTGCCTGAATGACTTTCCCAAGGGAATTATCATTGGGAAGGATATTACCGTGGGGCGCTATCTGATTGGAGAGCATGAGCTGACCATGGAGAAAATTACCTATCATGTAGGTTTTACAAGAAAACCATCATGGGAAATAGAAGGAGGAATATCCACATGATTATTGATATGAACAAAAAGCAGGAACAAATGACTATGAAAATAGAGGGAAGACTGGATACGACTACTTCCCCACAGCTTGAGAAAGCACTGGAGGATAATCTTACGGGGATAAGTCACCTTATTTTGGATTTTACTGCATTGGAGTTTATTTCATCGGCAGGGCTCAGAATATTGCTTGCAACTCACAATGCCATGGGAAAAAAGAATGGCTCCATGGTAGTCATTGGCTCTAATGAGGAGGTGCGGGGGGTTTTTAACATCACTGGTTTATTGGACATTCTGAACATTGAGTAGGGACAAGAGCAAATATGGATGAAAAGGAACTTTATTTAAAAAATAAGCTCGGAAATACTCTGAAACTTCATCTAAGACCCTATAGAAAAGGTGACCAGGCAGGCATGATTGCCTGTATTCGTGATGAGTACGGAGATACCTATTTTAAACAGGGTTTTTATAATCCTGATTACTTGGAAAAGGAAGCGGCAGATGGCAGTATTACCTTTTTGGTTGCAGAAACGGAAAATGATGGGATTGCCGGTATGCTGATTTTAAAGCAGTTCTATCCAAATGAGACTATGTGTGAGATTGCCTCTCAGATTTTTAGAAAGAAGTATCGTGGCTATGGTCTTGCCATGCCCTTTTTTGAATATGGCATGAATATTTTATTATCCCGGTTTTACTCGGCGGCATTCTGCTTGCCTGTGCTGTTTCATGACGTGACGCAGAGGCTGCTGTATCGTCTTGGACTGCGAGCCACGGGTCTTGTGATGAATGTATTTGATATGGAACACATCACCCATTCCTATACAAATGGCAGAAACACTAAGCATTCTCAGGGTATTCAGATACGGGCGCTGGAAAAGCAGAATGCAGGAATGCTTTATATTCCGGAGGAGCATCAGAGTTTTTGTATGGAAATTTATAAAGCACTGGGAGTAAGATATTGCATCACAAGGGAAGGCGGTCATATTATACCACCTGTCAGCAAAATACAATATAAACAGGATATGCTACAGAGCAGTTTGGTAATTTATATTTCGCAGATAGGGTCTGACCTATTGGAACGGATAGGAGAGCTTTTTGTAAAATACCCTCTCAAGGGAAAGCAGACTGCAAACATATTTTTAAATATGAGTGACCGGAATGCAGTGTGGGCATATCGGATACTGACTGAAAAAGGCTATTTTTTCACCGGTGTAAAGCCTCTTTGCAGCAAAAACGAGTACATGGTACTGCACCATCCGGGTGAGGTTGAAATTTATTTTGAAGATTATAAGCTAAGCAGGGAATTTGCACATTTGGTTGCGTATATCAGGGAGTGTTATGAAAAAAGAAAAAAAATCTATTCGTCGTAAAACCACAGTGTTGTTGCTGATTACAGCACTTTTAGCATTGGCTTCGGCAGGTGCTGTCAGTATCTACAGTCTTTATTCTATGAAGCATATTTCAGTGGACAGTAGCAGGCAGCTGGGACAGACTGCTGCGGAAAATGCGGAAAAGGCGTTGGAGAAGCTGGCAGCAGAAAATTTACAAAGCATGGCTGTGGAGCGGGCGGCATATATTGAGGAAAAATTTGCCACAGTAGAAGCATATGCGCTGGGAATTGCAGCATTGGCAGGGGACATTTATGAATATCCGGAAAAGTATCCGGACAGGGAGGTAGCATTGCCGCTGCCGGATTCTACAGAGCTGGCGGCGCAGCTTTTATGGTCGGAGAAACTGACAGGACAGGAAAGGGGTTTGCCGTCTGCAACAAAGGAGCTGCGCAAGCTGGGCAATATACAAGATTTGCTGGTACAGTACAATGCTCAGAATGATATGGTATCCTCTACTTATATTGCCACGGAAAGCGGTTGGATGATACAGGCAGACTATATCGCCTACAGCAAATATGAGGAGAATGAGCCGCAGCCAGTGTTGCCCATGTCCTATGAAGCAGCCGGACGACAGTGGTACAGATGGGCAAAGGACAGTATTCCCGGACAAATAATTTACACAGATGTAATCAAGGATATTCATGAAGGTGGTAACTGTATTGTGTGTGCAACGCCTGTTTATTACAATGGAGAAGTGGTGGCGGTGGCGGGAGTTGGCTCCTATTTGGAGACTGTAAATAATGCCGTACTAAATACTACCATTGGACAGGAGGGTTATGCTTTTTTGGTGAATGAAAAGGGTCAGGTTATGGTATCCGGGAAAGAGCAGGGAGAGATAGCCGCTTGCGCAGAGCAGGAAAAGGATTTGCGCAAAAGCAGTAATGATGTACTTTCCGATGTGGCGGTTAAGATGGTGGCAGGTCATACCGGTTCCTTAAAGCTGATACTGGACGGCAGGGAGGTATACCTTGCATATGCACCTCTGCACAGGCTGGGTTGGAGCTTTGTTACTGTCATTGATGTGGCAGAGGTGATAGCTCCGGCAGAGGAAAGTCAGAATATGATTCTCGCCTTAACTGAAGATGTAGCAATAAAGCAGAATACTGCAATCAAAAAGATGCTCATATCTTTTGTGACGGTGATGCTGGTTGTGATGCTGTTTATTTGTTGTGGGGGAACCTTGTTTTCCCGAAAGCTGACGGCTCCTATTCGCAAATTGACAGAAGAAGTAGGCAGGCTGGACGGTGGAAATTTGGACAGGCAGATACAGATTGCCACTGGGGACGAGGTGGAGGAGCTTGGCAATGCTTTTAATAAAATGACGGCTCAGATAAAGAGTTATGTAGAAAATCTTGCCAGCGTTACTGCCGAAAAGGAGCGTATCCGTACGGAAATACAGGTGGCATCTCGTTTGCAGGCAGATATGCTGCCAAAGGCAGATGAGATATTTCCCAATAGGACAGATTTTACCCTTTCAGCTTTTATGATGCCTGCGAAAGGCGTGGGTGGGGATTTTTATGATTTCTTTTTATTGGACGAGGACAGACTTGCATTGGTTATGGCAGATGTGTCCGGCAAGGGAGTTCCGGCAGCACTGTTTATGGTAGTATCCCGCACCTTGATAAAGAGCAGACTGTTAAGTGCGGGAAGGGATTGGAGCAAAGTGCAGGACAGTGAAAATTTTCTTTCCTGTGTGGTAGAAGAAATTAATGACATTCTGTGTACTAATAATAAAAACGGAATGTTTGTCACTGCATGGATTGGGGTGCTGACTCTTTCCACGGGGGAGCTTGTTTTTGTCAATGCGGGCCACTGTCATCCCCTAATCTGCCATAAAAATGGCATTTGCGAATATAATGACAGTTTTGGAGGCCTTATTCTTGCTGGCATGGAGGGCAGTACATATAAACAGTGCCGTATCCGTCTGAGACAGGGGGATACCCTGATGCTCTATACAGATGGTGTGACAGAGGCTACCAATTTGCAAAAAAAGCTGTATGGAGAAGCAAAATTAAAGCTTGTGGCAGAAAAGCTTGGAAGAACAGGGATAACGCCGGAAAAACTGATAGAAGCGGTATGGAAGGACGTGGACGATTTCCAAAAGGGAGGGGAGCAATTTGATGATATTACCTTACTTGCGGTGACCTATCATGGACAAGGCTATGTGGAGAAAACCGGAAAACCTGACATAAAGAATATTTGGGAGTTTGCCGATTTTGTGGAGAAGGAGCTTAATAAAAAAGGTGTATCTATGAAAACCATTGTGAAGATACTGATGGCTGTTGATGAGATTTTCTCAAATATCTGTTATTACAGCGGTGCTACAGAGGTCACAGTGGGCATTAAGATAGATGAGCAGATTATTACCCTTTTCTTTGAGGATAACGGAACCCCGTATAATCCTATGGAAAAGCCTGATCCGGATGTGGAGGAATTACTGCATCAGCAAAAGGAAGGCGGACTTGGCATCTATTTAGTCAAGAAGCGAATGGATGAAATCAAATATGAATATATAGGCGGTAGAAACCGGCTTACGATTTCAAAAAATGCTGATATCTGAAAGCAACCAAATGGTTGCTTTTTTGATAAGTAACTATAAACTAAGGAGAACCGTTGCTGTACAATAATCCTATCATTTTTATGACAGTAACGAAATCCTGTTCTTGCACATACATAGATGCCATGTTATAATCAATTCAAAGCATATATTTCAATTTAATATCAATAACTTCTGGTTATTCTTTTTTCTATCTGAAAATCTATGCTTTCAATCATATAATTTAAAGCAGGAGATTTTCGGATGCTCCTGCGAAGGAGGACAAGTGAATAACAGTAAGAGAAAGAAAACGCCCGTAGTGGCGGAACGTAACTATAGGGACCCCCTGTTTCGGATGATGTGGAGCGCGTATGGCGACATGCTGTTGAAATGCCTTTAAACGAAGCAGTAGAAAGGGCAGTAAAGGAGTGTATCAAGGAAGGAAGCTCAGATAGAATTGATATGTAAGAAACTGCGCAGAGGAATGCCGCCGGAAAAGATTGCGCAGGAATTAGAGGAGAATGAGGAGACAATCCGGTGGACACATGAAAAAAGGAGAATCCCATGCATTATAACTGTCTTATTATAGATGACGAAATTGATTTGTCGAAAATGACCTGTGAATATCTTGAGATGTTTGGCATAAGCTGCGCCTGCGTTGAGACAGCGGTGCAGTGTTTGGAGTTTTTACAGGCTAATCAGGTGGATATTCTGCTGCTTGATATCAATTTGGCGGACGGAAGCGGATTTGACCTGTGCAAAAGGTTAAGAGAGCAATATGATATGCCGATTTTGTTTATCAGCGCCAGACAAAGTGATGATGACATTCTGATTGCACTCAACATCGGTGGTGATGATTATATCAAGAAACCATATGCCTTGAGCATTCTTCTGGCAAAGATTAAGGTCATCTTAAAGCGCATGGAAATGCAGGAGAATCAGACAAAAGAGGTAACGGGGGAAGAGGTGCAGACAGGGGAGGATATCAGGCTGCTTCCGGACAAGCTGTGCGTCTGTATTGGGGGAAAAGAGGTTCCTTTAAAGGCGAGAGAGTTTGCATTGCTTGCCTGCCTGTATGAACATAAAAATAAAATTGTGACAAAGAGGCAGCTGTTTGAGCAGGTTTGGGGAGATGCATTCTATAGTGACGGTACTCTCAATGTCCATATCCGCAGGCTGCGGGAAAAGCTGGAGGCAGATCCTAATGAGCCGGAGCTGATTCAGACTGTGTGGGGTACCGGATATATGCTAAAGATTGGAGAGGAAATATGAAGCTGATACGATATTTTATCGGCTATACGGCAGGTATGCTGGTATTGCTTGCGGCAGCATTTTGGCTGACAGACCATATATCAGATGCAGGAGGAGAAGCTGATGATGCTAGAGATATGGTATATTACAACGAGCAGTTTCGCCTGATTATAGATGAGCTGGAGCAGGGGGCTGCGCCGGAGGAGCTTACGAAGAAATATGGCTGTGAGATTGTGCCGGTTCAGGACGAAATGTATGAGGCAGACCTGATGGACGCTGTCAAAAACGAGGCGCTGATACTGGATTACAGAGAAGGGGATATTTTAAAGGGAAAGCTGATTTGGAATGATAGGGCTCTGCATTACGAGAAGCTGGAACGCACGTTGAAGGCCTGTGTGACAGTCATATTTCTTGTTGTGCTTATCAGCGGCTATGTACTTCTTGGTATTTTATATATAAAGATAATACGCCCATTTCACCGACTGGAATATTTCAGCAATCAGGTGGCAAAGGGTAATCTGGATTTGCCATTGTCCATGGAAAAAGGAAACTATTTCGGTGCATACACGGAAAGCTTTGATTTAATGAGGGAGGAGCTAAAGCGTGCAAAGGAAAGTGAATATCAGGCGAATCAAAGTAAAAAGGAGCTGATTGCGCAGCTCTCTCATGATATCAAGACACCTATTGCCACTATTCTTGCAACCTGTGAGGTGCTTCAATGCAGGCTGACCGAACCGGACGTATTGCAAAAGTTAGAAGTTATTGACAGGAAGGCAAAGGTAATCCATGAATTGGTGGACAATCTTTTTCACGCAACATTGGAGGAATTGTCCATACTTAAGGTGGAGCCGGTGGAGGAAAGCTCCCTCTGTATTGACGAGCTGCTAAAACAGGCATGCTATTGCGGAGAGCTGATGTTGGAGGGAGAGGTGCCGGAGTGTCTGGTTTATCTTGATAAACTGCGGTTTAGTCAGGTGCTTGATAATTGTTTGAACAATGCATGGAAGTATGCGGGAACAGCGGTTCAAATTACGGTAAAGGAAGAGCAGACCGGACTGCGGATTGAAATAAGAGATGAAGGAAACGGTGTGCCCGAGGAGGAGCTGTCCCTTGTTACGGAGAAGTATTTTCGTGGCAGCAATGCAAAGGGAAAGTCCGGCTCCGGTCTTGGGCTGTATCTTTCCAGTATGTTTATGGAGAAAATGCAGGGGGTAATGGAATATTACAATGAGAATGGCTTTGTTGTGGTGCTACACATACGAAAGGTAATGCCTACATAAACAGAACTCTATACAGGTAAGAAACAGTTAAGAATCAGACAAGAATCAGGTTAAGACTTTCCGGGAGCGGCGTGCTAGAATCAGGATATACCATAAGAGAATGGAATCATCAATGAGGAGGCATTTGTAATGAAGGAAATATTAACGGCAAAGGACCTGTGTAAAACTTTTTCGAATGAAAGCGTACAGCAGCATGTGTTGAAAAATCTGAATTTATCCATTATAGAGGGTGATTTTACCGTAATCATGGGCAATTCCGGTTCCGGTAAGAGCACTCTGCTCTATGCCCTGTCGGGAATGGACCGACCTACTCTGGGCAGCATATCCTTTCATGGGGAAGAAATTTCGGGATACAATAATGACCAACTGGCGCTTTTTAGAAGGAAGCATTGTGGCTTTGTGTTCCAGCAGAATTATTTGAATGACACTATGAGCGTACTGGACAATGTGTTGGTATGCGGACTTTTGGTACAAAAAAACAGAAAGGAATTAGTGAAGCGGGCAAAGAGCCTGCTGTCACAGGTAGGTCTTTCAGAGGCAAGCTTTGGCAAATTTCCCACGCAGCTTTCGGGTGGAGAGCAGCAGCGTGTAGCTGTTGTACGCGGTGTAATCAATGAGCCGGAAATTTTGTTCGCCGATGAGCCTACCGGAGCCTTGAATTCTCAGAATACGGAGCATGTGTTAAATATATTGACTAAGCTGAATCAAAAGGGACAGAGTATTGTCATGGTAACCCACGATATGAAGTCGGCAAGACGAGCGAACAGGGTATTGTATTTGAAGGACGGCATGATTACGGGGGAGCTTCAGCTTGGTAGTTATGTAAGCGGTGATGCCAAGCGACATGAGCAGCTGAGAAGCTTTCTGCAGGAAATGGGGTGGTAGACATGTATGCATTATGGTTTATCGCGAAGCAGAATCTGAAAAGAAAAAGGGGAGATGTTGCAGTTTTGTTTTTGCTGATTGCCCTTGCCACGATACTGCTCTACACCAGTATATCAGTTCTGACGGGAATTGATGAAGTTATTTCTCAGGCATGTGACAGGTCAAAGTCGGCAGATTTTATTGCTATTGCGGGCGGAGAGGGAGATGAGCTTGCTAATATTTTAAAGTCGCATCAGGAGGTAGAAGTTTATGAGGCAAGCGAAGCTTTGGCGTATTTTGATGCGGAATATAGAAAAGAAGGGGAAGAAGAGAGCGAATCGGCAGAATTGATGTTTAGCAGGGCAGAAGAAAAAAGGAGCATAGGAATACCTGTCAGTAAAGAGTATGCAGGTCAGGAGACGATTGCCCTTGAAAAGGAAGAGATTTTATTGCCCTATTATATGAAGGCGGCTAAAGGCTATAAGGTGGGAGATATTATTTATATTTTGCTTGGGAGTTCATGGGAGCGTTTTTGTATTGCAGGCTTTACAGAAGACCCTATGTTTTCAACTCCTCTAAATATTTCCATGTACAGTGCCTACATTTCCGGCTCCCGTTTTGATGACCTGCTTGCAGCAAATGACAACCCGGAGAAAAATATCCGCATGGTACATAAGGTGCATTTGAAGGAGAATAATCGTCCAATAGATTTTGAACAAAAAATAACACCGGAAATTGTGAAGGGAATCGGACAAAAAAAGATCAGCGTAATAGCATTTAACAGGGAGACCATGAGTGGTGGCACAGGCTTGATGTCTCGACTGAGCATGGGAGTTATTTTGATATTCTCGTTGCTCTTAATTATAATAACTTTGTTGGTTATCCGGTTTAGTATCCGGAACTTTATTGAGGGAAACCTGAAGAATATCGGAATTCTACAGGCAGCGGGATACACTACAAGACAATTACAAAACACTGTTTTATTGGAAATGGGAAGCATTACCTTTTTGGGGCTTTTAGTCGGAATTTGCCTTGGTATTGCAGGCAGCGGTATCGTAGGAAGCTTTGAGGGCATAATGCTGGGGCTTTCATGGCAGCGCCAATTTTCTGCAATAAGTGTGGCACTTACGGTTGCAACAATGCTTATCGTAGTGGGAGGTGTCAGCTTTGGCTGTGGCAGACTGTACAGAAGGCTTACGGTTCTTGAGGCTCTGCGCGGTGGTATTCACACGCACAATTTCAAGAAGAATCATCTGTCATTGGCAAAAAGCCGTCTGCCACTGTCAGCAGTGCTTGCAGGCAAGACCATACTGATGGAAAAGGGTAAAACAATTTCTACCTTTCTCATTGTTACGTTGCTTTCCCTTGCTACCTGTATGGGATTTGGCTTATATGAAAATTTTGCACTTCATAAGGAAGAATTGCTTAAGCTGACAGGTATGGAGACAGGGAATATCGTAATGTCGGGTGCTGATTTGGAGCAGGCTGTCTGTGAGCTGTCTGACTTTGATGAGGTGGAGAAGGTACTGCGTTATCAGAGTAACTCCTTACAGCTGGAAAGCAAGAGCGGTCAGCTGCAGGTAGCCTGTGATATGTGGAACGAACCAAAGCTTATTGAAAATGAAATATTGATTCGTGGGCGCCTGCCTGAGTATGAGAATGAAATTGTTCTGACAGCCAGTGTTGCTAAAATCTTAGGTGTGGATGCAGGTGATACCATATATGTTACCGGGGCAGGCGAGCGTAAGAGTATGCTGATTAGCGGAATTGACCAAAAGATTAACAACATGGGGCAAAAGTGTATGATAAGCAGCAAGGGTGCCCAGTATCTGAATGGGAGTTTTCAGACGGCTATGCTCTATGTGTACACAAAGGAAGGAGTATCCTATGATGCAATCAGCAAAAAGGTATCAGAGACATTCCTGGATATGGATATTACCGACAGTGAGAAGTTTGTAACGGAAACAATGGGCGGCGTGGTTCTTGCAATGAAAGCTATTTGCGTGCTATTTGTTGGAATTACGGTTTTTGTGGTGATGTTAGTGGAAATTTTGCTTGTAAAATCTCAGATTATCAGAGAAAAGAAAAATATCGGCATTAATAAGGCGCTTGGTTTTTCTACCCGTGACATTGTTTTTCAGACATTTCTTAAAAATGTGCCTGTGCTGGGGGTTGCTGCTGTATGTGGTGTAGCCTTAAGCTTTGTGCTGGGGGAATCTATGATAGTTGCCTGTCTGTCCTTTTGCGGGATTGAAAAATATTCTCTTGTAATATCGGCTCATTGGCTTTTGATTACAGTTGCAGGAATCCTGACAGTGGCTTCCGTAACGGCATTTTTTTCGGCGCTGCGTGTGCGGAAAATCGTGCCCGTACAGCTGCTCACAGAGGAGTAGGATGGATACCCTACATGAAGTAACTGTTACAATTTATTTTAAAAATCATAAGAATCTCTTAATGGCGATTTAAAATATCAATGCTATAAATAATGCATAAATCGTCATTAAGGGAGGTTTTTTATGTGCAGAAGAATAAGGGCTTTATTACAAGTGATATTGGCATCACTAATGCTTACAGCTTGTGGCAGCAGTCAGACCGACATTTTGGATGATATCGGTGAAGCAATCAACAATTCCACTAAAGAAGCTACTCAGAAAGACAGACAATCAGATATTGATATGACCCGAGGGGAGATATCGGATTTTAAGATATTGGGTACAGAAACCCCAAATAAAGATACTGCTTCTTATGAAATCTCAGATGTGGCAGCTACAGTCTGCTATGAGGGCGAGGATTTTATAAAGTCCGTATTTGCCGCAGGCGCAGATATGCTGTACATATATGGTATTAAGCCGGAGGGCAGTTATTTTTTTGGCGGTATGGAAGAGGAGAAAGCCCAGTTTCAGGAGTTTTCCATAGAAATGCCTGATGATATGCGTATTTCTTATATGACAGTGGACAGGCAGGCAAGCTGTCACATGCTTTGGATGAGTGTAGAAACCACGATAGTGGACGGTGTAACACAGAACCTAAGAACCTTTGAGAGGGCTCGTATTACAGTGGTGAATAAGTCGGGAGAGGTGGAAAAGGACATAGATGTGTCCACACTGTTTGCGAAGGAGCAAATCCGTCCTAATTTTTATTGCTTTGCGGTAGATGATGAAGGAAGCTATTACCTTGGAAACGGGCGTGAGCTTGTAAGGCTTAAGCCGGACGGCAGCTTAGAGGCTCGTATATCCTGTGGCGGAACGATACAGGCGGTGGGCTGCGGCAGGTCGGGAGAGATTTATTGTATCTATGCCGGTGAGAATGGAAAAGAAGTTATCGGCAAACTGGAGCAAAATAGTGGGGCAGAGGTAATCGTCGGAAAGGTCGGATTGCCCTCTGTAGGCGCGATTTACCTTCATCTGACTTTAGGAACGGACACAGAGCTTATTCTATATAACAAGGAAGGCGGCGTGTTTACCTATGATTCGGAGACGGATACAGTGCAGCAGCGCATAGCAGGAGAACAATTACCTGTGCCGGGAACAAGTGTAAGCGGTTACGGATTTCTTGGTGACGGACGCCTGTGCCTGCTGACAAGAGAAAAGGAAAAGAAAGTGTGAGGTTATTTTTGATATTTGTCATGGCTGCTCTATTTATGGGCGGCTGTGGGGAACAGGAGGGGCAGGAGAGTGATAAAATCACTCTGGTGTTGGCTGCCTTTGGCGAGAGCCCGGAATTGGAAAGGCAGGTTACATTATTTAACCAAAGCAATGAAGAATATCAGATTCAAATAGAAAACTACCAAAGGTCTGAGCTTTCGGAGGAGGACGGGCGTGCCAGATTACAGAGGGAAATCATGTCAGGCAAGGGACCGGATATGATTGATTTTGGGGCGGGTTATGCTACCAGTGATATTGTAGGGGGCTATACGGAGAATCTTCTGCCTTATCTGGGAGCAAGTGATGAGGAAATAAAGGAAAAATATTTTTATAATATACTGGAAGCGTTTTTTTATAAGGATGCGCTGTACGCTCTGCCCATCGGGTTTACCTTGCAGACCTTTGCAGGCAGCAGAAGTGAGCTTGGCAGCAGAGAGCATTGGAATATTCGGGAGATGATAGACTGTTATGGACAAAAGTCACAGGATATGCTGCTTTATCCGGGTCAGACCAAAGCCGATGTTTTCGGAACCATTCTCACGGGGAGCATGGATTATTATATTGATTGGGAAAGCGGGACCTGTAGCTTTGACGGAGAAGAATTTCAAAACCTGCTTTCCTTTGCTGATACCTTTCCGGAGAAGCTGCGCATTACAGAGGATTTCTCTGTAAAGCAGACCTTTTTTGAGGGCGGTGCGTTGTTGCTTCCCTTACAGATAAGAAGTATATTTGATATATGTAAGCCTGAATTTATATTTGGGGAAGAGGAGATTGCCTATATCGGGTTTCCTGTGGAGGAGAATTGCGGAACAGTTATTAAGGCTGCCGGGCCTGTGCTTGCCATAAGTATAAGCAGCAGGCATAAGGAGGTTTCATGGGAGTTTATTTCCCGGTTTTTAGAGGAACAGTATCAGAGAGAGGACGCTCTTCCTTTGTGTCGCAGCGCATTGGAAGTGCAGCTTTTTAAGGCAAGAGAAAGGGAATATATGGTGGATTCTGAGGGAAATCAGGTGCCTGTGGCAAAGGATAAGATAAGCTTTGAGGGGGAGAAGCCCGTGGAAATCTATTGCATTACGGCAGAACAGGCAGACAGGCTGATTAATCTGATAGAAGAGGCAGTCATTAGCACTGCCAATGATTATGAGCTGTATAGTATTTTGCTTGAGGAGTCGCAGGGTTATTTTTTCGGAGAGCGGACATTGGAGGAGGTCTGTAAAATTATGCAAAGCAGGGCTTCCATTTACCTTAGTGAAAAAGTAACTAAGAAATAGCTATTTGTACTGGAGCGTCACAAATAGCTTTAACGCTCCGGAATGGAGATAAGTATGAAAAAAATTTTTAAGGGTTTTCTAATGTCTATGATACTCGGCATCATTATGATAGCAATTTTGGCAGGGGGCTTTATATATGCCACGAAATATAAGATTACGGAGGTTGGCTCGGAAAAATCTCCTGATGGAAGCTATGAGGTCATATTTGAGCAGGTGGGAGAGCCGGAGTTTCCCTTTGGCGCCACTTCCGTGCGCTTTCTGGTGAAGAGCGCTGACGGCACTCTGATAAGTAAGGAAGACCATGTTATCTTAGATGACGGTGCTTCCTTCCGTGCAGAGAATTGGGAGGTACACTGGTATCCTGTGGGAGTGGAGATTATTCTCAAGGGAAGTGAACAAAGTGATGACGTCAATATTATATATTATGACAAGAGTAGTGTTTTTCAGGGCTATACCGGGGAGCAGGCTACTGCCGTCATGCAAAACCGATACGGGGAGGAGGTTTCCCTTGTGGGGCTGGAGGAGGGAGTATTTACCTTTACTACGGGTGAGTTTGCATTTCAGGCGGAGAATGATTTTCGGCTGACAGATAATTATGAGGAAAAGTATTTCGTTCATATAGCAGAGAAATTCTCTGCAAGCCATAACAGGCATATTGCCTTTGAGGCAAAGGGTGAGGACGATAAAGAGCGTTATGTCCCTGTAATTTCCTTTAACGGCAGACAGGCAACGGAGCAGGAAGCCTTTTGTAATGCTGTGTGTGATTTTGTGGAATATGTACAGCAGGATTCTTATATTACTGCCAAGGGGATAACATTTTCAGAAATAAGCTATTATGTGGATAACCAGCTCCAAATATTTCCCTTAAGTGGATATTTGGAGCCCTATGACAGAACCGAATTGTATAATGCCATATATGTTCATTTGGAGACGGGCTTTTCTTGTCTTGCCTACAGCGGCGGCTCTTACGGAAGGCTGTACCGCACCAATGACGGGGGAAAAACCTTTGTGGAAGTGGAATATCCCTCCCCGCAGGTCTATCTGCCGGACGGAACGCTGTATAATCCTTTTATTATGCCGGAGGAGGTCTATGAGCAGGAGGATAAGCTGTATCTGGTTGCGGGTCAGGGACCGGACGGCGACTATTACGGCGAACAGGGCTTTTGCAGTGGCTTATATGAGTCCGGGGATAAGGGGATAACATGGAAGTATTTGGGGGAACAGGAGGCAAAGTCAAGAGAATAAAGAAATGTGGAATGCAAGCAAAAAAGTACATTGAAACTACAATTTTCTACATTTACTCTTTATTCGGATTGAACTAGAATGAGCTTATTCAAGGCAGGATATGAACATAGAAAGCATGGCCTGTCTGAGAGGAGAGAAAAGTGGAAAAGAAACAGAAATCAAAGCTTGGATGGCTCTGGGAGAATATGAAGGGTTACCGGGTCATCTATGTAATCGGAATTTTAGGAACTGTGGTTTACAATGTAATGCAGCTTACAGTTCCATTTGTTACCCAGAAAATAGTGGATTTATTCCTGACGGGAGAGAATGCCGTAGCAAATTTGGCAACGAAGAAAGATTTGTTTTTTCAGCTGCTGATAGCCATGATATTGTTGACATTCTTAAGAACGCTGATTGTGTACATGGTCTGCATGGATGTGGAGCATGTGTCTCAGAAGGTACTCTATCGAATCAGAACATACCTTTTTGATAAGATAGAGTGTCAGGATATGAAGTTTTACAGCACCTTCCGGACAGGAGATTTGATGACAAGGCTGACGGGAGATTTAGATGCGGTGCGCCATATGGTGGCATGGGTTATCCGTACTATTGTGGAATCCCTGTCACTGCTGGGAGCAACTGCCGTATATTTCCTATATATGGACTGGAGGCTTGCACTTTCCATGCTGGCAATCGCCCCCTTTATATTCTTAATCATTATTCTGTTTAAGAACAAGGTAGCACCAAGACATAAGGCACTGCGTGAAAAGCTGGCACAGATGAACACGGCGGCACAGGAAAACATTTCCGGAAATCGCGTGGTAAAAGCATTTGCCAGAGAGGACTACGAGATTGGCAAGTTTAATGAATGCAATACAGAGTATTCACAAACCAACAAGAAAACAGCAATGACTTGGCTGACCTATTATCCTTATGTGGAATCCTTTGCCAACCTGATGCCGGTGGTGTTGTTGGCTGTGGGCGGTATGTTTATCATCAACAAGCAGATTTCCATGGGTGAGTATGTGGCTTTTTCGGGATTAATTTGGGCTATAGCCAACCCCATGCGACAGCTGGGAAATATCATGAATGAGTTTCAGAGATTTTCGGCTGCGGCGGATAAGGTTATGGAAATTTACTATTCTGAACCTGAAATTGTGGATAAACCGGATGCCATAGATAAGGAGGAGCGTTTTTGCGGAAAGGTGGAGTTTAAGAATGTGAGCTTCCAGTACGCTGACGGCAATCTTCCCGTGCTTCACAACGTGTCCTTTGTGGTAAATCCCGGAGAGACAGTTGCAATCATGGGTGAGACCGGCTGCGGAAAGACTTCTCTGATTCAGCTGATTCCCAGATTTTATGAGCCAACGGAGGGCGAGGTGCTTGTAGATGACATCAATGTGCAGGATATGAAGCTGCATCAGCTTCGGAAAAATATCGGTCTTGCCACTCAGGATGTGCTGCTGTATTCGGATACCATAGACGGGAATATCGCTTACGGAGACAGCCACATCAAGCAGGAAGAGGTGGTTAAATTTGCACGATACTCAGCGGCCTCGGAGTTTATCGCAAAGATGCCTGAGGGATATGACACCATTGTGGGTGAGCGTGGTGTGGGTCTGTCGGGCGGACAGAAGCAGAGAATTTCTCTGGCGAGAGCATTGGCGGTGAAGCCTGCTATACTGATTTTGGACGACACTACCTCCGCAGTGGATATGGAGACAGAGAAGCAGATTCAGCACAGTTTGAATGAATTAGATTTCCCCTGCACTAAGATTATCATTGCCCAAAGAATTTCTACCACAAAATTTGCGGATAAGATACTGGTTCTTCAGGACGGACATATCACGGAGTCCGGCACCCATGATGAGCTGGTTGCGAAAAAGGGATACTATTATAGTCTTGTGAAATTGCAGACAGGAGAGGAGGAATAATCATGGCAAGAAGAAATACCTACAGAGAAGATGAAGTGCTGGAGACACCTTTTGATTTCCACCATCTCCTTCGTGCATCGGTTTATATCAAAAAATATTTGGGGAAGATGATACTGGCACTGACCCTAAGTGCAATCGGTGGTATTGCCGCCCTGTTTGCTCCTATGATTACCCAGCATGCTCTTGATGAAGTTATCCCCAATGAGGATGTCAGGATGCTGTTTGTTCTGGTAGCAGTATTGATTTTTACTTATGTGGTCAGCGTTATTTTTACAACAATCCGTTCACGCATTATGGTGAATGTCAGCCAGAATATTATCTTTGATATCAGAAGAGATATATTTGCGCATTTGCAGAAGCTGCCTTTCCAATATTACGATGACAGGCCTCACGGAAAAATTCTGATTCGTGTAGTAAACTATGTAAACTCTGTGTCGGATATGCTCTCCAACGGTCTGATTAATGTGGTGCTGGAGATATTGAACCTGATTTTCATTGTTGTTTTCATGTTCTGTGTGGATGTAAAGCTGTCTTTAGTGGTTTTGGCGGGTGTGCCTGTGTTGGCAGTATTTATGCTATGGATTAAGAGGAAGCAGAGAAGAGCCTGGCAGCAGGTATCTAACAAGAATTCCAACCTGAATGCATATTTGCAGGAAAATATTGTTGGTGCAAAGATTACTCAGATTTTTGCCCGTGAGGAGGAGAACTCAGAGACCTTCAGAGAGTTATCCGACCGCTGTCGGGGTGCATGGATGCAGGCTGTAAAGTATAGTAATCTGGTATGGCCCGGAATTGATAATATTTCCGTGTGGGTGAGGGCGGCTATTATTATTTTCGGTTTGCTCATCTTTGGACAGGGAAATACCAGCCTGGGTACCATTGTGGCGATTTCGTCCTATGCTTCCCGGTTTTGGCAGCCGATTATGAATTTGGGCAACATCTTTAACAACTTTATTAACAATATTGCTTATCTTGAGCGTATTTTTGAGACATTAGATGAGCCTGTCACCGTTGACGATGCACCGGATGCCGTTAAGATGCCCAAAATCAAGGGCGAGGTTACCTTCGAGAATGTGACCTTTGGCTATGAAGCAGGCAAGACAGTGCTGAAAAATCTATCCTTTACCGTAAAGCCGGGAGAGAGCGTGGCGCTGGTGGGTCCTACCGGTGCCGGTAAGAGTACCATTGTGAATCTGATTTCCAGATTCTATAATGTGAATAGTGGTCGTGTGCTGATTGACGGTCAGGATATTTCCAAGGTGACGCTGCACTCTCTGCGTTCCCAGATGGGTATTATGCTTCAGGACAGCTTTATTTTCTCGGGAACTATCGAGGACAATATACGCTACGGCAAGCTGGACGCTACCGAAGAGGAAATTGTCAAGGCAAGTGAGACAGTCTGTGCTGATGAATTTATCCATCGGTTTCAGAATGGATATCAGACAGAGGTGAAGGAGCGCGGCTCTCTGCTGTCTCAGGGACAGAAGCAGTTGATTTCCTTTGCAAGAACGCTTCTTTCAGACCCTTCAATTTTGGTTTTAGATGAAGCAACCTCCAGTATTGATGTACAGACGGAGCGGGCTTTACAGCAGGGTTTGAATGCAATGCTACAGGGAAGAACCTCCTTCATCATTGCCCACAGACTTTCCACCATCAAAAACTGTGACAAGATTATGTACATTGATCAGGGCGGCATCATGGAATGCGGTACCCACGAGGAACTGATGGAGAAGAAGGGCTATTATTACCACCTGTATACTTCCCAAATGGAGGATATTGCGTAGAGCGAGCTAAAATAAATGTTGTTTGAATAACAGTATTTTCGTCAAATTGTAGAAAAAATGCTAAAAATTTCTACACGGAAAATGCGTCAATTTCATGGACAAGGGATAGACTTTGGTATAAAGTAGATAGTAGATATAAATTACAGATGAAAGGATTTTCTCATGAAAAAAAGGATACTTATAGCAATGATAATTGCCATGGGCGCATTGGCATCATGTGGCAAGGAAGAGGCAGCTTCTCCTGTACAGACGATTCAAGGGGAGCCTATTTCACAGGAGAACAATCAGGAGGAATCTACAGCTCAGGAGGGAGATGCTGACAGCACAGATGTTGACAATACAGGCGCCGGTGCGGCTGTCATTACTGACAGAACAGTGGTAGATGGTAAGATGCAGAGCTATCTGACCGGCGAGTGGAAGGACGAGGCAGTAGTTAAGAGAAGAAATATGGCAGTTATGATTCCCAATAACAAGCCTGCTATGCCTCAGTACGGTATTTCCAAGGCAAGCATTATTTATGAAGCTCCCGTGGAGGGACGTATGACCCGTCTGATGGCGTTGTTTGAGGACTATGATGACCTAGACCGTATCGGACCGGTACGAAGCAGCCGTGACTATTATGTGTATGAAGCAATGGCGTATGATTCCATTTATGTAAACTGGGGTCTGGCAGTTCCCTTTGTAGCACCTATTATCAATACAGACAGAATTGATAATGTCAGTCAGGCGGTAAGTGGTATTGACACTCCTGCGTCAGAGGCATTTGACCGTGTTTCCAGACCCGGTTATTCAAAGGAGTTTACCGGATATCTGATGGTGGACGGCTATGAGAAGGCTGTAAAGCGTCTTGGCTATGCAACGGAGTATACGGACCGCTTTGTACAGGCGTTTACCTTTGCGGCAGATGGTCATAGGGCAGAGTATGCGGATTATCCTGATGCCACTACAATTCGCCCCGGTGGAAATACCAGCAACAAAGGCGGTTATAGTGATGCAAAGCCCTGCTTTGAGTATAATGAGACAGACCATTTATATTACCGTTCTCAGTTCGGTGAGCCTCAGATTGATGAGTATAACAATGAACAGATTGCTGTTAGCAACATTATATTTAAGGTTTGTGTCGGTGAGGTAAGAGAGCCTGCGGACAAGGATTATCTGGCATTTGGTGTACACGGAACAGGCGACGCTTATGTGTTTACCAATGGTAAGGTGATTAAGGGAACATGGAAACGAGACAGTGATTATGCTCCCAACCTTTTCCTTGATGAGAATGGCAATGAAATCGTCTTCAATCAGGGAAAGACATGGATATGTAATATTTGGAAGGACTATGAAGAATATATCTCTTATGAATAAAGAAAAACAGAGGGGCAGGCAACATTGCCTGTCAGTTGGCCGGATTATTTTCATAGGAATTGCAATTTTAACAGTGCTATTAAATGTGTTTGCATGGAATAGCACTGTTTTTTCTAATGCTTATATTACCTATATTTTTCCTATATGGGTGAATACCTATGGCAGATTTACAGGGTTGTTTTCCTTTTCTGTAGGTGAATGGCTGATTGTGGCAGGGATTATACTCGTATTAGTGGCGGCAGCTTTGTTGGTGGCGGCTGTTATTGTATGGATAATCTTCTATGTAAGGCGAAGCAGGGTTTTAAAGGGAAGGAAGGAACAGCCGCAAAAAGTACAGCCGGAGGGTATTCAAGGCTTGGGTGCATATGGCAAATGGAAGCTGTTTTTAAAAGGATTTTACCGATTTTTTGCGTGGACGCTGTTAATTGTAGCACTAATAATGACGTTGAATTGCTTTATTCTATATCATGCTTCCCATTTTTCCCAGAAATATTTTGGAGAGAGTAAGGGGGAGTACTCTTTGGAAGAGCTGCTTTTGGTGCGTAACTATGTAGTGGAACAGTGCAACAGTCTCTCCTTGAAAATGGATAGGGCAGAGGACGGCAGTATTGTGTACACGGGAAGCACCTTGAAAAATGGTGAGGTGGGAAATATGGGGGAAAAGGCGGTAGAGCTGATGCAGAATTTGGGAAAAACCTATTCTCAGTTAGATGGCTATTATCCCATTCCCAAACCTCTGCGTTGTTCTGATTTTATGTGTCAGCAATATATGCAGGGCTATTACTTCCCATTCTCCATGGAGGCAAATTATAATGATGTAATGTATGTGATGAATATTCCTGCAACCATGTGTCATGAGCTGGCACACTTGAGAGGCTATATTTTTGAGGACGAGGCAAATTTTATCAGCTATCTGGCATGTGTGGAATCAGAGGACGATTTTTTCCGCTACAGTGGATATTTGAGTGTACTAAATTATTTGGAGAATGATTTGTATCGGGCAAGCCAAAAAAATCCCAAGGCTTTTCAGGAGGCAGCTCTGAAGATTCCGCCGGTGTCAGTGCTGCCACAGGTACATCAGGACAACATTTTTGTGACAGAAGAGGAGTGGGAACGCATCAATAGAAAGGCAATATTGAGTACGGAAGTGGTAGATAAGGCAGCAGATGCTTTTATTGATACAACTTTGAAGGTTAATGGTGTTTCCGATGGAAAACTCAGCTATAACAGAGTGGTCGAGCTTTTGTTACAATATTACGAGTGGCATGACTGGTAAACTGCCCCGAAAAATTTCCCTAAAAAATTGCTATATTTTTTTCGGGAAGGGCTTGACATTTGCGCCAATACCGTGTACAATAACCAATGTTGTGACGCTTAAGCGATTCAGTTATGTATCGTGTGGATTTCACGTTTGCAGGCCCAGATAGCTCAGTTGGTAGAGCAGAGGACTGAAAATCCTCGTGTCACTGGTTCGATTCCGGTTCTGGGCATTTCGCGGGAAGCCATTTTTCGGCTCCCTGCTTAACATATATGCGGGTGTAGTTCAATGGTAGAACACCAGCCTTCCAAGCTGGATACGTGGGTTCGATTCCCATCACCCGCTCTGCGGGAGATTTCATCCTGCTTTCGTGTGCGAAGCACACGGTAACAATTAATTTCATACCTTCAATATGCAGGCATATGCCTGTACAATTATGCGCGAGTGGCTCAGCGGTGGAGCACCTCCTTGCCAAGGAGGGGGTCGCGGGTTCGATCCCCGTCTCGCGCTTTTAATGATGAAAGGTGATATCCGAAGGATACCACCTTTTTTATTAGCAATGAATCTTGATTTTGTCAAAGCTACTTATTGAATTTTCTTTTTAAAAGCAATACATCTGTTAAAGTGCAAAGCATAAAATAAATTAACCAGCACACTCCATAAATACTTAATGAGTTGCCTAACTGAGGAATAGGGGAAAATGTCCACCAATGTCCCTCTGTCATTCCTTGAATACAATTACATATAGAAGAAATAGGAATCAGGCTTAAAACCCAAATATTAATTACCCAAAAATGAATAGATGATATTTTTTCATTTTTACCAATAAATTGTCCAATGGCAAAAATCATACATCCAAATGCCATCACAATAAGTCCTATAGCTACGGAAACAGCGGTCTGTTTTTCTTTCCACATAATAATAGCAGCAATCAGCCCAATGAAATTAATAGCACTGCCTACAGTAGAAAAAATTCGTGCATCTGGTTTTTTCTTAAGTATATCCGGTGTTGTTTCTATTCCTTTTAATAAGTAGTCAGTCGTTACATCAAAATAATTGCTTAACAATATGATTTTTTCAATATCCGGCAGACTTTGTTCACTTTCCCACTTGGAAACTGCCTGTCTTGATACACCGATTTTGTCGGCCAGTTCTTCCTGTGATATGCCCTTGCTTTTTCTTAATCCTTGTATTCTGTCAGCTATATTCATAATAGATACCGCCTTTCATATTGATAGCTATATTGTATCGAAATAGCGGTTGAATTACCACCACTACTACATTGAATAGTATCAACCAACAGTTGCAATTCGGCAAAAATTACCTGCTTCTGCTCAATTTTATCATGATGCGTACAGTTCCGGCAACAAATATCAGCTGTAATTGATTACAGGTAGCTTGGTATTATAATAGCTTGACGCAAATATGCATATTGTATATAATAGCAATGTAACATTATAAACTTTAATAATGAAAGGGTAGAAAGATGAGAAATTTAAAAAGCAAAAGCTTAATTTGTGTATTAATGAGCCTAACGATATTGAGCTTGAGTGTGCTAGCAGGTAGTAATAAAGCTTGTGCCTTTAGTGGACCACATGATTGTCGTGTTTCCGATTTGGAATATAGGTATTTCATTGTGGGAAATTATACTACAACCCATACTGTTTACAATGGTCAGACCTGTTACGTTACTCATGAAATAGTGAGAAAAACTCCTTATTGTACTGTATGTTCTAAAGCATTTTCTTCAACGGATACTGATAGAGTAATAGCACATTCCATTAACCATTAAGCAAGTATTTTTATTCTGAGGTGAATAGATGTGAAAGCATACAAGACAATATTATTATTCATATGTGTAGTTTGTTTAGCGACGAATGTTTTGGGGTGTACAACGTCCAAAAACAGTGATGCTTCTGAGGCAGTATCAGATGTTTCCTTTGACTGGACGACGGAAACATGGAAGAGGCAGTCTCAGTTTGCTGAACCTCGGATTATGGAGGTTGATAAATATGAGTTTTTGACTGCATCTGATGAGGACAATATACAGCAGCAGGCTGATATGCTACATTCTATTGATGACAGGAGAAATATTTATGATAACTTAGAAGCTGTGGGGGTGTCAGAATCAGATTTATTAAGTAGTGATATATATTATGATGGTGTTGGATATACATATGTGTTGCTTCCATTGGGTGTAGGGATTTATGTGACGGACGATAATGGGGAAATTGTTTTTAAGCAGGAATACACACCCATGGATAAAATAGAGGTGAAGCCTCCTATAGCAGATGAAAGCGGAGAATTGATTTTTTTAAAAAAGTTATCTGTCAAGGAGAGTGAAATCCTACTGTTTGATAAAGAGACGAATGATTTCCGAGTAATGATACATATCATTGATGAAAATATTTCCCAGCTTCTTGCTTGTTGCAAAAATAAGCTTTTTTATCGTTCCAAGGACAGTATTATTGAATGGAATATTCAGACTGGAGAGCGGAAACAAATATTTTCTCTTGTACAGATGGGAATTTCAGAGAGAGAAAGTATTTCATCATTCTTAAAACTCAGTATGTGTATCACAGAGACCGGGCAAATACAACTTAAGTATATGGGCTCGCAGGAAAAGTATATAGCAACACTTACCGATGAGCCGGTTCAAAAGCCGGAGCTAACATTGGCAAGTCTGCAAAACGTATCAAATGATATGATGAAGCCTATTGTTGCTCAGATGAATCGAAGGCTGGACAAGTATAATATTACATTTAAAAATGTCAGCAATGAGGAGGTACAAGACTATAGAACCCGGACGCTGGCAGATATGGTAGCTGGGAAAGGCCCGGATATGCTTTGGGTAAAGGAAACGGATATGTGGATTCTTCAGGAGAAGGGTTTAGTTTCTGATGTAAGGGAATATTTACCAGAAGAAGCACTAAAAGAGTTGCGCTCAAATATGTTATCAATATGTCATAACGATGAGGGGCTTTGGGGCTTGCCTGTGGATATATGGATTGAAACGATTCTTGTAAACAATAATGTGTGGGAGCAAGATTCATGGACGCTTTCTGATATAATGCAGCTTTTAGAAGAAAAAGAATATGAGGGTATATTTACTTTTTTAGGAAGTGAAATGAGCGAGATTATGCTGTTGCGAGCGTTGGTTTTAGACGGGTTGGAAAAATCAGAATTTGTCGATTGGGATAATGGTATTAGTAATTTTGACTCGGAAAATTTTGTTAAAGCGTTAGAAATTTGCAAAAAATACGGAATCATGAAAGGGTATGGAGAAGATGACCTTAAGGTGATGACCAAAGAAGGGTCGTATATGGGGGAATTAATTATAAATAGTGATTTTCAAGGGTATTTTCGAGATATAAAGCAGCAGGAAATGGATTTCCACGCAGTGGGGCTCCCTACAGAGAACATGAGTGGTAATTTCCTGTGCTGCAAGGGAGTGCTTGTTGTTAATAATAACAGCAATAATAAGGAAGCAATAAAGGTGTTTTTAGAATGCCTTATCAGCGAAGATATTCAAAGAGCAATCGGCAGGGAATCTATCAGCTTGATTGAACTGCCGGAAGCTGCCGTTGAAGCAGATGAGGAAAGTGTTCAATATTATAATGAATATCTTAATTTTATAAATAACAGTGTTCCCTATTATAGCTCTGAAGGGATAAGACAAATTGTGGAGGAAGAAGCCTCTGCCTATTTTTATGGCGATACTTTGGCAAAAAGGGCAGCAGAGATTATCAATAACCGTGTACAGTTATACTTAGATGAGAGGAAATAATTTAAAAGGCAGTCTCATAACATTGCTTTGGTGGAAAGTGATACACTTTAAGTCTATTTGTGCAGATGCCCCCTATCCCATATGCTGCTGGGCTGAGCCTCGGCGGTGGGTGTACGCAAAAGGAGCCTTTTCAGTGCCGTTTTGTTAAATGGAAATAAGGGCCAAAAGTAGCTCATGCCGCCGAAGGTAGGGGTGGTAGCAATGGATAATGACACAAGTGTCATAGATATGATAAATCCATATAAGCCGAAAAATCCTGTTGCCAATATCAGAAATATGCGGTAAACACGCAATGCGTCGCTGAATTCTATACTGGACAGGGACAAGGAGGCGAGGAGGGTGATGGCGGCATAAAAGAGTACTTCCACAGAAGCCCAATTTAAACTGACAGCAATGTCACCTATTAATAGCCCTCCCACAATGGACAGGGAGCCGGAGAATCGGCTGCTGTTCAGTGCGGCAGAGTACTTGAACAAGTCTAAAACAAATTCCACTGCGAAAACATAAAATAGCAGTCTGGAGGCGGTGAGCTGTTCCGTGGATAGCAGCTGCCAGCTTTCCGACAGGTTGGGAAAATAAGCCGTGATAAGTAGGAATAAGGGCATCAATAACAGACTAACCGGAATGCAGCAAAAGCGAACCAGCCTGAAATAGGTGCCGACTAAGGGGGTTTTATAATAATCCTCCGGACTTTGAGTAAATTGAAAAATAGTGCAGGGGAAAATCAATACCATAGGGGAGTTATCCACGATTACAAGAATATGACCTTCCAAAAGGTAGCTACATGCCACGTCGGGGCGCTCAGTTAGCTGTATGCTGGGAAGGGGATTCCACCAATGCTTTTTTATCAGCAGTTCTTCTAAGCTTTTTGTACCCATAGTCAGCGAGGAAACCTGCAGCTTATCAATCGCCTCTGTAAGACTTTTCAGCAATTCTTGATTGACGCAGTCGTTTAAGTAGGCAATGGCAACATCAGTTTTGCTCTCCGTACCTACATTGTGAATGGAAAAGGTTAAATGTGGTGAGCGAATGCGGCGTCTGATTAGGTTTGTGTTAAACAGCAGAGTTTCCACGAAGCCGTCTCTTGCGCCTCTGGTAATTCGTTCTATGTCCGGCTCGGCTACTCCTCTGGTAGGATAGGTACGCACATCAATAAGAACCGCCTGTGAAAAGCCGTCTATCAGGAGCACGGAGGGTCCGCTCAGCACATTGCGCAGGATTTCTTCCCAGCAATCGGTAAAGGAAACCTGAGCATATCCAATTTTAGCATTCACATAGCGGACAATATCCTTTATCTGCCCGTCCTGAGTGTATAGCGGATTCTGCAAATCGGAAAAAATCTGCTGTAGAATCTCTGTCTTGCAAAAGCCATTAATTCCCAGCCAATAGCTTTTTGTTTCTCCTAAATATAAATCTCTTGTAACCAAATCAAAGCTTGTGCCGATAGGAAGTAATTTTTTCAGCGTATCGATGTTTTCCGCAAGATTTTCAGACAGCTTTGAAGTCATCTCTTATTCCCCCCCTGTGTGATGTGTATTCATGTAATATGCCGATAAGTGTACCCTTCGTATATCAGTAGTTTAGTGTGTGTCCGGCTGTGAAAAAATATACAAAAATCTTTTCATGGCTATATTGGGTATGGTACAATGTGAAAAAGCTTTGCTTTTCAGAGGAGAATTATTATTGGAAAAAATCAAAGAAAAGATTAAGGGAAATGAATTAAAGCTGTTTACCATTGTTTCAAATATAATGCTATTTGCAGCGGCATTTGTCAGTGGCAGTCCGCAAAGCATCGTGGAGGGAATGAAGAAGATTATTATTTCGCGCAATGCTTTGATTACGGATTATTTTGAACTGGCGGGAATGGGTGCGGCTTTTTTTAATGCGGCTTTGGTGATGGCAGTCTGCATAGGGCTCGTTCTTGTGCAGAAAATTCCCTTTACGGGGCCTACCATGGCGGCGTTGTTTATCAACGCGGGTTATGGGCTTTGGGGTAAAAATCCCATAAATATTTTACCAATTTTGCTGGGAACCTATTTGTATGCAAAAATGCATCATGCGCATTTAGGGCGTTACATCTATACAGCGTTGTTCGGTACATGTCTGGCACCCTTTGTGACGGAGCTGGTATATATTTTGCCCTATTCTTGGGCGGTAAATATGGGCATTGCGATTTTAGTGGGCGTGTCCATTGGTTTTTTGCTGCCGCCTCTGTCTGCGCATACAGCCTCCATGCATATGGGCTATAATCTGTTTAACGTAGGCTTTTCGGCAGGAGTGCTGGCATTTGTAATTGTATGTATCATGCGTTCTTTGGGATTGGAAAGTGAGTCTGTCATGATATGGCAGGAGGGCAGACCTATCGGTATTGTAATATGCCTGTATATTTATTTTGCAGTAACAATACTTTTAGGCTTGTGGATAAGCAGGGGCAGCCTGAAGGGATTACGGCATATTTTTAAGCATCCCGGGCGCGCTGTGGCAGATTTTGTGTTGATGGACGGGCCGGGCGCAACCATGATGAATATGGGAATGATAGGGACTATTTGTATCACCTATATTATATTGGTTGGCGGTGACCTTGCGGGACCTGTTTTGGGCGCTGTTTGGACGGCATTTGGATTTGCGGCGTTTGGCGCTCATGTAAAAAACTACCTGCCGGTGTTACTTGGGGTGTATCTGTTTACATTTATCAGCAAATATAATGCGGCAACTCCGGGAATTCAGCTGGCGGCAATGTTTGGAGTGGGGATTGCACCTATTGCCGGTCAGTTCGGGGCACTTGCAGGAATTCTTGCGGGTATGCTGCATTCTGCCATTGTAATGTGTACGGCAGGAATGTATGGGGGCTTAAATTTGTATAATAACGGCTTTAGCGCCGGCTGGGTTGCAATATTTATGATACCTGCATTAGAAAGCTTTATGAGACAGTTTGAGGATAGAAGACGGCGAAAAAAAGCGGACAATAGAGAGGCGAAACAGGATGAATCACGGTGAAAAAAAGATAGCAAAGATAATTGAAGAGCTGACAATGTACTTTTTTACCATTGGAGCAGACAAAATAGAATCGGGAATTTTTCGGAACGGCAGAGAGGTTACGATTCACTTTAAATCTAATTATAGGCAGGAGTGTCGGGAAAAGCTTGACAATTTGGAAAAGTATTTTAATGAGCCTAAAAATGAAGGCATTGAGGATTTTTATTGGGAGCTTGCAGGCTCCGGTGACCCGGGGGAGAGCAGTCAGCTTTTGTTGGTTGGCATGATGATTGACCGGGCAGAAATCAATATTCTTGATGCGGAGGTGGAGCTAAGGCTGTATAAGGAGCTGGAAGATTCCCAGTAAAATCAGCAATGCTCCCGATAAGGGTTCGGAAAAGCACTCTGCAAAGCGAAACAATCTGCTTTGCCCCAGTTTGTTGCCCAAAAACAGAAAGAAAACAGAGAAAAAAAGTGTGGCAATGGCGGTGGATAAAAAGGGAAGTCCGGCAATGCCGGCGCTAAAGCCGATACCAATGTTATTGAGAGATAGTACAGCACCCATAAGAAGGATTTCCCTAATAAATTTTTGAGGCTCGACCCGAGTGGTTGTTGAACTTTTTTCCAGCTCAGGGCAGGCTCCTGTTTTCATCAGATGATTTTGCCACAGTCTGTAAAAAAAGGCTTTCGTCATATAATAAACCCCCAGTAAAATGACTACAATACCGCCTATAAGTGAGGCTAAATCGGGCAAAACGGGAAGGAGTAGAGTGGCGAAGCCCATGGAGAGGCAGGTGCCAAGCAGGGTAATCAGACTGACGAGAAGATTTTGCCAAAGGCGTATTGACATACCCCGTATGCCATAGCTGATTCCTAAAAGTAATGCGTCCAGACTGGAGGAGAGGGCAAATAGAACAGGAGACAAAAGCTGCATGGAGAACTCCGACGAAAAGGATTTGATTTACTATATTCTGTTTTGGTGTAAAGGGTGTTGAAAAAATGAAAGGTTTACTATAAGATGAGACAAAAGACAACGTATGGAGAGATGAAAGTACATATGAAAAGGGCAATTCTTTTTCTGAAAGAGGAAACTGTTTTGGTGATAGCCTTGTTGCTGGCAGTGATATCTATGTTTTTTGTGCCGCCGGATAAGCAATATATAAGCTATATTGATTTCCACACCCTTGCTATTTTGTTCAGCTTGATGTGTGTTATGGCGGGGTTGCAGAGGATAGGAGTATTTCAGTGGATTGCGGAGGCACTGTTAGGTAAAGTGAAGGGCAGCGGGCAGCTGACAATCATTTTAGTGTTGCTGTGTTTCTTTTTCAGTATGTTTATTACAAATGACGTGTCCTTAATCACCTTCGTGCCATTTACCTTTATTGTGCTGAAGCTGGCAGGTGAACAGCAGAGAGAAAAGCTTCTGGTGCCTATTGTAGTAATGCAGACTATTGCGGCTAACATGGGCAGTATGCTGACACCCATCGGGAGTCCTCACAATCTATATCTCTATGGACACGCAGGTATTACCATAGGAGATTTTATGCAGTTAATGTTGCCATATGCGGCTTTTGCGCTGGTGCTGCTTTTGGTATGGGCATGGCTGTGTGGTCATAAAAATAACGTGCCTCTTAAAATTAGCTTTGAGCAGCGCACTGATTTAAAGGGAAAAGGGAAGGCGCTGACGGCGTACCTGATTCTATTTTTGCTGTGTCTGTTAGCGGTAGTCCATGTAGTATATTATGTTTGGACGGTTGTTATAGTGGTGGCAGTGATTTTGGTTTTGGACAGAAGGGTTCTTCTGAAGGTAGATTATGGGCTACTGGTCACCTTTGTGGGTCTCTTTGTATTTATCGGGAATATGGGAAGGATTCCGGCTTTTTGTAACATTTTACAGAATCTTATGGCAAATCATGTGGCATTTACCGCAATAGCGGCATCTCAGGTGATGAGTAATGTACCTGCTTCCATTTTGTTGTCCGGCTTTACGGAGAATTTTAGGGAGCTGATTGTAGGTGCAAATCTGGGCGGCTTGGGAACACTGATTGCCTCCATGGCAAGTGTCATATCCTTCAAGTATATTGTGCGCGAAGAAGGGAGAAATAAAGGGAAATATTTCTTATATTTTACCGTTGCAAATATTTGTTTTTTGGCGGCATTAGTGATATTATATATTCTGATATAAGTAGAGAAAATCGAAAAAATTGGACGGTTATTATCATCATGAATAAAGGAGGCAACAGAGATGAAGTATTTATACCCGCAGGGAAAGGCAAAGGCATTGACCTTTAGCTATGATGACGGACAGGAATACGACAGAAAATTGGTAGAGATATTTAATGCACATGGCTTAAAGGCAACCTTCCATCTGAATTCCGGCACATTAGGAGGAAACACAGGCGCAGAGGATTTTGTAAAGCCGGAGGAGGTTGCTACGCTTTATGCAGGGCATGAGGTTGCCTGCCATGGAGTACAGCATAAGAATCTGTCAGGTATTTCTGCACAGCAGATAATGGTGGAGCTTGCAGAAGACCGTAAAGCGTTGGAAAAGCTCACCGGAAAAATGGTGCAGGGCTTGTCATACGCATTTGGCAGATATAATCAGGGAGTTAAGGAGATTGCAAAGTCAGTGGGAATCAAATATTCCCGTACGGTGAATGGCACTTGTGAATTTTATCCCCCGATAGATTTTTTGGAGTGGCATCCTACCTGTCATCATGATTATAAGCTTCTGGAGCTGGGCGACAGCTTTTTAACGCCTCCCGGATATGTAGAGCTTCCTCTCATGTATGTATGGGGTCATAGCTTTGAGTTCGGACGTTCTAAGGACTGGAGTGTGATTGAGGCATTTGCGGATAAAATGTGCGGCAAAGAGGATATCTGGTACGCTACCAATATGGAAATCTGTGATTATATTCAGGCAACCCGCAGTCTGGAATTTTCTGCGGACAGCCATATGGTACATAATCCTACCGCAATTAGTGTATGGATGAGTACTGACAAGGGAATTATAGAGTTAAAGTCAGGAGAGACGATAGCATTATAAAAGGAGTAATTAGGCAATGGCAGGCGAAATTACTATTATCGGCGAGGAAGCATATAGAGCCGCAAAGGAGCTGATAGAGGCGGCTGGGCTTGCAGAAGGGCAGCTTTTTGTAGTGGGCTGCTCTACCAGTGAGGTGGGCGGTGCCAGCATCGGAACCTTTTCCAGCCCCGATTTGGCAGAGGCGGTTTTTGGCGGAATTTATCAGGCGACACAGGAGGCGGGAGTCTATTTGGCGGCACAGTGTTGTGAGCATCTGAACCGGGCTTTGATTTTGGAGAAATGTGCGGCAGAAAAATACGGCTATGAAATCGTCAATGTAGTACCCCAGCCCAAGGCGGGAGGTTCCTTTGCCACGGCTGCCTACAAGGCGTTTGAGGAGCCTGTTGCTGTGGAGCATATCAAGGCACATGCGGGGATTGATATCGGCGATACTTTGATTGGTATGCATTTAAAGGATGTGGCGGTTCCGGTGCGTATCCGCACTAAGGAAATTGGAGATGCTCATGTGGTATGCGCACGCACAAGAGCGAAGTTTATTGGTGGCGAAAGAGCCATATATGACAGCGAAAGAATGTAATTTTGCAAGAAATAAGTCAAAATCGACAAAAGTCGATAGTCAATTCAGACACAATTGAAAGAAAATCAGTCATATATCATAATTATATGACTGATTTCTTAATATCTTCTGTCAGTTTTTTTCTTGAGCCTCCTCTAACAGCTTCATAATAGTAGCGATAGAGTCCATCTGTCCGCTACGGCTCATGGCATCGGAGTAGGTCTGTCTGGTAAAATATAGCTCATGAACCTTATCAACCAAAAGCTCGGTAGTTAAATCGTCCTCATCTATAACAATGGAAAAGCCTTGCGATTCAAAGGATTTTGCATTCAAAAGCTGGTCGCCTCTGCTGCTGGCAGAGGGAAGGGGAATCAGGATATTGGGTTTTTTCAGTGCTAAAAGCTCACAGATGGCATTGGCACCTGCACGGGAAATCACAATATCTGCCATGGCAAATAAGTCCTTAAGCTCTGCCTTAACATACTCAAACTGTTTATAGCCGGAGGTGTTTAGGAGTAAATTATCCACCTTATCCTTACCGCATAGATGTACAATCTGGAAGTCCTCTAACAGCTGAGGCAGAGCCTCTCTGACAGCCTTATTCACATTGGCTGCGCCAAGACTTCCACCCATCACCATAATAACGGGCTTGTTGGCGGTAAAGCCGCACATATTCAGCCCGGCTACCCGGTTGCCGGAAGCCAGCTCCTTGCGAATGGGGGAGCCGGTGAGAACTGCTTTATTTTCCGGCAAAAGCTTCATTGTTTCAGGGAAATTGCAACAAATCTTGCAGGCCACGGGAATGCATAGCTTATTGGCAAGTCCGGGGGTCATATCCGATTCGTGGATAATGCAGGGAATTCCCAAAGAAGCCGCGGCGCGAACTACAGGAACGCTGACAAATCCCCCCTTGGAGAATACCACGTCCGGTTGAAATTCCTTCAGATATTTGCGTGCCTCCGAGAACCCCTTTATCACGCGGAAGGGGTCGGTCAAATTCTTAACGTCCAGATAACGGCGGAATTTGCCGGTAGAGATACCCACATAGGGAATATCAAAATCCGCAATTAATTTCTTCTCGATACCGTCATAGGAACCCATATATGTAATTTCATAGCCTGCCTCTCTGAGAGAGGGCAGTAAAGCAATATTTGGCGTGACGTGTCCGGCAGTGCCGCCGCCGGTTAAAACGATTTTTTTCATGGAAGCCTCCAGCCTTTATACTTTAGCATTATATGCAGAATTTAAATCATATTTTCCAGCGCCTGAGCCAACTGGTCGGGGCAGGAGGTGGATTTGAAGCCGCAGCGAATGCCCTTGAGTCTTTTGATTGCTTCCTCGGGAGCCATTCCCTTCACTAGAGCGCTTATCCCCTGAGTATTGCCATTGCAGCCACCGTTGAATTTAACGGAATCAATAACGCCATCCTTGAGTTCAATGTCGATTGAGGTTGAACAAACACCTTTTGTCTGATATCTCATAACACTATCCTCCGTTCTAGAAGTCCTGCTTTTATAAACAAATATTATAGCATAAATATGGAAATTGTGCAATGAGTGGGCGGCAACAGATAATGCAACGTCATTTTATGAAGCTGATGTGAGAAAATTGTTTGACGACATGATGGAAGCCGCTTTGTAAGGGCAAAAAATTTGAAATTGTAGAAAAAAGGAAGAAAATGAGATATAAATTCATATATTTAGTATCTTGATTCATAATAAGTATTCTGATAAACTGTTAGTTGCTATGTTTAAATACAGGTTGATGAGCAATTTCAACCGAATTATTTTGATTGTCCTTAAGAGTGGACAGATGGGAGAAGAGATGAAAAGAAATTTAGCTATCTTATTGCTGGCTACTACTCTGGTAATGACAGCATGTGGAAATGAGAATGCACAAAAGAAAAATGTTGAAGCTACAAGCTCTGTAGAGGAAAGCACAGCAGCAGGAAACGATGCAGAGGAATCTACAGAAGAGTCCTCCGGTACAGCTGAGTCGGAGACAGGCTATGTTCAGGGTGTGTTTACTGAGACTGGTTATGAGTCTGAGTATATGGGATATCGTTTCACAACACCTGAAGGTTGCATACTAATGGATCAGGATCAGCTGTTGCAGTTAATGGGTATTTCAATGGATACTCTTTCCGAGGATTACAGTGATGCATTAATTGAATATGCTAAGCAGTCCGTTGTTTATGATTTGTTTGCAGCTTATCCGACAACCAATACCAATGTAAATATTGTTTTACAGCCGATGGATACCTCTGCAGTTACTCTTGATGCCATTGTAGATGCTTCCGTAGCACAGCTGGAGGGCTTAACCACCATGGACATTACTGTTTCCGATGAGCGTGAGACTGTTGAAATTGCAGGACAGGAATATGTTAAGCTGTCAGCAGATACTGTTGCAAACGGCATTTCTATGAAGCAGGAGCTTTATTTAGCTCTGCTGCCTGATAAGATGGTAAATCTGACAATTTCTTATATGGAAGGTAATGAAGCAGAAAGAGATGCTCTTTTGAAAGCCTTCGAGGAGCTATAAAAGTACTACAGACTATTGGCGAAATAATGATTTGAAGGGAGTCTTGTTTTTACAAGGCTCCTTTTGTCGTATGTTACCGCAAAACGGCGATGGATAATGATACAAAACAGACAGAAGATGGGTTATACTTGAAGTAAAACATATAGTAAAGGGGAAGCAGTCATGTTTGATATTTTTAAAGAGGAAAAATGGATTACTATTATTATGCTGTCATTTTTGGGCTTTAGCATTCTGGTAAGAATTTTTTTAGGGCTTCTGTTGCAAAATATGATTAAGGAAACTGACAATATGGTAATTACAAAAAACAAGCTGTTGCGTCAGTGTAAGCTTAAATTTGCAAATTGCTATCAGCTCAATAATGGTGTTGCCAATATACCGGTTTTTGTGGACAAGTTCGTAAGCAGGCTTTCTTTAGGCCCCCTGTCCTTTGAGGGGCTGTATCATTTGTCAGGACAGACCATGCTGCTTTCAGTGGTATGTGCCGGTATAGGTATCAGCAAAAGTATTGTTGCAGGGAAGATGCTGGGAGAGATTCTGCCCTTTTATATTGTAAGCTTTGTAGAATTGTATGTTTATTTTTCCATTTCTACGGTGGTGGACGTAAAAGGAAAAAAGAGAGTTCTCAAGGTAAATCTGATAGATTATCTGGAAAATCATCTGTCTGCTCAGATTAATGTAACCCAGGAGGATATGAATATGCTGTATGGACGGACGGGCGCAGGAGCGGGAAGGCGGACTGTGGAGCTGATGCCCATTGGAGTCAACAGGGCGGAGGCATTACCGGAGCAGGACAGCATCAAGACTGATGAGGCGGAGCTGGAGGAGCTTCTAAGGGAGTTTTTGGCGATTTAGTCCAAAACATCTTGAATTTGCCATATATCTTTGCTACACTGAAAGCAGGAAATGCGAATTTGTAATGTAAATCCGGCATTTGATTAAACGTCGCTTGGCGGCAGAAATGAGGTAATTATGAGTAAACAAGTAGCATTTGATTATTCTAAGGCAGATTCTTTTATTTCGGCGGAAGAAATTGGTTACATGAAAAAGCTGGCGCTTGATGCCAAGGAAGTATTGGTGTCAAAGAGCGGTGCAGGCAATGACTTTTTAGGCTGGATTGACCTTCCTGTGGATTATGACAAGCAGGAATTTGCCAGAATTAAGGAAGCGGCAAAAAAGATTCAGAATGATTCCGAGGTACTTTTGGTTATCGGTATCGGTGGGTCCTATTTAGGAGCGAGAGCCGCTATCGAGTTTTTAGGACATAGCTTTTACAATGTGGTTGATAAGAGTGTACGCAAGGCACCGGAGATTTATTTCTGCGGTAATTCTATCAGCTCTACGTATTTAAAGCATTTGATGGACGTAGTGGGAGACAGGGATTTCTCCATCAATATGATTTCCAAATCGGGTACGACTACCGAGCCTGCCATTGCTTTCCGAGTGTTTAAGGCAAAGCTGGAGGAAAAGTATGGTAAGGAGGGTGCCGCTAAGAGAATTTATGCCACTACCGACAAGGCAAGAGGAAGTCTTAAGAATCTTGCTGACGAGGAGGGCTATGAGACCTTTGTAGTGCCTGATGATGTCGGAGGACGTTTTTCCGTACTCACTGCAGTTGGTCTGCTGCCTATTGCAGTAAGCGGAGCAGATATTGATAAGCTTATGGAGGGTGCTGCAAGCGGAAGAAAGCGCGCTTTAGAGAATGATTTCGAGGATAATGACGCTTTGCAGTATGCGGCACTTCGTAATATACTTTTGAGAAAGGGCAAGAGCGTGGAAATTCTTGCCAACTATGAGCCCGCAGTGCATTATGTGAGCGAGTGGTGGAAGCAGCTTTTCGGCGAGAGCGAGGGCAAGGATAAGAAGGGGCTTTTCCCGGCAAGTGTGGATTTGACTACCGACTTGCATTCCATGGGTCAGTTTATTCAGGACGGCTCCCGTATTATGTTTGAGACTGTGATTAATGTGGAGCAGTCAAGAGAGGAAATCATTATCGGCAAAGAGCCGGTGGATTTGGACGGTTTGAATTATCTTGCCGGCAAGAGCGTGGATTTCGTCAATAAGAGCGCCATGAACGGTACGATTCTGGCACACACTGATGGACAGGTTCCCAACTTCATCGTAAATGTGCCGGAGGTAAATGAATTTTATCTGGGCGAGCTTTTCTATTTCTTTGAATTTGCCTGTGGCGTCAGCGGTTATCTTTTGGGTGTAAATCCCTTTAACCAGCCCGGCGTGGAGAGCTACAAGAAAAATATGTTTGCTCTGCTTGGCAAGCCCGGCTATGAGGCACAGCGGGAAGAGCTGTTAAAGAGATTGTCATAATTGTAAAATGATATTTAAAGCACAATGGAGGCTGTCGAGGTTCGGCAGTCTCTATTTGTACCGGTAGATAAAAGAAAGACGAGGATAGAATATTAGATGAAGATTGCAGCATTGGAAAGAAACAGCGCAGGTACGGATATTTCAATGGATTGCTTTAAGGATTTTGGAGAAGTGATTTATTATCCGAATACTGTGACAGCTCAGGAGGTAAAAGAGCGTGTTAAGGATGTGGATATTGTAATTGCCAACAAATCTCCCTTAAACGAGGAGACGCTCAGGGACGCTAAGAATTTAAAGCTTATCTGTGAATTAGCAACAGGCTTTGACAACTGTGATTTGGCATATTGCAAGTCCAGAGGAATCAAGGTTACAAATGTAGTAGATTATTCCACAGGTATGGTGGCACAGCACACCTTTACTTTGGCATTGGCACTCAGTCAAAAGCTGCCTCATTATGACACATATGTCAAGTCTGGCGCTTACAGCGCACAGGACCGCTTCTCTAATTTTGATATTCCCTTTTATGAGCTGGAGGGTAAAACATGGGGTATTGTGGGCATGGGCAATATTGGAAGGAGAGTGGCCCGTCTTGCCACAGCCTTTGGCTGTAGGGTGATTTTTCATTCAGTAACCGGCAGGAGTACCTGTACCGATTATCTTCAGGTGGACAAGGACACCCTGCTTGCGGAGAGTGATTTCTTGTCCTTGCATTGCCCCTTAAGCGACCTGACCCGTGATTTTATTGACAGGACAGCTCTGCAAAAAATGAAGAAAACCGCTATTTTGATTAACGTGGCGAGAGGGCGGGTAGTAAATAATACAGACCTTTATGAAGCCTTGGTTGCCGGAGAAATTCAGGCAGCAGGCTTAGACGTGGTGGAGGTGGAGCCATTGGAGCCGTCCAATCCCTTAAGCAGGCTCAAGGACAGTAATCAGCTGATTATCACGCCTCATCTTGCATGGGCGAGCGTGGAAGCACGCACCAGATGTGTGGAAGGGGTGTACAAAAATATTGAAGCCTTTCTGCGGGGAGAGGACAGGAATGTGGTGAACCCCTAGAAGTAGCGACAAGCTGTAAGGGTAAAGGCTGCTATCTGTTGGAAGAAAGAATTTATTGCAAATATGTAAAGGTCTATTTATAATGGGTATATTGACTGATATTTACAGTCTCGGAAAGGAATCATTTATTATGGTAGATAAGATAAAAGAATTGATGCACAAATATGAGGAAATCATCGTTTATTTAATTGTAGGAGTGATGACGACCATTGTATCATGGGCTGCATGCTTTATTGTAGAGCGTTTTTGGCTGGACTCCTCCAACGATTTGCAGAATTTCCTGATTAATACTATAGGCTGGGTGGTAGGTGTTGTATTTGCTTATCCGCTGAACCGCAAATGGGTGTTCCATAGCAAAAACACACAGATTTTAAAGGAATTTACCGGCTTTGCGGGCTCCAGACTTTCCACTTGGATTCTGGATATTCTGATTATGTGGCTCACCGTTAATGTTATAGGCATGAATTATTGGATTGCAAAGATTTGTATTTCGTCTGTAGTTGTTACCATCTTGAATTATGTATTTAGTAAGATTCTGATTTTTAAAAAGAAGGATTGACGATTCCTGTTATCAATATTGGGGTGCCAACGGGATTGTTATTAGGCGAAGGAGAAGGGCGTGAACGCAACGGACAGGATTTTGGCGGAATATCAGGTAAGAAAATCTAACAAGGAAAAGACGCAATTTGTTGAGTATATAAAGAATCGTCTGGCAGAGAGCGGCTATGACAAAGAGACGGATATTGCCGTAGAGGAGAAGGGAAAGGGAATCTTTAAAAGCCGAAATATTGTAGTGGGAAATCCGGAGACTGCAGAGGTGGTTATAACGGCGCACTATGATACCTGTGCGGTTCTGCCGTTTCCAAATCTTATGGCACCTACTAATCCCCTAATTTTTATTGGATATCAGATACTTTTAATAATCATGATTGTAGTGCTGGCAGCGATTCCCACATTTATTTTGGGGTTGTTGTTTGATAATGCCTTGATAACTGTGTGGGGCTTTGAGCTTTTTCTGATTTTGCTGCTGATTCAGGTAATGTTTGGTATCCGCAACAAACACACTGCCAATGATAACACCTCAGGAGTAATTACAATCACCAGATTTTTGGAGGCGTTGCCCAAGGAGCAGAGAAGTAAGGTGTGTGTGGTGTATTTTGATAACGAGGAGAAGGGGCTGTTTGGCTCTTCCTTCTTTTACGAAAAGCATAAAAAAGAGATGAAGCAAAAAATGCTTATCAATTTGGACTGTGTGGGAGACGGCAAGGAAATCGTCACTATGGCAAAGCAGGCTGCCAGAGAAGATGAGAAGTACTCCCTGTTGGTGGAGTCTTTTAACAGTTGTGTGTCAGCTTTTGACGGAGAGTATCTTTGTAAAAAGATGATGCCTATGATGTTTCCCTCCGACCAAATCCATTTTAGTAAGGGCATTGGCGTCTGTGCTGTGCGGAAGTCCCCTATGGGAAGATATGTGGCAAGGATTCATACGCTTTTGGATAACCGATGCAGGGAGGCAAATGTGGAATATTTAGTACGGGTAATGGTAAGGGTTGTGGAGAAAATATGATTTGGTTTATTCTGCTTCAGCATTTCATTGGGTGCCGGAGGACATTGGATATTCTAAGTATTATTATAAATTCTATGGCATAGTATGCTCTATTTTATAGGACGAGAACCACATAATATAACACATAATGCATGGTGCGAGCGTAAGTTCGCGCTATTTTTTTGCTACTCTTGGATGGAGAGGGCGGCGGACGCAGGTTTCCACTTTAATTCCACTAAAAAAGAGGGCAAGACATTTGTCCTACCCTCTTGGAAGTGCATAAATTAACCGAAATAACGCTTAAGCAGACCTTCAAATGCTTTGCCGTGTCTTGCCTCATCGCGAGCCATTTCATGAACGGTATCATGGATTGCGTCAAGGCCAAGCTCCTTAGCGCGCTTTGCAAGGTCAAACTTACCTGCGGTAGCACCGTTCTCAGCATCTACTCTCATCTCAAGATTCTTCTTGGTAGAATCGGTAACAACCTCACCCAAAAGCTCAGCAAATTTTGCTGCATGCTCTGCTTCCTCGTAAGCTGCCTTCTCCCAGTAAAGACCGATTTCAGGATAACCTTCTCTGTGAGCAACTCTAGCCATTGCAAGATACATGCCAACCTCAGAGCACTCGCCCTCAAAGTTAGCTCTTAAATCCATGAGAATATCCTCTCTCACACCCTGAGCAACGCCAACAACGTGCTCTGCAGCCCAAGTCTTCTCGCCTGCCTGAACGGTGAACTTCTCAGCAGGTGCATGGCAGATAGGACACTCAGCGGGTGCAGCATCTCCTTCATAAACATAACCACATACTTGACATACAAATTTCATAAACTTAATCTCCTTTTCTTAAATAATATTGTTTTACAGGAAAGCAAATTGTGCTTTCTGTGAGCTTTGGAACTATACTAGGTTTTCGGGTACTTTGGTACAAGCTCCGCAGGTGCCATAAAAGTAGGTGACATGCCCTGCTATCATACCATCAAAGCCGGCGCCTGCAATATCCGTAATTCCTTCTATGCTCTCCATCTCCAAATCAATTACACTACCGCACTCTGTGCAGATAAAATGGTAATGAGGAGAGATATCAGCATCAAAATGGTCTACACCATCGCCAAGGCGAAGACGTTGTATTTCGCCCATATCGGCTAGAAGTGTCAGATTACGATATACAGTACCAAGGCTGATATTAGGATTCTGTTGTCGTACATTCATGTAGACAACATCAGCAGTAGGATGATCCTTTCGACTCATAAGAAAGGCTTTAATCATATCTCGCTGTTTACTGTGCTTTAGAGCCATAGGCGCTCCTTTCTGCAAATTAGTAATCGTTACTGTTTTTATTATAATACTTTTTGATAAATTGTCAATACACTTTTGCAAAAAATTATCAATAACCGCTTTAGAATTTTAGATTTTTTTAATGGTAATATATGACTGATTTTACACATTTAGAAAAGAAATGTGCTATACTGTATAAATAAGGTGTCTTAGACATTGATTCATAAAGAGGAAAAGGAAATGAAATTAAAAACACGGTTAAAGATAACCTTCGTCAGCTTTATACTTCTTCCCCTGCTCTTGACAATACTGGCATTTATGGTAATAGGTATTTACCTGATGAATGTACAAAAGGGGTATGGGATTCAGGAGTTGGACTATGCCATGATGTCTGAGAATGTAAGGGAATTCATTAATACCACGGACAAGGCATATTTTGTCTTACAGGAACAGATAGAAAAGGACCCTTCCAAGCTGGAGGATAGGGAGTATTTGGAGGAGATTAATTCAAAAGTTTCCCGTAAGTCCACCTATTTAATTGTAAGAAAGAATGACGACCTCTATTATGCGGGTAATGAAGAAGCGGCAAAGGTGCTGTTTCCCAAGCTGCCGGGATATGGAGATGGCGGCTTGGCAGAGGATTCGGGTTATTATTTTGACGAGCTGGAAAAGTATGTGAAGCAACTGGATTTTACCTTTTCCGACGGTTCTCAGGGAAGCGTTTTTGTGATTACCAAGATGAACTCTCTGATTTCCAAGCATTTGCTGATAGATATGTTTATAGCCATTGTGTGTATTTTGATTTTTACCAGCCTTATGCTGACGCAGTGGATTAACAAGGGTGTATTGACCCCTATCAATGAGTTGAATGTGGCGATGCGTAAAATTAAAAGCGGCAATTTTGATTATGCGTTGCAGACAGATGCGAAGGGTGAAATCGGTGATTTATATCGAAACTATGAGGATATGAGGCTGCGACTGAAGGAATCAACCGAGGAGAAGGCCCAACATGAGAAGGAGAATAAGGAGCTTGTCAGCAATATTTCCCATGATTTGAAGACACCTATTACAGCCATTAAGGGTTATGTTGAGGGAATTATGGATGGCGTGGCGGACACGCCGGAAAAGATGGATAAATACATTAAGACCATCTATAATAAAGCAAACGACATGGACAGGCTGATTAACGAGCTGACAGTTTATTCGGGAATTGACAACAACCGCATTCCTTATAATTTTCATCGTATTAATGTGGCAGATTATTTTGGGGATTGTGTGGAGGAGGTTGGTCTGGATTTGGAGTCAAAAAATATTGAGCTGAATTACTCCAATTTAGTTGAACCCGGCACGATTGTCATTGCAGACCCTGAGCAGATGAAGAAGGTTATTAATAACATTATCAGTAATAGTGTAAAGTATATGGACAAGCCCCACGGGCAAATAGATATTCGTATTTTGGACGAGGTAGACTCCATACGGGTGGAAATTGAGGATAATGGTAAAGGGGTTGCTCAAAAGGATTTGCAGAAAATTTTTGAGCGCTTTTATCGGACGGACGCCTCAAGGAATTCCGCACAGGGCGGAAGCGGTATCGGGCTTTCCATTGTAAAGAAGATTATTGAAGACCATGGAGGATACATTTGGGCAACCGGAAAAGAGGGTGAAGGAACCTGTATTCACTTTGTGCTTCGCAAATATATTGAGCTGCAGAGTGAGCAGCCTAAATAAAATAAAGATGTGAGGGAGAAAGGATTTCCCAATGCGGACAGGAGCCGCCACAGAAATGGAGGAAGATATGAGTAAAATATTGATTATTGAGGACGAAGTAGCGATTGCGGATTTGGAGAAGGATTATCTGGAGTTAAGTGATTTTGAGGTTGATATTTGCAATACCGGTGATGAGGGTCTTAGGACTGCTTTGGAGGGTACTTATGATTTGATAATATTGGATTTGATGTTGCCCGGTATGGACGGCTTTGAGGTGTGCAAGCGTATCCGTGAGGAGAAGAATGTTCCTATTTTAATGGTATCAGCCAAGAAGGACGATATTGATAAAATCAGAGGCTTAGGTCTAGGCGCCGATGACTATATGACGAAGCCCTTCAGTCCCAGTGAGCTGGTGGCAAGAGTAAAGGCACATATGGCACGCTACGAGCGTTTGGTGGGAACCAATCAGAAGCCTCAGAACGATATTGTGGAGATTCGAGGTATCCGAATTGATAAAACGGCACGCCGGGTTTATGTGGACGGAGAGGAGAAGACCTTTACTACCAAGGAATTTGACCTTTTGACCTTCCTTGCGGAGAATCCCAATCATGTTTTCACCAAGGAGGAGCTTTTCCGCGAAATTTGGGATATGGATTCCATTGGTGACATTGCTACAGTAACCGTACACATTAAAAAAATCCGCGAGAAAATTGAAAAGGATACTGCGAAGCCCCAGTATATTGAGACAATTTGGGGCGTGGGATACAGATTTAAGGTGTAAAGATTTTTTCTCACGGCTGTTCAATACTGCGGAAGTATTCCCTTATCCATTTTCCTGATTCATTTAAGTCCTCTTCCGCCCAATCGGAGATGGCGGTGGAGGAGGGAAGAAATACGCTGCTGCTTTCGGCTTTGTTGGCGAGATTCCAGCAGAGGAAGCTTATATTGTATTTTTCAATCAGAGTAAGCCATTCTTCAGTCTGTTCAAAATCGTTGCCACCATTGCCGGAAGCATCGCACATACCAAACTCGCTGACGAATACAGGAAGTCCTTGGTTGACGCAGCCTTCCAGACGGGAGCGCAGGTCGTCCTTGTGAGTGGCGGCATAGAAATGCAGGGTATACATAATATTATCAAATTCTAAGGGGGAGGCTTGTGCCTTATCAATGTCCTGACTCCATGTTGGGCTTCCCACCAGAATAACAGCATCACTGTCGTTCTCACGAATAACAGGAATTACCTCGGAAGCGTATGCTTTTACACTGTCCCAGGTTGCATAGCCATTAGGCTCATTACAGATTTCATATAAAACATTTTCATAATCGGCATAGGCAGAGGACATTTCCCGGAAAAAGGTGATTGCTTCATCCTTATGTACATTGGGATCCTGCTCGCTTAAAATGTGCCAGTCAATAATCACATACATGCCCAATTCAGAGGCATATTCCACGCCATTTTTAACAAGTGCTTTGAGTGTCTCCTTGTCGCCATCGCTGCAATAGCCGCCATATTCTTCGGTGTACATGGCAAGGCGTACACAGTTGGTATTCCAGTCATCTCGCAGGGTACGGAAGGCTTCTTGATTTACATATTGAGGAAACCATGCAATACCATGGGTGGACATACCATAAAGCTGGAATTTTTCACCGTTTTTATCCACCAAATCAGCACCTTGAACACTGAGAGCACCATGTATGGAGACAGGGGTTGTGTTTTCATTTGTCATATTGTCTTCCTCCTGAATAGATTGTTGGGTTGAGGATTGCTCTGCTGGTTCGGCAGTAGCCTGCGTTGTAGTCTCAATAGAGGCTTCAGCTGATTCGCTGCCGGTAGGGCTTGCCTCCACCGTGGGAGAAACTGGAGCTGGTTCATTACCTGCGCAGGCGCACAGGCTGCATAAAAATAAAGGTAATATTATTGATAAACTTAATTTCCAAGACTTCATAATAAGTTCCTTTTGTATTTTGTAGAATGTAAAGTTACTATATATTCAGTATAGCGTAAGTGGCTGAATTTATCAATCAAATATGTAGAATGGTTTTTACCCTCATTTCCTACGTTAATAAATTGTTGACGTTGACTTCCCGAGTTGAAACGCTTACAATATAGGAGACTTGTAGAAAAGAATTTACAGAAAATACAATGGAAAGGAAAAGTTAAAATGTTAAAGCAAGTATCTATATATGCAGAAAATAAAAAAGGCACCATGCAGGCAATCACAAGAATTCTTTTGGAGCAGCAGATTAACATTTTGGGCTCCGTTACCAATGACAGTGCAGAGTATGGTATTATCCGTATGGTGGTATCGAATCCTGAAAAGGCATGCGAGGCATTGAATCAGGCAGGTTATCTTTCACGCTTAACTGATGTAATCGGCGTAGAGGTGGAGGACGAGGTGGGTAATCTCCACAAACTTCTTTTAGACCTTGAGGATAGCAATATTAATGTAGACTATATTTATCTGTCCTTTAACAGGGATTCAGGAAAGCCCATTATGGTATTTCACTGTGAAGACACAGGGGAGGTAAGGGCTTGTCTCATAGGAAAGGGTTATTCCGTTCTGTAACAGAATGAAGAGGCAACAATACGAGGAGGGCTGTATGCTGCCGGAGTTGTTTTTAAAGAGAATGCAGGAAATGCTGGGAGATGAGTATGAGGCCTTTCTGCAAAGCTATGAACAGGAAAAATATCAGGCATTGCGCCTGAACAGTTTAAAGAAAACCAAGGGTGGAGAAAGTGCTGCCACAGTGCTGGCGCCCCGTAAAGAGGCTTGTAGGGAGCCTCTTTTTTGGCTGGGAGAGAAAACGGGCTTTCATCTTAGGGAGGTGCCTTGGGCGAAGGACGGTTATTATTATGAGAAGGAGGACCAGCCGGGTAAGCATCCCTATCATGAGGCGGGACTTTATTATATTCAGGAGCCAAGCGCCATGGCACCTGTAACGCTCCTTGAGGTACAGCCCGGAGAGAGGGTGTTGGATTTGTGTGCGGCACCGGGAGGTAAGAGTACACAAATTGCCGCAGCATTGCAGGGAAAGGGGTTGCTTATCAGCAATGAGATTCACCCGGCAAGAGCCAAGATTCTTTCGGAAAACATAGAGCGCATGGGTATTCGTAATGCCTGTGTAACCAACGAGACGCCACAGCATCTGTCACAGCTGTTCCCCGAGTATTTTAACCGTATTCTGGTAGACGCTCCCTGTTCCGGTGAAGGTATGTTTCGCAAAAACGAGGAGGCATGTGGGGAGTGGAGCCCTGAGAATGTGGAGCTGTGTGCAGACAGACAGGACGAAATTCTGGATTGTGCCGCACAGATGCTTCTCCCCGGAGGCAGGCTGGTTTATTCCACCTGCACCTTTGCTCCGCAGGAGAATGAAGGAAGCATCAACCGTTTTATGGAAAGGCACCCTGAGTTTTCCCTTGTAAAAACTCTGCGGCTGTGGCCTCATCATATACAGGGTGAGGGGCATTTTGCAGCAGTTTTGGAGAAGGCAGGCTCCATGCCTGTAGGCTATCAGGCTATATCGGCAGGTGGTTTCGTCAGGGAAGCAGGAAAAAAGGACTTGGAGGAATGCATAGCCTTTTGTAAAGAATTTTTGCAGGTGCAACTGCCGGGCAAATACATAAAATTTGGGGAGCATATTTATCTGGTACCGGAGGATATGCCCAATTTACAGGGACTTAAGGTATTGCGCCCCGGGCTTCACATGGGTACTTTAAAAAAGAACCGCTTTGAGCCTTCCCATGCACTGGCATTGGCACTTGCTCCCGATGAAGCCGTTAATGTGTGGAATTTATCCTTGGAGGACGATACGGTAAGGGCATATTTAAATGGGCAGACCTTTTCTGCCTCCGGTGAAAAGGGCTGGTATTTGATTTGTGTGGACGGCTTCAGTCTTGGGTGGGGTAAGCTGGCTGGGGGTATTATGAAGAATCATTACCCCAAAGGCTTGCGGAAATAAGCTTAAATAGAGGGCTAAATGAACTATTGTAGGATAGGCAACCTGCGTTTAGTGTAACTTTTATGCAAAGTCCACAGTAACAGTTGTTTTATAAAAAAAAGACAGGCAAATGTGTTGTGAGATGTCGTTTATACAAAAAAAACGTCGTTCGTACAAAAACATTTGTCTTTTTTTGTATGTTAAGTTATGGTTGATTTGAGTGGGGTGTTTAGGAAGGTACTTAGGTAAGCTTATGCATTTTTACAATGAGAAGGATTTAGAAATAAATGACCGTTTAAAAGGTTAAGTGACCGCTTATGAGGTTATCATTGAAAGCCATGTTATATTTTGCTAAACTTTGTGAAAAGGAGGCGATATACAGGATTTTTTATGAGAAATAGAATGGCTGGCAGTTTTTTGGAGGATTTGTGGAAGTGGCTGTTTGGGTAGGAATAATAACGACAAGGAAGATAAGAAATGCGATACACATTTATACAACAGCAGGATGCTACGGACTGCGCGGCGGCGTGTCTGGCTATGATATGCTTACATTATAAGAAGGAAACGACAATAACCAAGCTAAGGGATATTATGGGAACAGACATTAAAGGCACTAATTTATTGGGGGTTGGAAAATGTGCTGAAAAACTGGGGTTTGCAACGCAGGCAGTACGAGTTGATAAAGAGGGCTTTTTGAGTAAATATACGCTTCCTGCAATTGCAAATGTTTTTACGAAAGAAGGCTTAAGTCATTTTGTTGTTATCTTTAAAATTTCAAAAAAGTATGTGGTTATAGGTGATCCTGCAAAAGATTTGATGAGAATTGAGACAGATAAATTTTATCAGAATTTTTCGGGAGTACTTATGCTTTTAAAGCCTAATGAAGGTTTTGTGCAAAGTAAAGAGAAACAGGGAAGTATGTTACATCGCTTTGCAGGGTTGTTATGGCCACAGAAAAAGTTGTTTGCTTATTCTATATTGAGTTCTTTGATTTTAACTGTGCTTGGAATTGTATCCTCTTTGTTTAATAAAATATTGATGGATGAAATACTGCCATATAAATTAGAAAATACATTACTTATTGTGTTGTTGATTTTTGCTCTGATTTCCATAACACAGGCAATTATCGGCTTTTTACGCCAATGGATTATGATATTTCTTTCGCAGAAAATAGATATTCCGCTTATGCTGGGATATTTTGAACATATTTATAAGCTTCCAATGAAATTTTTTGCCACAAGGAAGACTGGTGATATTATTACCAGATTTTCGGATGCTTTTACCATTAAGAATATTTTCACAAATATTTCTCTGACTTTGGTTATGGATATAGGAATGGCGTTGGTTACAGGGATTCTTTTGTTACAGATGAATGGACAGCTATTTTTAGTAATTGCTTTTATGACAATTTTGAGCATTTTCATGGTATTTATCTTTAAGCAGCCTTATAAAAAGATTAATGAGCAGCAGATGCACCAGGGAAGCGTGTTAAATTCACAAATAATCGAGGGGTTGAGAGCAGTTGAGACAATAAAGGGGAATGCCAGCGAGAGTACAGAATTTGAAAATATTGAAAGAGAATATATCAAATCCTTGCGTATCAGCATGCAGGAGGGAATGTTATCAAATATTCAAAGCTCTATCTCTGGCTTGGTTTCAACGATGGGCAATTTACTGTTGATGTATTTAGGAATTATGCAGGTAATTCACAACGAGATGACCTTAGGGAGTTTAATGGCGTTTACTACATTGTCAGGTTATTTTATGAGCCCCATAGGACGTCTTGTGGGTTTACAGCTGCAAATTCAGGAAGCCAATATTTCCATGAAAAGAATGGCGGAAATACTGGATTATGAGCAGGAGCAGGGTAAAGAAGGGTCAGAGATGAACTTGAAAGATATGTATCTGAAGCTTGATAAGGTTCAGGGTAATATAGAACTGCGAAAAGTTACTTTTCGTTATGGGAGCAGAAAGCCTGTTTTAAAAGATGTCAGCTTTACCATTCCCCATGGGAAAAAAGTTGCACTGGTAGGGGGCAGTGGAAGTGGCAAATCAACAATAGCAAAGCTGTTGTTGAAATATTATGAACCGGAAACAGGAGAAATATTGATAGATGGGATAGATATTCAAGAGTATGAAAATCAGTCTCTAAGGAGTGCAATTTCATATGTACCTCAAGCCTGTGAACTATTTTCTAAAAGCATTTATGATAATATTCGGCTAAGCCGCATGGATGCCAGTCTAGATGAGGTTAAGGAGGCGGCAAAAGCAGCTGGTGCACATGACTTTATTAAGAAGTTGCCCATGCAGTATTATACATATTTGGAAGAGGCAGGAAATGGTCTGAGCGGTGGTGAAAAACAGAGAATTACTTTGGCGAGGGCATTTTTGAGGGATAGTCAATTTTACATTTTAGATGAAAGCACAAGTAATCTAGATTTTGGAACGGAAAATATTATTTTTGATATGATTTACAATAGATTTAGAGATAAGACAATGCTTATTATTGCTCATCGCTTGTCAACAATAAGGCTTTGTGATGAAATTATAGTATTAGATGAGGGAGAAATTGTTGAGCAGGGTACGCATGAGCAGCTTTTGAAAAAAAGGGGTAAATATTATGAATTGTGGGAACTACAGCAGGGGAATTTCACAAAAACTAATGAAAGACCGCCTGCGGAAGAGTATGTGGTGCGTATGGAAGAAGATGCGGAAGGAGTAGTCAGTTATACTTAATGAGATGTAAAATGCTTTTACATAAATACAAAATTGTTTCAAACAGAAAAGGAACAAGATTATTATGGGAAACCAAAATGGAAACATGTCATAATGACAGTATTATATTGACATGGATAGTCATTTTGGAGTGCAAATTGTTGTAATAATGTTACGATTGCACAACTTGCTAGAGAAATATGTGGGCATGCTTGCGTGGCGTATTATCCTAATTTGGTAGCACTAGTATTAAAAGGAACTGATGGCAAATCACTTTGGTATCATTGTGCAGAAGGTATTGATATTGAAAATAAAGTATTAATAACGATATAGACAATTGTTTATATAGATTTTAGCCAGTCGCGAATGGTTATGAAAAAAATAATTGATGGAGGGAAATGAATGGTAAAAAACTTGCAACATAAAACATTAATAATGCCGTCAACATATTCGGTTATGGATGATGAAGAAATGATGTACATGGAGGGAGGAGCGCAGGTATACTTAAGTACCAAAATGTACAATAAAGACTATTGCTTGAGTATTGCCAAAGATTATACAGCCGAGACAGGATTGTCTAATACGCGTATAGCCCAAGAAATTTTTGCACATGCAATTCTTTTTTTGGGAGGTGCTGTTATGGATGCTAATGCTATTATCAACAAACTACCTTTTGCAGATAGTATTAGTACATATATATTAGAACATTCTAATCCTGTTGATATTGGCGGAGATGCTTGGTATAGAGTGGCAGCGTATAAAGCTATATGGTTTGGAGTACCTAGTTTGGCATAAGTAAATAAGTAGAAAGAGTTATATGCATTAAGTCTTTGTGGAAATGTTGATAGGACTTAATGCATATAACAAATTTGAGAGGAGATTAGAAGATGAAAAATAGACCATTGAAATTAGTACTTACTATTTTTTTATTAATAATTGCTTTGATAGCAGTTTTTATAGCATATTGCATTGCGGATAGCAGAGAAAAGGTTACAGATATTAAGAAGTATGAAAAATATCTTGGTGAAAATGGCAAATACAAGGAAAATTATGGAACATATAATGATATTTTCCCTGATAAAATACCTGACAATGCTGAAATTGAGGATTTTTATTATTACTACTATAATCCATGGGATGCCTGTTACTTAGGATATTTAGTTTATACTTGTCCAGACACTGAATACGAGACAGAGTATCAGAGATTGAAGGCTATTTCATCTTCTGAAGATATATATATTTACGGAGCAACAGAGTTCCCTTATGAGTTATGTGCGGTGTATGCAGATTCTTATTATGGATACATATATGCTTTGGCTGATAGGGAAAATAACAGGTTGATTTATGTAGAACTGCAATTTGCCAATGGATTTACTGATATAGATTATAAAAAATATATTGATGCGAAATATTTGCCGATTGGATTTTATGCACAGTCAAAATTAGCTTCAGGGCAAAAATAGGTCTAGTATTGTTTATTATAGATTATGTTCGGTCACAAATTCTTCTCCAACAATAAAAATTTATGGGTTATTGGTCTTTAAAAGAAAGGAGTACTAAGGATTATGGACAATAGAAACATAGTAGATAAAGTGGGAAAAATGATAATGGTTATATGGCGCTGGTTGTTATTGTTAGGCTACCTTGCTATATGTGGCTTGCTCATTTATAGTATAAGCCATTGTATCAATATATTTCTGTATGAAAATATTAATTTGCAGACGCTAGTTTTATTACTGGTTGTGATGGTAATCATTCCAATAGGTGTATTTATCTTTTTATTTCACAAGCAGGAGAAAAAAGTTTTGTTTGGAATACAGCTTGGAGCGCAGATTTTGATGATTCCGTACTTGGTCTATATGGTAGGCTTGGCAGTTGTGCTGCCGATGGCGTTGTTTCAATCAGAGACAACAGATATTGATAATTACTACATATTTGATGAAGGAGTAGCGGAGCATATAGAACAATCAGGTATGGACATTATGCCACAGATCTTATCCGAGAATATTACAGAAATAGAATATGCATATAGTTATACGATTCCGTTTGACAGTGTGGTGAACATTAACGCTTCTTGGAGATATATTTCAGAGGAAGATTATGAGCAGGTAAAGAATGAGATGCTGGGGAGAGAGGTTGCCGAGACATATGAGGAAAATGGCTATATTGTCAGTAGACTTCGGCAAAAACTAAATGGCAGCAAAGAAAATAAAGCAGAGTTTGGGTACGATGATGAAAATTATTCAGTAATTTTATCGGATTGCGGGAGAGTGGTAAAAGCCTATGAAGAAATTGCAGTATAGTCAGGGAAAGACCCTGAAACTAATCAATGTTTTGGTTCAAAAGGTTACATTGGAGAATCCGGAGATACCCATGAATTTCATTATAGAAAAAATGCAGTCTTATATCAGAGTAAAGGGAGCCGGGCAAATCGGACCTCTTATACAATACATGACAATGTCTATAAATGCTGACAATAAGCCGGAGATAGAGATGAAGATTATGGTGCAGTGTAATAGCTTTATCAGTGCAGTGGAGGAACCCTATCAAATGGAAAAGGTTATTTGTGTACCCAATTGTCTGTACTGCCGATATACAGGACCTGAAGAAAGCCTAAAATTTGCATACGAAAAAATTAATCTGGAAGCTTTTGAAAATGATATTTCTATAAGTTCTGAAAATTATACAATATTTGTTGACAGGAATATAGACGAAGCTGAAATTGTGGCAGATGTATTTGTACCGATTGTAGATAGGCAATAATAAAGGATGGAATATTAAGTGAACAAACAGGTAAAAACACTGAATCAGATGACAGATAGCCGTTTGCTGTATGATAAGAATCCGCCTGCATTCGGATATATGATTATAACAATTATATTCATATTAATGGCTGCGATTATTGTATGGAGCAGACAGGCACCCAAGATTTACATGATTACTGCTAACGGAATAATAGAAAGTGAGAATAAAAATTATGTAATGTCGTCTTATTCAGGACAAGTTGCTGAGGTTTATATGGAGGAGGGGAGCATGGTCATAAAAGGAGCGCCTCTTCTAAAAATTAAGAGTACAGATATTAATTTACAGGTATTACAGCTGGAAGAACAGAAAGAACTTTTTGTGAAAAGGGTTGAGCAATATAGAAAGCTGGTGGAGTCCATACAGGATGACATCAATTATTTTGATGCAGGCAATACGGAAGATAGTTTGTATTACAGTCAGTTTGAAGCATACAAAAGTCAAATCAGGCAGAATACGGTTGATATAAGTCAGTACAAGGCATTCGGATATTCGGATGAGCAGATTCAGGAAGAAATGAATAAAAATCAGGCAAAGATTACGGAGTTATATTATTCGTCCATACAGGCGGCAGAGTCCTCTGTGTTAGAGCTTGAAATGCAGATAGCTTCTATTGATGCACAGATGACGGCTTTGAATGAAGGACAGGGAGAGTATACTGTAACTGCCAATGCCTCCGGAATTATTCATTTGATTACGGAATGTAAGGAGGGAATGGTAGTACAGGCGGCATCTTCTCTTGCAAGCATTTCCACCATGCAGGACGAGTATATGATAACGGCATATGTAAGTCCACAGGATATGCCAAGAATTAGTGTAGGAAATAAAGTGGATATAGCAGTGGCAGGATTGGCACAGACTCTTTATGGCACTATCAGTGGCGAGGTTGTGAGTATTGATAGTGACATTACATTTGCGCGGGGAACAGCGAAACAGGACTCGACACAATATTTTAAGGTCAGGATTAAGCCGGACTATACTTATTTGATTAGTAAAGATGGAAACAAAGCAAATATTACCAGTGGAATGGCGGTAGAGGCAAGAATACAGTATGATAAAATGACTTATTTTGATTATGTCATGGAAGCTTTGGGGGTCTTGACAAGATGAAACCAATAAACAAAATATTTTTTGTGCGTATGGCTGTGTTGTTTTTGCTGCTCCTTCCACATAGCATATGTCGGGCGGCAGAGGGAGTGACAACAGTAAGTCAAGGAGACGCAATACCGGAAGAAACGGTAGCTGTAAAAGAATTAGATATGGGGGATTACTTAAATACAATGGCTGTAGGGGATAAACAGCTTTTGTATGTAACCGTGCTGCCTACAAATGCTACAGAAAAGGAAATTGTATATTTTTCAAGCAATGGGGAAATCGCGAGCATTAACAGCATGGGGCGAATCACAGCAATAAAGGAAGGAAAAACAACAATTACCGCACAGTGTGGGGAGAAGACAGGGAGCTTTGAATTAACAATAAAACAAAGCTTAGATGAGACAGAGAAAATTCCTGTTTTTGGGATTGAATTATCAGACATGGAGGACACATTAGCAGTGGATAAAACCATGCAGATAAATGCTACGGTTCTCCCGGCAGAGGCGACGGACGCAAAGATTACTTATACTACAAGTAATGCCGGAATAGCTACAGTAAAATCAAACGGACAGGTAAAGGGAATTGCGCCGGGAAATGTCACAATAACTGTTCAGGCAGGGGGAGTAAAAAGGGAAATTCCTCTTACGATAAAAATAGCTACAACGGCGATGCACTTAGAAAGTGAGTATGTGGTTTTAAAGGTAGGAGAGACTTTCCCATTAAATGCTAAGATATTACCGGAAGGAGCAGACCAGACAGTATGGTATGAAACCAATGATGAAAACATTGCTGTAGTGTCAAGTAGTGGTGTAATTACAGCAAAACAGGCAGGAACTGCAATGATTAAGGTTTCTAATGAAGACATGGATAAGGCAGTTACTGTGATAGTAAATACGGATATGACTTTACAGGAAGAGGCTTTGCCCTTGACAACTGAAGAAAGTAATATTCCGGATTATGAAGAAGTATTAATTGCAGGCTTGAATAAAAGCCAGAGTGTTATAACAGATAGCAAAAAATATAATTTATTGAGTAAAGAGATGTTGAGTTATCTGTATTTTAACCGGAAAACCATTATTGTAGATAATAATAATTATAGTATGTCTATTAAAGGAGAAAATATTAAAAATATCGGAAATATATTATACACCGATTTGCATTTAGAGACTTCACAGGATAAAATTGCATTTACTCTGAATAAGGGAAAAGCACTTCCGGGCATGGTTACGGTGAAGATAGCTGATGTTGAAGGTATGAAATATCTGTATTTATATAATGAGTATAAGGGGAAATATGAGCAGATAAGTATTGAAGATGCAGAAGAACTGCAACTGGATACCCCGGGGAAGTATTTACTGACAACCAATAAAATAGTAAGCTTTAATGTGAACTTGCTTTTTGTAGCGCTTTTGGGAATTGTATTAGTAGTTGTGGGAGGAATTTGGCTTTTGCAGAAAAGAAAGTATTGGTTTTGGTAATCAGGTGTTAATCTATAGATTTACATATATTTACAACTGGTTGCAAACAGGGGTAAATAGCACAATTTTAAAATGATTAAGTTATGGGAGGAAATATTGTTATGAGAACAGAAATCCTCTACGAGGACGGAAACATTATCGTTGCATGGAAGCCCGCAGGTCTAGCCACGCAGAGTGCCAAAGTGGGGCAGCAGGATATGGTCAGTGAATTAAAGAAGTATCTGGCAGATAAGGAGCTTCGTCCGGTTAAAGCTCCTTATTTGGGAATTGTCCACCGATTGGACCAGCCTGTGGAAGGGCTGTTGGTATTTGCTAAGGACAAGCAGGCGGCGGCAGGCCTGACCGTGCAGCTGTCAGAGGGAACGCTGAACAAGCACTATTATGCGGTGCTTTGTGGACAACCTTCCTGTAAGGAGGGTGAGCTTGTGGATTACCTATATAAGGATAAGGACAATGTTGCCAAGGTAGTGACGGGGAGTCATGAAAAATACCCGGAGGCTAAAAGGGCACTTTTGCATTACAAGGCTTTAGAGGAAATATCCACACCAAAGGAGCTTACATTGGCAGATATCCACATTGAAACCGGACGTTTTCATCAGATAAGAGCGCAGCTGGCACATGCCGGATTGCCGCTTTTGGGTGATATGAAGTACGGAGGAGACAGCACGGCGGTATTGAGTCGCAGCCTGGGCATTCATTATGTAGCACTCTGTGCCTATAGTCTTGAATTTTGCCACCCGGTGAGCAGGGAGAAGCTCACATTTCAAACCAAGCCTCAGGGTAAGGCATTTTCTCTCTTTGAATAGTTTTAAACAAAAAATCCATACTAATTTTAATGAAAGCCGCAAGGTGAGGCAGAGGAATGGCTGTAAATATAAAAAGCAGCATTGTAGGGAAGAAAGGTTGAGGTTGGTATGGTGGAGCAAATGAAAAAAAGTAAAATTCTGATACTGCTTCTTATAATAGGAGCAGTATATTTTTTTCTCAAATATATTTCGCCCTTGGTTGCGCCTGTGCTAAGTGCCATGCTGTTTGTGACAATTTTTGGCTCGATGCTGAAAAAAATCCAAAAACGGCTTCATATTCACAGGCAGATAGGTGCAGTCTGTTTACTTCTGTTTGCAGGTCTTGTTGTGGTGATACTCGTATGGATATTGTTTTCTTGGCTTATGGGGAGCCTGCCCCAGTGGATTGAGAAGCTTGATTTGTGGGAGGAGGAGCTTACTATAATTGTGAGGCAGGTGTGCGGGGGAATTGGTCAGACGTTAGGTATTGACAGCGTATATTTGGAGGATACACTGCTGCATAATCTTCAGGAGGGAATAGATTATGTGCAGCTCCATGCAGTTCCCGGTATGCTTTCCCACTCATGGGAATATGCAAAGCTTTTAGCTGCAATGGGTGGATTTATGGTGACATTTATTATTGCGGCGGTGCTTCTGGCAAAGGATTATGATGAAATTATGAATCGTATGTTGGACAGAGAGGAATGCCATATGATATTGGAGGTAATTTGCGGAATTATCCGATATATTGCGACCTTTGTGAAAGCACAGGCAATTATTATGCTTGTGATTGCAGGCACCTGTGCCGTGACTCTGGAAATCAGCCGTTTGCAGCATGGTGCGCTGTGGGGAATTTTGGCAGGAATATTGGATGTGCTTCCCTTTATAGGAACAGGCATTGTACTGCTCCCGCTGGCAGCGGTACAGCTGTTTTATGGTGATTATGGCAGGGCAATTACCTGCGTTCTTTTATATGTGGCTTGTATTTTCCTGCGTGAAATTCTGGAGCCCAGACTTATCGGACGGCGAATCGGGGTGTCGCCCATTGCTGTGCTTGTTTCGCTTTACGCAGGCATTCGGCTTTTTGGTGTGTGGGGAATCGTGAAGGGGCCGCTGGGATTTATTATTATTTATCAGACTTATCTGAGTCTGCAAAGGCGGTGGGAGGAGCAGGAAGACGGCTATAGTTGACGAAAAATCTTTAAAGGCTTATCATAGATATATCACAAATGGCGGGGTATATCTATGAGCAACCATATCAAACAAAAGAAAGAGCAGACAGAATCAATAGCAGAATCCCTTTATGGCTTTTTTCAATACCTGTTAAGCGGAATTCTATGGGTATATATTTTCCTTCTTGTGGTAGCAATGCCCTTTTATTTTACGCAGGGTTATGTTTCCATTGGAACGGATAAGGCTAATTTTCTGAGGCAGTGGAGTCTTCGACTGGGCAGGCTTTTGTTGCCGGTACTGGTGATTTACTGTGTGCTGAGGGTAGTGATATATTTTCAGAAGAATGGTTTAGCTGCTTTTATGGGAATGAATGCCGGAAGGCTGTGGAAAGTTTTTCGGGAGCATTTTTCCGTCACAGATATTTTTGCTGTAATTTTTGGTTGCAGCCTCCTTTTGTCTTATAGCTGTTCCGATTATAAGGAGCAGGCATTTTGGGGAGCCGGGGGATGGTATATGGGTTTGGTACCTCAGCTTATAATGCTTTTGGCGTATTTTCTTATTTCGAGAGCATGGCTGAAAAGCAGGTGTTTTTTCCTGCTGCTGTTTCCGGCATCGGTGGTGGTATTTGCACTGGGATATCTAAATCGTTTTGGTATTTATCCCATTGAAATGGAAGCCCAGAGTCGTAGCTTTATTTCCACCATTGGCAATATCAACTGGTATTGTGGTTATTTGGTGTCGGTGTTCTTTGCAGGAATCGGGCTGCTTTGGCTGGGAAAGGAGGTCAAAGTCGGATGGAGGGTGTTGGCGGTGCTGTATGCCCTTATTGGTTTTGCCAGTCTGGTGACGCAGGGGAGTGTCAGCGGTATCTTTGCCTTGGCGGTAGTGTTGGTGGTTATGTTTTGCCTTTCCGGCACCGATGGTAAAAGAATGCAGAATTTTTGGCAGATAGCTGTAATTTTTTCGGCAGCCTGTATGCTGACCTATTTTATCAGGCGGCTGTTTCCGGACAGATTAAATTTTATGGACAGATTTATCAATCTATTGACGGACAATGCTTTTCTGTTTTTGGTGACATTTGTGTCAGTTATAATGCTGGCTGTTGTTTATTGCCTCAATAGAAGAAATTGCTACTCAGAAAAAATAGGAGGCTATATTGGCAGGGTATTTGCAGGTGTGGTGTTGGCAGCAGCGGTAATTTTTGTGGGGCTGATTATATGGAATACTTTATATCCGGGAAAAATAGCCTTTTTATCAGAAAAGGAGATATTTACATTTTCCGATAAGTGGGGCAGTTATCGGGGGGCAACATGGAAGGCAGGTATTATGTGCTTTTTGGAGCAAAACAGTTTACATAAGCTGGTTGGCGCAGGTCCTGATTGTATGTCGGCATTTTTGTATGAGGATGGAAGTGAGCAGCTGGTAGCGTTGGCGAGGGAGAATTTTGGTGCGGCTACTCTGACAAATGCTCACAACGAATGGATTACTGTTTTGGTAAACATGGGTTTGACAGGTGCTGTGGGATACGTCGGAATGATGATGAGTGCCATTGTTCGTTATATTAAGGCAGGAAAAAGGAATTGGATTGTAGGTGCATGTGGACTTTGTCTGTTGGCGTATACAGTGAATAATATGTTTAGCTTTCAGCAGACAATGAATTTTTCTACAATTTTTATTATGTTAGGAGTGGGAGAGGCTTACTTAAGAGGCATTGAAGGTAAGGCTTAAGCGATAAAATCATCGGTTTGAGTGTCAATTTCAGTAGACATATTAAAGAGGGGAAAATAAATAATAAGATTTCACTTCTTTTTCAAAAAAATGAGAGTATAATAGTAACAAGCGTTGTTATACCCGCAGAAATGAAAGAGTGATATAATTCACACAGGGAAATTCAAACAACATAACAGGAGGAAATATATGATTTGCAGACCTTAACTGCGTCATATAAAGGAACCAATGAATCAACTAAAACAATCCATAAAACATAAAATGCCTGCTTTTGTAAAGCGCCATGTTGTTCACAGAGATGATCTTTTGCGTGAAAATATAAGTAAAGAACAGCTTGGACTGGAAATCGGGCCTTCTCATCACCCAATAGCTTCTAAAAAAGCGGGTTATCATGTGGAAGTGGTAGATTGGTTGGATCAAGAAGGATTAAGAGAACAATACAAGGATCATGGTGTGGATTTAGATGCAATCGAAGAGGTAGATTATGTTTGGAAGGGCGGAAGTTATTATCAGCTAATTAACAAAAGCGAATATTATGATTATATCATTGCCTCTCATATGATAGAGCATACCACGGATTTTTTGGGGTTCTTGCAGGATTGTGCCAAGCTGTTAAAGCCTATGGGAATTTTGCGGTTGGCAGTGCCGGATAAGAGGTATTGCTTTGACCATTTTCGTGATGTGACAGGAATTGCGGAGGTTCTGAATAATTATTTCCATCCGGACAATTTGCAGTCGGTGGGGAAGGTGGCAGAATATTTTACGAATGTGGTAGCATATAAGAAAAAAATATCATGGGAAAAAGGTTCAAGCCTGCTTGGTACATGTGGAATTGGAAACAAAAATTATGCTTTTTTGTATGCACCGGAATCCGTTAGAGAGCATATGAATCGGGTAATGGAAGAGAAGGAATATCTAGATATTCATCATTATGTGTTTACGCCTGCTTCCTTTGAATTGCTTATCTCAGATTTGAGAAACCTTGGCCTTTTGGATTTGGAAATTGTACATAAATACCCAACTTTGGGGAATGAATTTTTAGTTACGCTTCAAAAAACAGAGAAAAAGAGTACCGTTAATTTTGAATTAAGAAAAAGAATGTTGAGAAAAAGAAATCGGGAAAACCGTGTTTAAATGTGAAAAAGCGCCTTTGGCAAATAAATTGCCGGAGGCGCTTTTCGTACTAGACAAGGGTTATTTAAAAATAGCACGGACAAAATTATTTAAACCGCTTCTGATTGCCTGAGCGTCGTGGTCTGCACCGGGAACCTCGTACCAGACGTGCTCCACCTCATTCTGTTCAAAGATATTGTGGTAGCTCTCAGGGAATTTGCCCACAGTGCCGTCCTTGGTGCCGCAGCAAACCATCAGTACGGTGGGTTCAAAATCCTTGCCGGAAAAGGTCAGCTCATTCTCCTGTAATTGACCGGGGTGAGTCATTGCCCAATCCTTGCCGGGGGTAAGTCCGGGAGCAGGGGCAATAGCGCCTACATAGGCGAATAAATCAGGTCGGCTCAAGCCGATAAACAAAGTCTCTCTGCCACCCATGGAAAAGCCTGCAATGGCTTGATTTTCTCTTCCTGTGAGTACGGAATAGTTTTCCTCCATATAGGGCATCAGGTCATTTACCAAATCATTGATAAAGTTGTCATAGGGAGCAACGCTTTCAGCGTTGAAGGCAGGCTTTTGCTCAGGGTCTGATGAGGCATACATATTAGGAAGAACTACAATCATTTCCTTTGCCAGACCATCTGCTGCCAAATTGCCCATAATCTGTACAAGCTTAATATTACCATCGTTGATAAGAGAATATTCATCTCCAAAAATGCCATGGAGAAAGTATAATACCGGATATTGCTTTGCTTCATCATAATTGGCAGGAAGCAGGATATTTACGCCTCTATCCAAGCCTGTGGTGTTGGAATGATAGGTTTTGTGGACAACAGTGCCATATGCCACGTCATCACGTTTTTCATAAACTGAGGCGGGGCAGTCCTCCATAATGCTGATACCATTCATAGTGATATCCTCCTTAATCTCATTTTCATCTGTGCCTTCTGTGGCAGCTTCGGAAGTACCTTCTGCTGTGGCTGCGGTGGTACTTTCGTCAGCACCTTCCACCGTGGATTCGTTAGTGTTTTCCACTGTATCTTCGTCGGTGTCGCCTTGTGCCACAGAGGAGGCTTCACTTTCCTGAGTGAAAGCTGTGTCAGCTGTTGCATCTGTAGCTGCATTGCCACCACAACCTGCTAGCGACAAAGCAATAAGTAAAGATAAACATAGCTTCTTTTTCATTTATTGGTTCCTTTCCGGTTATCATGCCTTGGGTTGAAAAAAGACTTGCAGGGCATGGTAAAGGTGAAGCTGCCATGCCTTCATATCATGAACGCCGCCGGGAATAGTGAAAAAGTCGTAATTCTTGCCCGGAATCAGCCACGGACAAATCGGTACTACTCTTTCCATAATATCCTTGTGCTCTGCATAGGCAATATCCTTATCACCATTACAGCAGAAGAGATAATCCAGATGTAGACCCTTGCTCTCTCCGTTAGCCAATGTTTCCTGAATGCGCTTTATCTCTATGTCGTGGTTGCCGTTAGGACCGCAGCAGCCGGAGAAGGGACCATACCATGAGAACAAATCAAAGTTATTGTAAAATGCAGCCCGATAGGTTGTCATGGAGCCCAAGGAGAGACCTGCAATAGCACGGTGATTACGGGTTCTAATGAGATTCTCTTCGGAGACATCGCCTCCTGCATAGGTGGAGAATTCAGACTCCACTGCGGGAATTAGGTCATTCCTCAGCTCATGATGAAAATGCTCGGTGATGTATTCCGCATTTTTATCTGCCTCTTCACCCCGATAATAGGTAGGAGTAACAATAATACAGGGCTCGCAGATTTTTTGGGCAATCATATTGTCCAGTATTTGAACAGTGTCGGGAAACATTTTGAACCACCAATCTTCATTAACACCGCCGCCGTGCAGAAGGTACAGTATATTGTATTGCCGGGTAGAGCTGTAGCCGTAGGGCAGATATACCCATGCACCCTTGTGCAGGGCGTGATTGGAATCTGCATCATAGGTCTGTGTGTCGTAGGTAAATCGTTTTACCTCGCCACGCTGGGTTGTTTCCTGCAGCATATTGGCAGGAAGCTCGTAAACATATTCCATAATTGTGAATCCTTTCTTTTTTTTATTATTGTATCAAATTGTTTACATATTGACCAGTGAAAATCTTGTAAAAAGCCTAAGCGGGAAAAGGGGTATAGGTATGGATATAAAATGTGGCATTTTGGCTGGACTGACTGCAATAAAAAAACAGCTTCTGTAAGAGACAGAAACTGTTTTCGTCGGCGCGACAAGATTTGAACTTGCGACCTCTGCGTCCCGAACTATCACGAGTGATGTTTCTCAATGTTCTTGTCTGTTCCTCAAATGGTATGAAAGAGCAGTAAAACAAAGGGTTTGCGGGACATAGGGGTCACAAGCTGTTGATAAAGCGAAAGTCTTTTCAGAATCGCATTTTTGGTAACGTTTTAGGTAACGCAAGGGTAGATATAAGCTGTTATAATATTAAACGTGACTATCAAAACACATTAAATTTACATATCACACTTGCTGATATAATATTTGAATTGGTCTTTAGCGAGATGTACTTTTATTTCGTCTCCCTCATTCAACCACTTGTATTCACCTACATCCGTAAGGTTAAAATCCAAGTTTATATCATTGTTGTGGAAGCTACATACAATCTCCCTGTAACTAGCCGCTTGTACAATAGACTTTACTTTAAGTATTCCAACCGCAACAAGACCGTATTGATTTGGGTCTACTATTCTTTGAGACATACCCATACTCTGTTGTGATGGTGTTGGAATAGGATTTACAGATACCACTGTCTTAGCAATCTTTGCGGCGTTCTTAGCCTTATTGTGCTTTATAATTGCACGAACGATGAAAAAGATAATCGACAGTAGGATTAGTAACATAAATATGCAACCAGCAGTATTCATAGATGCTTCCCATTCTGCAAACTTCTTTTCTTCTTCATATGCTTTAACTCTATCATAAACATCTAATGCGTCTCCAACTCCCATTTACTTTGCCTCCTCATATAAATTATAATAAGAAAATCTCCCGTCGTCAATGAATCCGTCTAACTTGACTACACCACATTTGGTAACATTTATAATATTATACACCAAGAGTTCTTATATTGTCCATAGATACGATAAAGCGGAAATGAAGTACAAATACCTGTTTACGTCTATTTGCTATTGCTCATATATTGAAATTTCTATATGATTTAGCTTCTCAAAGTCTGCATCCTCAAAAACAAAATCACTTAATAATTCTTCAAGCTCTTGAGGAAATTCTCTGTAGAGTATCAGAACGCGTTTTAGAAAATCAATCTCTTTAAGGTGTTCTTCCTCGAGATATTTGATTTCCTGATATTCTGATTCATCACCATGTTCAGCCCAATTTAAGAGTAATTCATCTATACTGTATTCGCCTTTGTCGGGAGCGCTTTTTCTTTTCTGTGCTTCATTGTACAGATTTTGTCTTTTTACTTTATCCATATTCGATGGACGACCGGCATCAGAAGGGCGATTTTCTGTATAATGATAGATTGCAACGGCTTCATTGTTATCAAGTTCGTCCTGAATACCTAAGATACCATAAAGCTGTTTTACTAAAGTGGGGTCAATGTATTTCCCTTTGGTTAATTGTTTTTTTAGAGTATCAGCAGGTATATATTCTCCAAGTTGTTCTGCCAAATAATCATAGGAAAGATTTTGTTTTTCCTTCTCCATTAAAATCCTTTTATAAGGGTTTTTGCCGATAGTATTAAGACTATCTATTCTATCTTTTATCTCTCGGAGAGAGTTCATATTATTCATGGTAAATCTCCTTTACATTTTTTGAGACACATTATATCACATCACATTAGTTAATAAAAGGGAAAGATATCTCTATTTTTACGCCCTAATTTTAAATAGGCTTTCCATTTTCACAGGCGTGCTAGTTGTATATAATGAGTTCTAGGTCGACCAAATAAAACAGGAGCTCCGGAAAGGAGATTATATGGCAAAACTGAATAAAACTGCCATTGCACACGCAACGGCAAATACCCTTGCGAAACACAGAAAACGCAAGAGCAATAATGCCTACGCTACCCCTAATTATAGGGTAGACGTACATATTTCGTCTAGTAATAGTCAACGAAATTATAACACAAGAAAGCGAGGAAAATAATATGAATACAAAATTTATAACTAATGTGACTTTGACAGCAGAGCAAATCTGTAATTCCAAAGATATTGCAGTTCTCTTGGTTGCTGTCCGTGAGGGTGCAGAGTACAAGGACGGAAAGGCTACAGGAAACATTGACCATTACAAATATGATGTAGTTCTTCCCTGTAATCAGTTTGAAAAGATTACCGTAAAAATCAAAGGCGCTCCTATTATCACACAGGAACAGCTTGAACAGAAAGGTGGAAGTATCAAGGTTAGATTTAAGAATCTGACAGGGAAATTCTACCGCACAGGCACGGGAGAATATGCCTTGAGTGCGACAGCAGAGGGATTGGAGGTAGTCAATTAAGTATGCTGAATCTCGGCAAGAAGTTTATTGAAAACGTGCTTTCCGATTGGGAAAGTAAGAACTATTTAAAATTCATAGGTAAAATCCTGCTCTTCGGAGCAGGGAGTTTTGCCCTTGTGTTACCCTTAACGGCAATCGCAATAAAAGTATACTCTTTTGTTGTAGTAAATTGGCAGTTCATTTTCTTTGTAGGTGGTGGCAGTTTGGTAGCTGTTTACCTTATTAAAGAGCATTATGCAGACAAGGAAAAGGAACGCTTGGGCGCACAGGAGCAATCTCGATTATTGCAGGAAGAAGCTGACAGCAAGATTCTTGAACGCAATTATAGATTGCTACGCAATACGCTTTTTGAGGTCACATCATATATACATGATGTGATTCATGTAAAAAAGCCGACCATGGAAACGGAATTGGATAGTCCGAATCATATTGTGCGGAAACTGAATTTTGTTTTATATCAGTTTATTCTATATCCGACTTCGGGCATAGATACCGAAAGCGTGAAGAAGATATTGCAACAAGAATATACGAGACGGCTTGATGCTCAATCCTTTTCGGGAATCGGACAGTCCTATTATTTCTATGAAGGACAGGCAGAGCCGATTATCAGTATTTACGAAGTAGTAAGCAATGGAGCATATTTAACTGTGAGTCTTGCCATAGCAGACGAAAACTATTGTCGGCATATTCGGCAAGGGGTATCGGTTAATTTATTGCAACAGGCAGAACAAATTAGAACGCCTAGCGATAAGGATTTCTAATTATGGCAATTCCGATATTGTTAGACGAAAGCTGTTTACAACTGAATATAGAAAAGTGGCTGATGTGGGAGCCTGACAAAGCTCCCCATGCGGTCATTATTGGTGCAACGGGAAGTGGAAAAACATACTTTTCAAAATTGTTTCTCGGTAAGATTTCTCTATATGGCATGGACACGGAAATCTTTGTTTGTGACTTCAAAGGGGATGACGATTTCCTATTTTTAAAAGGTTGTCGCAACTTTTATCGCTTTATGGAGTGTGCAGAGGGCATAGCACAATTTTATACCCGTTTTACTGACCGACAGCAGGGAAAAGACCCCTCACGAAGTATGCTTGTAATGTTCTTTGACGAATGGGCTTCGTATCTGAATTTTCAAGATAAGAAGCAAGCGGAAGAGGAAAAGAAAAAATTGTCAAACCTGCTTATGCTTGGACGTAGCTTTAATGTTCATGTGATAATCAGTCAGCAGAGAGCAGATGCACAATATTTTTCAACTGCAAGGGATAATCTGAATTTGGTTGTCGGATTGGGGAATTTATCCGAGGAGAGCAAAGAAATGCTTTTCCATGAGTACCGAAAGGAGATGCTACCAAACCGTAAACGTGGTACGGGATATACATTGACAAACGGCACAGATTTACACGCCGTATTAGTTCCCCGTATTAACGATATGAGCAAGTTACATCTTGCTATTAAAAAAGCTGTGTCAACTAATATGTAAAGCTCCCTGCCACGCACGGAGTGAAAGTGGCAGGGAGTAGCCTAGAGGTAGTATTACCTCTAGGCTACATATGTATTATGTAGCAAGAAAGAGGGATGTAATGGAAAAAACGAAAGTAATTGATAAACAGTCCCGAAAATGGCAACTGACAATCAATAACCCTGTGGCAAAAGGACTTAACCACGATACGCTAAAGGAAATACTGTCACAAATGAAGCCTATGAGTTATTACTGCATGAGTGATGAGATAGGCAGTAGTTACCACACACATATATATATTTATTGTAACTCGCCTGTTCGCTTTAGTACCTTAAAAAACAAGTTTCCAACGGCTCATATTGAGTTGGCGCGAGGAACATCCGAGCAGAATAGGGATTATGTTTTCAAAGAGGGGAAATGGCTGAACGACAAGAAGCGAGAGACAAATATTTTAGATACCCATGAAGAATGGGGAGAAATGCCTGTAGAGCGGCAAGGTGCTAGAAATGATTTAGCAGATTTATACGATTTAATAAAACAGGGTGCGACTGATTTTGAGATATTGGATGCAAATCCAGAGTTTTTCAATCAGATAGACCGCATGGAGAAAGTGCGACAGACAATTTATCAAGATTATTACAAGAATCAGTTTAGAAAGTTGGAAGTCACTTATATGTGGGGCGATACGGGGTCGGGAAAGACCAGGAGCGTCATGGAGCAATATGGTTATGCGAATGTATATCGTATCACAAACTATGCTCATCCCTTTGACTTATACAAGGGTCAATCGGTAATTATCTTTGAAGAGTTTAGAAGCTCTCTTCCATTGGCTGATATGCTGAATTATCTTGATGGATATCCGTTATCCCTGCCATGCCGTTATAATGACAGAGTGGCTTGTTATACAAAAGTTTTTATCATTTCCAACATAGATTTGCGTTGGCAGTATGACGGTTTACAATGGCAGGAAAGAGAATCATGGCAAGCGTTTTTAAGGCGTATTCACTATGTAAAGGTATTTCAAAATCAAAAGGAAACACTATACACCACAAAAGAGTATATGCAGGGATTTACGCCGATTCCACCGAATGTAAAAACACCTTTTACAAAGGATAATACATAGTGCTAGAAGCATATACAGATATATTAGATGTAAAGGATTTATGTGAAATTCTGCGGATAAGTCGCAAAACAGCATATCAACTCTTGCGTTCCGGTGCGATTCCCTACCGAAAAATAGGGAGAAACTATAAAATTCGCAAGGACATGGTTACAAAATATTTAACAGATAAATAGTGATTTCCTAACGGGTATGATATAATGCAGATAGCTTATATCTGCCCGTTTTTTGAAAGGAGATAAAAAGATATGACGGGCACATTACAAATTAAAAAGCTGAAATCGGGTAATTCTTATTATTATGTAAAACTGTGTTATAAAGATATGCGTACGGGAGAATGGCGGTACAAGACTTTAGCAACTAAGTTGGAAGTGAAAAACAACAAGCGAAAAGCAGAATCCATGATAGCAACATTTATCAGTCAGTATTCCTATTTGGAACAATTACCGACAGAATTCAATCAAGCTATCAATCCCGACATTCTGTTATGTGATTACCTTGAAGCATGGTTAAAAGGAAAGGAAACCGATTTGAAGCTCCCAACCTATGAAGCATATACATACCGAGTAAGTCGCATAAAGGAATACTTTGAGAGCAAAAAACTTCGTTTGATTGATGTAACGCCAAAGATTATAGATGATTATTTCAAGTATTGTCTAAAGTATGGCAAGGTTAATCAAAAGACAAAGGAAAGAGAGCCTTTAACGGTACGCTCTGTAAGAAGCTATAAAAGTATTCTATATGCTGTTTTCAATCAAGCCATGATTGACGGACTTGTGACGGGTAATCCTGTTCTTGGTGTGAAAGTGCATGGTAAGAAAAATAGGGATTATAGTGAAGATATGCTGTTTTTAACAGAGGAAGAAATCGGAGAGTTGCTTCACTTCATTGCAGAAAAATACCCTAGATTATTAGGAATTACATTCATGGGTGTTTACTATGGCTTAAGACGGTCAGAGATTTTAGGACTGAAATGGTCTGCAATAGACTTTCGCAAAAAGACAATTACTATCGACCATACTGTTGTAAGAGTGAAGTCAACCTACATGACAGATTCCACAAAAACACATTCTAGTAAAAGGGTGCTTAATCTGTTTGACACAGCAGAGAAGTGTCTTGCAAAAATTCAGATAGAGCAGGACGAAAACAAAGCCTTTTTTCAGAATGATTACCAAAACAATGACGGATATGTTTTCACATGGGAAAATGGAACAGCCTATGACCCTAACTATATTTCAAAGCTGTTTCAAAAAGCCACAAGGGAATTTGGCAGACCCGAAATCTCATTGCACAAACTTAGACATAGTTGTGCTTCAATGCTGATAAACAAAGGTTGGGATATTAAAAAATTGCAGTATTGGTTAGGGCATACCGATACACAGACAACACTAAATATTTATGCTCATTTTAACCGCCAAAGACTGAATACAAGTGAGAATGATTTGAGTGAGATATCTCTTGTATCAGCGGATATATTTGGTTAATAGTGATTTTAGGTAACGTTTTAGGTAACGGCAAAAAAATAACCTCTGAAAACCATTTAAAAAGGTTTCAAAGGTTGAACAAAAGAACAATAAAAACGTGATAGGGAATGGCTGAAAAGCCTTAAAAATCGGCGCGACAGGATTCGAACCTGCGACCTCGGCGTCCCGAACGCCGCGCTCTACCAAGCTGAGCCACGCGCCGAAAATATGAAATTGACCTCTACGTCCCGAACGCAGCGCTCTACCAAGCTGAGCCACGCGCCGATTGTCAACATTAAAATAATAAATAAAAAGAGGTTGATTGTCAAGTAAAAAACGAATAATATATAAATAAAAAGTGACAACGCATTATTGTTCACTCGAAATCAATGCAGGGTGTTTTGCAAAACTAGATTCTCTGCTTCTGTGTCTATGTTTTTGGACATATAGAAAATTTTTGGGGGAAACATCAAATTTTTTCATGCTTTAGTGGTAGAATTTTGGGTTTTTGGATATATACACATTTTTTTGAGAATTGCGCCATGAAAACAAGCAATATATTGGGTAAATTTTCAATTTATTTTGCATATGTCTAAAAGCACATGTCTTAAGGGCAGAAAATGCTATTTTGTTTTATTATTTGGGTGTAAATTTTGGAAAAATGATGTATATATCCAATGGAACTTTGTTAGCTCAAAAAGGCTGATGGGGTAAAGCTTGAAGAATACAGTTATATGGGAGGGCGCAGTCATTCATTTATTTTACTATATGATGGCATAATGACAAGTGGTGGGTTGGAACACTTGCAGATTGCTATATTGAGGAAGCTATGAGATACGGATTATATTTGGAAACAGACATAGGGCGACTGTATCTTGCGCAGGAGGGGGATTTTCTGGTGAGTCTTGGAAATACAGGAGCTTCGGAGACAGATGTCCTAATGGAAACACCTTTTTTAAAGCGTGTGGCGCAGGAAATTATGGAATTCTTGGCGGGCAGCCGCAGAAGCTTTGATATTCCCCTACATATGGAGGGAACTGATTTTCAGAAAAGGGTCTGGCAGGCGCTTGTGGAGATTCCCTATGGGGAGACCAGAAGCTATGGTGAGATTGCTGAACGAATCGGGTGTCACGGGGGAGCAAGAGCGGTAGGTCAGGCGTGTAACCGCAATCCGATTATGATAATAGTGCCATGTCACAGAGTGATTGGCGGAAACGGCAGGCTGGTTGGCTTTGGCGGCGGGTTAGATATGAAAGAGAAGCTGTTATTCTTAGAGCAGCATAATGTTAAGCAGGACAGAAACGAGGAAAATTATGTATAATACGATAGTTACCCTGAAAAAGGGAGAAGGACGCACCCTGAAGGCAGGCGGCATGTGGGTGTATGACAATGAAATTGACACTATTATGGGAGACTTTGACAATGGTGATATTGTGACTGTGCAGGATTTTGACGGCTATTTTATGGGCTACGGCTATATCAATACCAAGTCCAAGATTACCATTCGCCTATTATCGCGCAAAAAGGATACTATTATAGATGAAGTGTTTATGGAGAGGCGTGTGAGAGATGCATGGGAATATCGTAAGCAGACCATTGACACCGGAAGCTGTCGACTGATTTTCGGAGAGGCAGATTTTCTTCCGGGAATTGTCATTGACAAGTTTGCAGATGTGCTTGTTGTGGAGTCTCTTGCCCTCGGCATCGATAGGTGGAAGCTTACCATAGTGAATGCGCTGAAAAAGGTGCTTGCAGAGGACGGTATTATTATTCGTGGAGTATATGAAAGAAGCGATGCCAAGGTGCGTCTTCAGGAGGGTATGGAGCGCTACAAGGGCTTTATCGGAGAACCCTTTGATACCCGGGTGGAGATTGTGGAAAACGGCGTGCATTATATTGTAGATGTGGAGGACGGTCAAAAGACGGGATTTTTCCTTGACCAGAAAAATAACCGTGCTGCCATTCATCGGCTTTGTAAGGACAAGGAGGTGTTGGACTGCTTTACTCACACAGGCTCCTTTGCCTTGAATGCAGGCATAGCCGGAGCGAAAAGTGTGTTGGGCGTGGACGCCTCTCAGCTTGCGGTGGATCAGGCAACAGAGAATGCAAGGCTCAATCATTTGGAGGATAGAGTGACCTTTCAGTGTGCTGATGTATTTGAGCTGCTTCCGGCGCTGGAGGCAGCCCAAAGAAGCTTTGACGTGGTGATTTTGGACCCTCCTGCCTTTACCAAATCCCGCAATTCTGTAAAAAATGCAGTGAAGGGCTATCGTGAAATTAATCTGCGGGGCTTGAAGCTTGTGAGAAACGGAGGATTTCTTGTGACCTGCTCCTGTTCTCATTTCATGGAGCCGGAGCTGTTTGCTAAGACCATCAAAGAGGCGGCAGCAGGGGCGCACAAAAGGCTGCGTCAGGTTGAATTTCGAACCCAGGGCTGTGACCATCCGATTTTATGGGCGGCAGACCAGTCGTATTATTTGAAGTTCTATATCTTTCAGGTGGTAGACGAACACTGATGTGTTCGCCGGAAAGGTAACATTAGGCTATTACTTTTCTCTTCGCAGCTTATCCATCAGCCTTGTATACCCCTTGGTAATCGCTGTATGCCCTGTTATAAAGTAGCAGCCCTCTGCCAGCAGCACACCGCCAATTACATCAATTATCACATGCTGCTTGGTTGCCAATGTGGAGAAGAATACTGCAAATGCCGCAAAGCAGGAAAAGCATCGGTACCACAGGGGGATATTGCGTTTTCCTCGAATGCCGATGTAGCAGAACCAGCTTACCAGACAGTGGATGGAAGGAAATAGGTTATCGGCAGAATCTGCCTGATACAAAAAACGCATTAACTCATTCCAAATACCCTGCCCCTCCACTGTTGGGCGGATATTTGTGGTGGGGATAATAAGAAAACAGGCGAAACACACACATTTAGCCAAACAGTCTGCACACATAAAACGATAAGCCGCCTCTTTTTCCTGTCTTGCACAAATGACGTAGTTTGCAATCCAAAACAGGTAACACAAAAAATAGATGGATACCGTCCAAGGCAGAAAGGGCATTGCTTTGTCTATGCCAAGCTCAATATTGTAATGGTAACGGTTTGCAGTGAGAATTCTGGCACCGTAATACACAGATTGATTCCAGACGACCACGAGAAGCAGAGGAAGTCGGGAGTAGGCCGGAAGTAATTGAGAAAGTTTTTGCTTCATATATTTAATCCTCGTATATGGAAGGTGTTTTTTGATTTCCAATGCACATTCCCTGCTTTACACGAACCTCTCTGCCGTCAGCCAGCTGCCTTTCAATGTGGGGAGAAAGGCTGATTCGGCCTTTTTGAAACAGTAAAACGATGGTTGAGCCTGATAGCTCAAAATGTCCCATTTCTTCTCCCTTAAAAAAGCGGGTATTCTCCCGTTCGTTTACAATGCCGCCTACAATAAATGCACCTATCTCCGTTTGAACTACCGGACCAAAATGCTCTGTGGATAACATTGTCCATACCCGGCGGTTTAAGGTGTAAACCGGATATTTTTCACAGGCGATAGGCTGAACGCTGTGTAGCTTTCCGGGGATATAATGATTTTTTCCCTGTAAGCCATTATCAATATAGCAATAGTGGTGATAGTCCGAGGCACAGAGCCGGAAAATGAGACAGTCGCCGCCATGGAAAATCTTGCTCAGCTCAAAGTCGGGAAGCAGGTCACACAGGCGGTAATAGGAGCCTTTTATAAAAAAGCAGCCGTCCTCCTGAATTGGAAAAGCACTCAGGTAGCCATCACAGGGGCTGATTAAGTGAGAGGGGGTCAGGTCTGCTTCAATTCTGTCTTTTTTGCGGACGAAAAAGTCCCCGAAGGAGTGAAAGGTTTGCCCATTAAATTCATGCAAGGAGATATTATGACGCTTGGCATATCCGCTGATTATGAATCTGGAAAGGGGTGAACGCAGAAATTTTACAATGAGCAAATCCATTCTGCAGGTTTGTATCAGTAATAACAGAAAACGCCCTATTGTTGTTCCATACAAAAAGTGTACGGAGGATGAGTTTTCATTCATGCCGCTACCTCCACAAGAAGAATAATCAGCTCTGCCGCACCGCAAAGCAACAGACATATTTTCCCAAGCAGCTTAGGCTTTTTTAAGTGAAAAGGGGAAATTAAGGCTACTGCAATCAATAAAAGTGCTACAGGACATATGATATCCAAGGGCAGTGAGCAGAGCCTGCCTAACCCAACCAGTGCGGGGAGCGTTAAGGCGGCGGTGGTAATCGGAAGTCCCAGATAAGCTTCTCTGGGAGCCTGAGTCTGGCTTTGGCGCTCCTCCTCATCAACATTAAAGTAAGCCAGTCGAATCAGTGAGCAGAGAAGATAAAATCCGGAAAAGCAAATCCCCACAATATTTCCATTAGAAATAATATAGACGATAATAGTGGGAAGTACGCCGAAGCAAATGATATCACTTAAGGAATCAATCTGAATCCCAAAGCTTTTTTCACGAGCGGTTCTTTCCTTAGTGGAAGCAATTTTTCCATCAAACATATCACATACACCGGAAATCATCAGACAAATGAGAGCGGCAAGAGTGTTTTCGTGGAGAGCAAATGTGATTCCCGCGAAGGAAATCAACATTCCAAGATAAGTGAGAATAACTGTGTAATTGTAAAAACCAAGCATTGTAAGGTCCTCCTATGTGAAATATCCAAAAGCGATGCAGTACGCTAAAATGCACCATGGCTTTGCTACGATAATTATCCATGTAAATTTCTTCGTGGACATTCCTGTAAGTCCTGAGAAATAGCAAAGGAAATCATCAGGTGCCAAGGGCAGAAGAATTGCCAGAAACAAAACGGCGGTGTAGCTTTTCTTTTGGGTTACCCATTTCACAACGGCTTCATATTTATCGGCGGGGAACATTTGCTTGACAATTCCGCTGCCAAAACGCCTTGCCAGCAGAAAGGCTATAATCGACCCTGCACTGATTCCGATATAATTACACCAAAAGCCTCCGAAAGCGCCAAACATTCCGGCTCCTACGATACAGCCGAGAAAACCCGGTAGTACCGGAAGAATCACCTGAAGTGCCTGAATCAGAATCAAAGTAAGCGGAGCAAATATTCCAAATGTACTTATATAAGCCTGTAGAGTTTCAACAGATTCAAAATGTCCGTCGAAGTACCCTTTTATCATAAATATTCCCGAAATCAAGAGCAGAAATAATAGAACGCAGGTTAGTGCGCTTTTAATTTTTGCTTCTATTTGATTCATGTCCAGCCTCCTCAGAAGAAAAACTTCTATTTACTATTTTATCAGATATGGGTAATATAGCAACAATTTCTTAATTTTGCTCTGTATAATTTCTAAAGAAATCTAAAGTTTGTAAATATAATATAATTCCTATGGAAAAGACTGGTGTTACACATGAAAATGCATTGAAAGAAGGCAAGGAGGAGTGTTATACTTTGTATATATTATGTAACAGTTCAGCCATAAAATGATGGTCGAAATGCGTGGGTGCTTGCACACAAAGCATTTTCGGACTATCATTTTATGAGCGGAGCGCCCTCAAATGAAATAAAGGATGAGCCGCTATGCGGCATCGGATGCGAAGCAGACGCTTTTATGAATGCAGAGGGCTGAACTGTTACTATATTATAAGGTGATAGATATGAGCATGTATAAAGTGTCAGGTGTATCAAAGAATTTTAACAAAAAGAAACGGATAGGGTGAAGGGAGACGAATATGAGTGTAATGGCAAAGAACTATGAGGAACAGGTAAATGCATTGTTGGCACAGCTGACCTTGGAGGAGAAGGTTTCCATGATTCACGGCTGTGGGCTTTTTCGCACACAGGCGGTGGAGAGATTGGGGATTCCGTCACTTAAGATGTCGGACGGGCCTATGGGAGTGCGTCAGGAGTTTCCCGACGACAGCTGGATTCCCTGTGGCTATTCAGATGATTATGTAACCTATTCTCCCAGCAACAGTGCGGTTGCTGCAACATGGAATCCGGGGCGCGCCTATGAGGGTGGAAAGACCTTGGGTGAGGAGGCAAGAGGCAGGGGTAAAGACGTGATATTGGCGCCGGGCATCAATATTAAGCGTGACCCATTGTGCGGGCGCAATTTTGAGTACATGAGCGAGGACCCATATCTGATTAAAACGCTGGCAGTTCCTTTTATTAAAGGTGTTCAGGAGAGCGACGTGGCTGCCTGCGTAAAGCATTTTGCCGTCAACAATCAGGAGACTGACCGCCTTATGGTGGACACTGTAGTGGATGAGCGTACTCTGCGTGAAATCTATCTGCCGGGCTTTCAGGCGGCGGTACAGGAGGCGGGAAGCTATTCCCTGATGAATGCTTATAACAAGTTAAACGGCGCCCATTGCAGCGAAAACAAGGAGCTGCTGGATTATATTTTGCGGGAGGAATGGGAATATGACGGTACTGTCATAAGTGACTGGGGCTCTGTACATTCCACAAAGGGAGCGGCAGAAGCCTCCATGGACGTGGAGATGAGCGTTACATATGATTTTGATGATTACTATTTTGCAAAGCCCTTGCTCGAGGCTGTTAAAAAGGGTGAGGTTGCAGAGGAGGAAATAGACAAAAAGGTTAAAAATATCCTGCGCATGATGTACCGTTTGAAAATGCTGGGAGAGGAGGCGCCCCAGAGAAGGAAGGGAGCTTACAATACTCGTGAGCATCAGCAGAGTACGCTGGAAACTGCAAGGGAGGCGATTGTTCTTCTGAAAAATGAGGAGAATGTGCTGCCTGTTTCCAAGGAGCGGCTGTCCGCTGCTAAAAAAATTGCAGTCATCGGCGTAAATGCTTCCTACAATCACGCAGGAGGTGGTGGAAGCGCAGAGATTAAGGCATTATATGAAATTTCCCCGCTGCTGGGCATAAAGAAGGAGCTTGGCGGCAATGTAGACGTGCAGTATGCCCCCGGTTATTATATTCCCGGAAAGAAGGACGTGAATGAGGTAAACTGGCAGGAGGCAAGCTTAGAGCGTCGCATTATGGGAGAGGAAAACCCTGATGACGAGGAGCAAAAGGCGCTTCGCAGGGAAATAGAGGAAAACAGGGCTCGCTTAAAGGCTGAGGCGGTTGCTTTGGCAAGGGAGGCTGATGAGGTACTTTTTGTGGGCGGTCTGAATCATGATTATGATGTGGAGGGCAGAGATAGGGTAGATATGAAGCTTCCCTACGGGCAGGACGATTTGATAGAAGCTCTGCTTGATGTAAATCCCAACACTATTATTACAATAGTGGCAGGCTCTCCGGTGGAAATGCCTTGGCTGAATCGGGCAAAAGCACTGGTTTGGTGTTATTATTCGGGAATGGAGACAGGCACGGCTCTGGCAGAAATTATATTGGGAAAGGTGAACCCTTCCGCAAAGCTTCCTGAGACCTTTCCGGTGGCGTACACGGATACCGTTACCTACAAAAACGGTCAGTTTGGTCTTGAGAACAGAGTGGAATACAAGGAGGGTATTTTTGTAGGCTACAGATATTATGAAAAGGAAAACATTAAGCCCGCTTTTCCCTTTGGATATGGACTTTCCTATACCACCTTCGCAATCACTGATTTGCAGGTGGAAAAGCACGAGTATGCCGCTGAAGCAGCTTCACAGCAGTCTATTTATGCGACGGTGAAGGTAAAGGTTACCAACATTGGAAAAATGGCAGGTGCTGAGGTGGTACAATGCTATGTGTCAGACAGGGAGTGCAGTGTGGAGCGTCCTGTCAAGGAGCTTTCTGCCTACACCAAGGTATTTTTACAGCCGGGAGAGAGCAGACAGGTAGAGCTTGTGTTGTCAAAGGAAGCTTTTGCTTTCTATGATGTGACAAGGAAGAATTTTGTGGTGGAGCCCGGAGCCTTCCTGATTCAGGTGGGAAATGCCTCCGATAATTGCAAGCTGGAGGCCGAGCTGCTGATATAAATAAGCACGGTAAAATATAGGATAAAAAGCGAAGCAGACAAAAATAATTTTTGTAAAGTAAAATTTACGTTTGACAAAAATTATTTACGTCTGCTTCGTTTTATTTTACTCAAACATGATAGAACATGATTTCCCGACAGTATAAAATGCAGGTTGTAGCATAAAAGACAGAGCATAAGTGAGGAGAAGCATGGAAAAAGAGAAAATCAGAATAGCGCATATTTCGGATACGCATATTCGGAAGTCCTATTGTGGAAATGCAATGGAAAAGGTTTTTGAAGCTGGAAGCAACCCCGCCGATACCTTGCGGTATTTATTGCAGAAGGTAAGGGAAAGTCAGGTGGATTGTGTGGTTATCTCCGGCGACATTGTGCATGAAGGGGAATTGGAGGATTACATATATGTAAGGGAAATGGTTGAGAGTATCATAGGCAATCAGGCAAAGGTCATTTATGTCTGTGGCAACCATGACAGAAAGGAAGCCTTTAAGGAAGGACTACAGATTAATTGTGAAAGCGGAGATATCGACTATGTGGAATATGTAGGAAATTACAGAATAGTGGTGCTGGACTCCTCGGTGGAGGGAAAGGAGAATGGCGCAGTAAGCAGTAAGCAGGAGCTTTGGCTGCGGGAGGTTTTAAAGGAAGATTATGGTATGGGAACCATTCTTACCTTTCATCATCCGGTAGTGTGGGATATACCACAGATGAGTATGCCGGTAAGTCCTGAGTTTGAGCAGATAATTAGAAATAGCGATGTCTTTGGAATATTGTGCGGACATACCCACAGTAACAATGTACGTCCGTGGAACGGAGCCGTGCAGTATACTGCGGATTCCACAGCCTTTGGAATGGAGCTGTATCAGGAAAATATCGCATTTGTGGAAAAAGTGGGTCTTAACTATTATGAGGTCGAAAACGGATTTATCAGTGCGCATACAGAGTCGATAAACAGACAAATGAATATACTGGCGGAATTTGACCTAAAGCAAATGTTGAAATTAATGGAGGAAGCGTAAGATTATGAAAAAAATAGTGAGTATTTTATTAGTTTGTATGTTAATGATGTCCTGTCTGTCAGGCTGCGGCAACGCATCAGCTGAGGGAAATCAATCAAATAATAGTGTGAGTATACAGGACAGGGAGGATACCTCTGATTTGTTAGACCCTGAGAATCCTATACATATTACCTTTTATTCCTATAGCCTGGGTTATCCGTCCATGAAGCCGGGAATGGAGCATTTGATTCAAGCCTTTAACGATGGCATTGGCAAGGAAAAGGGTATTGTGGTAGAAGGTATTACCGATGATATGAAGAAATTTAAAACGGATATTCAGGCGGGTAATCAGGTTGATGTAGTGCAGATGACCTTCGGACAGCTGGACGCTGCAAGGAAATATCTGGGCTTTCAGGCATATGAGGATATTTTCCCTAAGGGTGAGCTGGAGGCGCATTTAGAAGGTATTTCAGAAAACGCACAGGCTTTGGCAAAAATTAATGATAAAATGTACGCACTGGCATTTACCTTTAGTACACCCATTCTTTATATCAACGGCAGTCTGTTTAAAGAGGCAGGGCTAGACCCTGAAAATCCCCCTAAGACATGGGATGAAATGTTTGATATGGCAATGACTATTAAAGAAAAGACCGGAAAGAATGGATTTGCGTTATCTCCCATCAATGGCTGGGTAACGGAGGGTATTGTATACACCGCAGGCTCTGATATGTTAAATGCTGATAAAACGGAAGCGGTATTTGCCAATGAAAATACAGCAAAGGCTTTTGAAACATGGAAAAAATTTTTTACCTCAGGCTGTGCCGTTGCCGGAACCGACAGCGAGGCTATGCAGGAGTTTATGGCAGGAAATGTGGCAATGCATATTCAGTCAACCTCCGTGTTAAGCGGAGCAATTTCAGCTGCCGATGCAGGGGGATGGGAGCTTTACGGTGCAGCTATGCCCGGCATTGGTGATAAGGAAGCAGTGCCCGTTAATTCGGGAAGCTGTCTGGCAGTACGTCCGGATTCCAAGGAAAAGACAGCTGCAGTTTGGGAGTTTATAAAGTATGTGACCGGTGATGAAGGCTACACTATTATTACCTCTGAAATTGGATATCTTCCTCTCAGAACCTATTTGGCAGACGACCCCGCATATTTGAAGGATTTTGTGGATAAGTATCCCTTGCTGCGAGTGAATTTGGAGCAGCTAGAGAGAATTCGTCCTGTAACTATCTGGCCCGCAGATTGTGCTACCGAGGCGGCGACCATTTTTATGGACGCAGTTCAAAAGGCTCTGACCACAGATGCTGATGTATTGGAAACACTGGAACAGGCTCAAAAGGACATTAATGAATTATTGAAGCAGTAAGGTATGCAGATACCAAAAAATAAGAGGAAATTCAAATTATGGATATATTGATACAGGAACAAAAAAAGAAAGCACTTCGGATTCCCATGACCCGTTCCCAGCTTGGAAAAAAGAAATGGAGGGTAAACTATAAGCCATATTTATTTCTTTTTCCCGCAGTATTTTTATTGATATGGTGGATGTACAAGCCCTTGCTGGGAACCCTGCGCTACAGCCTTTACGAGTGGAGTATGGTTCCGGGAACGCAGGCTGGCTTTGTGGGATTTAATAACTTTGTCAAGCTGTTTCGCAATAAAGACCTTGGAATTGCATTGGTGAACACGGGTATTTACATTTTGGGTATGCTGCCCTTTTCCATTATAATACCGATTTTTTTGGCAACAGTAACGCAAAGTCTGAAGGACGGAGCAAAGAAGGTGTACAGAGCCTTCTTCTTCATTCCCATGATAATGGCTCCTGTTGCGGTGAGTACCATATTTCAATGGCTGTTTCACCCAAGCAACGGTTTGTTGAATCATGTCCTTGTGAATATGGGAGTATTTGAGAATAATGTTTCTTTCTTCACGACACAGGGGTTGGCAAGAGGAGTAATTATTCTGATATCGGGCTGGAAAATGATAGGCTTTGCAACCCTGATGTTCTCCTCGGCGCTAAGCGGTATTGATAAGCAGTACTATGAGGCGGCAGCCCTAGATGGAGCAGGCAGATTCAAGAGCTTCTTTCACATTACACTCACCATGCTTTCGCCTACCATTATGATGATGCTGATGATGAGTGTACTGTTCTCCGGTCAATGGAGCTTTGCCTATATAGATGTGTTGACGCAGGGAGGACCCTTTGGTACATCTACCAATATATACTATTTAATGTATAAATTTGCATTCGGAGATATGAATGTGGGCGTTTGCGCAGCGGCAGCAGTATTGTTTATGATAGTATTCGGCATTTTGGCATTACTTCTCCAGTCAGCTTCCAAAAGGGTTGCATTTTATGATAATTAATAGTGCAAATTTGAATGATAGCCTGTTAAGGCAATCGGCTAAGAGCCGCTGGAGCGGCAGAATGTGAGGAAGAATGAAGAAAATCGGATTGAATGCTGTTAAGCATATATTGTTATTAATTTTATCCATAATTGCTGTGTTTCCGTTGTATTGGATGATAATTTCGTCATTTAAGGACGAGGCAGAGATATTTAATTATTCTTTTTTGCCAAAAAAGCTGCAATTTACGAATTATGTGTATGCGCTGCAGCAGATGCCCATTATAAAAATGTTGTGGAATTCCTTTATTAATAGTACAATACAAATGATTCTGCAAATTGTGACGGCGGTTATGGTTGCATATGCACTGATGAGATGGGAGTTTAAGGGAAAGGCATTGATTTATGGAATTTTAACGCTGACATGGTTAATACCTTTTCAGGCAATTATGATTCCCAATTATGTACAGATAAATGAGTGGGGACTTAATGGAAGTCTAGCAGCGATTATTCTTCCCAATATGGTATCGGCGTTTGCCTGTATTTGTATGTATCAGTCCTTCCAGTCGTTTCCAAAGGCATTGATTGAGGCGGCTCTGATTGACGGAAGTGGAGAAATTACCATATTGACAAGGGTTGTGCTGCCCACCATGAAGGCATCTATTGCCTCGTTAGGTATTATGCTCTTTATTACATCATGGAACGATTATATGTGGCCCATGTTAGTAGTAAAAAATTTGGAAAGCGCACCTATACAGATTGGTTTGAAATCCTTTGTCAGCTCTGATGTAAACCTATGGGGCTCTCTGATGGCAGCCACTACTATATCCTGTATTCCTATACTGGTGATTTATCTTTTGTTGCAGAGAAATATTGTAGATTCCTTTATGAAATGGGGGATTAAGTGATGACGGCAGAACCATTAAGGCTAGAAAAAGCGTACAATGTGAGAGATTTGGGATATTACACTAATCGATACGGCGAAAAACTAAATACGGGAAAATTCCTGCGTTCAGATGCGCTTCACCTTATAACAAAGGAAGATGAGCAGACATTGGTGGATTATGGTGTGAGGGTGATAGTGGATTTGCGTAGCCCTATGGAAGCGGAAAAGGCACCCTGCCTAATTCAGCAACATCAGGACATTGATTATTACTCTATTCCGCTGTTTGATGATATACAGTCTAATGATGGTAGCAGGGCATTGCCAAATAGTCTTCATGAGTTGTATATATTTCTGCTGGATAATAGTAAGGAGCAGATAAAGAGGATTTTACAGTGCTTTTTGCGTTATGAGAATGGATGCTGTCTGTTTAACTGTACTGCGGGAAAGGACAGAACGGGAATTATTGCTATGCTGTTATTGGGGCTTGCAGATGTAGAGGAGGAACGGATTGCAGCGGACTACAGCGTCAGCGCAAGATATATGGAGCCGGTGTTTGCGGCACAGCGGTTGGCTTTGCAGAAGGCAGGCTACAGCAATTATCAGCAATTCAGTTTTTTGTTGGAATCACCCGCTGAGGAAATGGAGAAGACCATTCAGTACTTACAGGATAATTATGATGGAATATCGAATTATGTGAGCAGGCTTTTGTCACAGGATGAATTTGACAGATTGCGTAACAGACTTGTTAAGTAATTAAGAAAATAGCTTGACAATATGAAAAAATGTGGTATAGTTCTAAATGCGAATGAGTTGCATTTGCATTTAGAACTTTTTGCGTATAGGGAAAGAGAGACTGAGACGATGTTACACATTTTAGAGCATGCATTGGAGCATACATTTATTGATACGGTGAAGCTTATTCCGTTTTTGTTTTTAACGTATCTGGCGATGGAGTATTTGGAGCATAAGGCAGGGGATAAGGTAAATACATGGGTGAGGAGGTCGGGAAAGCTGGGTCCGGTAATCGGCAGTATTTTGGGCGTGGTTCCTCAGTGTGGATTTTCTGCGGCAGCCTCCAATTTATATGCGGGTAGAGTGATTAGCCTTGGCACTTTGTTTGCCATTTATCTTTCCACCTCAGATGAGATGCTGCCCATTCTGATTTCAGAGAAGGCACCTCTTAATTTAATAATACCTGTTTTGGCAGCAAAGGCGGCTATTGGTATTCTTGCCGGATTCTTGATTGATTTTCTTTTCCATAGGAAGCAAGAGGAGCATGTTCATATTCATGAAATCTGCGAGCATGAGCATTGTCATTGTGAACAAGGCATTTTTCGTTCAGCAGTCAGCCATACGCTTCAGATTACCTTTTTCATTTTTTTGGTAGGACTGTTATTGGAGCTTGTGCTGGGGATTGTGGGAGAAGAGACATTGGAAGCCCTGATTTTGAATCGTCCGGTTGTAGGACCTTTGCTTGCTGGAATTGTGGGGTTGATTCCTAACTGCGCGGCATCGGTAGTGATTACGCAGCTGTATCTGCAGGGTATTATCAGCATTGGCGCTATGCTGGCAGGGCTGTTAACCGGTACGGGTGTGGGTATATTGGTGCTGTTTAGGGTAAATCATAACAAGAGGGAGAATCTCAAAATTTTAGGGCTGTTATACCTGATTGGTGTTTTGGTAGGAATTGTGGTAGAATGTGTAATAGGTTAAGTATGGAGGCTGTTTCCGAAAGAAAGGTATAGTGCAGAAATGGAAAAGCAGGATAGAAAGCAATATCCACAGGGAATAAAATGGACAAAACAGAGAAAAGATGTATATGAGGTATTGGCAGGGGCGAAGGAGCCATTAAGTGCGGTACAGATTTACCATTTCCTTGAAAAGAGCGATGAGGAAAGTACTTATGCCGTATCTACCGTGTATCGCATTCTTGCAGCTTTTGAGGAGAAGGGACTGGTTAATAAAACCACATGGCTGGGTGACGGCACGGTAGTGTATGAGCTGAATAGAGGTGAGCATACACATTATGCGGTTTGTCTGGAATGTCATAAGAGAATTCCCTTAGAGCATTGTCCGTTTGCTCACATTCATCTGGAGTCAGATACCGGAGACTTTGTTGTAACAGGGCATAAGCTGGAGCTTTATGGATATTGTAAGACTTGTAAAACGGCACATAAAGAATGAATTTTGTACTTTATCAAAAAAATTTAAAAAATTTTGAAAAAAACACTTGCATTTCAACACAGCATAATATATAATAACACTTGCGTTGTGAGAAACATAGTAAATGCGCCGCTAGCTCAGTTGGTAGAGCACCTGACTCTTAATCAGGGTGTCCAGGGTTCGAGCCCCTGGCGGCGCACTCGGAAGGACTGATTTTTGGGACTTAGGAGCCCGGAGGTCGGTTCTTTTTTTGTGCTTGACAACATTCGGCTTTCGGTGTTTGATAGAATTGATATGAAATGGAGAGAGGATATGGAAAATATTTTTGATACACATGCCCATTATGATGATGAGGCCTTTGCAGAAGACAGGGGAGAACTGCTTGCTGATTTACCAAAGCAAGGAATTAAAAGGATAGTAAATGTGGGCGCAAGTCTGGCTTCCTGTAAAAAGACTATTGAATTGATGGAACAGTATGACTATATTTATGGTGCTATCGGTGTACACCCCAGCGAGACGGGGGAGCTAAATGAGGAGAGCTTTGCATGGTTAAGGCAGCAGTGTCAACATGAAAAATGCGTGGCAGTAGGTGAGATTGGCTTGGATTATTATTGGAAGGAGCCTGACCCTCAGATTCAGAAAAAGTGGTTTGTAAGACAGCTTGACCTTGCCAGAGAGTTATTCCTGCCTGTGATTATTCATTCCAGAGATGCCGCAAAGGATACTGTGGATATTCTGACGGAGCAAAGGGCCGGTGAAATCGGCGGTGTGATTCACTGCTATTCCTATACAAAGGAGATGGCTAAGACCTTTTTGAATATGGGCTTTTATTTCGGAATTGGTGGAGTAGTAACCTTTAAAAACAGTAAAAAGTTAAAGGAGGCCGTGGAGTATATCCCCATGGACTGCATTGTAATAGAAACGGATTGCCCCTATCTTGCGCCGGAGCCCAACAGAGGTAAGCGCAACAGCTCCTTAAATTTACCTTATGTGATAGAGATGCTGGCGCAGCTTAAAGGGATTCCTGAGGATGAGGTGAGAAGAATTACTTGGGAAAATGCAAATAGATTATATCGGATAAAGGATTTGTGACGCTTTGGAAGGGAGAAGATATGAGAACATATGAGACAATGCATTTAGTAAAAAATGAAGATTTGAACCATCATGGAACTCTGTTTGCAGCGAGAGCGGCGGCATGGCTGGTGGAGGCAGGCTTTGCGGCAGCAGCCTGTGAGCATGGCAGTACGGACGAAGTGGTTATGCGTAATTTGCAGAATATGTCCTTTCAAAAGCCGGTGCAGAAGGGAACGGCACTGCGCTTTTTGAGCAGGGTGGTTTATGCGGGAACTACCAGTCTCATGGTGGCGGTAACGGCAAAGGACGCTATGAGTGGAGAGCAGTTTATTGAGGGTTATATTACCTTTGTGACTATAGAGGCGTCTACAGGCAGGAAAAAGGCGCATGGACTTATACTGGATTCTTCCGCGGAGAAGGAGGAATTAAGCCAACGAAGAAGGGCAGAGGAATTGATGCAGGGTAAATAATCCTAGAATTTACATGGAATTTACGCAATGTGGTTGCAGTCAGGGGAGATATTTATTACAATTAGGCTATGCACGATTTGTAAAGGGTATCGGAGGGAGAGACTATGCCAACAACATATGCACATTATTCTTTAGGTCAGAAGGTCAGACAGGCTGTAGGAAAGCAGCAGGGCAGGATAATAGAGAGCTACCCTGAGCTGTTCAATATTGGCTTGCATGGCCCTGACCTTTTATTTTATTATAATGCTCTTACCAAGAATGCAATAAACCAATTAGGCTTCAGACTGCATGAGCTTCCGGGCAGTTTGTTCTTTCAAAATGCGGCTGCGGTAATTCGGAAACAGGAAAGGAAGGAGCCCTACTATGCCTATATTTATGGATTTATCTGCCACTTTTCCTTAGATGTGTGCTGCCATGGGTATATAGATGAGAAGATTAAAGCAAGTGGCGTGTCTCATGCGGAGATAGAGGCAGAGCTTGACAGAGAGCTGATGGTGAGAGATGGACTTGACCCGATAAGGCATAAAGTGACGGGGCATTTAGTGCCTTCTGAAGAAAATGCTGAAGTCATACAGGCATTTTTCCCCAATATTGAGGGGCGGCAGATATATAAGTGTATGAAGGATATGGTATTTTATCTGAATATGCTGACGGCGCCCTCCAAATTAAAGCGAAATGTGATTTTTGCAATGCTGCGTGCGGCAGGACATTATGAGGGTATGCATGGTCTAATTATTAATTATGAGAAGAATCCGCTGTGTGAGGATAGCACAGAAAGGTTAATTATGCTGTATCAGGACGCGGTAAGGCTGGCGTTACAGCTGATTGGGGGATTTGAAGACTGTGTAAAGGAACAGACACAGCTTGAGGATATTTATGAATATAATTTCAGTTCTATAATACCGGCAAAAGAGGAGAAGCAGGCGTGAAATTTAAATTGACAAAAAATGAAAAATACTGGATATTGTATGATGTAGGAAACTCGGCATTTACACTGTTAATTACCACAATTATGCCGATTTATTTTAATCATTTGGCGGGCAGCGCAGGGCTCTCCTCCGTAGAGTATTTAGCTTATTGGGGCTACGCAGCTTCCATAACCACACTGATAGTGGCGATGTTGGGTCCTGTTTTAGGCTCGCTGGCAGATACAAAGGGCTTTAAGAAGCCTATTTTCCTGTTGGCTCTGACCTTGGGCGCCGTAGGGTGTATCAGTCTGGGTCTGGCGAAGCAATGGCTTGCATTTTTAATCATCTTTATTATTGCTAAAATAGGCTACTCCGGAAGTCTGATTTTTTATGATTCCATGCTGTCGGACGTTACTACTGAGGAGAGAATGGACAGAGTTTCCTCTCTGGGTTTTGCGTGGGGTTATATCGGAAGCTGTATTCCCTTTATTCTTTGTCTTGCCTTGGTATTAGGAGCCGATTTTATCGGAATTTCCATGGGAACGGCAATGGGTCTTTCTTTTTTGATTACTGCGGTTTGGTGGGTGGGAATGACAATTCCGTTGTTGAGGAACTACCAACAGAAATTTTATGTGGAAAGACAAAAAAACGCTGTGAGGGAGAGCTTTAAGCGTATTGGAAGGACTCTTCTAAATGCCAAGAAGGAGAAAAAGATTTTCGTATTTTTGCTGGCGTTTTTCTTTTATATAGATGGTGTGTATACTATTATTGATATGGCCACCGCCTACGGCTCTGCGCTTGGGCTTGACAGCACAGGACTTCTTTTGGCACTTTTGGTAACACAGATTGTGGCATTTCCTTTTGCTATTTTGTTCGGAAGGCTGGCACAGAGATTTGCTGCAGAAAAGCTGATTATGGTCTGCATAGTAGCGTATACGGGAATTGCTATATTTGCCATGTTTTTGACTAATCAGACACAATTTTGGATTTTGGCAGTTCTGGTGGGAATGTTTCAGGGAGGTATTCAGGCGCTTTCCCGCTCCTATTTTACCAAGATTATTCCTCCCAGTCAGTCGGGCGAGTACTTTGGTCTGCTGGATATATGCGGAAAGGGGGCAGCCTTTGTGGGAACTGCTTTAGTCAGTGCAGTGTCTCAGGCTACCGGGAATATCAACAAGGGTGTGGGCGTGATTGCAGTATTGTTTATTATTGGAATGGTATTGTTTCGGACTGCCGTGAAGGTAGAGAAGGAATAAAAAGCGGGAGCTGACTTTAATGAATTAAAGCCCAATTATGTAATTTTCATCTGTACATTTGACCCGTTTGGAGAAGGCTTATACCAGTATACCTTTGAAAATCGATGTAGAGAAAGAGATATTCCTCTTGGTGACGGAACGATGAAGCTCTTTTTAAGTACTAAGGGCGAAAATTCTGATGAAGTTCCGGTGGAATTAGTTCATTTTTTACGGTATGTTGAAAATACCACTAGGGAATGTGTAGAGGAGCTGCAGGACGAAGTCATTGAAAGGGTGCATGACAGAGTAATCATGTTAAAGCAAAGCAGAGAATGGGAGAGTCGTTATATGAAGTTTGAAGAATTGCTTCAGGATGCTGAAAACAAAGGTCTGCAAAAAGGAATTGAGCAGGGGCAAAGCCGTTTGTTATCATTGATTAACAAGATGACTCGGGCAGGTGAAAGTGAGTGCATTTCTAAATTATCTGAGGATGAGGAATTTTTAAAGGAAATGTATGCAAAATATCATATCTAAATTCAAAATAAGTTCTATGCGTGAAAAAGCTATCTTTATGTAACCAGCAAGCTACAATAATATAATCGTATGGCATGGGATTCCACCTTATGCTTTTTGTTGTCAAATGGGTAGAAATTTGGAGAATGGGAGAGGGTTATATATGCGTCTATTAATTAAGCAGCGTGTCTTTTCATGGACTGATTCCTATGATATTTATGATGAATCCGGCAATACAAAATATTTTGTTAAAGCGGAGTTCTTTGCTTTGGGGCATCGGCTGCATGTGTATGATGCAGGTGGAAACGAAATCGGAGTTGTAAAGCAGAGGATTATGACATTGCTTCCTGCTTTTGATATTGAAATTGGAGGAATCATTCAGGGAAGCATTCAGAAGCAATTTGCATTTTTTAAGCCAAAGTATGAGATAGATTTTAACGGGTGGCGCGTAGAAGGAGATTTCTTAGGCTGGGATTATGATGTGTACAGTGGGTGCAGCTCAATTATGCATATTTCTAAGGAACTGCTTCACTGGGGTGACACTTATGTGATTGATTTTGTAAGCCCAAGTGATGAGTTAATAGGCTTGCTGTTAGTGCTTGCTATTGATGCTGCAAATTGTTCGCAGGATTAGTATGCGCAGATGGTAATCGGAAAGCAAATTAATAGCGAAATGTAAAATATAGTTGACACTATGCCATTGTAGTGTTATGCTCATATCAGAATATGTCATTAATAATGACCTTGAAGGGAGAGAAAACGATTTATGGAAACAAACACTTTGAACACTACTGTGGGTGAGATACCATCTGTGGAAGCAAAAGCGCAGTTAAAGAGGTCTGCAGCGGGGATTGGCTGGAGATATGCGGTTTTTGCCATTGTGGTTATAGCAGTGCAGCTGATAATACAGAGGGTATTGCTGGCTGTTGTGCCGGACTGGGTGGCAAATAATATGTCTTTATTTTCTTTTTTGCTTATCATTTTGTCCGTTGACCTTATTGGCTTCCCCTTGCTTTTCCTGTTATCCGGGAAAATGCCCGTGGTAAAAATTGAGAAGCATAAAATGGGATTTGGCAGGTTCCTCGTATGTGTACTGATTGGTGCAGGTATATGCCTGACAGGAGCGATAGTGGGAAACATTATACATTTTGCATTGACGCTTCCGTTTGGTATGAATATGGATTCGGTAAACGGACTGGGAATGCTGATGCTGCAATCAGACGCACCCATTCGAATTCTTACGGTAGGCATATTGGCACCTGTCTTCGAGGAGCTAATATTCAGAAAATTATTGATTGACAGGGTAGTAAAGCATGGAGAGCTTGCCGCTATCCTCATGTCAGGTATAATGTTCGGATTATTTCACGGGAATTTTGCACAGTTTTTCTTTGCAACCGGTCTTGGAATGTTTTTTGCATTTATTTACATCAGAACCGGAAGGGTGTGGTACACCATACTGTTTCACATGATTATTAATCTGTCCTCATCGGTTATAACGGTATACCTGTCACAGATGTATCTCAATGCCTTATCGGACATTAATATGCTTATGTCACAGGAGGAGATGACGAGGAAAACCATGGAGGCATTGCCTGCTATGCTCCTATATTTGGGGTGGTTAGGAATTTTGGCGGGATGCGGCATTGCGGGTATTGTAATTCTGATTGTGAAGAGAAAGAAATTCTGTCTGAATGAGCAGGGTAATACAATGAGTAAGGGCGATATGGCGAAGGCAGCCCTTTTCAATGGAGGTATGGCGCTTTATTATATTCCGTGTATCGCATTGTTTTTAATGACATATGTGCCCACGATTATCACATTTCTCATAAATAGATAAGGAGAGGTGAAAACCTTGGTCGAGCTGGTTGGAGAGGGTTAAACGGTAGATTATCTTTTGTTTGACCTTCTCCATATTTTCCGCTCTTCTGCTTCATGAATCAGGGAATCCCTGAAGCTTGGGTGGGCAATGGAAATCAAGCCTTCAGCCCGTTCCCATGTGGAACGTCCCTCCAAATTCACAATGCCATATTCGGTGGCAAGAAAATAAACCTGACTTCGGGGAGAGGTAATGATGTCACCATTAAATTGCGGGCGAACTCTGGAATGAAGTCTGCCGTCCTTGTCCTCATAGGTGGAGCTCATGCAGATAAATGCCTTGCCGCCTCTTGAGGCGGAGGCTCCAATCAGGAAATCAAGCTGACCGCCGGTGCCGCTAATCTGTCTGGCACCGGCGCTTTCTGCCGCAACCTGTCCGTAAAGGTCCACTGCCACACAGCTGTTGATAGAAACCATATTGTCAATTTGAGCAATAACGCTGGGGCGATTTACATATTCCAAAGGGTACGCTGCCACGCCGTGATTGTCCTCCAGCCATTCAAATAATTCAGCCGAGCCGATGGCACAGCCGAATACCCCTTTTCCCCGGTCTATATTTTTCTTTTTATTTGTCAGCTTTCCCGACTTATGTAAGCTTAAAAAGGCATCGGAGCAAAGCTCTGTATGCATTCCTAAATCCTTTAAATCTGATTCTGCAATCAGCTCGCCCAAAGCGTTGGGCATACTGCCGATGCCCAGCTGCAGGGTGGAGCCGTCAACCAGATAGGGAACAATTTTTTCGGAAATTTTACGGTCAATTTCGGTGGGTTTTAAAAGCTTTCCATAGGAAAATGGCTCATGTTTGCCTTCCACAATATAATCAACCTCGGAAATATGAATGCACTCATCGTAGCCCCCGTGAACCTTCGGCATATTTTCATTTACTTCAACAATCACAATGTCTGCCATTCTGGTAATTGGTGCAGCAACTCCCGTATTTACCGAAAAATTAAAGTAACCATGTCTATCCATAGGGGAAACGCTGACCATGACCACATTAACCTTTAGAAAGTATTCGTAATAAGCGGCATTATTGTGGAAAACCATGGGAATATAATAGCAAAGCCCTTTATCACAAAGCCTTCTTTCATAGGAGGAGCAGTGCCAGCTGTGATAGACAAAATGCTCTTTGCTCTCATCACATTCTGCCACGGCAATGGGACCATCTATCAGATTCCCGCGTATCTTTACATCATACAGCTCCTCTTTTCTGGCAGCTAATGCTCTGTCCAACAGCACAGGCTTGCCCAGCGAGCTTGTGTAGTCCACCCAGTCGCCGCTTCTAATGACTTGAACGGCTTCCTCCGGCGTGCGGAGCTTTTCCTTGTATTCTCGCGTAAAATCTTCTAACATAGATTTCCCTCCTGCCTTAAATTACTCTCGTAGTCCACTTGGTGCAATCCCACACCTCGGTGGCAAGCTCCTCGTAAAACTCCGGCTCATGGCATACCATCAGGATACTTCCCTTATACTCTTGCAAGGCTCTTTTTAGCTCAGTCTTGGCATCTACGTCCAAGTGATTGGTAGGCTCGTCCAAAAGGAGAAGGTTGGTGTCCCGGTTGATAAGCTTGCAGAGACGAACCTTTGCCTGCTCGCCACCGCTTAAGACCTTTACCTTGCTCTCGATGTGTTTGGTGGTCAGTCCGCATTTTGCAAGGGCGGAGCGAACCTCATACTGAGTAAAGCCGGGAAATTCCTGCCAAATTTCTTCAATACAGCTATTTTCCTTGGAGCCGCTCATTTCCTGCTCGAAGTATCCGATTTCCAGATAATCACCCTGCTCTACAGAGCCTGAGAGAGGGGGAATCAAGCCCAGTATGCTTTTTAAAAGAGTGGTTTTACCGATGCCGTTGGCACCTGTCAAAACAATTTTCTGACCTCGTTCCATAGAGAGGGTTAAGGGCTTTGACAGAGGCTCATTGTAACCTATCACCAAATCGCTGGTGCTAAAAAGCACACGTCCGGGAGTGCGTGCCTCCTTAAAATGAAACTCAGGCTTGGGCTTTTCGGCAGCCAGCTCAATAACGTCCATTTTATCCAGCTTTTTCTGGCGGGACATTGCCATATTTCTGGTGGAGACGCGAGCCTTGTTTCTTGCTACGAAGTCCTTCAAATCGGCAATTTCCTTTTGCTGTCTGTTGTAGGCTGCCTCCAGCTGAGATTTTTTCATTGCATAAACCTCTTGGAATTTGTCATAATCACCTACATAGCGGTTCAGTTCCTGATTATCCATATGATAGATAAGGTTAATAACGCTGTTTAGGAAGGGAATATCATGGCTAATCAATATAAAGGCGTTTTCGTATTCATTCAGATAACGCTTCAGCCATTCAATATGTTCTGCGTCCAAATAGTTGGTAGGCTCGTCCAAAAGCAGAATATCCGGCTTCTCCAGAAGGAGCTTACCCAACAGCACCTTGGTACGCTGTCCGCCGCTAAGCTCTGTCACATCACGCTCCAGTCCTATGTCCATAAGCCCAAGAGCTCGCGCAACCTCCTCTACCTTAGCGTCAATCATATAAAAATCATGCATGGTCAGCAAATCCTGAATGGTGCCAAGCTCCTCCATATATGTATCCAACTCTTCAGGAGTGGCTTCCCCCATTTTGTCACAAATGGCATTCATCTGTGTCTCCAGCTCATACAAAAAATCAAAGGCGGAGGCAAGCACCTGTCGAATGGATTGTCCGGCAGTCAGTACGGTATGCTGGTCAAGGTAGCCGACACGGACGTTTTTTGCCCATTCTACTTTTCCCTCATCAGGCATTAATTTTCCGGTAATAATATTCATAAAGGTGGATTTGCCCTCTCCGTTGGCACCTATCAGTCCGATATGCTCTCCCTTTAAAAGGCGGAAGGATACGTCGTTGAAAATAGCCCGGTCGCCAAAGCCGTGGGTCAGATGTTCTACATTTAATATACTCATAATAATGGGCAGCCTTTCTTTGAATTCTATGATGATAACAGCCCTACCATTTATAAACTGTCACCTATATTGTGAAGTATACCTTATGTCACATGGATTCCGCAAGTCCTGTGTTACTTTTACAGTTTAAGAGTTAAGAGGGTTTTGAAAAATATGTTTTAGGAGGGGTGTAAAGTTTTAATTAGGGGTTATACTATGTCTTAACGTATTAGAAAAAAGAAGGGAGTTATTTATGAAAAAGTTACTTGTTTTTTTAGTGATTGGAATGTTGAGTGTGGGTATAATGACTGCCTGTGGAAATAAGGGCAATGGACAGACTCAGAGCAGTGAGCAGACCGGAGAGAGTCAGATTCAGGAGACTGCACAGAGTGGCGTACAGCCTTCCGGCGGGGCAGCCGGTACGGAGGAGAATGCCGGCATGGACATTTCCAATGGTTGGAGTGACGAAATGCAAAGTATTAAGCGGGCGATTGTAGATACATTGGGTGAAAATTATTGGCCCAATACACAGATTACTCCGGAAATGTTGGAAGGAACCTATGGAGTTTCTGCTGATATGTATGTGGATTATTTGGCAGAAGCTCCTATGATTAGTACAAATGTAGATACTCTCATATTGATTAAGGCAAAGGAAGATTCGGTGGAGGCTGTGGAGAAGGCATTGAATGACTATCGTGAGAAATTGGTGAATGATACTATGCAGTATCCCATGAACATCGGAAAAATTCAAGCTTCCAGAATTGAGAGAATCGGCAATTATGTGTGCTTTGTACAATTAGGTGGAAATGTTTCCATGGACATCAGTGAAGAAGAAGCAATTAAGCAATGTCAGGAGCAAAATGAACTGGTAATTACGATTATTGAACAGAATGCGCAGCATTAAGGGTAAGTATGTGTTGCCTGAGTGCGGTGATTTGCAGAATTTGGAAAAGGCACGGTTATTGATATGGTATTCAGCAGTGTAGTTTTTCTTTTTCGGTTCTTACCAATTTTTATGATTTGCTATTTTGCAACTCCCCAAAGGATGAAAAATTTCATCCTCTTTTTGGGGAGTTTATTTTTTTATGCATGGGGAGAGCCGGTATATGTGGTGTTGATGCTCTTTTCCACAGTATCCGACTATGTTCACGGCAGGCTGATTGAATGCTATAGAGGGAGCAGAAAGGCAACAGGACTTCTGACTTCTTCCATTATTATTAATCTTTTTATGCTGGGCTTTTTCAAATATGTGGATTTTTTGATACGGGCAGTGAATTCAATGGCAGGGACAGCATTGCCGTTATTAAAGCTGCCCCTGCCGATAGGTATTTCCTTCTATACCTTTCAAACTATGTCATATACCATAGACGTATACAGAGGTGAAGCTAAGGTACAGAAAAGTCTATTGGATTTTGGTGTGTTTGTCACTATGTTTCCACAGCTGATTGCAGGACCTATTGTAAAATATAAACAGATTGAGGACAGGCTTTCTGACCGTAGGGTGGACATCCAGGCTATGAGCTATGGGTTGAAGCGTTTTGTGACGGGCTTGGCAAAGAAGGTATTGCTTGCCAATAATGTGGGAGAGCTTTGGGCGGAAATTTCTTCCATGAATTACAGCGAGATGAGTGTGGCTACTGCGTGGTTGGGAGTGGTTGCTTTTGCCCTTCAAATTTATTTTGATTTTTCGGGCTATTCGGATATGGCAATCGGCTTGGGCGCCTGCATGGGCTTCCACTTTCCGGAGAATTTCAATTACCCTTACATCTCAACCTCCATTACGGAATTTTGGCGCAGATGGCATATTTCTCTGGGCGGCTGGTTTCGGGAATATGTATACATTCCGCTGGGCGGCAACCGTAAGGGGCGGGCAAGACAGCTTATGAATATTTTGATTGTGTGGTTACTTACCGGCATTTGGCATGGAGCAGGCTGGAACTTCCTGTTTTGGGGTTTGTGGTTTGCCGCTTTTTTGATTTTAGAAAAGCTGTTTTTGGGGAAAGTACTTGCCTGTTTTTCTAAGCCTGTGCAGCATTTATATGCCTGTATTGTAGTGCTGATAGGCTGGGTGTTTTTTGCAGTGGAGACAATGGAAGGAATTATGGCCTATCTGAATGCCCTGTTTGGTATAAACGGAGCAGGACTTTACAGCAGTCAAAGTCTGTATATGGGGAGAAAATATGCAATTTTGCTGGCGATTGCCGTTACCGCAGCCACGCCCCTGTGGGGTAGTTTGATGAAGCGGCTTAAGGCAATGGGTACAGGCTATGCAATAGCATTGTATCGTTTGGGTGAGAAGGTGATTCCGGCAGTGCTCATGCTAATGTCCATTGCCTATATTGTGGAGGCATCTTATAATCCGTTTTTGTATTTCAGATTTTAAGTAATTGCTTGAAGCATTTTGGGAGGGAGCTGCCATGGGTGAGAGGAATAATAATATTTTTACGGTTTTTATTATTTGTGGCATAATTATGATTTTCACAGTGGCGGATTTTGTAAAGCATGACCGCGTCTATTCAGAGACTGAAAATCGTGTCCTTGCCTCCAAGCCGAAGTTTTCTAAGGAAGGTGTACTCAGTGGAAGATATGCAGAGGACTATGAGGAGTATGTAACAGACCAGTTTGTAGGCAGAGACAAGTGGGTGGGAATTAAGACGGGGCTGGACGTTCTGTTGCAAAAAAAGGATATTAACGGGGTGTATCTGGGGAAGGACGGCTATCTGATAGAGCAGCACAAGCCGGAGGACTTTCCGAAGGAACAGGAGATACAACGACTTACGCTTTTAGAGACCTTAGTGGAAAAATGGAATGCTCAGGTGATGCTGGTACCCACAGCGGACAACATTTTGACCGACAAGCTTCCGGCGCATGCCGCTTATTTTGATGAGGCGGCATTTTTGGAGCGGGTAAAAGAGAAAATCGGGAAAGCAAATTACATTGATGTGTACAGTGTGTTGGCGGAGCATGCACAGGAGGATATTTATTATCGCACCGACCATCATTGGACAAGTCTGGGCGCCTATTACGGATATTACGCATGGGTAAAGGCTACGGGCAGGCTCCCCTATTATTATGCTCCTGATAAAATGCAGATAGTGACGGAGGAATTTTGGGGAACACTTCATTCAAAGGTAAGGCTTCCGAGAAGGGCAGATGCTATTAGGATTTTCCCTGAAACCAACAAAAAAGAGATTTCTGTTACCTACGATTTTCAAAAAACCACGCACAGCTATTATGAGGAGAGCTATCTGGATACCAAAAACAAGTACGGCTATTTTTTGGACGATAATCATGGCTTTGTGGAAATAACCACGGGCTACGCCAGAAGCAACACCCTGTTTGTGATAAAGGATTCTTATGCCAACAGCCTGATTCCTCTTTTGGCACCTCATTATAAGACTATTTATGTTGTGGATTTAAGGTATTTTAATAGCAGACTTTTTTCATTTATGGAGCAGTATCTGCCTCAGGAGAGTACAGCGGCAGCAGGTAACAATGCACCCTATGGGAATGGGAAAATGGACGTTCTGGTGCTGTATAATTGTGTACATTTTCTGGAGGATTTTCATTATTATGAGTGAAATGCTGAACCAATGTAACTGACAGCTTAGCTTTCGTTGAATGGTGAATTGTGTTTTCTGTCAAGTTGGTGTATAATATTCCCAATTTATTGCCGAAAGGGAGAGCCAACAATGAAAGCAGTCATATTTGACATGGACGGAGTATTGTTTGACACGGAAAGACTTTGCATGGAAAGCTGGTGCGTGCTGGCGAAAGAGCAGGGAATACCGGATATGGAAATTGTTTTTCCCAAATGCATTGGGCGCAATGCTGCGGACACGGAGGAAATTGTGACAGACTATTATGGTGAAGGCTTTGACTATGATACCTTTCGCAAGAAGGCATCGGACTGGTTTTGGCAGTACATTAAGAATAACGGTCTTCCTATCAAAACAGGTGTAAAGGAAATTCTGGCTTATTTAAAGCAGGAGGGCTATGCTGTCGGCTTGGCCTCCTCCACCAGATATTCTTCTGTAGTAAACCATTTGGAGGAGGCGGGAATCAAGGACTATTTTTCGGTGATTGTCACCGGGGATATGGTAGAGCATTCCAAGCCTAAGCCGGATATTTATCTGCTGGCATGTGAAAAGCTGGGGGTAGAGCCTGCCAAGGCTTATGCCGTTGAGGATTCCTACAATGGAATCCGTTCCGCACATGCAGCGGGCATGAAGCCTGTTATGGTGCCGGATTTGCTTGAGCCGGACGAGGAGATGGAGAGCTTAAGCTTTTTGATTTGTAAGGACCTATTGGAAGTGCTGGCGTACTTAAAGGAATTTTGACACAAGACAGAGTGTCTGATGTCAAAAATTAAATGGCGAAAACATAAGAAATATAAGGAAGAAAAGAGAAGTATATGGCAAATCTGGGAATTCCGCAGAACACCATAGCGGTGCTGCAAAAATACAATTTTAATTTTCAAAAGAAATTCGGACAGAATTTTCTTATTGATACCAATGTGCTGAATAAGATTATTTCTTCGGCAGAGATTACGAGGGAGGATTGCGTGCTGGAAATCGGACCGGGTATCGGTACCATGACACAATATCTGGCAGAGAGTGCCGGAGAGGTTGTGGCGGTGGAAATCGATAAGGCGTTGATTCCCATTTTGCAGGATACCCTTTCTTCTTATGACAATGTGACGGTGATTAATGAGGATATTTTGAAGCTGGACATTAACCGGATTGTGCAGGAGAAAAACGGGGGGCAACCTATTAAGGTGGTAGCAAATTTGCCTTATTACATTACCACACCCATTATTATGGGTCTGTTTGAGAGTCATGTGCCTTTAAAAAGCATTACCATTATGGTGCAAAAGGAGGTGGCAGACCGTATGCAGGTAGGCCCCGGAACCAAGGATTATGGTGCTCTTTCCCTTGCGGTACAGTATTATGCAAAGCCGGAAATTGTGGCAAATGTACCACCTAACTGTTTCATACCAAGACCGAATGTGGGCAGTGCTGTGATTCGTCTTACCAGACATGAGAAGCCGCCGGTAAATGTGGAGGACGAGCAGAAGCTGTTTGCCATTATCAGGGCTTCCTTCAATCAACGGCGAAAGACCTTGGTGAATGGGCTGGGAAATGCGCAGAATCTGTCCTTTTCAAAGGAGCATGTGGCAGAGGTGCTTTCAGAGATGGGGCTTTCTGCTACGGTCAGGGGAGAAGCACTTACTCTGGAGCAATTTGCCCTGCTGAGCAATCGTCTGTAGAAGGCTTTAGAAGTTCATATACCGATATTTAGTTTTGCAAGATATAGTCATTCTACTATATCTTGTATTTTTTCTGCATTTTTTCACTGTTTGTTTTTGACATATGTATAGTGACTATGATAAACTTAGGTTAAAAAGTGGGGTAATATGCCTTGCAAATTGAGGGATAACGAAAGCACAAAGGGAGCGGAAGGCCTTGGATAAGTACGAATACAAAATAAAATCAGATGAAATAAAACAGTTAATTGCTGAGGGAGATTATGCGCAGGCGGCAGAGATTGCGGATACCATTGATTGGCGCAGAGTTAAGAGTGTAATGATGCTTTGTACCATCAGCGATTTATATAAGATTAACAGGCGGTATGAGGATGCCAGAGATATGCTACTGTTGGCATATGAGCGCCGTCCGGGAGGAAGAACCATCTGCTATTCCCTGTGTGAATTATCCATCAAGATGGAGGATTTCCTGCAGGCAGTGGAATATTATAAGGAGTTTGTGCAGGTGGCACCCAAGGATCCGGGGCGTTTTGTGCTGCAATATAAGCTTTATGAGGCACAGGACGTAAGTCTTGAGGAGAGAATTGAGGTACTGGAGGAGCTTAAAAAGCATGACTATCGGGAGAAGTGGGCTTACGAGCTGGCATATTTATATCACAGAGTAGGGCTTGCTACCCGCTGTGTGGAGGAATGCGATGAACTTATTCTTTGGTTTGGTGAAGGAAAATATGTTATCAAGGCAATGGAGCTAAAGATGCTGCATCAGCCTCTGTCACCGGAACAGCAGGAAAAGTATGACCATCGTTTTGATGAGCAGCAGGTATATCAGGAACCGGTGCAGACACAGACGGAAGAACAGTCTTATGAGCAAGAGGCGTCTTATGAAGAGCGGGCAGGCTATGAGACACAGCAGGTTGCAGAAGAGACGCCCGCATATATTATTGAACAGAATGAGCGGTCACAGGAAGCGGCTGTGGCTGCAGGAACTACGCAGGTCTATGAGCCGGTACAGGGTACAGGCGAAGCGGAGGAAATGGATATCCATGTAAAAACCATGGATGTAGGTCAGTACAATACCATTAATCTACAGGCAGAGCTGGCAGCAGGCTTAAAGGAGGTTTTAGAGGAAAATCCTATTACGCATGCAATTATTTCCCCCATGCTACAGGGTGATACGGGAGTGATAGAGGTTCCGAAGACTTCGGAGGTACAGACTGAGGAGGTGGAGTCTGAGGTATTTTTTGGCGAAACAGGAGAGCTTGCAGATGTTCAGACCGGGCAGTCGGAGATTTTGCTGCCTGAGGAAGAAAATGTAACTGCCAAATCACAGGAGAAGCCAAACGAGGTAGTGTCCGAGAATGCTGAGGAACAGCAGGAAGAAATTGCGCATGAGGAGTTTAGCGGGCAGCAGGAAGAGAAGCCTGTCAGGGAAGATGCAGTCACCAGTACTACGGCGGATATTGTTATGGAACAAATGCGTCGGGCGCAAAGGGATTCGGCAGAGGAGAGGGTATTGGCAGCTGAGCCTCCCAAGGAGCTGGCGGGTGTGCTTTTGCAGGAATCTGACGGTCAGATTAGTCTGGTAATGCCGGAAAGTGAGAATTTGGAGAAGCAGATTACCGGTCAGATGAGAATAGAAGATATTCTTGCTGAATGGGAGCGCCTGAAAAAGGAAAACGAGGAAAAGCGCAAGGAAGAGGTGCGGCAGCATGTATTGCAGCAGACAGGTACTATGTTTACAGAGTTTGAGGCTGCTGTGAGGGATGGCTTGTTAGAACAGTTGGAAAGCGGCGCAGTTATAGAGGAAACAGAGTCTGCGGGTGACACAGCTGAGGAGACGGAGGCTGAAGTAGAAGAGGCAGGACTTGAGGAGGTAGAGCCTGAGGAAGCAGAGTCTGAGGAAGACGCAGCTGAGGAGACGGAGGCAGAGGTAGAAGAGACAGGACTTGAGGAGGTAGAGCTTGAGGAAGACGCAGCTGAGGAGACGGAGGCTGAGGTAGAAGAGGCAGGACTTGAGGAGGCAGAGCCTGAGGTAGAGCCTGAGGAAGACGCAGCTGAGGAGACGGAGGCTGAGATTGAGAATAAAGATATTGAGGAGCTTGGTGAAGTAGAGGAGCTTGAGGAGATTGTTGAATCGGAGGCAGAAGAAGCCTCTTCTGAAGCTTGGAAAAAGGAGGAGGTCAGTCGCGAGCCGTCAAAGCTCAGAGCATTGACCCGCGAGGAGAAGGAGCTTTATGCACCCTATATTCAGAGCCGTGCATCAAGGGAGCAGTTGATTCGGGCAGTGGACAATATTACGCTGGCTGCTTATACAGGAAATGTCATTATTACCGGTGAGGAAGGAACCGATACATTGGGGCTGGCAAAAAATATTGTGCGCGAAATTCAGATGACGGACGGTAATTTTTCCGGTAAGGTGGCAAAGATATCAGGAAAGACCTTCAATAAAAAAGATGTGAAGGCAACGCTTAACCAGCTGAAAAATGGTGCCCTGATTATTGAAAAGGCATCGGAGATAAAAGAAAATACTGCGAAGCAAATTCACAAATGTCTGCAACAGGAAAGCTTGGGGATTATTCTGTTTTTAGAGGATAGTAAGAAAGCCATCAATCGCTTTTTGGAGACAAATGAGCAGCTGCGGGAAGCATTTACCGCACGCATAGATATTGAGGCTTTGAGCAATGATGCATTGGTGGCATTCGGCAGACAGTACGCCAAGGAGCGGGAATACGCGGTGGACGAGTTGGGTATTTTGGCATTGCACACAAGAATTGAGGAAAGGCAGACCAGCAATCATGTGGTAACGGTTTTGGAAGTGAAGGACATTGTGGACGAGGCGATACATCATGCTAACAGAAAAACGCTGGGTCATTTCTTTGATGTTCTTTTGGCAAAGCGTTATGACGATGAGGACATGATTATTCTGACAGAAAAGGATTTTGTGTAGCTTTGAGGAGGAAGGTCTATGGCAAAGACAGATTCACGGGTATTTATTTCAGAGGCAGATCAATATTTGTTTGCGCAGGGAACCCACTATGATATTTATAAGAAGCTGGGCGCACATTTGTCTGAGGAAGCCGGAGTGAAGGGAATTTTCTTTGCAGTGTGGGCGCCAAATGCAAAGCAGGTTCATGTGATTGGTTCTTTCAATGAATGGAATGAAGACTCTCACCCCATGGACAGGCTGGAGGGCATGGGTATCTGGACATTGTTTGTACCTCATATAGGAGAGGGTGAAATGTACAAGTTTCTGATTACCGCACAGGACGGCAGAAAGCTGTATAAAGCTGACCCCTTTGCCAATTATGCGGAGCTTCGTCCGGGTACGGCGTCCATAACTACTGATTTGAGCGGCTTTAACTGGAAGGACGACAAGTGGCTTGCCAGACGTGAAGGAAAGGATATCAATAAGGAGCCTATGGCAATTTATGAGTGCCATATAGGGTCCTTTATGAAGCATCCTAATGGTACGGAGGCGGGTTTTTACAATTATCGGGAATTTGCCGACAGAATTGTAGAATATTTGAAGGAAATGAAATATACCCATGTGGAGCTTATGGGGATTGCAGAGCATCCCTTTGACGGCTCTTGGGGCTATCAGGTGACGGGTTATTATGCGCCTACCTCGCGGTATGGAACGCCTAAGGATTTTATGTATTTGGTAAATGAGCTGCATAAGGCGGGAGTGGGTGTGATTCTTGATTGGGTTCCTGCGCATTTTGCTACCGATGCGCATGGATTGGCAGAGTTTGACGGCAGATGTATTTTTGAGCATCCTGACCCCAGATTGGGAGAGCATCCTGACTGGGGAACTAAAATTTTTAACTACGGAAAGCCGGAGGTGAAGAATTTTCTGATTGCCAATGTGCTGTTTTGGCTGAGAGAGTTCCATGTGGACGGTATCAGGGTGGACGCAGTGGCCTCCATGCTCTATCTTGATTACGGCAAAAAAGAAGGGCAATGGGTTCCTAACAAGTATGGTGGCAATGAGAATTTGGAGGCGATTGAATTTTTCCGCCATATGAATTCTGTTGTGCGTGGCACATATCCGGGCTTTATCACAGTGGCAGAGGAGTCAACCGCGTGGCCTCATGTAACCGGTGACATTGGTGGGGAGGGCCTTGGCTTTTCCTTTAAGTGGAATATGGGCTGGATGCATGATTTTTGCGAATATATGAAGCTGGATCCCATTTACCGTAAGGGTAACCATTATGCTATGACCTTTGCCATGAGCTACAATGAGAGCGAGAATTATATTCTACCGCTTTCCCATGATGAGGTTGTACATTTAAAATGCTCCATGGTGAATAAGATGCCGGGCTATACGGTGGATAAGTATGCTAACCTGAGGGTGGGCTATACCTATATGTTTGGACATTGCGGTAAAAAGCTTCTGTTTATGGGTCAGGACTTTGGACAGGAGAGAGAGTGGAGTGAGGCGAGAGAGCTTGACTGGTTCCTTTTGGGAGAGAAAAATAATCAAGGTCTGCACGCTTATGTAAAGACACTTTTGGAGCTGTATAACAGGTATCCTGCCATGCATGAGTTTGATAACAGCTGGAGGGGCTTTGAGTGGATGAATGCGGACGACGCTGAGAGAAGTACCTATGCCTTTGTGAGAAAATCCTCCACAGGCCGTAACAGCTTGCTGTTTGTACTTAATATGACTCCTGTGAAATGGGAAAAATATAGAGTGGGCGTACCCAGAAATAGGAAGTATAAGCTGCTGTTAAATAGTGATGAGGAGCGCTTTGGGGGCTTTGGAAATGAGATTCCGAAAGAGCTTTGCGCCGAAAAGAAGCCATTTCATTATCAGAAATATTCGGTATGCTTTGATTTGCCTCCTTATGGAGCTGCGGTGTTTGTTTTCTAGTGGATAAGCCGGTTGGCTCAATGGGATATATCTATCGGGGTTAAGAATTGAATTATTTTCACCGAAATAAAAGGTGAGTGCAGCGATGGCGGCACTTGCCTTTTTCCTTGCTTTACGGGAAAAAGTGAATATGGCAGCGTACACAAAGTATGTTGTCCGGTGATGCAAGAATAATTGACAAGAGGAAATGCGTGTGAGAATTACTTTTCAGAATCCTACAGAACATAATATGGAAGCCGTGGAACAAGACAGGTATTGCAGGCGGGAGAAGGCCGCCTGCAACAGTGGAAAGAGCGTGAATGCCTGTGATTTCAGACTCACATCGGCGGTGGATAAGAGCCGGACTATGGGAGAAAAGGCAAGACGCGATAAGGGTACCACCTTGGCAGAGCTACAGCAAAAGGCAGAAAATGCAGATGTGGCAGTATCACAGGATTATATGACACTTATGTCAAATACTATGTCGCAAGAGGATTATGCCAGATTTCAGGAGGAAGGCTTTCGGTTTGAGGATATGGAGCCGGAGATGGCAGTCACCATTGTGGATAAAATCAAGGCAGAGCTTGCCCGCAGTGGACAATATATTACAGGCTATAATGATGATTTGGACGTGGAAGCCTTAAGTGCTGCCGTGGGAAGCGAGACGCTGGCAAGGGCAATTACCGACAGCTTTAAACAGGCAGATATTCCCCTTACTCAGGATAATATAGGTCAGGTAATGCAGGCGTGGGATATGGCATGCAAGTTGGATACGCCCACAGATGGGGGTTATCACTATATGGTGGATAATGAGCTGGAGCCTGAGCTTTGGAATTTTTATCTGGCACAGAGTAGTGGGGCAAGAGAGGGCGAATACAGTCAGCCCGGTTACTATGCGGAGGAGGTATCGGGCTATTATTCCCAAAGTGCGCCCGGTGCTTTTGGTGTCACTGGGGGAGTACCAGACAAAGAGGATGAAAGACTTGTCGCGCAGATAGACCGGGTGATTGAGCAGGCAGGTTTGTCTGTTGATGAGGAAAGCAGGCAGACGGCAGACTGGCTGTTGGAGCAGGATTTGCCCTTGACGCCTGAAAATTTGCTACGGTTAAAGGAGCTTAAGGGAGTGAGCTTTCCCGTGAAGGAAGAGACACTTGCAAAGGCGGCGGCGACAGCCTTAGTGGAGGGTAAGAGTCCTTTACAGGGAAATCTGGCACAGAAGGAAAATATTTATGAGCGGGCGGCAGCTGCATTAGCGCATTATGATAAGCTGTATCAGGAGCAGACGGAAGGCAATTTTGATGGCAGCGGGGAAGAGCTTGAGCAACTGGCACAAAATGGCAGAATTGCTGAGAGAAGACAGCTGGAGGAGATTCGTCTGCGTATGACTGCCGAGGTAAATGTGAAGCTGTTAAAAAGCGGCTTTTCCATTGATACTGCTCCTATGGAGGAGCTGGTGGAGGCGTTAAAGCAGGCTGAGGCGGCAGTGGCAGAACAGTATTTCCCGGGAGACGAGCAGGCGGTTGCTAAATATGAGAGTTATACAGAGACAACCCGTGTGATGGAGCAGCTGCCCATGATGCCTGCGCAGCTGTTGGGAAGCGTGCCTGTTCAGGGAGCAGATGCTGTGACCTTGAGCGAATTCCATGCCGAAGGAACGAAGCTTCGGACAACCTTTGAAAAGGCACAGGAGAGCTATGAAGCTCTGATGACAGCACCCAGAAGAGACATGGGTGACAGCATGAAAAAGGCGTTTGCCAATGTGGACGATATTTTGGGGGATTTGGGCTATGAAGCAAGCGAGGAGAATCGTCGGGCAGTGCGCATTTTGGGCTATAACCGCATGGAAATGAATGCGGAGAATATTGAGCTTGTAAAGGCGGCAGATGAGCAGGTACAGTCCGTGATTGAAAAAATGACTCCGGCGGCTACCTTGAAAATGATTCGAGATGGCATAAATCCTTTGGAGAAGAGCTTTGATGAGCTGAATCAATATTTTGACGGACAGCCGGAGAGCTACGAAGAGGCTGCGGAGAGCTACAGCCGTTTCCTTTATGGTATGGAGCAGAGAGGAGACATTACTGAGGAGGAGAGAGAAAGCTTTATCGGTATCTATCGTCTTATTCGTCAGATAGAAAAGGGGGATGGCGCGGCAATCGGAGTGCTGGTAAATTCTCAGGCACAGCTCCATTTTTCCAACCTCTTGTCGGCAGTCAGAAGCGGCAGGTATAAGGGGTTGGACGTTAGGGTTACGGAGGAGCTTGGTGCAGTGGAGGAGCTGATTAGAAAGGGTGAAAGTATCTCTGAGCAGATAGCTAAGGGCTTTGCTGCAAGTGCAAAAAGTATACTGACAGAAATGTCATATAGTGAGATGTCAGCAGCTGCATACAGCCAACTGGATTTGGAGCAGCTTAGGGCAACAGGACAGGCAGGGGAAGATAGCCTGACACTTCTGCAAAGGGGAGAACTGCCTGTAAATGCAGGAAATTTGTTGGCAGCACAGGCACTTGTGGCAGATGCGGCAAGTCCTTTTGGAGCGTGGAAGCAACGGGTGGAAGAAAATGCGACACAAGCGTCACATAGCGATGAAGGGCTATGGAACGATGATGAAGCTGTAAAAAATGACAGTACTGTTACCGTACTGGAGGAACGGTTGACAAGAGCATGGGAGAGCTTGGACACTGGGGAAGCTTTCACGGAAGAATATGGTGCTATTGTGGAAGAAGCAGCTCGGAGTATTGAGGCAATGAGTCTTACGCAGGGGCAGACCTCCATGGACGTGAGGGGTATGCAGCTTTTACATAAGCAGCTTTCTGTAGTGGGTGCGTTAGCAAGGTCACAGGAGTACATTTTGCCAATGTACATCGGAGATGAGCTTTCTAAGGTGCATTTGACTCTGAAACGGGGCGGCGAGGATAAGGGAAGCGTGGATATCGAGGTGGATTTATCTGAAAATGAGCATATAGAAGCCCATTTCCAGCTTTCGGGTGAAAGACTTAGCGGATTTTTGGTGGGAAATACAGCGTCCGAGGTTAAAAAGCTGCGGGAAGCCGCCGATATATTTATTGATTCCTTAAAAGAGGATTCTCTGCAGGGCTATGAGGTGGGAGAGTTGCCTATTGTGAGTAAAGGACAGGCAGCAGCATTTCCTAAGGTCTTGCAGACCACGGATGGAGAAAAAGAGGCAGGAACGCCGGGTAATATACAACTATATCGCGCTGCCAAGGTATTTTTACGGGCAGTACAACAGCAGAAAATGAGGTAGCCTATGAGAATTAATTACAATGTATCCGCTATGCTTGCAAATAATGCATTAGCCAATAACGACAACCTTTTGGCACAATCCTTGGAGAGACTTTCCTCGGGTTTAAAAATCAACCACGCAAAGGACAATCCCGCAGGGCTTGCCATGGCAAAGAGAATGAATGCCCAGATTGAGGGAATTTCTATCGCCGGTCAGAATGCCAGTGATGGTGTTTCGGTTATCGAGATTGCAGACGGTGCGCTTGGCGAGGTCAGCGATATGCTGCAGCGTATGAATGAGCTGGCTGTGAAATCTGCCAATGGTACAATGACGGATACGGACAGAGAAACCATTCAGGAAGAAATTGCGCAGCTCAAGGAGGAAGTTGTCCGAATATCAGAGACTACGGAATTTAATGGTCAAAAGCTTTTGAACGGTGAATTTGATTTAAAGGGATATTGTAATCGAACGGACATCAAGGTAAATTCCTATTCCGAGGAGGTTCCGGTGAAGACCTATACAATAACGGAGCTTCCCTTGGCAAGGGAAAACGCTGACGGTACAGGGGATTATGTCTTGGACGGAGAAATTACTTTGGGAGATGAATTCCCCGATAAGGACAATATCACTGCAAGCATCAAGGATAATTTGTTGACGCTTAAGAACAGCAGCGGTTTTGAAATGACGTTGGACGTATCTGCAATGGATTTAAATAATACAGTGTCAGATACAAATCCTCTTACTATAGATGCCACAGGTATTGGGCCTATGCGTTTACAGATTGGTGCAAATGAGGGTCAGATTTTGGAAATTAATGTTCAGGCTGTTTCCTTGCAGAACATGGGGATTGAAAGACTGGACGTAAGCACAAAGGAAGGTGCCTTGGACGGCATTGACCGTATTGACGGGGCAATCAAATATATTTCAGGCTTGAGAGGGCGGCTTGGCGCTTACCAAAATCGTCTGGAATCCACTGTAAGCAGTTTGAATATCACCAATGAAAACATGACGGCTGCCTACTCACGTCTGATGGACGTGGATATGGCGGAGGAAATGACAAGATATACTACTAATCAGGTGCTGACTCAGGCAGGAACCTCAATGCTTGCGCAGGCAAACGAGAGACCTTCCCAGATATTACAGCTGCTGCAATAGTATGCGCATAGGGAAAAGAGTGGGTTCCATAGATAGAAGAAGGGAATAGGAGTGTTATGACAAGGGAATGTAAGCAGCAGTTTACTCTGCGCATTACGCAGGCAAATTCAACACAGCTGGTAGTAATTTTGTATGAAATGCTGCTCTGCTATTTAGATGAGGCAAAGAATGCTTTGGAAGTACAGGATAAGGCGGCTTTTACGGAGGCAGCGCGCAAGGCAAGAGGCTGCATAAACGAGCTGATGCAGTCTTTGCATTTGGAATATGAGCCTGCCCCCAGCCTTTTGCAGCTATATCTGTATTGCATCAAAAGATTGGCTGCGGCGGAGCTGCATAGGGAAGCAGGGGCAGTTGAGGAAATTGAGCGTGTGATTACGCCCCTGCATGATGCCTATATGCAGATTGCGGAATTGAATCAGGAAGGTCCCGTGATGAACAATTCTCAGTCGGTTTATGCAGGCTTGACCTATGGAAGAAATACCTTAACCGAGAACATGACTGACCAGGGCACGAATCGGGGAATGCTGGTATAGGCGCTTTGGCTCTTCCGCGGGGGTTGTACCTGCCAAATCGGTTAAATGCTTGTAGCGCTTCTGTAAAGAATTAATTTCATAAATGTAGCTGTCAATCATATCAGCTTCTATAGCGTTGTCAAAGCCCGAGTAAGCGATTTCCAAAGCTTGTCGGGTTTTTTCGATGGAATCCTTTAGGTCGAGAGAGGTGATTTCAGTCTCTACAGGCTGCTTATTATCATAGCTTTGTCTGAATAATATTTTCATAACCGTATTTCCTTTCGGATTTGTTGATAAAAGTATAGACGGGAAAAAAGAATAATATACCAATTCAAGAATAATTTTCATGGAAAGGACATAGAGTGTAGCAAAAGGAAAATGAGGTATCCGGTGTTGGAAAATAAAATGGGAGTGGTGCTGATTATAGTGGTCTGTGCAGCTGTAGTTTTGGCCGGTGCCATGAGAAAAAAGCTGGAGTGGCTGCTCAATCTGGTAATGCGCAGTATTGTGGGAGCGATAGCAATTTATTTTATTAACGGAGCATTGGAAATGCAGGGGATTTCATTGGGAATTGGGATTAATCCGATAACAATTTTGACAAGTGGAATTCTAGGAATTCCGGGGCTTTTAGCCCTTTATGGGCTTGGAATTTATAGGCTCTTGTAGAATTTTAACAAATTTCATTTTTTTGCAATTTTTTACTTGCAAAGGAAAAGCTTTGCGAATATAATGCAACTTATCAACCGTTGCGGGTTGCATTTTCTTCAGGATACATTTCGTATCAATTTTCACATGAGGCTAGATTTTAGATACAAAGGAGATGGTGGAGTGGCGGTATTATGCGCATTTCTTATGACTGCCTGCTATTACGATTATAGAAGAGGCAGAATTCCCAACTGGCTGGTAGCATTTCTGTTTGCCATAGGAGCTGTAGAGAGCCTGATTGGTGGAGGGGCTTTGGCATTGAAGGATTTTTTTATTGTGACAGTGCTTGTAGTGTTAAGCTTGTACCCGCTTTTTAAAATCGGAGGTCTGGGTGCAGGTGATGTTAAGCTTTTGGGAGCTTGTGCAGGTTATCTCCCTGCCGATAAAATCTTATTATTTCTGTTTTTTTCCATGCTGATTGCAGCAGTAATTTCCCTTATTTATCTATTGAGAGAGCATGATTTCAAGGAGCGTTTAATCTATTTTTGCAGGTATGTGCTGGCTGTACTGCACAGCGGGCATTGGAAGCTGTATATGCAGGACGGCGAGAAGAGAAGGCGAGGCGTTTGCCTGTCAGGACCCGTTTTGTGCAGTATATTAATGTATTTGGGAGGAATTTATTAGGTACAATGGAGGATTCTATTTTAGTTTTGTATGATACGGAGGAAGAATATGCCCAACTGATGACGGAGTTTTTGAAGGAACATAAGGATTTGCCATGGAGGATTCATACCTATACCGAGGGAGATAAGCTTCTGCGGGAGGAGGACGGAAAGCAGATAAGTATGCTGGTGGTAGCAGAGTCGGCATATTCAGAGAAATTAATGAGGCTTCAGCCCAAGTGTATGGTGGTTCTCAATGAGAGTGGTTTGATTAAGTGGGATAAGGTATGTAATATCAATAAATACCAGCAGGCAGAAAAGGTATTGCGGGAGCTTTTGGAGGCTTATATTGAGATTGCAGGCAATCAGTTTCCCAGACTTCAGACTGACAGAAGAATACGTTTTATTGGCATTTATTCTCCGGTGAGGCGTTGCCTGCAAACCTCATTTGCTCTCACTATGGCACAGCTTTTGGCAGAGGAGCATCGCACCCTGTATCTGAACTTTGAGCATTATGCAGGAATTACGGAGCTGCTGCCGGATATGCAGACGAGAGATATAGCAGACCTGCTGTATTTTCTCACTGCACAGCAGGACAAGTTCAGGCTTCGTATGCAGGCTATGCTCATGCATAGAGGAAGACTTGACTACATTCCTCCTATGAAGGCAGGACAGAATCTGTTGTCTGTAGCGGCTGAGGAGTGGATACAGCTTTTGGGTAAAATTGAAGAGCTGGGAGAGTATGAGTATGTGATTTTAGATTTAAGCGAAAGCATGCAGGGCTTGTTTGACATTCTGAGGCTGTGTACAAGAGTGTTTACACTGACTAAGGACGATAGGATTGCCCGGAGTAAGATTTTACAATATGAATATATTTTGCAGCTATATGCCTATGAGGATGTGTTGAAGAAAACCTGTAAATGTGTTCTGCCGCAGATACGAGGACTACCGGAGGATTTGGAGCAGCTGACCAAGGGGGAGCTGGCAGAATTTGCAAGACATCAGATAAAGGAGATATGCGGTTAAGGCGGGGAATATACAGGGATATGCTTGAAGAGAAACGGGTTAAAGGAGGAAGGAGACTTTGGAATATACAGAATTAAAGAGAGAGCTTCGCCATAAGGTGCGGGAGCACATGGATTATGGAAGAGATATGACGGACGAGGAGGTGGAGGAGGTCATTGATGAGCTGCTCCTTGAGCAGGAGCAGCTTATGGTGTACCCGGTGGAGCTGCGCAGACGTCTGAAGAAGGAGCTGTTTGATTCGCTGCGAAGATTGGACATTTTGCAGATATTTGTGGAGGATAGCAAGGTCACGGAGATTATGATTAATGGTAAGGATACTATCTTTGTGGAGAGAGAGGGCAGACTAAGCAGGCTGGAGACAGGCTTTGAATCTGCGGAAAAGCTGCAGGACGTTATCCAGCAAATTGTGGCAGGCTGTAACAGGGTAGTAAATGAGGCATCACCCATTGTGGATGCCAGACTGCCCGATGGCTCCAGAGTCAATATTGTGATGAATCCCGTTGCACTAAACGGACCGATTGTGACTATCCGGCGCTTCCCCCAAAGTCCCATCACTATGGAACAGCTGATAGATAGCGGCTCGATTTCGCTGGAAGCAGTGGAGCTCTTGAAAAAGCTGGTATGTGCAGGCTATAACATTTTTATCAGCGGCGGCACAGGCAGTGGTAAAACTACTCTTCTCAATGCTTTGTCCGGCTTTATTCCCTCGGAGGAAAGAGTGATTACAATAGAGGACAGTGCGGAGCTGCAGCTACAAGGAATACCTAATCTGGTAAGGCTGGAAACACGCAACAGTAATGTGGAAGGGTGTCGTGAAATCAGCATCAGAGAGCTGATACGCTCCTCGCTCAGAATGCGTCCGGACCGTATTATCGTGGGAGAGGTTCGGGGGGCGGAGGCAATGGATATGCTGCAATGCCTGAACACAGGGCATGACGGCAGTATGTCAACCGGACATGCCAACAGCGGTGTGGATATGTTGGCAAGGCTGGAAAATATGGTGCTTATGGGAGTGGAGCTTCCTCTGCTCGCCATTAGGCAACAGATTGCATCGGGTATTGATATTATTATACATCTGGGAAGACTGCGGGATAAGTCAAGGAGAGTTTTGGAAATCTTGGAGGTGATGGATTGTGAGGAGAATGAAATAAAGCTGAATCCCCTATTTCTGTTTGAGGAAATGGGGCAGGACAGTAATGGAAATGTCATTGGCAGATTGCAAAAGAAGGGAGTACTGCTTCATGAAAAAAAGCTTAGGGCGGCAGGATTATCATGACTACTGTTGGAAACGGGGAGAGCTTGCCCTTGAGGTTATAAAAGGGGCTTTGGCAGTAATTTTTCTGGCGTATTTTTTCTATCGGAGCTTTTGGGCAGTAATTCCACTGTTGCCGGTGGGAGGGGCATATATTGTTTTGTCAAAGCATAGAAGGTCAGATAAATGCAAGGAGGAGCTAAAGGTACAGTTTAAGGAATGTATTTTGTCTGTGTCGGCAGCCCTGAGGGCGGGCTATGCGGTGGAAAATGCATTTTTGGAAAGCAGGGAGGATATGCGTCTTTTATTTGGTGAGAATTCCATGATTTATCAGGAATTAGAACTGATAAGAAGAGGGTTGATAATAAACATTACTTTAGAGGAGTTGCTGACAGATTTTGCCATGCGCAGTAATTGTGAGGAAATTATTCAGTTTGCTGAGATTTTTTCTATTGCTAAGAGAAGCGGCGGAAGCATTCCGGAGATTATCAGAAGTTCAGCAGATTTAATAGGGCAAAAGATTGATGCCGGACAGGAGATGCAAACTCTGTTAAGGGGGAGGCAAATGGAGCAGAATATTATGAAGCTGATGCCATTTGGAATTCTGCTGTACATTGGCTTCAGTTATCCGGGATACTTTGATGCACTGTATCACAATCTGCGGGGAATGGGAATTATGACCCTGTGTCTGATAGTCTATTTGGGGGCATATGCCTTGGGAGAGTATATTATCCGAAAAATTGCAATCAAAATTCAGTGAATATTACAGTGCCGAGGTGCGGAAAGGAATTTGTCAGATGTATGCAATAGCAGGGTGTGTAGGGTGTATTTATGTGGTGTTGTATTTCCTTTCAAGAAGAGAGGCGTGTGAGAACTGCCCATCAGGGCTGCTTCGCCCATTTTATCGTATCGCACATTATTTATATAGGAAGGTATGCTTGCGAAAGCTTTTTCGAGCGGCAGGAAGACAGGTGGAGCGGGATTTGGAAGGGTTGAATCCGGGAGGAGAAAAGGAGCAGCTTCGTATTGCCTATTATGTAAAAAAGCTGGCATTATCGTTGCTTATCTGTTTTGTGGGAACCCTGCTTGGCGTTGTGGTCAGAGTGCAGGCAGAAATGATGGTGCTTCTTACGGAAAAGGGCTCGGTGCCTAGAGGAAACTATACAGAGGAACGGCGGGAAATAACGGTAAAGACAACACTTAAGGAGACAGGGGAGCAAATATTTACAATTCCGGTGGAGGTGCAGGGTCTTAGCAGGGAGGAGGCAGAGCTCTTGGAGAAGCTCTTTTGGGAGCAGCTTCCACAGCTTATTTTAGGGGAAAACATGTCTTTAGGGCAGGTCTTTGACAAGCTGTGTTTGGAGGAGGGCTTTGATGGATTTCCCTTTGAGGTTGAGTGGAAAAGCAGCAGACCTGATTTGGTCAGTGAATCGGGGGAGGTTTTTCTGTCGGAGGGGAAAGAGGAAAAGGTGCAGCTGACAGCGATTATCAGCTATGGGGAATGGCAATGGGAGGAGGTGGTTGAAATATGGGTTATGTTGCCTGTAATGGAAGAGGAGGATAGGCTGCACAAAGAGCTGGAGGAGCTTTTGCTTCTGTCTGAGCAGACTAGCAGAAGAGATGAGGAGTGGAAGCTGCCGGACAGCTTTTATGGAGAGAAATTAAGCTGGCAGCAGGTGGTTGAAGACAACAGCTTGCTATTATGGGTATTGGCTCTTGTGGTTGCGGCAGCTGTGTATCTGTTTTCTGATAAGGATTTACATGGCAGGCTTTTAGAGAAAAGAGTAGAAATGAAAAGGGCTTATCCGGATGTGGTGCATAAGCTTGCACTCTATTTGGGAGCGGGTATGACTATTCGGGGAGCTTTTCAAAGAATGTCATCAGAGGCTGATTCGAAGAAAGCAAATGCAATTTATCAGGAGGTGCTGTATGCCTGTAGAGCCTTACAGATAGGAGTGCCGGAAAGTGATGCATATGAGAATTTCGGGAAAAGAACAGGCCTGCAGGAGTATATACGTTTGAGTACATTACTTACACAAAATCTGAAAAAGGGAAATGCTGATTTATTATCCCGATTACAGGAGGAGGTACATAAGGCAGCGGCAGAGCAGCTGCAGTGCGTCAGGCGTCTGATTGAGGAGGCGGGTACAAAGCTGTTGCTCCCTATGATTATGATGCTGGCAGTAGTGATGATTATGATTATGCTTCCGGCGTTTTATTCCATGGGAGTTTAGAAGGTATAGAGAGAAAAATTAATGATAAAAGATGAATGATGAAAGGAAGGAATAAACCATGAAGAATTTGAAGAATATTAAGCAACTGTTAACAGAGGAGGAGGGAATGGGAACGGTAGAAATCATTTTGATTATTGTAGTGCTTGTGGGCTTGGTAATTATTTTCAAGGCTCAGATTACGCAGATTGTACAGACCGTATTTTCTAAAATAACATCACAGACCAATAGAATTTAGCATACATACTGCTGCGTTGGCAGTTGGGGAGGGTATATGAAGCGTTTGGTTCAAGATTCGGAGCTGTTTCGTATCAACGCGTCTGCCTATTTAACGGTATATTTGACATTGTCCATGACGATTATGATTTCTTTGTGCCTTGCATTGATAGAAGGTGTGCGAAGCAATGCCATTCGATTAGAGACAGAATGTATTATGGATATTGGTCTGAACAGTATACTGGCAGAGTATCACAGGGAGCTTTTTCGTCAATATAATCTGTTTGCCATAGATTCCTCCTATGGAACCTCGCTTCCCGGAAGGATAAATACAGAGCAACACTTGAAGGGATATGTTGAGAGAAATATGTCGATAGAGAATGCCAAGGACTTTTTGATGCTGGAGCCCTGTGTTGTGGAGCTTGTGGGCGTGTCCATTCTTACAGATGACGGTGGAGCTGCTTTCAGAAGACAGGCTGTTGAGGTCATAAAAGATGATGTGGAATTAACCCTGCTTACACAGCTTGCAGACTGGATGCGGGTGGTAGAGATAAATCATCTTGCAACAGACGATATTGCGATGCAAAAGCAGAATATGGACGCAAAGCTGAAAGAATATAATGGAAAAAAGATACAGATTTTGGAAAATTGGACGACCATAGAAATTGAAAATCCTACCAGAGAGTTGGAAGAAAACAGAAGTAAGGGAACACTGGCATTGGTGCTTGAGGATACAGATAAACTTTCCACCAGCTGCCTTGCTCAGAAAACTCTAATTGCAAGTCGAATGGAACAGGGAAAAATGAATCAGGGTAATATGATTCTGCCACAGCTGTCCGGGTCAGAACAGCTGGTAGAGAAGTTCCTTTTTCAGGAATACCTGCTAAAGTATATGGGATATTATGGAAGCGAAAAAGAGGATGCCGCACTTTCTTATCAGGCAGAATATCTTATAGCAGGCAAGGATTGTGACATAGACAATCTAAAGAGTGTTGTCAACAGATTGACGGCATTGAGGGAGGCAGCTAATGCACTGTATATTTTTTCGGATAAGGACAAGTGTGCGGAGGCAGATTTGGTAGCGTTGGCGGTATGTGGTCTGTTTCAGATACCTGAGCTGCATGATTTGCTAAAAGGTGCATTGCTTTTAGCATGGGCGTATGCGGAAAGCTTATATGATGTACAAATGCTGTTGCAGGGAGAAAGGGTTCCATTGATAAAGAATAAGGACAGCTGGCATTATGATTTGGAGGGGGCGTTGTCAGGTTTTCAGAGAGCAGAGGCTGTTGATTGTAAAGTGGGGCTTTGCTATGAAGATTATCTCAGAATTATGTTGACCCTGACGGATGTTGATACTGTTACAGCCCGTGCTATGAATCTGATTGAAGCGGATATGCGTTTGACTCCCGGTAATGCGGGATTTCGTATGGACGGTTGTTATGTTCGGGCAGAAGCCTTTATGAAGGTCAAAAGTGCCTTTGGCTATACCTATGAAATTACAAGGCAAGTAAGATACTGAAAAGGAAGGTGAGCAGCGATGTCTCCTTTATGGCAAAGCGAAGGCTTTCAGAAACTACAAACAAACAACAAGAGACCTTCTCCGAAGTACATCAAAATCAAGTTAAGCCTTGCCCGAGGCTTTCTAAATAAAATCAGCAGAGCTATAAAGGAGATATCGGTGTTTACCTTCCTCTTTAAGAACACAAAGGCGGGAATGACGGTTGAAGCAGCATTGGTATTGCCTCTGTTCCTTTTCTTCTTTCTGAACCTGAGCAGCGCGATAGAGATGATTCGGCTGCATGGGAATTTGCAGCTGGCTCTATGGGATACGGGAAAGAGTATGGCTGTTTACGGCTATGTCTTGAGTGCCGCCGAGGAGGAAAAGCAAGAAAAGGGGGAGGAATGGTGGTGGAAATTGGCAGATGTAGCCTTTTCGTATACCTATGTAAGAAACCAAGTCATAAAGTATACAGGGCGGGATTATTTGGAGGCATCTCCATTGACCTATGGTGCCAAGGGACTGCAATTTTGGGAGAGTGATATTTTAACGGGAGATGACTGCATGGAGCTGGTTATAACCTATAGTGTATCTCCCCTCGGTGAAATGTCAGGCTTTAAGCCGTTGCGTATGAAGAATCGGTATTATGGACATATTTGGAACGGTTATCGCATACCTGGAGCGGCAGATAGTGAGAGTGTGCAGTGTGTCGTTTATGTGACAGAGAATGGAGCGGTATATCATCGTGATAAAAATTGCACGCATTTAGCTCTTTCCATACAGCAGGTGGCGCTCCCGGAGGCACTGCTTCGCAGGAATGAGAATGGAGAAAGGTACAGTAAATGTGAGAAGTGCGTGCAAGGGCAAATACATACGAAGGTCTATATAACAAGAGAGGGTAACAGATATCATTACAATAAGGATTGTCCGGGGCTTAAGAGAACTGTGTTTACAATATTAGAGGAGGAAGCAGTAGGATACAGACCCTGTATCCGATGCTTTGGCAGATGATGAGAGGTTATGCAGATGTGGAAAACAGGATTTTTGTTTTTTTATTTATTGTGTTTAAGTGTTTTTGACGGAAAGGAGAAGAGAGTACCTATGATTTTGCTGATAATTGGCACAGCGGCAGCCTGTGCTGTTGGAATATATGGAGCATTGAGGGGGAGGAGGGGATTGGAGTGTCTGCTTGGATTGATACCGGGGCTGTGTTTGCTTATCGTGGCATGGGCGACAAAAAAAGCGGGCTATGCAGATGGAATTGTTTTGGCTGTAGTGGGTGCATTTGAGGGCTTTAGAGGCTGCATGCTAATCTTTAGCATCAGTTTGATTACATTGTCTGTCTGTTGTGCTGTGCTTTTGCTGCTTAAGAGGGTACAGAGAAATTCGATTCTTCCATATATTCCCTTTTTGTGTACAGGTTATTTGCTTTGGAAGGTGATGGCTCTGTGAAGAAATGTTATGGAGGTGAAGCGGGGGCCTATCTTACTGTTGAAGCAGCGCTGGTCCTGCCGGTTGTTTTGAGTGTGCTACTGTTTGTTATCTATGCAATGTTTTTTCAGTATAACAGATGTGTGGCAGAGCAGGATTTGGGAGTGCTTGCGCTTCGGGGAGCTGTCTCGCGGACAGAGGACAAGGAGCTTTTGGCAGAAGAAATAGAAAAATATGCCAGTGAAGTGGATTATGGTAAATATTTTATGTGGAAAGCAGGGGGAATTGATTTAAAGCTGGAGGGAAATCAGTTGCGTGTTTCAGTGCAGGGTGAATTGAGCTACCCTCTTCATGTGTGGAAAACCATGTCAGTATATGAGAATCATAGGGTAAATCCCACGTTCTTTGTACGACAATGTCGAAAGCTTATAGGAGGAAAATAAATGCTACAGACAGAGTTTATCAGAAGCTTACATTGTAATTATGAGAGGGTGCTTTTAGATAGGAAGCCGGAGGAAAAAAGATATCAGTATTGCATATTGAGCAGAGGAGGAATAAAGGGGCTGTTGTCCTGTAGTCTGAGATATTTAAACGGGCTGGCATACCTATATTATGATATTACTTCTAAACAGAGCATTAAGCAGCTTTACGATAAGCGGTGCATTACCGCAGAATGGCTGAAGGACTTTATGTGGAGTGTAAGGCAGATACAGGCAGAGCTGGGGAGATTTTTATTAAATGATCAGAATATAATATGGTTTCCGGAACAAATATTTCAGGATTTAGAGAGAAATATTTTCTTTTTTCTCTACATTCCATATTATGAGGGAGAAGGAGGATTTCTAAAGCTTCTGACCTTTTTGGTGGAACATATTAATTATGAAGATGAAATGCTTGTAGAGTGTGTTTACAAAATGTATGAACAATATGAGCGAAGCGGGGAGGCTTATTTGCATAGTCAGATTTTTGAGGATATCAAGCTACTGGATAAGGAAGCGGAAACAGGAACTGATGCTGTGGAGAAAGCAGCAGTGAATGAGATGGAAGAAGCAGAAACGGTAGAACGCTCTGAACAGTTTGTGCAGAAAAAGAAAGAGAAAAAAAGCTTTTTGTCGCTGCTTGGAGATAGAAGGAGGCAGGATAAGGAGGCACGGGATAACTATCGGGAAAATCTACAGCGGGCAATGGCGGGCTACGCGGTGGCAGAGGAGGCAGACTATGAGCCTTTAGAATATGGCAGGACTGTTTGTATGGAAGAAAAGGAGGAGCCGAAAACGGTACATAGATATAGATTATTTACACAGGAGGGAAGACTGTTGACGTGGATAAATACCTCTGCAATTATTCTCGGAAAAAAGAGAGAGGAGGTAGACGTTTGTTTGGAGGATATTTCTGTAAGCAGAATACATGCAAGAGTTGTTAAGGAAGAGGAGAAGGTCTATATAGAAGATTTGAATTCCACAAACGGAACTCTTATAAATGGGCAAAGACTTCAGCCTTATGAAAAAAGAAAGCTGGAAGAGGGTGATGAAATTAAGTGTGGTAAAACAGTCCTAATCTTTCGATGAAAGCTGACTTGAAAAAGCAAATTCCAGTGCAGAGGTAAATTCCACCACACCTTAAAAATTCTTAATTTTATTGAATTATATAAAGCATAATCTGCAGAAAACTGGTATAATTAGCTCAACTTCCC